>Ga0164318_10001996_pt1 | contig 18658 bp, 12 predicted proteins | sample GuaBasSedimGuay9_FD_113734 | JGI IMG/M metagenome (GOLD analysis project Ga0164318, IMG submission 113734) | Subseafloor sediment microbial communities from Guaymas Basin, Gulf of California, Mexico - Guay9, Core 4571-4, 0-3 cm | ecosystem: Environmental > Aquatic > Marine > Hydrothermal vents... | reverse complement strand
TAAAAACAGTTACGTAATTCTTTGCAGTACTTCAGCAGAGAGCGAACTAAATATTTTCGGAAATACTCTTGCGGTTACCAGTTTCCCAACAATTACAAACTCAGGACAAACAATTGAAATTAAAGACAGCACGGGAACAACAATTTCTTCGGTTGATTTTACAGATGACTGGTATCATGATTCTGAAAAAGAAGAAGGTGGCTGGTCTATTGAAAAAATTGACCCTGACAATAACTGTGGTGCAATAAATAACTGGACAGCTTCAATAGATGAACTTGGAGGAACTCCCGGAAAAATCAATTCTGTTGATGCTCCAAATATTGACACATCTGCACCTGAATTATTAAGTATTTCTGTGGTATCTAAGACTCAAATAAGTCTTTATTTTTCTGAATATTTAAAACAATCTTCGGCAGAAAATAAATTAAATTATAATGTTGATAATGGTGTTGGACGACCTTTAGTTGCAGTAATTGACAAAGATGATCAGTCAATAGTAAACCTATTTTTTGTTAATGATTTTGTGTCTTCTGAAAAATACACTATCACAATAAAAGATATTGTTGATTTATGTGATAATATTATTGACACTACCACAGCAGAATTCACATATTATCCTGCACAGCCAAACGATATTGTTATTAATGAAATAATGTGTGACCCCGAACCGGAAATTCAGCTTCCTAATTATGAATACATTGAGCTTTATAACAACTCATCATCTGATATTGATTTAAACAATTGGACATTAACAGTAGGATCAACCACTAAAGATATTCCACACGTTACAATTAAAGCAGATAGCTATTTAATATTATGCTCAACATCCGCCATTAGCGAATTAAGTACTTATGGCAACACATTGGGGCTAATAAGTTTTACTTCATTGCCAAACACCGGTCAGTTAATTTATTTAAGCGATAATAACGGAACAGTTATTTCATTAGTTGAATATTCTGATTCATGGTATCAGGATGAAATGAAAAAAGCCGGAGGATGGTCGTTAGAACAAATTGACCCAAACAATCCTTGTGGTGCAATTGATAATTGGATTGCATCAAAAGATAATACCGGCGGAACTCCCGGTAAAAAGAACTCTGTATTTGCATCAAACCCTGATTTATTCTCACCGGAACTAACAAATATTACAATCTTATCAGATTCTATTATTCAACTATTTTTTAATGAATCTCTTGATACTACAACTGTTATGAATAAATTAATTTATTCAGTTGACAATAATTTTAGTAATCCTTCTATAATTGACCCGGTTGAATTAACTTATAAATCAATAATATTAACTTTTGATAAAGCTTTTGAGGCTAATACTATTTACACATTAACAATAACAGGAGAACTTTCCGATTGTGCAGGAAATATAATTGACGACTATAACTCTCAAAAATTTGCTATTCCTGAAACAGCCGACAGCCTAAATTTTGTAATCAATGAGGTTCTCTTTAACCCTGTTTCAAACAATGTTGATTTTGTTGAGATATATAACCGTTCAAATAAAACCATCAATCTTAAAGAAATTTATATTGCTACTCGCGATGAAGAAACTAATGAGTTAAAATCTATATATCAAGTTTCGGAAAGCGGATATTTATTTTTCCCAAACGAATATCTTGTTTTAACAACAGATATTGAAAAAGTAAAACAACAATATTACACTTCAAACGCCGGCGGTTTTATTGAATTAAACTCACTGCCAACACTCAACGATGATGAAGGTGTGGTTGTTTTTCTCGATAGGATGGAAAACATTATTGATGAATTTTCTTACAACAAAGACATGCATTTTTCATTATTAAATGACTTGGATGGTGTTTCGTTAGAAAGAGTAAATTTTGATCGTCCAACAAACGAAAAATCTAATTGGCATTCGGCAGCTGAGAATGTTGGCTTTGCCACACCTGCATACAAGAACTCACAATATTCCGATACTGTTGCAACAAATAATGAGATATCGGTAGAACCAGAAGTTTTCTCACCCGATAATGATGGGTATAATGACATTGTAAATTTTCATTATAAATTTGAAGAGCCCGGTTATATAGCAAATGTAACAATTTTCGATTCTAACGGAAGAGAAATTAAACGCTTGGTTAGGAGCGAATTATTGTCAACACAAGGAATTATTTCGTGGGACGGATTAGATGATTTTAACCAAAAAGCAAAAATCGGGATTTATGTTGTTTATTTTGAAATTTTTGATTTATCAGGTAATGTGAAAAAATACAAAAAGATATGTGTGCTAGCCGGTAAATTTTAAAAAGACAATTATTAACTAATTAAACTATTTATGGAAGTAAGACGGACATTTGATCTGCTTGAACGATATAAGCAAAATTTTGTAAAAGATGATGTATTTGGAGTTAAAAGCAACGGTGAGTGGATAAAATTCATTACTCTTGATTATATAAACAATGAGTCTACTCCGAAAACTAAAGTTATCAATTTATAGCCGCTTAGCGGATCTATAATAAACTGACGTACAGATTTATAGCTTTCGGTCTTTTTGTAAAACTAACCGCTTAGCGGCTTTTCGGAGTGGACTCATCAATATCAAATAATCGTCCCGAATGGAATTTTATTGATATGGGAATGTCTCAAATAGGAGTGATTCCTGTGTCAATTTATCCAACCATTAGCACCGAAGAGTATGACTATATGAATAAAAATTCATTTGCAGATTTTAGATGTTTGAAAAACGAAATAATTTTACAATGAAAAAAATATTTTTTTTATCCGCTGTCATTTTTATATGCACAAGTTCTTTTTCACAAGAGAATATTCATGTTCACGATACAATTTGTTTTGAAAACCCTTATGAATATATTAAGATTGATACTTCATCACAAAATTTATGGCAAATAGGTATTCCAAAAAAAACCTTTTTCGATTCTGCATTTTCTTTACCTAATGCTATTGTAACGGATACCATTAATTTTTATCCGGTTAATAATAGTTGTTATTTTGATTTACTAATTGGGAATTTTAATTATCCTGTTTATTATCCGCAGAGTTTTGGGGTCGAAATTAAACATAAATTTGATACAGATACACTTAAAGATGGTTGTTATTTTACAATTTCTTTTGATAATGGCAAAACATGGGATAATATAATAAAAAATTCTTCTCCTTATTTTAATCCAAATAATACAGGAATTAGTCTTTATACTATAAATGACACTTTATTTAATGGAGAAATGGGATTTTCGGGAAAATCAGATACATGGCTTACAACAAGTTTTTATTGGTCAGAATGTGTAACAAAAAGTCATGAACACGAGATGAATGATTATGCTGTTATTCTTCGATTTAATTTTATTAGCGATAGTATTCAAAATAACAAAGAAGGTTGGATGATTGATAATATAAAATTAATTTCCAATACTGATTTTGGAGATATAAAAACCGTGCAAAATTTTGGGAATATAAATATTTATCCTAATCCGTTTACTTCATTTTCAAAATTATACTTCAATAAATATTACAGAACCGTTGAATTAAATATTTATAATATTCAAGGACAATTAGTTGAAAGTCAAAGATATTTAAACAAAAGAACAGTTAAAATAAATAAGAATAACTTAAAAACAGGGGTGTATTTTTTCAAGATAATTTTAGATGATAGAATAATTGAAACCAAAAAAGTGATAGTTGAATAACGTACCGGAATATTTTTTTAATTGATGAGTCCAGTCTAAAAAGGTCTTTTTTGTCATTCCGTCCGTCAGCTGACGGATCGGAATCTTTAACTTTCATGGTATCAGTAGATTCTGAAACCAGTTCAGAATGACAAATAAGTAATTACTTGCTTTTCAGACTGGACTCATTGATAAAAAAACTCTCTTAGAAATATTTCTAAGAGAGTTTTTAATTTTTATATAACAAATTTGAGTCCACTCCGAAAAGTGTTTTTCGTCATTGCGATCCGCCAGTTGGAGGAGAAGCAATCCCTACGTTTTGATTCTCAATAGATTGCTTCGGGCTTCGCTCTCGCAATGACGTGCATTTTCTACTTTTCGGAGTAGACTTACATCTTCAATAAAATCTCAAGCATTTTAATTGCACTGTTTGAAACCGGAGTTCCCGGCCCAAAAATACCAACTACTCCTGCTTTATAAAGAAAATCATAATCTTGTGTTGGGATAACTCCACCTGCAACAACCATAATATCTTCTCTACCTAATTTTTTTAGTTCTTCAATAATTTGAGGAATTAAAGTTTTATGACCTGCAGCCAAACTGGAAACTCCAATAATGTGAACGTCATTCTCTACAGCTTGTTTAGCAGCTTCAGCCGGTGTTTGGAATAAAGGACCAATATCAACATCAAAACCTATATCGGCATAACCGGTAGCAACTACTTTAGCTCCACGGTCGTGACCGTCTTGTCCCATTTTAGCAACCATTATACGAGGTTGGCGCCCCTCTTTCTTAGCAAACTCTTCACAAAGTTTACAAGCTTTTCTAAATTCATCATCATCTTTTGCTTCTGATGAGAATACGCCGGAAATTGTTCTAATCACAGCTTTGTACCTCCCACATACTTTTTCGCAAGCATCAGAAATTTCACCTAAACTTGCACGTTTTTTTGCAGCATCAACAGATAACTCAAGTAAATTTCCTTCACCTGTCTCAGCAGCTTTTGTTATTGCTTTTAATGCTTCCTGAACTTCTTTTTCGTTTCTTTCAGCTTTTAATTTTTTTAACCGTTTTATTTGAGCTTCACGAACAGCAGTGTTGTCAACCTCAAGAATATCAATAGGATCCTCATGGTCTAATTTATATTTATTAATTCCTACAATTGTGTCTCTCTTTGAATCAATACGTGCTTGTTTTCGTGCAGCTGCTTCTTCAATTCTCATTTTTGGAACACCTGTCTCAATAGCTTTTGCCATTCCACCAAGTTCTTCAACTTCCTCAATTAACTCCCATGCTTTGTGTGCAATTTCGTTAGTTAATGTTTCAATATAATAAGAACCTGCCCAAGGATCAACCGAACGACAAATGTTGGTTTCTTCTTGTATATATATTTGTGTGTTTCGAGCAATACGTGCAGAAAAATCTGTTGGTAATGCTATTGCCTCATCAAGTGCATTTGTGTGTAACGATTGTGTATGACCTAAAGCTGCACCCATTGCCTCAACACATGTTCGTGTAATATTGTTATACGGGTCTTGTTCTGTTAAACTCCAACCTGATGTTTGACAATGTGTACGTAAGGCTAAAGATTTAGGATTTTTAGGATTGAATTTTTTTACAATTTTAGCCCATAACATACGAGCTGCTCTAAGCTTAGCAATCTCCATAAAATGGTTCATTCCAATTGCCCAAAAAAATGATAGTCGAGGTGCAAAAGCATCAATATCAATACCTGCATTAACACCTGCTCTTAAATATTCTAAGCCGTCTGCTAAGGTATAAGCTAATTCAATATCTGCTGTAGCTCCGGCTTCTTGCATGTGGTAACCCGAAATACTTATTGAATTGAATCTCGGCATTTTTTGTGATGTGTATTCAAAAATATCTGCTATAATTCGCATTGAGAATTCAGGTGGGTAGATATAAGTATTTCTAACCATGAATTCTTTTAAGATATCGTTTTGAATTGTTCCCGATAATTTTTCTAAGGGAACGCCTTGCTCTAATCCTGACACAATGTAAAATGCCAAGACTGGAAGAACTGCTCCGTTCATTGTCATTGAAACAGACATCTTATCCAAAGGAATTTGATCGAAAAGAATTTTCATGTCGAGTATTGAATCAATAGCAACACCTGCTTTTCCAACATCACCAACTACTCGCTCGTGATCAGAATCATATCCACGGTGAGTTGCTAAGTCGAATGCAACAGACAATCCTTTTTGTCCTGCTGCTAAATTCCTTCTATAAAAAGCATTTGATTCTTCTGCTGTTGAGAAACCTGCATACTGACGAATAGTCCATGGTCGCATAACATACATTGTTGAATATGGTCCTCTTAAATATGGTGGCAATCCTGCTGCATAATTAAGATGCTCCATGTTTAGCAAATCGTCTTTTGTGTAAACATTTTTTACAGCGATTTGTTCGGGTGTCATCCAATCTTTATCAATATGGTTTTGATCATTCCATTCTTTGTCTGACAATGATTGCTTTGATGACTTTAAATTTATATTTTTAAAATCTGGTCTCATTTTTTTGATATTAAGTTATACTTCAAACTTTATACTTTAAACTTTAAACTATCGTATTCCTAATTCTGTTTGAAAATTATTTAATGATTCAAGAACATTTGTTTTAACATGAATGAAATGTTTAATCCCTTTTGATTTTAAATCATCAATTATTGCTTTAGGATAACCTGCAACAACAATTACTGCATTTTTGTTTAATTTTTCGTAAATCTCAGGAGCAATATTTGCATATTCATCGTCTGAGCTACAAATAACAACAATGTCTGCTTTATTTTCGAGACATGCTTCAACGCCTTCGTCAACTGAGCTAAATCCATTATTATCAACAACTTGAAAGCCGGCACATGCAAAAAAGTTACAAGCAAATTGAGCTCTTGCCTTTCTCATTCCAATGTTTCCAAAAGTAAACATAAATGCCTTTGGTCGTTTATTAGTTTTTGAATAAACATCAGTTTTATTTCTTAATTGCTCAAAAGCCTGAGTTCCTCTGTATGGTTTTAATGTCTCAATAACAGCATCTTTCTCAGTTAAATCTTTTCGATTTATTATTTCTGATGATATCTCATTATCAATATGTTCATTAAAATTAGGGAACTGGTTTGTTCCTAAGAAATTTTCTTTTCTTGTTGCAATGGCAAGGTCGCGTTTTTGAGCTGTTTCTTTAATTCTGTTTTGAATAAAATTGTTTTCTAAAGCTTTAATAAAACCGCCTTGTTGCTCTGTTTCAACAAATAATTGCCAAGCATTTTCAGCAATTGAATTAGTTAAATTCTCAATATAGTATGAGCCTGCAGAAGGGTCAACTATTTTATCAAAATAACTTTCCTCTTTTACAATGATTTGCTGGTTGCGGGCAATACGCTCAGAAAAATCTGTTGTCTCTTCATAAATTGAATTGAAAGGATTAACAGTTAAGGAATCTGTTCCTCCAATAACCGAGGACATTGTTTCTGTTGTTGAGCGAAGTATATTTACATATGGGTCGTAAACTGTTTTGTTCCATTCAGAAGTAGTAGAATGAACATACATTTTTTTACTTTCCTCATTTTTCGGATTATATTCATTTACAATATTAGCCCAAAGCAAACGAGCTGCTCTAATTTTTGCAATTTCCAAAAAATAACTTGAGCCAACAGCAAAATTAAATTTAATCTGATTGGCTATTTCATCAACCGCTAAACCTTTCTCAGTTAATTGAGATAAATATTCATTACCTGCAGCTAGGCTAAAAGCTAACTCCTCAACCAGTGATGAACCTGAATTATTAAAATGTTTTCCGTTAACTGCTATTACTTTAAATTTTGGTAATTTTTGAGCCTCTTCAATAAAAGCTTTACATTCATTAAATGCAGTTTCTTGGGTGTTGCAGAATTTCCCTTTTAATGAGAACGAACCTAAGATATCGAATTCAATTGAGCCTGCAACTTTTTTCAAATCAACATTTTTTGATTGAAATAGGTTGATTAATTTTTTTAATAATGAATGTGAACAATTGTTACAAGCAAAATTAATTTCAAATTTTTCAATATCAACATTCTCCAATAAAATTTTTAATTCATTTTCTGTGGGCTCATTGTCAATAATAAAACCTATTGATTGAGCTCCTTTTTCTAAAAATGAACCTGCTTTTTTATTAGCCTCTGAAAAATTTTCGACATTAATATCTTGACGAATCAACCACGAATTTTTATCTATTTTATTACCTCTAATAAAAGGAAATTCATCAGGATGAACATTTAAATAGCTAATATCATTAAGATCTTCGGCACGATAATAAGGTCTAATATTGAAACCATTATTGGTTTTCCATATTAATTTTCTTTCATAATCAGCTCCTTTAAGATCTACCTTAATTTTAGCTTCCCAATCTGCTGTTGAGACCGGTGGAAATTCTTCAAATAATTTTTTGTCTTTAGTGTTTTCTGACATGATTTAATTTTTTGTTTATAATGCAAAACTACTATCATTTAATATATTATTATATATAATTTATATGTTTTTTGTCATGTTTTTTGTCATAAAAGAAATTTCACAAACGTTTTGCGAATAATAAAGCCAATATATAGCTTATAATTAAAAAAATCTAAAATCTAAAATTGGTTAATTGCTTTTATCTTTTTACTTTTATCTTGTAAAAATATAATTATTATAAATTAATCAAATATAAAATATAAATAAATGAAAATTACACCTATTTTAATTTTTCTATTCGTTGCTAATATAGCCTTTACACAAACAAAAGTAACTTATTATTATAAAATAAAAAATGCTGCCGGTGAAGCAGAAAACTCTACAAATAAAAGCAGTGAAGGCATTATGAAAGATGGGCTTGAACAAGGGAGATGGATATATTGGAATAAAGATGGGAAAAAAGTTCAGGAAACAGATTTCAAAGACGGTGTTCTTCATGGAAAACTTATTTACTATTTTCCTAATGGGAATGTTGAAAACGAAGGTGAATTTGTTGATGGAATAAAACATGGGAAATATTACGGTTGGCATAATAACGGAAAATTAGAGGTGCAAGGTTTCTACAAAAAAGGCATTAAAGATAGTTTGTGGACATATTGGGACAATAAGGGGAATAAAATAAAAGAAGAATATTTTTATCCAAACAATTTAGTTAAACTTGTTAATTATTGGGATAAAAAAAGGAATAAAATAATTGACAATGGTAATGGGTACTATATAAGTTACTATTCTAATGATAAAATAAAACAACAGGGAGAATATAAAAATGGTTTAAAAAACGGGGAGTGGATTTATTGGTATATGAACGGACAAAAAATGTCTGTAGAAAAATTTTTAAACGGTAAAAATATCGAAACTTCAACATCATGGTATGAAGATGGTAAATTGAAAAGCAAGCTCAATTATGAAAATGGCGATAATACAAAATGGTATCATAATGGGCAAAAAGAAATGCACGGAACATTAAAAAACAAACAGAAACAAGGATTGTGGACATTTTGGTACGAAGATGGTAAACTTAAAAGCACAGTAAATTTTAAAGATGGGAAAATTGATGGCGTAAAAACTAACTGGTTTAAAAACGGAAATAAAGAAGAAGAAATAAATTTTACAAATAATAAAAAAAATGGCTCTGCAAAATGGTGGCGTCAAGATGGGAACATTGATATTGAAGGGAATTTTGTTAACGATATTCAAGACGGGAAATGGACTTATTGGCGAACAGACGGAGTAAAAGGGAACGAAGGTTTTTACAAAAACGGCAAAATGACAGGCGAATGGACTTTCTGGTACGGTAATGGAGAAGTTTGGAAAAAAGCTAATTATAAAGATGGACTTAAGGATGGAGAATGGGTAATTTATTATGAAAACAAACAAATTTTTCATAAAGGAGCATTTGTAAAAGGGAAAGAAAACGGTGAATGGACATCTTGGTATGAAAACGGCAATAAAGAAATGCAAGGAAGTTTTAATTTAGGAAAAATGAACGGTTTGTGGCAAGCATGGTATGAAGATGGAAAACCAAAATATAAAGTTGAATATGCCGATGATAAAAAAAATGGTATTGCTGTTTATTGGTTTGAAAACGGGAAGAAACGCAAGGAAGAAAATTTTAAAATGGGTGTTCACAACGGAGCATACAAAATTTGGTTAGAATCTGGTCAGATAAATATTTCCGGGAATTATATTAATGATAAAAAAACCGGAGAGTGGACATATTATAACAATCATGGACAAAAAATGCGTCAAGAATTTTACAAAGAAAACAAACCCCATGGGAAGTGGACTACATGGTATAAATATGGAAATATAAATAGTGAAACTAATTATAAAGAAGGTGAAAAAAATGGAACAGAAAAAATATTCTCTGTTAATGGTAAAATTCTTTTAGAAACAGTATATAAGAAAGGAAAATTAATTAGAGTAAAAACGGATAACAGAAATAAAACGAAAAAATAATTTTTCAACATTAAAAAAAATAGGACTAAATTTCAGTAGTCCTATTTTCTTATAATAAAAATTAATTCTTATTTGTCAATAGAAATTAATTCAATTTCGAAAACTAGAGTTGCATCAGGACCAATAACTTGACCAGCACCTCTTGAACCATAAGCTAATTCAGATGGAATATAAAGCTCCCATTTTGAACCAACAGGCATTAATTGTAAAGCTTCTGTCCAACCTTTGATTACTCCATTTACAGGAAATGTAGCAGGTTCACCTCTATCATAAGAGCTGTCAAAAACAGTACCGTCAATTAAAGTACCTTTATAATTTGTTGTAACTTTATCGGTTGCTTTTGGAATTGCTCCAGTACCTTTTTTAATAATTTTATATTGTAAGCCACTCTCAGTAGTAACAACACCTTCTTTTGTTTTATTTTCTTCTAAAAATTTAATACCTGCTTGTTTGTTCTTTTCAGCTACCTTCATTTGTAAATCTCTAAAATAATTATTTAAAATATTTTCTGCTTCTTTTTGTTCAATTAAAGTTTCTTCTCCATCAAAAATATGGTTAAAAGCAACTGCTAAAGCTTCAGCATTAATCTTCTCAACTCCTCCTTTTTTAATATTTTCTGCCATAGTAATACCTAAGCTATAGCTAACTGAATCTAATTCAGTATCTAAATTGATGTTTTTTTTCATAGTTCCATTTTGTGAATTACAAGCAAAAGCTGCCAAACAGCTAATTGCTAAAATTAAAGTTTTAAATTTCATTTGTAAATAATTTATTTCTAAAGGTCAGATGAAATCCCGCATGTGACTACATCCTTTGCTGTTAACCAAGAAATCATCACCATTAACCCTTATATTTTTAATATCTTTTATCATGCGGGAGTGTTATGATAAATATGTATTTTAATTTTGCGAAGGTAGAACATAATTTTATTTATTTCAAAAAAAATAAAATTTTAATAAAATAATTTTGTGTAGTTCTTGTAAATTATTAAATTTAAGAAGTTTATATTTAATAAAAACCAATAATAGGTAATCAATAAATGAGTAGTAATAAACAAAGTAAGTATTTATTTAGTGCTAATAATAATATTTACGATTGGGCAAATATTGTTGATAATTCAATTGTATTAATGAATTCTGAGGGAAAAGTAATGTGGGCAAACGATGCTTTTTCTCGTTTATATGGATACTCTCTTGAAGAATACAAAACTAAATATAGCAAAGTTGCGTCAGAAGCAATAAAAAATATTCACAAAACAGACACGAATTTTTTTAAAGAAAATCACTCTCTAAATTACATTACAGAATGTGAGACAAAATCCGGTAAAATAAAGTGGGTTCAAACTACTTTAACACCAACTTTTGATGATAATAATAGAATAAAAAATTTTATTGCCGTTGAGACTGACATAACAAGATTAAAAGAAATTGAAGAAGAACTAAAGCAGGAAAAAGAAAATACATTAGCACTATCTGAACATATTGAAGATGTGAAAGATTATATTGAAGAACAAAAACAAACAATTTTTATACAAAAACAAGCAATAGAACAATCGAAACAAAAAACAGAATCTGTTCTAAGCAGAGTTCTTCCTTATGAAGTTGCAATACAATTAAAAAATAAAGGTTACTCAAAACCCCGACATTATAAAAGAGCCAGCGTATTATTTGCTAACTTTAAAAATTTCTCAACCTACAGGAATGATTTCTCATCAGATGATATGATAAATTATCTTCACCAAACATACTCTAGTTTTGATGAAATTATTGAAAAACACTTTGTTGAAAAAATAAAAACAAATGCAGGTTTATATATATGTGCAGGTGGGGTTCCTCTTAGAAACAAAAGTAATCCTATTGATGTTATACTTGTTGGTTTAAAAATGAAAAAAAATATTGCAAATTTTAACGAATTAAATAAAAAACAAGATAAAAACATACTTGATGTAAGTATTGGAATTAATACCGGAGAAATTATTGCCGGAATAGTAGGAAAAAACAAACTAGCTTACGACATCTGGGGCGATGCTGTTAATATTACCAAACAAATTGAAGAAAAAACCAATATTAACGAAATTAATATTTCAGCTTCTACATATGAATATGTGAAAGACTATTTCGATTGTGAGTATAATTGTAATTTTAATTCAATTAATGGACATCTAATTGACATGTATCTGGTTAAAAGAATTAAACCTGAATTTTCTTTCGACAAATTTGGAACAGTTGCTAATTTAACTTTTAATAAAATTTTGTCAAGAATTTAAAATTATTATTACTACATATTTTTTTATTTTCTTACAATTAACTTTCATAAATTTGCAAATAATTTTATCAATCATAAATAAACATATTTACTATTATGATAAAAAACACTCTCATTATTATTCTCTTCCTTTTCTCAAGCTCTGCTTTCTCACAAAAAAAATGTAAATATGAAAAAAATGAGATTGATGCTCTCACCGAATTAAGAATAATACGTACAATCCCTGTCTCTATATGCAGAGTTAACGGACAACCTTTTTATTTTAAAGCACAAGCAATTGGAAACAGAAAATATTTGAAATTAAAATATTTTAGATATAATAACTTTAAAATTAAAGATAATTCTGAATTAATCTTTACTCTCCCTAATTACAAAACAGTTACCTTAACACCTCGAAAAATAAAAAAAGATACTACAAAAGAACAAGAATCAAATTTTATGTCTGTTTCTTCTATGATTATTTATCGTTTAACCGACGAACAATACAATACATTAGTAAAATATCCTGTAACAAACGTTAAATATTTTATTGATATTGGTTTTATTAACAAAGCAATAAAAGAAAACAAACAAAATAAAATTCAAGAAATCTTAAAATGCGTTAAATAAAGATTTTTAAATAATCAATAAATTCCGTATTTTTAATAAAAAAATAAGTCATACAATAATAAAAAATTAATATTATGTCAGATAAAATCTTAGAAAATGTAAAAGCCGGAGTAATAACCGGAGAAGATGTTCAAAAAGTTTTCGAAATAGCTAAAAGAAACAATTTTGCATTACCTGCTGTAAATGTTATAGGCTCAAATTCGATTAATGCAGCTCTTGAAGTAGCAAGAGAAGTAAATTCTCCAATAATAATTCAATTCTCAAATGGAGGTGCAAGTTTTAATGCAGGTAAAGGATTATCAAACGACTCCCAAAAAGCATCTATACTTGGATCAATAGCAGGTGCAAAGCACATACATTTATTAGCCGAGCATTATGGTGTTCCTGTGATACTTCATACAGACCATTGTAAAAAATCTTTATTGCCATGGATTGATGGTTTATTAGATGCAGGAGAAGAACATTACAAGCAATATGGGAAACCTTTATTCAGTTCTCACATGCTCGATTTATCTGTTGAATCTCTTGAAGAAAACATTGAGATTAGTAAGAAATATCTCGAAAGAATGAGTAAAATAGATATGACACTTGAAATTGAATTAGGTTGCACAGGTGGAGAAGAAGATGGTGTTGATAATACTGATATTGATAACGCAAAACTTTACACGCAACCTGAAGACGTTTGTTTAGCATACGAAGAATTAGGAAAAATAAGTAAGCGATTTACTATTGCTGCATCGTTTGGTAATGTTCACGGTGTTTACAAACCCGGAAATGTAAAATTAACTCCAAAAATATTAGATAATTCACAAAAATATATCGAGAAAAAACATAATACCGGTAAAAACCCTGTTGATTTCGTTTTTCACGGTGGTTCCGGCTCTGACATGAACGATATAAGAGAAGCTATTAGCTATGGAGTTATTAAAATGAATATTGATACCGACACTCAATGGGCTACTTGGAAAGGGGTTATGGATTATTACAAAAAAAATAAAAATTATTTGCAAGGACAAATAGGCAACCCCGAAGGAGAAAGCATTCCAAACAAAAAATATTATGATCCTCGTAAGTGGTTACGAGCAGGTGAAATCTCAATGGTTGACAGGCTTAAAATAGCTTTTGAAGATTTGAATGCAATTGATAGAAATTAATTAACAAAAAGAACCTTAATGAAATCCATTAAGGTTCTTTTTGTTAAAATAAATAATCTTCAAAAAAATAATTGATTTGTTTCTTTTACTAAGCTATTCTTTATCAAATTATTTTTTGTTGCTTTTTATTGTTTTTTCGATTTTTGAACATGTCTAAATTTTATATAGTATTATTATTTTTATTTTTTCTACATAAGATTGTATTTGCTCAACAGGATACAAGCTCAAAATATATTGAATTATTTGATATGGATTTAGAAGAATTGAGTAATATTAAAATTACTACTTCTACAAAAACAACTGAAAAAATTAGAGAAGCTCCATCAATTATTCGTGTAATTACAAGCAAAAATATTCGTGACTATGGCTATAAGAGCGTTGGAGAAGCTTTATGTCAGATACCCGATTTTTCTGTAATTAACGATTATTTATCTCCTAATATTAGTGTTCGTGGCATTAATGGAGGTATGCGCGCATGGAGTAAAATTATAAAGGTAATGATTGACGGTCAGCCTGTTTCATTTCGCTCTTCAACTGCAAATTTTCTTGGTCGTGAATTTATTCCTATTAATCTTATTGATCGAATTGAAGTCATAACTGGACCCGGTTCAGCCTTATATGGAGCTAATGCTTTTCTTGGTGTTGTAAATATTATAACAATAAAAGGTAAAGATATTAATGGTGGTTGTGCATCTGCCGAAGGTAATTTAATAAATAATAATATAGGAGATGAAACAAGCATTGTATATGGTAAAAAATATAAGCATATTGATTTTGTTATCGGCGCATCTCGTTCAAGAATTAACTCATCCGGTTTGCAAATTCCTGAAAGTTCACCATATTACTCAATCTTTCGAGGACAAGAAAGTACGAATAATATATCTCAACCAAAAAATTTTTATGGTAAATTTATTTTTGATAATAAAAAAATTGGAACTTTTACATTAAATGGAAATTATCAATATCTTGACGGTTATGCTGAGTTTCAAGACTGGAGTATATTAACCGGTGAGAACAGATATTCTGTCTATAACTCTTTTTTTAAAACTCAATTTGATAAAAATATTTCTAAAAAAATTTCCGGTTCTATTTTTTTAGCTTTTAGTAAAGGGGGACCAAACAAAAACGACCATCTTGACTATGGCTCGCCCGACTATTGGCGAAAACGAAAATTTGGTTACAAAGGAATTGATGCTGGAATTGAAATAAAACAAAATATTAATAAAAAAATAAATTTAACTTATGGTTTAGATTATAATATTGATAATGAAAATCTTCAAACACTTTGGTCTGTAAATAAGTTAACAAATGAAAAAACTCTTTTTGGTCAAGTATTTGGTGATACTATTTTTTCAAATTTAGGAGTATATCTACAATCAAGATACAATCCAATCTCAAAAATTAATTTAATTGCAGGATTAAGATTCGATAATCATAATATATATGGTAATGTAATAAATTATAGAATTGGCTCCGTTTTTCAATTACCCAACAACAGATATTTTAAATTGCTTTATGGCACATCATTTAAAGCTCCAGCAGCCGAACAATTATATACAAGTAACTTAATTGCAGGAGGTGTTTACGGCAACCCTGATCTTCTTCCTGAAAAAGCCAAGACAGGAGAAGTTTTATTTTCTGTGATTAATAAAAAAAATATTACCATTATTCTAAATTCATTTTATAGTGTGATTGATGATAAAGTTGAAATTGGTCAAGTTGTTGGGCACTCTGCTCCAATTAACGCAAGCAAAATTAATTCTTATGGTCTTGAAGGTGAATTACAATGGAAAATTGATAATCTTTCGGGTTATTCAAATGTTTCTTATCAACATACTGAAAAAGATGACGATAATTTAACTAATGATGAAAATAGAATCTCGTTAACACCCGAATTAATTATTTCAAACAACTTTTATTATTCTATACCAAATTATCATTTAGCATTTGCAATCTCTCATAAATATATTGATAATTGCAAAGCCTCTGAATTAAACATCATTTACAAAGGCGAAATTTATTACCTCGATTCTTATAATAAGATTGACCTAAACATATCTACTGTTAACTTAAAATTAATTAATAAAAAAGAAACTGTCTTTTCTGCAAAAATTAACAACTTATTTAACACAGAATATGCTATGCCGGGATTTAGAGGTATTGATATTCCATCACTTGGGAGAAATTATAGTTTAAAAATTGTTCAAATGTTTTAAAAATAACTAACTATTTAAAATGAAAAGGAATTTCTTTCTTGCTTTAGTATTAATCTTGTTCTCATTATTTATAATGGGAACAAGTTGTAATAAAAATAATCCTCCCGAAAAAGAATATATTAATATTGGATTGTTACTTCCTCTAACCGGCGATTTAGGTGGTGATGACCAATACATGGGAAATGCAGCTCGTCTGGCAGTTTCAGAGATTAATGATGCAGGTGGATTGTTCGATAAAGAGATTAAATTAATTTATAAAGATAGTGGAACAGATTCTGCAAAATCGGCAACTGCAGCAATAAAAATTATTGCCGAAAAAAATATTATTGCAATTATTGGAGGTGACGCTAGCTCAGAAGCACTTGCCATAGCTCCAATTGCTATTAGTAATAATATTGTACAAATAGCTCCTGGAGCTACTTCTCCTGAATATTCTTCTCTTGATGATAATAATTATTGCTGGAGAACCCCTCCTTCTGACGCATTTCAGGGAAAAGCATTGGCTAAATATCTGAAAACCAGATACACAACTGCCGGAATTATCTATGTTGATAATAGTTATGGTAAAGGTTTGAAAAATTCTTTTAAAAATGAATTTGAATGTCGTAGTCGCGAAGTTTTAACTGAAATTGCTTTCCCCGAAAATCCCGGAGTTGAATATTCATTTAAAACCTTAATAGATTCTGTGCTTTCCTTCAATCCTGATGTGGTTTTTGTGATTGCTTACTATAAAAGTGGTGCGACAATTATTAACACTCTAACTACTGAAGGTCATTCAACAGAAAATTGGTATGCTTCTGAAGCATTAAAAAACAATGATTTTATTACAGAATCAGGCAATTCTGCTAATGGATTAAGAGGTGTATCACCTTTAATATCAAGAGGAAAGAGTGCCAATTTTTTTAAACTAAATTTCATAAATAAATATGGGGAGCAAACTTTTGATGCATTATGGGGTGGATATACTTACGATGCAATGGCTTTATTAGGATTAGCCATAAAAAAAGCAGAAGAAACTACTCCAAATTCTATTAAAAATGCTTTGAGCGAAATATCAAATCCTCCAGGGGATACAATATACGCCGGGGAGTGGGAAAAAGCTTTTAATATTATAGATAAAGGTGGAGATATTAATTACCAGGGCGCGTCAGGCAATATTGATTTTGACGAAAATGGTGATGTAACCGATACGAAATTTGAAATTTGGGAAATTCAAAACGGCGAGTATTTTCATATTGAAGATATTAAATAAAAAATAATGTTTATTTCAAAAGCATCATTATCTCTTACCTCTAATTATATTTTATTGTTTTACTTGGACTAATTTTCGAAATTATCATTGATGGTATTATCAGCATGAAAAATGTTGCAACAAGACTGCCAATATTCAATAAAATGATACTCAATACATTTAAATTTATTGGGACTTGTGATAAATAATACGATGCTTCATCTAATTTAATAATTCCAAAATATTTCTGAATTAAACATAAAAAAATTCCAATTACATTACCCCAAAACAAACCTTTAACAGTTAAAAAAGATGCTTGGTATAAAAATATTTTTCTAATGCTCCAATTTTCTGCACCCAAGCTTTTCAGTACCCCAATCATGTTTGTTCTTTCTAGAATTATAATTAATAAACTCGACACCATATTAAATCCTGCCACCAACAGCATCAATATTAATATTACCCAAACATTAACATTTTGTATTTCTAACCAGTCAAAAATTTGAGGATATTTATCTTTTATTGTCGTGATTTTTAGTTTACTCCCATCTTTATTAAAATTATAACCTGCAACATTAAAAACCTCATCCGACATTTTGTCTAATTCATCATAATTATCAATTAAAATTTCAAAACCCGATATTTGATTATTTGTCCATTTATTTAGTTTCTGTATATGTGCAATATCAACAATTACAAATAATTTGTCAAACTCAGCTATGCTTGTTTTATAAATACCAGATATTTTAAATCTTCGCATTCGCGGAGGTTGCTGAATAAAAAATATTGATATCTTATCACCTACTTTCAACTTAAGCATTGAAGCTATTGTTTTTGATATCACAATATTGTTGTTTTTTGCAGAATCGCTTACATCAAAATGTTTTCCTTCAACCATATTCTTATCAAAAAACGACCAGTCAAAATCAGAGCCAATGCCTTTTAAAACAACCGCTTGCAATTCATCCTTGGTTTTAAGAATCCCTGATTTTGTTGCAAAAATTTGTATGTGTCTTATGCCTTCTACAGTATCTAATGAAGGATAAAAATTTTGATTTTTGTTAAT
>Ga0164318_10001994_pt1 | contig 18673 bp, 18 predicted proteins | sample GuaBasSedimGuay9_FD_113734 | JGI IMG/M metagenome (GOLD analysis project Ga0164318, IMG submission 113734) | Subseafloor sediment microbial communities from Guaymas Basin, Gulf of California, Mexico - Guay9, Core 4571-4, 0-3 cm | ecosystem: Environmental > Aquatic > Marine > Hydrothermal vents... | reverse complement strand
GCGGCTATCGCCCCGTCCAGTGGAATATTCAGTTATCAATATAGCGTTAATACCGCTGATCTGGGAACGGTTTTTACCGTTCAGGTGGAGATAAACGGCTACACTGGCATGGCGCTGGTTTACACTCCGGAACCTGAAGCGGTAACTTATGAAACTCAGGTCAACGCTGTTGATGACGGAAGCGGCGGTATAGACATTGTGGCGTATCTGCTGGCCGACGGGACGTTACAGACCGCTGACCTGGAAACAGGGGATATCAGCCTGGCCGTAAGCGGCGGAGTGTTTGTCCCCGGTGTGGCCGGGTTCAGTGAAGGGATATTCTCGGTAAAGTACACAGGCATAACTAATGATACTACCTATACTATCCAGGCTGCCATTACTGCTCCTGACGGCAGTGACTACACGGCTATGACCACTGTGCATACTTCAGGCGCGGCAGTATATGAGGCGCGCATAAGCACCGGCTGGAATGAGACAGAGGGCGGGATAAATATTACCGCGTGGCTTACCAGAGACGAAGCGCTGGTGCTGGATCTCGTAGCGGCTGATATAGCGATCTCGGCGGATGGAACAGCTATCAGTGAGAGTGCCGTGTTTGAGGCAGGTATGTTCAAAGTTACCCATATTGATGGCGTGGAAAGAGGCGCTACTTATATCATTGAGGCAGTGATCACCTACGGCGGGAACGACTATACTGTTACCACTGTAGTCCAGACGTCTGCTGAAACCTATCAGGCGCACGTAGAGGCTGTATATACGTCAGGAGAGCAGGCGATAACCATAACCAGCTGGCTTACGGAAGATAGTGTCCTGGTAACTTCCGGTTTGGCTGTCGGGGATATCACGGTTTTAATAAACGACGTGGATATCTCAGCAGACGTGGCGCTTAGCAGCGGTATATTCAGCGTCACTTATACCGAAGGGGTAGTGGAAAGCACCACATATACCGTTCAAAGCACTATTACTTACAGTGGGACCGGATATTTCACCGTAACTACCGTGCGCGCGGATGCCACCACGGAAATAGGCGCGGTAGCGGAGGAACTGGATAATGTCAGCACTCAGATCACTAGTGTCGGAGCTGAAGTTACGTTAGCCAGAGAGGCGGCCAGTCAGGCCGCCACAGCAGCGACCAGCGCTGAAGAAGCGGCCACCACCACTGAAGAAGCGATCGGGGCAACGGTTACCGACGTTGCGAAGATCCTGGCGGCCACAGGAGAGGAATATCTGCCGGCCAAACTCAGTGAGATCAGCGAATCCGTGATTACTGATATTAAACCTTATGTTAGTTCAAGGATCGCGAACCGCGAGGTCGCGGTAAAAACGGGCGATACGGTTACCATTCAATATCGCGCGGCATCAGCTTTGACCCCTCTTATCGATGTTTACGGCCCGGCGAACAGTTTGAAGATAGCAAAACGGGCGATGAAGGAGATAACGATAGAAGCAACGAGCGGGGTCAGTATCTATGAATATCCTGTTACGTTCGCCGCTGCATGGGGGACCGGCGATTTTACTGTTGTCTGTTCCGAATTGACGCAGGGGATCATGGATACTACGACTATTACCGTTTACAGTTACGATATTGAAAGCATGGCCGGCGATGTCGCGACGATACTTGGGATAACCACCGCTCTCGGGGATCTGGAAGATGTAGCTGCCAAGATGAACGCTCAATTCAGCATTTTAGAAATGGCTCTTTCCAATATCAGCGCAAAATTGTCCGCCAGTGTTGAAGAGGCGGCCAGCGGGAGTGCTGACCTGGAAAGCATCCACGGCAATCTGGTCAAACTCAGTGGACAGATCAAGGAGATAAGCGAAGTCGAAGGGCTGGGATTAGGGCTGGAAGACATATACGAAGTCTCCGAAGAAAAGAAAGACGATATTGTTTATATAAAGAACAAAACACAGGAACTTAAGGCCTTGATGGAAGTGAACCAGAAGATGATGGATAATGTCGCGAACGAGCCGGTGATCCAGACGTGGTATGAGTACGGAAGTATCATTCTGAAGGCCATAATAATCAATCCCTCGCTGAAGCAGGGCCGGGACGTTCCGTTCAAGGCGTATCTGCCCAAGGAGGCTAAGCCGGAGCATATATTACGAAGAGGGGACCTGAATGTGGCTTATGATACGCAGCAGGGGAGTTATTACGTGTTCGCCACGTTCAAGTTAAAGCCGAAAGAGAGCAAAGAGATCGAGATCGAGATGGAAGACATCTGGCAGATCAAGGAGCCCAAGGTAGAGAGGCTGAGGATGGAAGCGAGAAAGCTGTTCTATACGCTTCGGGACACAAAGTTCAGCAACAGGGCAAGGTTTCTGGTGATGGATATTGAGGACAAGCTGGACAGGATCACGCAGAGACAGTCGGTCATCCCGGCCAATCCTGAAGTCCACATTTCGGTATACAGGGAGAACCTGAAATTATTTAAAGAGGCTGAGCTGTCATTGATCCTTTTGAAGTCCCTGATAAGCCAGGTGAAGGCGGTTCCGACAGAGGTTACCTGGAAAGTGATCGGGGTGATAGTGCTCTTCCTTGGAGTTTTAAGCCTTGTCTTCTACGTTGTCTGGCAGAGGCAGATGACGCTGGGAGAAGTGCCGACGTTTGAGACACAGAGTGAAGAAGAAGCGGAGAACGGAGAGGGAACAGAGGGACAGGAGATAGAGGACGAGGAACGAAGGACCGAAGATTAAATGTCATCCCCCGTATATAAACGTTATGCGTTGCGCAAAGACATAAAAAAGGCTGTTTTATGCCTGTTGGTATTTATTCTCGCATCAGGTGCCGCCCCGGAGCCTGTTTTTTCCGATATTTCCCATGCCGGAATGCCAAAGGGGGAGTGGGAGGAACACAGAAGCGCGCATTTTATACTCTATTACCATCCGGATATACCAGATAAATATATAAGGGAATTCACGGGCAAATGTGAGCGGTATTATCGTCTGATAACAGACCGGCTCGGATTTAACAGATTTGATTTCTGGCTGTGGGAGAACAGGGCCAAGGTATTTGTATATAAGACAAAGGAAGAGTACATTAAGAACACGGGCCGGGCAGAATGGTCAGGGGCGTCAGTCCGCATCAAAAAGAAGTTTATCAGCACTTTTTATTTTGAAGGAGACTTTTTTGATGTTATACTACCTCATGAGCTGGGTCATATAGTGCTCCGGGAATTTATCGGGCTTAAAACAGAAGCGCCGCTCTGGTTTGACGAAGGAGTGGCCTGTGCCAATGAGAAAGACAGCCTGTTAAGGTATTTTTTGATCACGAAAGGCCTTGTTGAACAGGGCCTGTATCTGAAAGTCCCGAATTTGGAGAAGATAGCCGCCGGTGAGATAGTGGTCCCGAATATTTTTTATCCTACTGCGGCGTCGCTGGTGATGTTTCTTCTGGAGGAGTACGGGAAAAAACGTTTTGTGGGATTTTGCAAGGAAATGAGGGACGGGAAGACCTTTTACGGGGCGATGGATAAAGCGTACGGCATCGAGGATGCGGAGGAACTGAACGAGAGGTTTATCGTATATATGACAAACAAGAGTTATGAGGATATTGTCGAGAGGGAGAATTTCAACGTTAAATGGTGAATGCCGGAAGAGTTATGAGGGTATTAATACTAAGCGGCCGGGAAGTAAGATATAAAGGGGAGGCTTACCAGGCGGTATTGCCGGGACTGGACGGAGAATTTTCGGTGCTTGATTTCCATCAGCCGTTTCTTTACAGGCTGCGGAAAGGCATAGTGAAGATAAAGGCGACGGAAAAGGGAAGAGAGAGCAAAGTTTTTCCCCTTAAGGACGGATTGGCGGGATTCAAGGGGAACAGTCTTTTGATCTTGTCGTAATAAAAGGGGGTCAGACCCCAGGACCACGCCGGATTACACACGATGAAAAGCTTAACACTCATATTTGTAATGCTTATAAGCACATTGGGGCCTTCGATCGTGATCGCGCTTGTAGGATACGCGTCGGTCCAGGGGCTTTCGAGGAACCCTTCGGCTTCACCCAAGATCCTTATTACGATGATCCTCGCGTTCATATTTGCCGAAGCGATCGCGATAATTTCACTTTTAGCTGTACTGAATATGTTACGGTGAATAAGGTACACCCCCGGGGGTGTAAATGCGTGGAATCGCAGGCGAGGCGCATATACAAGGAGGGAATTGATGGCAACGACTTTTATCTGGCCGTTTATCATATTGCAGTGCGTGACCGTTGTGGTAATAGTGCTGTTTTTGAGGATGTTTCTTCACAGGCAGTTAGAGATAGGAATGGGAAGGATCAAGAGAATGGACAAGGAGAATCTGGAAAAGGAGGTAGAACTTAACGACAGGCTTGAAAAGCTGAATGAAGAGTATGATATGAAAATACAAAATGCTGAAAAGCAGGCTGATTCGCTGATAAATATGGCTAAAGAGACCGCGAAGAAGATGCGGGATTCGGAAAGGGTAAAGGCGAAAGAGGAAGCGAAGAGGATAATAGCGAGCGCCCTTCAGGAGAAGGAAAAAGTGTTAAGTGAAGCCACGCGCATGGTGAACAGTAAAGCGGTTGATTTTTCCATACTCATATTAGAACGTGTCTTTTCCGAGGATGAACTTTCAGGATTAAGGCACAGGGTCACGAAAGAAGTTACAGGGGTTCTGTTCGGATCGGACAATGTCGGTGAATTGATCAGGAAAAATAAAGATATAGAAGTAGTCACAGCCGATAAGTTGACGGCTCCGGACAGGAAATATATACTTAAAATGATCGAAAAACAGGCTAAAGGAAAGGTAAACGTTAAATTTGTCGTTGATAAGAGTATCCTCGGAGGGCTTATCCTGAAAATAGGAGGAAGCATGATAGACGGCGGCATCGCGTATAGAGTGAATAAAGCGGTACTGGAGCTGAGAGAAGAAATATAGCGGGAATTATGAAAAAAAAGAATCCGATTCCGGTTGAGATAACAGAGGCAGGAGAGATAACTGACATAAGAAGGGATGTTATAACCATTGACGGTATCCCCAATTGTGTTTACGGAGAACTTCTTGATTTCGCGTCGGGAGATCAGGGCGTAGTCATAGAATTCGACGAGAAGAAAGTGGTCGCGCTTTTGATGGGAAGCGGTATTGAGGTCAGAACGGGTGATAAGGTCGTGTCCCGGGGGGGTCTGTTTAAAGTCCCCGTGACCGGGAAACTGACAGGCAGGATAGTGAACGGGCTTGTGCGTCCCGTGGACGGAAAAGGCCCTCTCGGGCATTCGGAATACGGCCCGGTATTCAGGGACGCGCCGCCTATCACGTCGCGTGTCCCGATCGATGAGTCGCTGAAGACCGGCATTAAGATCATCGATACGATGATCCCTCTCGGAAAAGGCCAGAGAGAGCTTATAATAGGCGACAGGCAGACAGGAAAGACCGTGATCGCGGCTGACACGATCCTTAATCAGAAAAACGAGGGTGTAATATGTATTTACTGCTGGGTGGGTGGAAGCTATAACGCCATGGTCAAGCTGATAGAGTTACTTGCGAATAACGGGGCGATGGATTATACGGTGTTCGTGGCCGCCCCGGCGTCCGTTTCTTCTACAGAGCAGTATCTGGCGCCTTACACAGCCGCGACTATCGGTGAATATTTTATGAACAGCAGGAAGAAAGATGTTCTGGTTATTTTTGATAATCTTACCAGACACGCCTGGATATACCGGCAGATATCGCTTCTTTTGAACCGTTCGCCGGGTAGAGAGGCATATCCCGGGGACATATTTTATATACATTCGCAATTGATGGAACGGTCCTGCAAGATGGACCCGGACCTGGGGGGAAGTATGACTTTCATGCCTATAGCCGATACGCTTCAGGGCGACGTTACCGGCTACATCCAGACCAATCTGGTATCCATGACTGACGGACAGATATATACGAGCGCGTTTCTTTTTAACGAGGGTTTCAGACCGGCAGTGGATATAGGATTATCCGTTTCCCGTATAGGCAGCAGGGTTCAGTCCCCGGCTCTTAAGGAAGTGAGCGCGAAGCTGAGGCTTGAATACGCGCAGTTCAAGGAACTGCAAAAACTGACAAAATTACGGACCAGGGTATCCGAGGAGATCGTTCGCAGGGTCGGCAGAGGCCAGACGCTTTCTGATATACTCGTGCAGGGAGCGAATTCGCCGGTATCCGAGGTAGAGGAAATATTGATATTTTACGCTTTTGAAAAAGGGCTGCTCGAACAATTCGGCAGGGAGTGGACAGTTAAGTTCGAGAAGAACATATTGGGTTTCCTGGGAGAATATGATCCTGCCCTGTTAGAAGAATTGCAGACGAGGAAGACGCTTACGGACGAGGTCAAGGCAGGACTTGACGCGATGTTGAAGGAGTTCTTTAAACAATGATACCGATCGCGCGGATAAAAAAGGATCTTTTATATAATCAGAACCTGAAAGACGTCATAGATGTCCTGAAACTGATATCGGCGTCGGAATTCAGCAGGCTTTCCTCGATCGTGCCGCAGGAAGATAAATTACAGGAGCAGATAATGACTTGTTTCAGCCTGCTGAAGTCCGTTTCCGGCGACAGTCCTTTTCTTGTTGAGAAAAAGGGAAGGCCGGAGGGATTCTTATTGGTTTGTTCTGATGAAGGTTTTCTCGGTGAGGTCAATACGTATGTGGTAAATACCGCCTTAAGCCGCGGCCGGAAGGACAGCGCCAGATTTATGGTGCTTGGGGAGAGAGGCACAGACATACTTGAGGAAACCGGGATCGAGTGCAAGTCCTTCCCGCCGGTCAAGAATGATATAAAGATGGGCGATATAAGAGAGATATCAGGCTATGTTATGGATCTGTATAAAAAGGGCAGGATAGGCGCCTTCTACGTTGTGTATATGAAGTTCATGTCTTTTACCAGGCACCAGATAGAAGTGGCCAGAATATTGCCCTGTGATGAGATCCTGACCTACCTCAGGGAGGAGGCAAAAGGCACGCCGGACGTCCTTATAGAACCCGGGCTGTATCCTGTAATGGAATACCTGGTCAAGTTATGGATGGAAGACAGCATATATAAGATATTCTGGTCAAGCAAGCTTTCGGAATGGGCCATGAGGGTTATGCAGCTTGAGCATAGTTCCGACGAGTTAAGTAACATAACGGCGGATCTGGAGTTTAAGCATTTCAAGTCCATCCATGCCTTGAGCGACAAAGTAATAAGAGAGATATTTGCCGCGAAAGCGCTGCAGAAATGAGATATATGAAAAAAACGGATAACACGGTAAAGAAAGGGAGGGTCATCGCGGTTAAAGGGCCTGTTGTCGATGTGTCTTTTCAGGGCGCTGATAAGATACCGTCTGTCTACGAGGTCATAAAAGCCAGGACCGTGGACGGCCGGGAAGTGATAATGGAAGTGATCGAACAGATGGAGAATATGGTCGTAAGATGTGTATGTCTTACCCTGAATATCGGGTTAAGGCGTAACTCGGAAACGGTCGCTCTCGGGTCGGTCATTACAATGCCCGATTCTGAGGATTGCTATGGCAGATTGATGAACGTGTTCGGAGAACCATTGGACGGCCGGGGACCTGTCGGCGGGACACGAAAAAGGGTCCCTATAAGAAGGCCCGGAACGAGAAGCAAGAACGAAGTGATCCTGGGGAGGAAGCGCGAGTACAGGATAATAGAAACAGGGCTTAAAATGCTGGATCTTTTATTCCCTTTTGTCGTCGGTTCAAAAACAGGGATCCTGGGAGGAGCGGCCCTTGGGAAAAGTATCCTGACCCTTGAGATAATACATAATGTCGTGAGAAAGCGCGGAGCGGCCTGCGTCTTTACCGGCGCGGGTGAGCGTATAAGAGAGGGTAATGAGCTTTATCTGGAGATGAAGAAAAGCGGGATACTGGACAGGGTCGCGCTGGTCTTCGGGCAGATGAATGAATCTCCCGGGGTAAGGCATGAAGTGGTATTCAGCGGCATAACCGTAGCTGAGTCGATGCAGGAGAAGGGAGAGGACGTTATATTCTTTCTGGATAATGTGTTCAGGTTTACACAGGCAGGGGCCGAGCTTTCGGCACTTATGGGAAGGATCCCGTCCGAGACCGGCTATCAACCGACGCTTGTATCCGAGGTCAGCGAGTTTCATGAGAGGATACGCTCCAGTGCCGCGTCATCCATCACGGCCGTAGAAGCTGTCTATGTTCCTGCGGATGACCTGACTGACCCGGCTGTTGTTACGATATTTTCTCACCTTGATTCGATAATCGTTCTTTCAAGGGAATATGTGCAGAGGGGCCTTTATCCCGCTATTGATCCCATACTTTCTTCTTCGGCGTACCTGGACCCGGCGATCGTAGGCGAGAGACATTTCAAAATAGCCAGTGAGATCAGGAAGGTGTTTCAGAAGTTCGAAGAGCTCCATAAACTGGTGGCGGTTGTGGGAACACACGAGTTATCGCGGCAGGAGAGAGTCCTGTACGAACGGGCGTTGAAACTGCAGAATTTTTTAACCCAGCCGTTTTTTGTCGCGGAAGAATATACCGGCAGGAAAGGACGCTTTGTCGAACTGGAAGATACCTTAAACGGATGTGAAGGCATAATATCGGGCAGGTTTGACAGGGCTCCTGCGGAAAAGTTTTATATGATAGGGGAGATAGAATGATGGATAAACTCGGGCGGATACTGGTGAAGATGGGCGCTGTTACCGAAGAGCAGGTAAATACAGCCATGTTAAGGAGCCGAAAGACAGGGAATATTCTCGGAAAAGTGCTGATCGAGCTGGGTTATATTACGGAAGAACAACTGCTTATGGCCTTAAGCGAACAGCTCGATATCCCGTATTTTCCCACCTTAAAGGACATGGAGATCCCCGAAAGCGTGATAAAGGCTGTGCCGGTTAAGATCGTCTGGCATTACAAGTTTATGCCGCTTTCCATAGAGAACGACGTTCTCAAGCTGGCGATATCCGATCCTCACGAGATCTGGTCGGCGGGGGACGTAAAATTACTTCTGGGATACAGCACCGATGTTGTCCTGGCTCCCAGCGGTGAGATACTGAAAGCGATCCGGGAGTATTACGGCGTCGGCGCTGAGACGGTCCAGAAAATACTCGAGGGGAAGAAGACCACTACAGAGAAAAAGCAGGAAGTAAGCTCCGAAGCGAAGGTAAAAGATATAGGAAAGTTAGCGGGAGAGGCTTCGGTCATTAAACTGGTGGACCAGATACTGATGTCGGCGATCAAGACGCAGGCTACGGATATTCACCTTGAAAGTTACCGGGACAGGGTCAAGATAAGGTGCCGCGTGGACGGTATACTGTACGATCTGGCTCTTCCCCAGGACATAAAGCTTCTTTACAGCGCGATAGCTTCAAGAATAAAAATAATAGCGGGGCTTGATGTCGTGGAAAAAAGATTGCCCCAGGACGGCAGGGTAAAGATAAAGTTCCATGGTTCTGAGATAGATCTGAGGGTATCCGTGATCCCGGTAATGCACGGCGAGAATATCGTCATAAGGATCCTTCCCACCGAGATGATCTATAAACTCGCGGACCTTGGTTTTTTTGAGGATGATCTGAAAACGCTGGAAAAGGTCATTCATCTCCCGATCGGAATAATATTTCTCGCCGGGCCTACCGGCAGCGGGAAGACCACCACGTTATACGGATGCCTCCAGGAGACAAAGTCGTCCGATACCAAGATAATAACCATAGAAGACCCCGTTGAATACGAGATGGATGACATAATGCAGATACAGGTCGCTCCGAAGATCGGCTTAACGTTCGCTGACTGTTTGAGAAGCATATTAAGACATGACCCCGATGTTATCATGGTAGGAGAAGTCCGTGATATGGAAACGGCGGAACTTGCCATAAGAAGCGCTTTAACGGGGCACCTTATCTTCTCGACCATACATACTAATGACGCCACAAGCGGCGTCGCGAGGCTGATAGACATGGGCGTGGAGCCGTTTCTTCTTGTTTCCGCGGTAAAAGCTTTTATCGCGCAGCGCCTGGTGCGCGTCATATGTGACAAGTGCAAAGCCGAGTTCAGCGCGGGAAAGCTTTTCGCGGAGCAGAAGATACCCATTAAAAAACATTACAGAGGTAAAGGATGCGAAGCCTGCAGGTTTACGGGTTATAGCGGAAGGACCGCTATTTATGAGATATTTCTTATGGATAAAGATATCCAGGAGATGGTCCTTAACAGGGCTTCCAGCCAGGAGATCAGGGCGCAAGCCACGAAGATGGGCATGAAAACGTTAAGGAATATCGGCTGGGAGAAGGTTAAAAGAGGCATTACTACGGTGGAAGAGGTACTCCGGGTGACGGAAATGGAAGGGGAATAGGAAGAAGGGCGAGGGACGAAGGGTCTAGCGAAAAATGAGATTTATTTATAAAGCGAAAGAAGGTCCGGAGAAGACCGTGCAAGGCGTGATCGAAGCGGCGAATCAGGACGGCGCTGTCGCCAAGATCAGACAGATGGGGCTGGTCCCGGTCTTTGTGCAGAAGGAACCCGGGGAGCTGTCAGAAAAGGCCGCGGCCCCTGGCCGTAAACCGGCGGGATTCTTTTTTGGAAGAAAGGTATCAAAAAAACATATTTATATTTTTACCAAAAAATTGAGGGTTCTTCTGAAGTCGCAGGAGCCCATACTCAAGAGTCTGTACTTTTTGGAAAACCAGGTCGCGCACGGAGAGTTCAGGAAAATGATACACGCGATGATAGAATCGGTCAGGGACGGACGCAGTTTTTCAGAGAGCCTTAGAATGTTCCCCCGGCATTTTCCGCCGCTTTATGTGAGCATTGTTGAAGCGGGAGAAGCAAGCGGCAAGCTTGATTATTCACTCGAACAGATCTCAAAATATCTGGATGATGAGAGAAAGTTATCTCAAAAAGTCATATCGAGCCTTGCTTATCCCGCGGTCATGGTGACCGTCGGCTTTGCCACGATAGTATTTATAATCACGTTCGTTGTGCCGAAGCTCAAGTCACTTTTTGAGGATTTCGCCGGGCACCTGCCGCTTGTCACTAAAATACTGCTTGATATGTCGCTTATCTTTTCCAGGTACTGGATGATATCGCTTGTTCTTTTTATGGCCTTTATTGCGTTCGTGTTCTATACCAGAGGCGCCCCATGGCAGAAAAGAACGCTCGGTATTTTCAAGAAGAGGATACCCGTGGTTAAAGATATCATTTATAACCAGTCTCTTTGCCGTTTTTCCAATGGCCTGTCGGTTCTTCTTGCCAGCGGTGTTTCCATGCTGGATTCGATCAAGATGGCCATCCCGCTTATTGATGACGCTGCCGCGCAAAAAGAACTTAAAAAAGCGTATGAGCAGATCGTTACCGGTTCAAGCCTGGAGGAAAGCCTGAGAAAAAATTGCGCCTTTCTGCCGGATATGTTCATTAAAATGGTAGCCGTGGGAGAGACCGGCGGGAGATTGGACGAGATTCTGGCGGATTTGACGGAAACTTATGCGGATGAAGTAGAGACCACTACAAAAATCGTTACCTCTCTTATCGAGCCCGTGGCAATTCTCATTGTGGGCGGGATCCTCAGCTTTATAGTGATCGCGATATTGCTGCCCATTTTTGAAATGAGCCTGTTCATACGATAAAACGATGATAATTTTCGAAATAGATAATAATTACGTAAAAGCGTTATGGGGAAAACGCATATTAAAGGATCTGCAGATAAACGGCGCGGTCTGCAGGCCGCTTAAATCGGGTTCACAGGAAGAGCTGGTCAAGGTCGTATCCTCCATCATAGACGCGAGGACATTCAAAAAATACAAACCGCTTGTGTTGTGTATTCCCCGCAATCAAGCTATTTTAAGAAATCTGCAATTCCCGGCAAAAGACGACAGGGAGTTGGACAGCATTGTAAACCTGCACCTCACCCAGGAGGTCCCTTATTCGAGGGAAGAGATCGTTCATAATTACGCGGTCCTGGAAAAAACCTCGGTCGGGTTCAGCAATGTGCTCTTAAGCATAATGCACCGGAGGGCGCTGATAAAACATTTTTCCGTGTTCGAGAAGTTGAATCTGTATCCGGAAAACGTTTTACTGAGCACTTTCGGGCTGTTAAGGTTTTTTCGCAGCGCAAAACCGGCAAAAGACGGGGAGGCGCAGTTAAAAGCATGCGTCGATATCGGCGCTGAGTTTACGGACTTTTTTATTTTTAAGGGGGACCACATACTTTCAAGCAAGAATATAGCCGTGGGCGGATCCCAACTGAAAGAAGAGGATAAACTGCATAAATTTACGGGGGAACTCAGGCAGGCCATGGTCGTCTTTCAGGCCAGGCGGCAGGAGAACCTTTCCGGCATTTACATTTCAGGGATAAAAGACTGCGGCAGGCAACTGGAGAAAAGCATAAACAGCATATTCCAGGTGCCGGTGGAGGTGATAGACCCTGTCAGGGTGGTAAGTTCCTTAAAGCAGATCAGGAATATAAATGATATTTTAAGCAGGGTTTCCATTTCCGCTTGTTTGGGGATTGCCGCGGATCCGCTGTCCGACAGATTCAATTTTGCCCTGCCCGAAGCCAAACTGCGGAAAAACGTCCGGGCGATGACAAAAAATCTGTTTATGACCGGAGGGATAACGATCTATCTTATAGTTCTGCTGCTTCTGGGATTTATGGGGAAACTCTACGGCCAGCAGGCCTATCTGGACAGACTGATGAGCGAAATAAGGAGAATAGAACACGTGAACAGAGCCCCTATGAGGCTTCTTCAAAAGATCAAAGCGTTACGGGGTTTCATGAAATACAGGGATTCCTTCCTTTATTATTATTATGAACTTGCGAAGATAGCCCCGGAGAATATTACCATAGAGAGGCTGGGGTTCAGCCGGAATAAGGAATTTTCCATGATAGGAGAAGGGGCCGACATGGGAGAGATATTCAAGTTCGTGAGGGGCCTTAGCAATGCGAAGATATTCGGCAAAGTGGAACTGAGATATTCGCGGAAGACCGCTAAGCGGGGAAAAGATTTTAACGAATTCAATATAATGTGTCATATTAAATAAGACCGGGATGATATGATAAAATTAGGCAGGAGAGAAAAGATATTGATGGCCGGGGCAGGGGGTTTTATTGTTTTGTTCCTGATAAAAGTGTTGGTTGTCCAGCCTTTTTCAGACAGACTGGGGAATATAAGCGTTCAGGTGAAGGCAGATGAAGATAAGATGGGAAGACTGCTTTACATGGATTCGCAGAGGGAAAAGATCACGGAATTTTTTGACAGTATAAGACCGTATCTTGAAATAGGCAGGACAGAGGAAGATGCTTTTTCGGTGATCATGAAGAAAGTCGAGGAAATAGCGAAAAGCTGCGGCGTCACTCTGATAAGGATGAAACCGGAGACTCCTGAGGGCAAAACCAAGGAGATCTATAAGCGCCAGAAAGTGGCTCTCGACATAGAAGGATCGGGAAACGACATTATCCGTTTTTTTTATGAACTGGAAAATAATGATTACCCGATGAAGGTGGACAGGCTGGATTTCAAGGTCAAAAACAGGGATACGAACCTGATGGCGGCGAGTTTGGACGTGCATTTTATCTACTTTTTATAATTATAAAGGGAGGTGCTGATGAGACGGAAAGGGTTTACTCTTATTGAGATTATGCTGGTTGTTACTATAATCGGGATATTGGCGGCCATGGTCGTGCCCAGGTTAACGGGCAGGACCAGACAGACGAAGAGTGCTGTGGCCAAGGTGGATGTGGATGTTAATATACCTCTGGCCCTCGATCTTTTTGAGCTTGATACGGGCGAATTTCCGCTGAGCCTGGATTATTTGATGGATAACAAAGACGGCAGTGACGTCTGGAAAGGCCCGTATCTCAAAAAAGTTCCAAAGGACTCGTGGGGTAAGGACTATTACTACAAATATCCCGGGGAACATAATAAATATACCTATGACCTCTACTCGGCCGGGCCTGACGGCCAGCCGGGGACCAATGATGATGTCGTCAATTGGGAAAAATAGAGCCGGTGATTGCGTCTTATTCCCATGAAAACCCCCTCCTTCTTAAGCGCCAGTAAAGGTTTCAGCATGATAGAGATGATGATAGCCGTTGTCATTGTCTCTGTTTGTATGGTCATGGCGCTCAGGGTGTTCTCGATTTGCGCCACAGCTGTTTCCCATGTATACAACAGCACGCAAGCTGTGGGTATTCTGCAGGACAAGATAGATACTCTCCTGGTAGAAGCTATTACGGAAGACGGCGTTGAAGCTTCTGTACTGGAGGAAGATATTGATCTGGAAGGCAGAAAATTTACGTTTATCCAGGAGATCATCAGCTGGGAGAGACCGATGGAAGAGGCCTCGGAATCCGGGGAAGAGGGGGAAGAGGGCAGCGAGGCAGAAGCGGACACGGGCTTATGTGAAGTGCGGTTGGAAGTGAGGTGGGGTTCTTCCGGCAGACAAAGGAGTCTGGTCATGAAGACCCTTATTCCGGCAAGAGGGTTTGCGCATGAATTCTAGAGAGAGATTAAGGTCACCCGATTCCAGCCCGGGGCTGGCCAGCCCCGGGCTGGAATCGAGGTATAGGGGTTTTACTCTGGTGGAGGTATTTTTAATAGCCGCGCTGTTAGGTATTGTCCTGTTCACGATTTTTTCGTCTTACGCCGCCGGAGTCAGGATATGGAGGGCGGTCAGGAGTATAGATTTTATCGAGGACAGGCGGTTTTTTCTGTCTTTCGAGAAAGCGAAGAAGGAACTGGCCGGTTATATGCGGGATTTTGAAGGGATCGTTTTTTGGGGAGACAGAAGCGGGCTCTCCTTCCCGTACTTTTCCGGCTCGGAGATCGTTGAAATAACCTACCAGTTCGATAAGGGGCATCAAGCTCTTTTAAGGAAGGTTATAAAGTTCAGCGAATCCTTGAAAGATGAGATGAAAGAAGAGGTAACTGAACTTTTTGACGCCAGAGAGATCGAATTTTCTTATCTTTTTTATGACAAAACTGAGGGAATAGCGAGCTGGATCAGCAGTTTTTCAGAAGAAGACAGTGGCATCCCGGAAGCAATAAAGCTCGATATCAGAAGAGGTGGAAAGGAATACAGCAGGATCGTGTTCATCCCACGTTGACCCCGCATAAATATGATTATTCAGGCAAAAAAAGGAATGGTATTGGTAATCTGCCTGTGGCTTATTACCATATTGGCTGTTTTCGGTATAGGGCTTGCCCGGATCTCATGGACCGCGTATCATTTCGCACGGTGGAAAGTAAATAATTTTCTGGCTTTGCAGTCGGTCAATACGGTGATTTTGATGTCCAAATTTGAACGAATGGCGGATGAGACACCGGAATATGATACGCTGTATGAACTCACCCCGGAGTCCGAATACGAATCCGAAAATCTCAAGGTTGTATATTCGCTGATAGATGAAGAACGGAAGATCAATATAAACAAGGCGCCGAGTTTAATCCTGAAGGATCTTCCTTCCATGGACATGGATAAGGCGGTTGAAATAGTGAATTCCGAATACAGGCCTTTTTCTTCGAAAGAAGAACTTCTTCTTATCGAGGAGATAGAGAAAGAGGATTACGATGATATAAAAGATCTGATAACGGTATATGGCGAAGGGCAGGTGAACATAAATACGTGTTCAGAGGAGGTCCTGGAGGCTTTAGGGGTGGAAGAGGGTGTAATCGCGTCCATAATGAATTTTAGAAAAGGCGAGGACGATGAGGAATACACGATAGATGACGGCGTTTTCGAGTCGCCGGGCGGGATCATTGACACTCTCACTGAAGACTTTTTTCTTACCATGAAGGAGCAACAGACACTGCTGTCTTTGATAACCAAGAACATGGTGGGGGTTAAGTCCGCGAACTATAAGCTTAAAGCCGATGTTTATGTTAACGATAAGCTGGTGGACAGGTATTCCGTTATTATCGGCAGAGACAATGGAGCCGGGAAATATCATATCAGGGAATGGCGAAAATAAAAAATGTCCGGTGTTATCAGTCTGAGGATTGCAGGGCCTGGAAAGCCTCTTTGTACAGCTTGTATGCTTTTTGGTACTTAAGCTGTTCGTAATATTTATCGCCCTCTTTTATGAGATATTCGGCGTTCTTTATTCTTTTTTCTTTCTCCGCTTTGGTCTCGAATTCTGAGATTTCTTTCCGCGGCGGCCTTTGAGCGTCTCTTTGTTCTCCGGTGCGGGTATCGCCGGTTGTTTCCATTTTTTTCGATACTGCTGCTTCTTTTTCAACCGCTGTGCGCTGTTCTATCTCAAGCTGTTTCACCCGTTGCTCAAGCTCCTGCAGGAATCTTGTCTCGGTTTCTCTTCGTTTCCGTTCATCAAGTTCTCTTTGTTCCTTACCCTTTTCCGTTTTTTTTGGCGTGCCCACCGTTCTCCTGTTGCATAATTTCAGATATTTTCTGGCCTTTTTATTTTTAGGATCTCTGGCAAGTGCCTGTTGAAATTTTATCCCCGCGTTCGCATAATCATGCTGCTGGTAAAGTTTTTTACCTTCTTCGAAGAGCTCACACGAGGCAAAAATATTTTTTGCCAGTTCCTTTATATCCCGCGAAAGGAAGACCGGTCTTTTCTCCGCGCTTTGCGGATAAACAGGCGCGTGAAAAGATAACGCGGCGAGCAGTACGCAGGGGGGCAGGCATATCCTGAGATGGAATATGAGGCTTTTCATGGCATTCTTTGCGTTTTTTTTTGGCCCGTTATTTTTCACTTCTTTCAAGTTTTTTTATTCTCCCCTCAAGTTTTTCGAGGAACCGCATTCTGGGTTCTATTTGTTCCTCTTCCATTCCCGCGCCCGTTTTTTTCTTATGTGCCCTTTTTTCTTCCGAGATCCTTGCCACCGCGAGCTTTTTGCTTTTCATCGCCTGTTTTTTGAGTTCATTGTTCTTTTTTCTGATATAGCGTTTTATTTCGATGTTGTCGGTGATTTTTAAGATCTCCTCGCAGCAATACGCCGCTTTTGTATATTTTTCCTGCTTTTCCAGCGTGAGGGCCAGGGTATAATAGTCCTCTACCTGTTTTTTTATCCTTGCAATATGCCTTGTTTGTTCAGCATTCTTTATTTTATCCTTAAGCCTGTCATAGGAAGCCACGGTGTCATTATACAGCTGCCTTATTTCGTTTTTTAACACGCTGGCAGCCTGGGAATGGGAGAGGGGGGGGGCGATGCACGCTGCCAGCATGGAAATCGTTACGATAATAAGACCGGTTTTCACAATGGTGCTCTCCTTGTTTTCTATTCGTCGTCGATATCGTCAAGTTCCACAAATGGTTTTACCGTTACGAACTCCGGGGTTAAAATAGGGTCATAATTTTCGGGAATAGGAAAAGCGAACGATATAAGTTCATATATCCCTGCTATGGTTCTTAATCCTGCTTTTGCTATTCCCGCCGGTATCCCGCAGAGCCCTTCGGCTATGTTGCCGCGTTTTTCAAAATTTTCATACGGCGTGATGAACAGCTCTATCCAGCCCGTAAAGGTATTCGCTATCCCGCGTCCAAGTTTTCTTGAAGGGCCGCCGGCGCAGGAAACATCGGCCCATGCCAGCAGAATTATCAGCAGTATGGCGTATAATTTAACCGTTCTTCTCATGGCTGTTATTCTCCATTTCATTTCCGATCCCGCATCGGAAACTGGTTCCGATGCGGGATCGGAAATATAGGGTTTTTAATATTTCAACTTGTCCAGATTTATTGTGAAGTTTTTGAAAGCAGTGGGTCTGGATTCTTTAACGCCGATCCTTTCGAGGGAAGCTATCCTCATTTTGATTTCGTACAGATCTTCAGCGTCCGGGTTTAATCTCAGATATTCCTCGTAGTGTTTTATAGCTTCATTTTTATCCTTTTTAACCTGGTCATATATGAGCGCGAGGTTATAATGGACATCGGCGTCTTCGCTGTTCAGCTCAAGAAATCTCAGAAAACTTTCTATCGATTCATCGAACATCCCCGCTTTTGCGTAGATAAAAGCCATATTATAAACGTAATCCGCCACTTTTTCCATATATTCCTCGTCGATAGAACCAAGTTCTTCGTTCAGGTTTTTTATCTTGTCTTCCAGCTTTTCGATCGTAAAAGCAAGTTGTTCTCTGTTCTCTTTTTCGTTTTCATAGGCGGTATAATACTCTATTTTTCTGGAGACCAGCCCTTTGACCTCGTCAGCATACTGTTTTATCTTTTGTTGGAGCTCCAGAAGTTTGTTTTTAGTGTCTGTAAGTTCTGTCTTAAGAGCCTCATTCTGTTTTTTCAGGGCAGAGGACATGCTTTGCACGCTTGCGACTTCTTTGGTAAGTTTTATGGCTTTTTCTTTCAGGGGATTGTAGTTCTCCAGGACTTTTTGTCTTTCAGAGATCATTTTCTTGGCGATTTCCGCGTTGGAGAACGCTTTCGTTTTTATGTCGGATATACGGCTGTTGAAATATACGTACTGAAAAGCGGATATACACAGGGATATGCCCAGGAAAAATATAAGTATGGAGACCAGCCATGGCTTCCCGTGTTTGACGGGCTGTTCCGCATGTTCATCTGCGGTTTTTTTCCCACCTTCCCGCGCGGCAGTATCGTCCGCAGCGCTCTCAGGCGCGGGGAGGGGGCTTGCGGGGCGGGGGATATCCCGTGCGATGAAAGAATAGGGCGGCTCTTTCAGGATGTCGGGTTTCGGTTCGGGTCTTGGTGGCGGGCTCGCTTCGGGGCCCGGTTCGGGTTTTGTTTCGCCTTTTTCTCCGG
>Ga0164318_10001993_pt1 | contig 18673 bp, 14 predicted proteins | sample GuaBasSedimGuay9_FD_113734 | JGI IMG/M metagenome (GOLD analysis project Ga0164318, IMG submission 113734) | Subseafloor sediment microbial communities from Guaymas Basin, Gulf of California, Mexico - Guay9, Core 4571-4, 0-3 cm | ecosystem: Environmental > Aquatic > Marine > Hydrothermal vents... | reverse complement strand
TCCACGGCGAGCACGGGGGAGTCCTGGTGCTGGACGACTACGGCCACCATCCCACCGAGATCGCCGCCGTCATGGAGATCGCCCGCACCTACGACCGGCCCGTGACCGTGCTGTTCCAGCCTCACCGCTACAGCCGTACCCGGATGTTCGCCCGTGAATTCGCGGACGTGCTGGGAGCGGCCGACAAGGTGGGGCTGCTGCCTGTCTACGCGGCCAGCGAGGAACAACCAGAAGGTGTGGACAGCAACCTGATCGCCGCCCCCCTGGAGAGCCTGATTCCCGGGCGTTGCCGTGTCCTGGATGACAAGTCTCGGGTGAAGGCATGGTTGGAGACGGAGGTGGCTCCGGGTGAGCTGTTGCTGATCCTCGGGGCCGGCGATATCGGCCGCCTGGTGCCGGGCATCATCGCCCAACTGGACGGGAGGAAAACCGGATGACCCCGGCGAGGGCTCGTACCACCGCAGCCGACGCCCGCTTCGCCGTCCGCCGTCCGGCGGCCCCCGGTTCCCGGCGAAGGCGCGCCGCGATCGCCGGGACGGCGATCCTGGTCCTGGGACTCGTCTGCGGGGGGATCTACTGGGCCCTGCATACGCCGATGTTCGCCGTCACACGCATCGAAACCGGGAGCTATCGCTTCACCTCGCCCGACGCCCTGGATTCCGTGCTCGGGCGGTATCTGGGGCGCAACCTGCTGGGCATCGGCAGGGATGAAGTCGCCGGGGACATGGCCGCCTTGTCTTGGGTGCGGGATCTGCACATCCAGCGGCGCCTGCCCGGTACACTGGCCGTGGATTTCCGGGAGTGGCGGCCGCTGGCCGTGATCGCCCAGCAGGATCTGGCACCCGCGCAGAGGCGGGGTACCTGGGTCCTGGGAGAGAATGGCCGGATCCTCGAGTTTCCCGCCGAACTCGAGGTGCCCGCCCTGCCGACACTGGTCGGTTACAAGCCGATCGCCACGGCGGAAGGTTCCCCGGAGGAAAGAGAGGGACCGACCGCTGCCCGCGCCGCGGAGTCAGACACCTTGCTGGAACTGTTCGACGCCCTGGCCGCTGTCGGCCTCGAAACCGTGGCGCCGGTGGATTTTGTTGTTGTTCGTCCCGAGGGATACGCTATCGTGTTGGAAGGCGGCCAAGGAAGGCTGCAGGTGGGGCGGGAGGATTTCCGCCCCCGTTTGGAGCGTTATCTCGCCGCCCGGTCGCACCTGGAACCGGGCCTGGATGTGGATTTGAGGTTCACGGGCCAGGTAACCGTCAGAAGGCCGGACCTCAGATAGCGATGGAGTGACAGGATCCGCGGAAGGAGCCGCCCCATGAGTCAGGAACGCCTCATCGTCGCCTGCGATTTCGGAACCACGACTTTCAGGGGCCTGGTGGCCGAAGTGGACGAGGCGGGTGGATTCTACATCGTCGCCCATGCCTCGGGCCCGGCCCATGGTTTCCAGGACGGGGACTTCACCGACCTGGGCACCGGCAGCCGCTACATCGCCGAGATCATCAAGGCCCTGGAAGACGCCTCCCGGACCTACATCACCGGCTTCACCTACAACATCAGCGGCTCGCATCTGCACAGCCTGCGCTCGACGGCCCAGGTCCCCATCGGGCCGGGTCCGCGGCCCATCCGCGAGGCGGACCTGGAGGAGGTCAGGCTGCGGGCCCGCTCCCTGGCCATGCCCTTCGACCAGAAGATCCTCTCGGTGACACCCGTGGAATATGTGGTGGATCGGGTGCGGGGCATCGTGGATCCCCTGGGCCGGGTGGGAAGCCTGCTGGAGATGCATGCCCACCTGATCACAGGTTCCCGCAGCGTCCTGGGCAACATCGAGAACGCCGTGGACAACGCCGGCTACAAGCCGTTGGGCGACGAGGTGGATGTCCTGGCCGCCGCCAGGGCCCTGTTGACGAAAGAGGACCTGGCCAAGGGAGTCATGCTCATAGATATCGGCGGGCATATGACGAACTGGGTCGTCTATGCCGGGGGATCCATCGTGGCCAACGGGTCGGTGCCGTATGGCGGGATCATCCTGACCCGGGATCTGGCCCATGGTCTGCGGCTAGAGGAGGAGGAGGCCGAACGCATCAAGCGGGAAAACGGGGTGGTCCTGCGCAGCCTGGTGGACCACGTTCCGGTCCGGGTCCTGTTCGAGGAGGACCGTCCGGAGGTGACCCCCGGTCTAGTGGCCGCGATCCTCGAACCGCGCATGGAAGAGATCCTGACCCTGGTCAAGGAGGATTATGGAGACCTGGGGCAACTGGCCAAGCTCCAGTCGGGGGTCGTGCTCACCGGGGGCGGCAGCCGCTGCCGGGGCACCCGGCGCCTGTGCGAGGAGGTGTTCGACCTGCCCGCCAGGGAGTGCTACCTGCCTGTGGATCTGCCCGGAGCGGAGGATCTGCCCGCCGGACAGTGGGCAACGGCCATCGGCCTGACCTTGTGGGCCGCAGCGGATGCCGTGTCAGGGGCGCCGCAGGAAACAGCCGCCGCAGGCGGGGTCCTGGGAAAATTGAAGGGATTGTTCAGATCCGGGCGGAGAGCGGAGGCCCTGAAGGCCGAATCCTGACCATATGGGCAAAAAAAGCCTTGGTCCCCGGCCGCCCATGTGCTAGTAAAGTAGCAGGATGGTGTGGGTGTACCCGTTGCGCACCAAGGATGGTGACGCCGAAGGGCCCCACATGAATCGACCCAACTCATGGAGGAGGCGGGCGGCATGATGTTCGAGTATGCCGATGACGTCGAACGGCTGGCCAACATCAAGGTCGCCGGTGTCGGAGGAGCGGGCGGCAACGCCGTAGGCCGCATGATCGAGGCCGGCTTGACGGGTGTCGAGTTCCTGGCCATCAACACCGATCTTCAGGTCCTGAAGGATTCCCAGGCTCATCAGACGATCCAGATCGGTGCGCAGCTCACCAAGGGGCTGGGCTCAGGCGGCGATCCTGAACGCGGCAAGGCCGCGGCCGAGGAAAGCCGCGACATGCTGGCGGCCGCCGTTGACGGCGCCGACATGGTGTTCGTGACCGCGGGCATGGGCGGCGGCACGGGTACCGGCGCGGCGCCCCTGGTCGCGGAGATCGCCCGCAAGCAGGGCGCCCTGACCGTGGGTATCGTCACCCTGCCCTTCGCCTTCGAGGGTACCGTGCGCCTGCGCCAGGCGGACGAGGGCATCGACCGGCTGCGGGGTGCGGTGGACACCCTCATCGTGATTCCCAACCAGCGTCTGCTGGAGGTCGTACCGCCGAGCACCTCCATGCAGGAGGCCTTCCGCATCGCCGACAACATCCTCTACGAGGCCACACGCGGCATCTACGAGATCATCTCCCGTCACGACCATGTGAACCTGGACTTCGCCGACGTGCGCTCGGTCATGAGGGGCATGGGCGAGGCCATGATGGGCACCGGCCGGGCCGAAGGCGAGAACCGTGCGCTGGAAGCCGCCAAGGCCGCCATCAGTTCGCCCCTGCTCGAGGATGTGGACATCCACGGCAGCCAGGCGGTGCTGGTCAACGTCCTGGGCCGCGAGGTGGGGTTGCAGGATACGGCGGCGGCCATGCAGTACATCCAGGAGGCCGCCGGGCCCCAGGCCCATGTCATCTTCGGCTACGGCACCGACGAGTCCATGGGTGAGATGCTGCAGGTTACGGTCATCGCCACGGGCTTCCGTCAGACCGGTTCCGGCGCCGGTGTTTTCGCCCCGGCCGAGATCCCGGCCCAGGAACCGGCCTCCGGCCCCGAGATCGAGGCTCCCGCCGAACCGGAGCCGCAGGTCGAACCTGATTTCGTGCCCGAATTCCGTCCCTCGGCGGAGGACCAGGCCGAGGAACCGGATGTTTCGCCGGAAGTCGAAGTTCCCGCCCAGGGCAGCGAACCTTTGGCCTGGGTTGCCAGGGGAGGCGGACAGGATATCCTGGCCGGGCATCCCGCGGCCGATGTCGTTCCCGCGGCGGACTCCAACCCTCTAAAGGCAGGTGAACAACCTGCTGCCGCCTCTTTCCTGAAACAGGTCGGTACCCGCAACATCGGTGAGGTCGAGGTCCCCGATCCCGATCCCGTAAGGGAACGGCCCCGGGGACGACCGAATGCCGGCCTGGGGATGGTCGGCCCGGGGGACGACCTGAACGCCCCGGCCTACACCCGGAAGTACATGGACTGAGATGTCTCTTCTGGATCGTCTCTTCCGCTCCAACAAGTCCCGGGTCTACAACGAGGGGCTGGCGCTGTTCGAACAGGGCCGTTTCGGGGAAGCCGTGGTCGTCCTGCGAAGGGCCATACCGCAGGACAAGACGGGCAACGCCGATTCCCTGGGCGGCAACCTGCTGAGAAGATCCTTGCAGGCGGAGGGGAGGCGCCTGCTGCGTGCAGGGGATGCAGACGGTGCCATCCCCTTTTTCGCCGAAGCCTGCTCGCTCTGGAGCGAGTATCCGGACCTGCAGTGGTGGCAAGGCACGGCCCTGGGCCTGGCCGGGCGGTGGGATGAGGCCTTGACCTGCGCCCGCAATGCCCTGCGCCGCAATCCCGAGTATCCCGAGGCAAGGTTGCTGGAGTCGGCAGCACTGAAGGAGCTGGACCGCCTTCAGGATGCCGCCCTGTCCCTGACTTCCCTGTGCGAGTCGGGTCGCAGACAGGATCACTGGCTGACCAGGCAGTGGCCCGATGCAGTGGTCTTCGCAGCCGAGACGTTGCCGGACGATCTTCCCGAGCTGCTGCAGCGGGTGGTCAAGGGGGAATCGGAAAAGGACCAGCTGGCGGCCGCGGTGGCCCTGTGCCGGGCCGGCGACTGGCAGCAGGGTACGACCATGTTCAGGGAACTGGTGCAGAGGCGGCCCCGCTACCCCGATTACCGGACCCGGCTGGCGGCGGCCCTGTTCCAGATGAAGCAGATGGATGAGGCCCTGGCCGAGGTCGAGGCCGCCCTGGCCCTGCACTCCGGTTATGCGGCCGCCCTGGATCTCAAGGCCTTGATCCTGGCCGACATGCAGAGGTATGGCGAGGCGCTCGAGTTCATGGCGGCCAGCGAGGACGACCGGACCGGCCAGAATCCCGGTTCCCTCGAGGCCCTGTTCGGCGCCTACCTGCGCGGGGTGCTGTCCCTGCTGCTGGGGCGTCCGGCGCAAGTGGCCGAGCTGCTGGGGCGCTGGAACGACCTGGTCCATGATTTCGCCTGGGCGGAACTGCTGCTGGGTGCGGCCGACCACGTCCGGGGTCGCCGCCAGTCATGCGGCTTGCGGCTGGAGGCTTTGGCCAAGGCCTGGCCCGCCGATCCGGAATATGCCTATCTCCTGGCTTGCCACTACCTGGAAGCCGGTCAGTACGACCAGGTCAGCGCGGTCCTGGATGGCTGGCCCCCGGATGACAGTCAACGACCGGACCAGAGGCTCCTGTTCCTGCAGATCCGTCTGGGGCTGCTGCAGGGCAGGACTCCTGAGATATCGGATTCGGTCCTGGAAACCGATTCCCCTGCGACTGAAGGTGAAGACGAGGTGATCCCCCGGGTCATGCCGCCCCAGGCCTGGCAAATGCTGAAGGCGGAAAGATACTTTATCCAGGGGCAGGACAAGCTGTGCTGGGAAATCTGCCGCGAACTCCAGGAGCAGGATCTGATCTGTGAACGATCCCTGGATATCATGCTCCAGTGCGCCGACGGTGCCGGAGTGTCCGAGGACTGGGATCCTCCCCGGGTCATGCCCGCCTCATGCCTGACGGGCGCTTGCGCCCTGGCCTTGCGCAGGGGGCAGCCCCTGCAGGCGCGCTCCTTGTTGCAGCCGGTGTCGCTGCTGCATCCTGAGATGTTGACGGGAATGTTCCTCAGGCCCGAGTTCTGGCTGCAATCCGTCAGGCGCTGGTTATCCTGAGCCGAGAGGCAGTTTAAACGGTACGCTCGGTTGCGAGCAGCCGTCGGACTTCATCGGTGAGTTCTTCCAGATCGTAGGGCTTGCTCATGTAGGCGTCCGCCTGGTACTGGAAGCCCCGGATCTTGTTGCGCTCGTCCTCGCTGGCGGTCAGGATCATGATGGGTACGTCCTGCAGATCCATCAGGCTACGGGCACGTTTGAGGAACCCGAAGCCGTCCATGACCGGCATCATGAGGTCCAGGATGACGCAATCGGGCGGGTTTTCCCGCACAGCGGCGAATCCTTCGGCGCCGTTGACGGCTTCGGCAACGTCCCAACCCTGGCTCAACAACTGCAGGCGCAGGATGGTGCGCAGGTCCGGGTCATCTTCCACGATCAGGATTCTGGGTTTCATCTCGCTCGACATGGTCCTATCTTGGCCTTTCTTGACCGGATTGGCTGCAGCCGATTACCGCCGGATCGGGATCAGGATTTTTGGTCTGGAACTTCCGGTCCCCGCTTCCGGTTTCATCTCTGGTTATCGGCCGCGTTTCCGGCGGCTTTAACTGGGAAAATTTCTGACGGAAGGTCCCGACACCCATGCGCACCCCACCGCGACTTGCCGCTGCGCTTGTTATCGTCCTGCTCGGGGTGATTCTCGTTCCCGTGACGGCGGCGGGACAGACCGGGGCCGACCCGTGCTCGGTCGGCAAGGATCTCTACCATCAGGGGAAATTCACCGAGGCCCGCAAGGCGCTCAACCAGTGCCTTGAACAGGGAGGGGACCAGGTGGAGGTCCTGTTGCCCCTGGTGGTCATGGACATCCGGGAAGACCGACTGGAGGAGGGCGCGGCCCTGGGCGCACGGGCCGTCATGGCCGCTCCCGACGACCCCGAGGCGCGTTACTGGTACGGCCGTGTCCTGCTGCGGCAGGGCAAGGTGGAGAAGGCCCGCTCCCAGTGGGAACAGGGCATGCGGATTTCGGCCAACCACAAGGGGATCCTGGAGGGGCTGGCGCGGCTGGCCCTCAAGGAGGGGGAACCCGCCAAGGCCTACAACCTGCTCAACCAGATCAGGCAGCAGGGCGTGGATGAGCCCTGGCTGCACCGCCTGCTGGGAGACCTGGCTGCGGGCAAGGGGCTGTGGGACCAGGCCCTGGAGCATCTGGAGGCGGCCATGGTCCAGGAGGGGACCAACGCCACGGACCTGCTTTCGGCCTCCCAGTTGAGCATCATGGCCGGCAAGCCGGACCAGGCGGTGGACTTCTGTCGTCAGGCCGTCCGTATCGAACCGGGCGAAGCGACCTTCGGCGGGCTCGGCGAGGCCTATTTCGCCACGGAGAACCTGGATTCTGCGCTGGTCTATCTGCGTCTGGCGGTGGCGTCCCCCGATCCCGATCCGCGCTTCATCTTCAACCTCGGCAATGTGTGCGAGGTGGCCGGTCTTTATACCGAGGCCGAGGACAATTTCAGGGCTTTCCTGGCACTCCGACCGGATGATGCGGTGGGCCATTTCAACTTCGGCATCCACCTGAACAAGCAGGGCCGCACGTCCGAGGGGATCGTCCACGTGGAGAAGGCTCTGGCGCTGGATCCGTCCATGCTCAACGCCCGCGTGGTGCTGGCCCAGATGAAGGAGACCATGGGCGATTTCGGCGGCGCCCTGGAGCAGGTGGAGTCGTTGCAGCAGCAGGACCAGGACAACGCGGCCGACCTGGCCGCCTGGCGGCAGCGGTTGAACCGGGAAAAGGAGGCTGCGGCCGAATCGCGCGCCTCGGGCAAGATCCACCTGCTGCACATGGTCCTGGGCACCAGGGAGGTCACCGACAACGTGGTGAGGGAACTGGCCGGGGGAGGGGACTTCGGCTCCCTGGCGGTCAGGTTCTCCTCGGGGCCGGCCGCGTCACGGGGCGGGGATATAGGCTGGATTGACCCGGCGGAGATGAAACCGGTCCTGCGGGAGGCCATCGAGGCGCTGGGGATCAACGAGACAAGCCCCCCGGTGGAGTCCGGAGGGCTGTATCACCTGTTCAAGCGGATTCCCTGAGAAGGTATCGCCTCAAAGACGGTTTCTCAGACGACCTTCTTGACGGCGCCGGTACGGATGCAACGGGTGCAGACGTAGCCGCGCACGATCTTGCCGTCCTGCTCGAACCGGATCTTCTGCAGGTTGGGCATCCAGCGGTGGCGGGTCTGGTTGTGGGCGTGGCTGACCCGGTTGCCGTACTGGGGGCCCTTGTTGCACACAGAGCACTTCCTGCTCATGGCATCTCTCCTTGTTCAAGGACGGCTTTTGTCCTCGAAATTCCCTTGGGTTGCAATCACAAGGCCGGGAATTTAACATCCTGCGGCCAGGACAGCAAGTTTTTCCTCGTTCCCGACCGGTAGCAGGACCCATGGCCAAAGGCATCGATCTCGGCACCCAGGTGCAATTCCTCAAATCCGTGGGGCCGGCCCGGGCCCGGGCCCTGGCCCGCCTGGACATCCTGACGGTGGGCGATCTGCTGGCCCATTATCCCCGCCGGTACTTCGATCGCACTTCCTGCGTGCCCATGCGCGCGCTGGGTGCGGGCAACGAGGCAACCGTCCGGGGCGAGGTCCTGACCTGCGCCCAGCGCCGGACCCGGCGGGGCGGATCGATCCAGACGGTGACCCTCGGGGATGATACGGGTGTGGTCTTCTGTCTCTGGTTCAACCAGCCCCATGTCCTCAAACAATTCCGGGCGGGGCTGCAGGTGATGGCCAGCGGTCGGCCCCAACGCCACCAGGGCCGGTGGCAACTCGTGCATCCCGATTACGAGATCATGCATGCGGCCCGGGACGCCGACGACGGTCCCGTCCACCTGCACACGGGCCGCATGGTGCCGGTGTACGGTCTGACCGCCGGCGTCGGGCAGCACTGGCTGCGGGCCCTGATCGACCAGGCGCTGACCAGGGTGGGGGATCTGTTGCCGGAATCCCTGCCCGCCGAGCTGCTGGAAAAGCGGACATCGATGCCGCGCAGGGTGGCGCTCAGGCAGATCCACTTTCCCGATTCGCCTGCCGAGCGAGAGGCGGCCCGGCGGCGCCTGGTGTACGAGGAGCTGTTCCTGGTCCAGGTTCTCATGGGGCTGCGCAAGCTGGTCAGGCAGCGCGAGGCGGGCATCGCCCTGGAAAAGCCGGGCCCCCTGACCAGGCGCCTGGTGGAAGGTCTTCCCTTCACCCTGACCGGGGCCCAGCGCCGGGTGTTGGCGCAGATCCTCGCGGACATGCGCTCGGGCCGGGCGATGCACCGCCTGTTGCAGGGGGATGTGGGTTCGGGCAAGACCCTGGTGGCCTTCATCGCCGCCCTGTTCGTCATCGAGCAGGGCTACCAGGGGTTGCTGCTGGCGCCGACGGAGGTCCTGGCCCACCAGCACGGCCGCATCCTGCAACAGCTGGCCGAACCTCTGGAAGTGACCGTTGAGACCCTCACCGGCTCCACGCCCGCCGCCCGCAGGCGTGCGATATTGAAGGGTGTGGCCGCCGGGGAGATCGACCTGCTGGTGGGCACCCACGCGGTCATCCAGGAGGATGTCCATCTGCCCCGGCTGGGGCTGTCCATCGTGGACGAGCAGCATCGTTTCGGGGTGCGGCAACGGGGTCGCACGGCGGCCGCCGGCGGCGGCCCCTTGCCCCACGTGCTGGTCATGAGCGCCACACCCATTCCCCGCAGTCTGGCCCTGACCCTGTACGGGGACCTGGATCTGTCGGTCATCGACGAGTTGCCGGCCGGACGTCGACCCATCGTCACGCATATCGCCGCCGCCAAGGACGAGGCGCGGATGTGGCAGGCCTGCCGCGATGAAGTGGCGGCCGGGCACCAGGTCTATGTGATCTACCCCGTGATCGAGGAGACCGAGGGGTCGGACCTCAAGGCGGCCGTGGCGGAGCGGGAGCGCCTGGCGGCGGAGGTCTTTCCCGGCTTGAATGTCGGCCTGCTGCACGGCCGGCTGAAAGGCCGGGAGAAGGACGCGGTGATGGCTGATTTTCACGCCGGGAAGATCCAGGTCCTGGTGGCCACCACGGTCATCGAGGTGGGGGTGGACGTGCCCAACGCCACGGTCATGGTCATCCATCATCCCGAGCGGTTCGGATTGGCCCAGTTGCATCAGCTGAGGGGCCGCATCGGACGCGGTAGCGACGCCTCGTGCTGCTGGTTGCTGTGCGACCGTTTCGTCGGCCAGGAGAGCTACGAGCGCATCAGGTTCTTCGCCGGCCACTCCGACGGCTTCGCCTTGGCTGAGCAGGACCTGCGCCTGCGTGGCCCGGGTGACGCCTGGGGGGTGCGCCAGCATGGCATGCCCGGCTTCCGCCTGGCGAATCCGCTGCGTGACAACGAGTTGGTCCAGGTCTGCCGAGAGGATGCCCAGGCTCTGCTGGCGAAGGACCCTGGTCTGGACGCTCCGGAATCCGGGCCTGTGCGCCTTGCCCTGCAGGAAGCCTACGCCCGTCTGGCCCCGTTCCAGGCCGGCTGAGACAACCGGTTTCAGGAGTCTTTTTCAGCTTGCACAACCGCCTGAAAGAAGGTATATTGCGTCCATCTCCTAATCCCCCCGGTTTCGGGTGGACGGTTTGGAGTGGGCTCAAGCCCACTTCTTTTTGTTTCGCGGAAGGTTTCAGCGCCGGTGGATAGGCAGGACAGGTACGAATCCCCCAGGGAACTCGCGGGCAGGATCATAGCCCTGCTCGAAGCGGACCTGCAGGCGGACGGCCTGGCCCTGCTGGATGTCCGGGTGTTCCAGGGCGGCGGGCGCTTGCAGATCCGGATCTACCTCGATACCCTCGCCGGAGGGATCACCCTGGATGAGGTGGCGCGAGCCTCGCGGACGGTGGGGATCCTCATGGACGAGGCCGATCTCATCGCCGGCAAGTACGTCATCGAGGTGTCTTCCCCTGGTATCCGGCGCCCCCTGCGGACCGCCGACCATTATCGGGCGGTGGTGGGGCAGCGCGTGGACCTGAAAATCGCCGGGGTCGGGCATCCCGGACGGCTGAAGGGGATCCTGACCGGGGCGGGGGAAACGGAGTTGGAGGTCACCCCGGATGAGGAAGGCGCCTCGCCGGTTACGGTCTCCCTGGAGGGGGTCCTGGAGGGCAACCTGGATGCGGATTTCGATCCCCGGGCCCTGATCAACGCCGATCGCCGGCGCCGCAAGGAAGAGCAGCGCCAGGCGCGACAGCAGAAGAAGAAACCCGGTCGGAAGTCCCGGCCGCGCAAGAAAAAAAGGGACGACCAGTCCCCGGGATCCGGTTCCTGAGCCGGACCCTTGGCCGAGGATGCTGAACGAGGAGAGCAGGAGTACCTGACATGGATCACAATGTCCTGAACGCCCTGAGCCAGATCACCAGGGAAAAGAACATCGACAAGGCGATCATCATCGAGTCCCTGGAGGCAGGGCTGCAGTCGGCCGCCCGCAAGAAGCTGGGGACGGAGGCGAACATCGATGCCCGGGTGGATCCCGACACGGGCGAGATGGTGGTCGAACAGGTCAAGATCGTGGTCGAGGAGATCGACGATCCCGATACCGATATCGATCTGGAAGAGGCCCGCATCGAGTTCGGCGACGAGGTCGAGATCGGCGACGAGGTGCGCTGGGAACTGCCCCTGGACGAGTTCGGGCGCAACGCCATCCTGGTGGCCAAGCAGATCCTGGTGCAGAAGGTGCGCGAGGCCGAACGCGCGCAGATCTACGAGGAGTTCAAGGACCGGGTCAACCAGATCATCGTGGGCACAGTGCAGCAGGTGGACCGGGGCAACGTCCTGGTCAATCTCGGCCGCACCGAGGCCCTGATGCCCTACCGCGAACAGATCCGCGGCGAGAAGCTCCACCAGGGCAAGACCGTGCGCGCCTTCATCACCGAGGTGCTCGACAGCGCCAAGGGGCCCCAGGTGATCCTCTCGCGCAGCCATCCCGGATTCCTGAAGGCCCTGTTCGAGCAGGAGGTCCCCGAGATCCAGGAGGGGATCGTCGAGATCAAGGCCGTGGCCCGGGAGCCGGGCACCCGCTCGAAGATCGCCGTGGTCAGCAACGACGACCGGGTGGACCCGGTGGGCTCGTGCGTGGGCATGAAGGGTAGCCGGATGCAGGCCGTGACCAGGGAACTGGCGGGCGAGCGCGTCGATATCGTACCCTGGAGCGCCGAACCCAGCCTGCTCATCGGCCGCGCCCTGAGTCCGGCCATCGTCAACAGCATCACCCTGGACCGCGAGCGCAAGGAAGCCACAGTGGTGGTCAACGAGGACCAGTTGAGCAAGGCCATCGGCAAGGAGGGCAAGAACGTCCGCCTGGCCGCCAAGCTCACCGAATGGAAGATCGACCTGGTCAGCACGCGCGAGTACAACATTCGCCAGCGGGTGAGCGAGGAGATGTCCATGAAGCTGGGCGAGATGGAGGGTGTCTCGGACCAGCTGCTGGTGCTGCTGGAGGCGGTGGGCATCACCACCATCGAGGATCTGGCCTCCGCGTCGCCGGACCGTCTCTCGGCCATCGAGGGGTTGGACTCGGAAACGGCGGAGACCCTGAGGGCGACGGCCGAGGTGACCATGGCCGAGCTGCACAAGATGATCGAGAACGCAGTGACCGAGGAGTTGGCCAAGGAGGCCGAGCAGGCCCGTCCGCTGTTCGACGAGCAGGCCCTGGAGGATGCGGCAGGGGAAGCCGGCCCTGCCGAGGAGGCGGCCCTGACCGCCGATACGGTGGAGCTGCCGGCGGGGGACGACCTCTTCAAGGGGCTTTCCGCCGAGGATGCTCCTGCCGAGGAGGTCGAAGCGTCCGAAGAGGCCGGCCAGGCGGATGAAGTGGCCGGGGAGGATGACTCTCCCGCCGCCGACGAGGCGAGCGCCGGCGATGATGCGGAGTCCGATAGTTGAGCGGCGACCGGGACATCGCACCTGCCGGCGGGAACGACGACCGGGAAGAGACCGCCGTCGCGGCGCTGCGTCTGCTGGGCCTGGCCAGGCGGTCGGGCAGGCTGGAGGTGGGCTTCAGCGCAGTGGAACGCTTGGCCCTGCGGCATTCCGATGCCGTGGTGATGGTCACCCTGGATATGGGGGCGTCCCAGCGCCGCCGCCTGGAGAACTGGCAGGTGAAGAAGGTCGTGACCCTGCCCTTGACCAGCGAACGCCTGGGTTCGGCCATGGGACGGGAGAAAGTGGCCATCACGGGCCTGCGGGACGCGGGTTTCATCAAGGGCCTGGAAAAGCTGGGTTTGTAAGAGGGAATTGCAAGGCGGCCATCGGTCGCGCACACCTGCTGCGGCAGGGCTGGAGGTAGCTGGTTTTGGCGAGGAAGTTGCGGGTCTACGAACTGGGTCGGCATTACGGTGTCGACAGCAAGCAGATCATGAACCTTCTGACGAAGATGAAGGTCCAGGTCAAGAGCCACATGAGCGTCGTCGAGGACGAGGACGTGGACCGTGTGCATGCCGTTTTCCAGCGGAAGCGGGAGCTGGCGCGGGAGAACTACGCCAAGGCGCACGGCCTGAATCCGGATCAGCTCAAGCACGTGGCCGCCCTCAAGCCGCTGGAACGTCCCCAGCCCGCCGAGGAGCCCGAGACCAAGAAGAAGTCGACCAAGAAGAAGACGGCCAAGAAGAAGAAGAAAGCCCCCGCCAAGCCCAAGGTGGTGGTCATCAAGAAGGCCGGCACCCTGACCAAGGTCGCCCAGGCCGCCCTCAAGGCCAAGGAGGCCGAGGAGAAGGCCAAGGCGGAGGAGGAGGCCCGGCTGCGCGAGGAGAAGGAACGGCAGGAGGCCGAGCTGGAGGCCAAGCGCAAGGAGCACGCGCGCACAAGAATCGTCAAGAAGGCGGATGTGGAGAAGGCGAAGGCCGAGGCGGATCAGCCCCAGCAGGACGAGGCCCCGGTGACCGAGGCCCCGGAGACGGAGGTCCAGGAGACAGAGACGCAGGAGGCCGCCGTCGAAGCCGCCGCTTCCGTCACGGCACCCGAGGATGCCGGTGAGACCGCCGTCGTCGAGGAGACCGCGGCCGGGGAAAAGGCCGAGACGAAGGAGCAGCCCGAGGCCGCCGCGGACGCCGCCGCCACGGCTGCGCCCGCCGCTGAACCGGCCAGGCCCGAACCTGTCCAGCCGGTCGACCCGTTGGCCAACGTGGGCACCAAGAAACAGGACGGATTCAAGGTCGGGGACATCATCCGGCCCGCGCCCAAGGTCAGACGGCCCAAGCCGGACGCCCCGGTCAGCAGCGAGTCCGTGCGTGATTCCATCAAGGCGGCCATTCGGCGCCGCCAGGACGAGGCCGCAGCCAGGGAGCAGCCCTCGCGCAAGACCAAGACCCGCAAGAAGAAGAAGAAGGTCGACCAGGCCGAGGTTGATCGCCAGCTCAAGCAGACCATGGCCGAGTTGGACGGGGGCCGGGGCAAGAAGCGCCGCAAGAAGGGCGGCGGCCAGGCCGAGGAAGAGGTGCCCGTCGATACCTCCGTGCTCAAGCTCACCGAGTTCATCACGGTGCAGGAGCTGGCCGAGAAGCTGCAGGTCCGCAGCCAGGAACTCATCGGCAAGCTGTTCGGGCTGGGTATCATGGCCACCATGAACCAGCGGCTGGAGAAGGACCACATCGAGATGCTGGCCGCCGAGTTCGAGCGCGAGGTGGAGTTCCTCAGCGAGTACGGCGAGGAGGTCCTCGAGCAGGTCGAGGTCAAGGAGGAGGATTTGGCCGCCCGCCCGCCCGTGGTCACGGTCATGGGTCATGTCGACCACGGCAAGACCTCGCTGCTGGACAACATCCGCAAGACCAACGTGATCTCCGGCGAGGCCGGGGGCATCACCCAGCATATAGGCGCCTACACCGTCCAGACCAAGGGCGGACCCATCACTTTCCTGGATACCCCGGGCCACGCGGCCTTCACGGCCATGCGCGCCCGCGGCGCCCAGGTCACGGACATCGTGATCCTCATCGTGGCGGCCAACGACGGGGTCATGCCCCAGACGGTGGAGGCCATCAGCCACGCCAAGGCCGCCGGCGTACCCCTGATCGTGGCCATCAACAAGATCGACGTGCCCGATGCCAAACCCGACCGCGTCAAGCAGGAGCTGCTGCAGCACGGGATCACCGTCGAGCAGTTCGGCGGACAGGACCTGTGTGCCGAGATCTCGGCCAAGCAGGGCATCGGCATCGACCAGTTGCTGGAGATGATCCACCTGCAGGCCGAGGTGCTGGAGCTCAAGGCCAGTCCCAAGGGGCCGGCGCGCGGCACGGTCATCGAGGCCAAGAAGGAACCCGGTCGGGGAGTGGTCTTCACCGTGCTGATCGACCAGGGCACCCTGAAGGTCGGGGATACCTTCCTGGTGGGCATGACCGACGGCAAGGTGCGCGCCATCCTGGATGAGCGCGGGCAGGCCATGGAGGAGGTCAAGCCCGGCGAGCCCTGCGAGGTCCTGGGGGCCCACGACGTGCCCCAGGCCGGCGACCGTTTCTACGTTCTGGAGAGCGAGCGCGAGGCCCGCGAGCTGGCGGCCAAGCGGCGCAGCCTGCAGCGTCAGCAGCAGCTGACCGGTCCCAAGCAGGTCATCGACCTGGAGAACCTGGCCGAGATGATGACGACCGGCGACCTGAAGGAACTGCCCATCATCATCAAGGGCGACGTGGCCGGTTCGGTGGAGGCCCTGGCCGACCAGCTCATGGAGCTGAATACCGAAGAGGTGCAGGTCAACATCGTATACAAGGCCGTGGGCGCGGTCAGCGAGTCGGACGTCCTGCTGGCGGCCAACACCGGCGCCATGATCATCGGCTTCCACATGAGGCCCGGCTCGTCCATCCGTGAGCTGGCCAAGAAGCACCACGTGACCATCGAGGTCTTCGACATCATCTACGAGGCCGTCGATACCCTCAAGAAGGCCATGGCCGGCCTGCTGGGCAGCATCCAGCGCGAGGTGTCCACGGGTCGCGCCGAAGTGCGCCAAGTGTTCACAATTCCCAAGACAGGCCAGGTCGCCGGTTCCATGGTGCTGGACGGCGTGATCAAGCGCAATTCCATGGCGCGCCTGGTCCGCGACGAGGTCGTGGTGTTCGAGGGCAAGGTCAACTCGCTCAAGCGCTTCAAGGACGACGTCAAGGAAGTGGCCGCCGGCTACGAGTGCGGCATCGGCCTGGAGAACTTCTACGACATCCAGGTGGGCGACACCCTGGAGGCCTACGAGATCGAGGAGATCGAACGGACGGAGCTGTAGTCTGCCGAACTGTGGGGGACGGGGCAACCGGGTAATCCGCAGGGGCACGGCCCCCAGGATAGCCCTGTTGCCCCGTCACCCGCAGGCCGGCAGGCCACGAGTCCGGCCGGGTATTTACCCGGCGCGGATTCGGGATTATCCTGCAGGCAGGATCACGATCGATGTTCCGCTTCGATGAAGCGGTTTCTTTTTCAGGAATGCTGAAGGACAGACATGGATCCGTACCGCACGAACAAGCTTAACCACTCCATCCTCAAGGTGCTGAGCGACCTGCTGCAGATCGCGGTCAAGGACCCGCGGGTGGGGTTCGTGACCCTCAACCAGGTCAAGCTCAACCGCGACCACTCGGTGGCCGAGGTGTACTGGTCCGTGCTGGGGGATGCCGAGGAGCGCAAGACCAGCTTCGCCGGCCTGAAGAAAGCCCGCGGTTTCCTGCAGAGTCGCCTGGGGCGCACCCTGGGCATGCGGCACGCGCCGGAGCTGCGCTTCATGTACGACGATACGGTGGAAAAGGGCATGGAGATCGACGGGCTGCTGGATGAGCTGGCCGAGAAGGGGGAATTCGAGAGCGAACAGGACCGGCTGCGCCGCCTGGCGCTGGATGACCTCGTGCCGCCTACCGAATTGCTGGACGGCCTGCGCGCCGCCGCGAAGGTGTGGGTCGTGCCCCACCACAACCCCGATCCCGACGCCGTCGGCAGTGCCCTGGCCCTGGCCGAGGTCCTGGACAACCTGGGCTGCATGGTGCGGGTGGTCGGTTACTCCGAGCCTCCCCTCGGATTGACGGAATTGCCCGGCTATGACCGTGTCACCCTCTGCGAGGAGGCCGAGCAGGTCTTCGCCGAGGAGCAGCCCGACACCCTGGTGCTGGTGGATTGCCACCGCATCGACCGCACCGGTCCTCTGGAGGATATCCTGGACCGGTTCACGACGCGCTGGTGCATCGACCATCACCTGGTCAGCGGGCGCAAGAGCCCCGAGCCGGGATGGGTCGAGCCGCGTTCCTGCTCCACCTGCACCCTGGTCCACCAGGTGGCCACGGCCCTGGGCCGCGAGCCGGGTCCCGGAAACGAACCGTTCGGCCTCTCGGTGACCATGGCGACGAATATCTACGCCGGACTGATCAACGACACCGGCGGCTTCCGTTTCACCAACACCCACCCCTTGACCTTCGAGCTGGCGCGCAGGCTGGCCGAGTGCGGGGTCGATACGGCCTGGGTTTCGCGCACCACCATGCACCGCTATCGCCGTCAGGGCCTGGCCCTGCTGGAAAAGGTGCTGGCCACCTTCACCTACCATCAGCAGGGACGGATCCTGACCGCGGTGGCCGACCAGGCCATGCTGGAAGAAACCGGCGGTTCCCTGGGAGACACCGAGGGCTTCGTGAATATCGCCACTGCGGTGGACGGCGTGGAGCGTGTGGCCTTCATCAAGGAACTCGAACCGGGTCTCTGGCGCGCGTCCCTGAGGGTCAGGGGCAGCGGCGACGTGCAGCAGGTAGCCGCCCGGTACGGCGGTGGCGGTCACAAGCAGGCCGCCGGCTGCACCCTGGCCGGGGAGAGGGACGAGGTCCTGGCCACCCTGGTGTCGGACCTGGCCGCCACGCTGGATTGAGGGAGGCCTGCCCCATGCCCTCCTTTCCGGACGGGATCATTCTGGCTGACAAGCCGCGGGACGTGACCTCGTTCGCCGTGGTAAATCGTGTGCGCAAGACCCTGATGCGGACTTTCGAGGCGCGGCGGCTGCGGGGCGCCCCCCGTTTCCGCGTCGGGCACGCCGGGACCCTGGACCCCCTGGCCACCGGTCTGCTCATCGTCCTGGTCGGCCGGGCATCACGCCTGTCGCCCTTCCTGCTGGGCCTTGACAAGACCTACACCGCCACGGTGCGTTTCGGTACCGAGACCGACACTCTGGATGCCGAGGGCGATGTGACCGTCGAGGCCGCGCCTCCGGCCGGCCCGCAGGAGGTGGCGGCCGTTCTGCCCCGGTTCACCGGTGAGATCACGCAGGTGCCGCCCATCTATTCCGCCTTGAAGCGTGACGGCCGATCCCTGCATCGCCTGGCCCGCTCCGGGCAGGAGGTCGCCGAACCCGAGCCGCGCACGGTGATCGTGACCCGACTGGAACAGACGGGACACAGATGGCTTGATGATCTGCATGAGGTCGAGCTGGAAATAGGTTGCGGTAGCGGAACTTATGTCCGCTCGCTGGCGCGGGATATCGGTCGGGCGGTAGGGTCGGCGGCCCACTTGCGGGCCTTGCGCCGCACCCGGATCGGGCCCTTCGATTGCGCGGACGCCGTGGACGTCATGGTTCTGGGGGCCCAGGACCTCTTGGCGCAACTGGTGCCCATGGAGGCGGCCCTGCCTCATCTGCCCCGGCTTTCCCTGACGATGGAACAGACCCTGGCGGTGCTGGATGGGGCCCAGCCCCGGCCGGAATGGCTGGCGGACCTCCAGGAGGCCGTGGCCGTGGGGGAGCGCTTCACCTTGCTGGACCCCGGTGGTAGACTTGTGGCCGTGGGGGAGCTCGACGCGGTGACCGGGATGCCCCGGCTGGTGGCCGTGGTGGGCCGAAAGGACGACCTATGCGCCTGATCCGCCTGACCGAGGAATACATCGACGAGCTGATTGCCGGCAGCATCGGG
>Ga0164318_10001992_pt1 | contig 18684 bp, 15 predicted proteins | sample GuaBasSedimGuay9_FD_113734 | JGI IMG/M metagenome (GOLD analysis project Ga0164318, IMG submission 113734) | Subseafloor sediment microbial communities from Guaymas Basin, Gulf of California, Mexico - Guay9, Core 4571-4, 0-3 cm | ecosystem: Environmental > Aquatic > Marine > Hydrothermal vents... | reverse complement strand
TTAACGCAAGCGGTTGATTCCCGGTACCAGTGAAAACCAGGCGCCCCGGAAGGGTATTTATCTTCCGGGGCGATTCTTTCATCCACCTTTGCAGAAGGCCATGGGCCTGCCGGGGGATGAATGGTTTGACAATTATTGTGCTACAGCGCTGTGTCACCCCAGGCCGAAGCGGATAGCGCGGTGCAGCCGAAGGCAAAAAACGGATATTCTTAAGGGACCACGGGTCTTTCCGTTGGGCTCCATTATAATGAAAGGAAAGTATTTATGCACAATCTGCTGTCATGTTCAGCCGTGGAATTGGCTGCACGTATTCGATCAAAGGATATTTCGTCCGTTGAAGTCATTGAAGAGTGTTTCAAAGGAATCAGGGCAATGAACCCGCAGTTGAACGCATTCGTGGCCCTGCGGGAAGAGGAGGCTTTGAAGGAGGCTAGAGAGCTTGATGACCGGATCGCGAATGGTGAAGATCCAGGGCCCCTGGCGCCCATTCCCATAGGGGTGAAAGATCTGGAAGATGTAGCAGGGATGGTCACAAGCTTCGGGTCAATTCCTTTTAAGGACAATATGGCGCGAAGGGACTCAGTGCAAGTTGCCCGCCTCCGGGAAGCCGGTGCCATTGTGGTGGGAAAAACCAATACCCCGGAGTTCGGGTTCACGGGGTTCACCAAGAACAGGCTCTACGGCGTCACTCGGAACCCATGGGACCTGGAGAAAACTCCCGGGGGATCAAGCGGGGGTTCTGCCGCGGCAGTTGCATCGGGGATGGTTCCGCTGGCTACTGGGTCTGACGCGGGAGGGTCTATCCGCATCCCCGCATCCTATTCGGGGTGTTTTGGAATAAAGCCCAGCTTTGGGAGGATCCCGCTGGGTCCATCGGAACTACTCCACATGACCGCCACGTGGACCCTTGGCCCCCTTTCAAGAACCGTGAGTGACGCTGCTTTGTATCTTGATTCGACGTTCGGGTATCATCCCGCTGATCCCAGTTCACTCCCCCGTCCCTCCATGTCCTACCTCGAATGCCTGAAACAGGAGCCCCCGACGCTAAAGATTGCCTACAGCCCTGACCTCGGCTATGCCCGGGTTCAGCGGGATGTGGCCCGTCTTGTGGAAAAGGGTGTGGAGTCCTTTGAGGAAATGGGACATCGTGTGGAAATCTTTAAAGGAGATTTTCCAGAGGTGAGTAATGCGTGGGCCCAATTGATGAACGCAGAACTGTACGGATTGCTCCAGAAGGACTTTGCGCGAATCCGGGAGGACCTGGGAAGGACTCTGGCCTTTTCGCTTGAACAGGCGAGAAAGCTTTCGGTGGATGACATGATTGCGGCCCAGAGAATCCGGACTAGGCTGAACAAGGTCCTCTGGGACCTGTTTGATCAATTTGACGTTTTGATGACCCCGACCATGCCCACGGAAGCATTTGGTGCCAAGGGGCCGCCGCCCGCTGAGATAGACGGGCACCCGATTCCCCTTCTGGGCGCAGTGGCATTCACTTACCCGTTTAACCTGTCCGGAAGTCCCGCCGCCACGGTCCCGGTGGGTCGCACCGGGGCCGGGCTCCCGGTAGGTCTCCAGATCGTAGGACCGCGTCACCGGGACGACCTAGTGCTTCAGGTGGCCAGGGCCTATGAGCGTTTTCATCCTTGGGAATTCCCGCTGCCTCATCCCATATGCGCCACATAACAGATTGCTCTGAGAAGATTATACGGCAGGTCAATGCTTCGTCTCTTGCATTCCTCGCAATGATCTTTTTCTGGATGAATCATCAGGAATATGCCGTTTGCCTGTTCGCTGGTGTCACGGATCCGCTATGGCCTCGTCTGAAGGCCTTTTAACAGGAATAGTGGGGAGTTCCAATCAGGGCTTGACAGATAGGCCTGTATACCGTATACAATCTTCATGTAATCCTTCCTGTCACCCCTTTCCAGAGGAGACCACGCAATGGAACTTTTCAAGAATCTGACTGTTCTTTCTCTCGAACAGGCTACCGTATTGCCCTATCTGACCCTCCGTCTTGTTGAAGATGGTATGCAGGTTATCAGGCTGGAGCATCCGGTGTATGGGGACCCAAACAGGCTCATTGGTAATAATGTGCTCGGGGAGGAACGAATGAATGCCTATTTTCTTTGCATCAACGCAGGAAAAAAGGCCCTGACTCTTGACCTGGCGGCTCCGGAAGGACAGGAAATCTTCCATCGTTTGATTCGGGAGCTGGATGTGGATATCTTTGCAACCAACCAACTTCCCAGAAACTACAAAAAACTTGGGATCGACTATGATTCACTCAAGGCACTGAAAGAGGATATCATCTGGCTCGGGGTTACCGGGTTCGGGCCGGACAGCAATGAGGCGGCATACGATCCCATACTGCAGGCCAAATCAGGCCTCATGGAAATGACCGGTGAAAAAGGAGAAGATCCGCAGGTGCTCGGAATTCCCCTGCCGGACATGGGCACGAGCGAGCACGGCTATGGTTTGCTGATGAAGGCGCTTTACCGGCGGCAGGCCACGGGGAAGGGAAGCCGGATTGACCTGGCAATGTTCGAATCCTCGGTGTCCTGGCTCACCGTCCCCATCACCCTCTCCACCAGTTTTGGTGAAAACATAACGCGGAGGGGCAATACACACGCCTTTTTCTGCCCGGTTTCCGTGTACAAGACAAAAGACGGTTTTGTGTATCTGGCAGTGGGGAATGACCGGCAGTGGAAGTCGATGGTTTCCCAGGATGCGTTCAGATCCCTTGACAAGCCTGAATATGAAAAAAACGCGGGAAGAATAGCGGATGTTGATAACCTGAACCGGGCAATAAATGAGATTACCCGGGGATATACTTCGGAGGAGATGATAGGGCTTTTTAATGCCATTACCGTTCCCATCAGCAAGATCAGGACCATCCCCGAGGTGGTTGCGGATCCACTGGTACAAAGAAGGCTCCTGCGCGCGGAAGATCCGGTTTCCGGAACCCGCATCACCCTCGCGCCTCCCCCGTACATGACGCCGTTTCTTGAAAGCGCTGATCGCGTACTGGGCTTTCCCCCGCGCTTCGGTGAACATAACGAAGAGATATACGGCAGTCTTGGGTATTCCCGAGACCATCTCAACCGACTGAAGGAGAGCCGGATCATTTGAAGGCGGAATGCGGAAGGTGGAAGACGGGATGCGAAATTATGAAAATAAGCACTGAGCACTCTGAACTCAGCACTTAGCACTCAACACTCAGCACTATTATCATGGAGGTACTATGAACATTATCGTTTTGGTAAAACAGGTCCCCGATACAACGGAGGTGAAGCTGGATCCAAAGACAGGGAACCTCATCAGGGAGGGCATCGAGAGCATTATCAACCCCGACGATGCGCATGCCCTTGAAGCGGCGGTGGATCTGAAAGAGAGACTCGGGGGAAAGATCACTGTCCTTTCCATGGGACCGCCCCAGGCAATAGACGCCGTATCAGAGGCCATCGGCATGGGCGCTGATGAAGGTATCCTTCTCTCGGACAGAGCGTTTGCAGGTGCGGACACGTGGGCAACATCCACCACCCTGGGTAAGGCTTTGGAAAAAGCAGGGCCTTATGACCTTGTTCTCTGTGGAAGGCAGGCTATAGATGGGGATACCGCCCAGATAGGGCCGCAGGTAGCGGAGTATCTCGGCCTGCCCCAGGTGAGCTACGTGTATGATATCGAAAAGATGACCAAGAAGAGCATGGTGGTAAAGAGGCGCCTCGAAGACGGCTTCGAGAGGATCCAGTGTGCCCTTCCCGCTGTTTTGACGGTGATCGGAGATATGAACAGGCCCAGGTATCCCCACGTGGCAAGACTCATCGATGCCTGCGGAGAAAAAGCGAAGATAAAGATCTGGAACGCCGCTGACATCGGCGTGCAAACCAGGGAAGTGGGGCTCGAAGGGTCCCTTACCCATGTGATCAAGACATTTGCGCCCAAGTTTAAACGACAGGGAGAGATGCTCCAGGGTGATACGGAAACAGTTGTAGGAGAACTGGTCGCGAAGCTCAAGGAGAACATGCTCATATAAAGGCGGAAGGTGGAAGGCCGAATGCGGAAGGAGAAGAAGGAGTTCCGCATTCCAGATCCCCAATCCCGATTTCAAAAAGGAGAAAAAGAATGACTGTCTGGGTTGAAGTTGATCTCTGCAACGGCTGTAAACGCTGTGTGAAAACCTGTCCCTATGGGGCGGTGGAGGTAGTTGATGGCAAGGCCCATATCCTGGAAAACTGCACCTCCTGCGGCGCATGCATACCGGTTTGCAAACAGCACGCCATGAAGACTGATGTGGAACCGAGAAAAATCCCCGATTTCAGCGACAGGAAAGGGGTCTGGGTGTTTGCGGAGCAGCGTGACGGTGTTTTGACACCCGTATGCCTGGAATTGCTGGGCAAGGCGCGGGACCTTGCGGGTGATTTGGGGCAGGATGTGTCAGCAGTACTCCTGGGATACAAGGTATCTGATTTGTGCGACAGGCTCGGAGAGTATGGGGCAGACAATGTCTATCTGGTGGAGCACCGTGCCCTGAAAAATTACAGGACCATTGCCTATGCCAAGGCCGTCGAGGAGTTGGTGAAGAGCTTCAAGCCCAATATCCTGCTCATGGGAGCTACTCATATCGGAAGAGATTTGGCTCCGCGTGTTTCCAGACGTGTAGGCGTGGGTTTGACCGCGGATTGCACAGAGCTTTCAATCGATCCTGAAGAGAAAATTCTGCTCCAGACCAGACCCGCCTTTGGCGGAAACGTCATGGCTACCATTGCAAACCGGTATTCGCGTCCCCAGATGGCGACGGTTCGTCCGGGGGTGATGGAAGCGAACAGGCAGGCAGGAAAAAAGGCAAGGATTATCAAGCAGAAGATATCCCTCACTGAAAAGGAAATCGGGACCAAGGTCCTGGAGGTGGTGCGGGAGAAAAAGAAGGGGGTAAAACTCGACCAGGCAAAAGTGATTATTGCCGGTGGCCGCGGAGTCGGATCCCAGGAAGAAATGAAGGCCCTGTTTTCCTTGGCGGAAACACTGGAAGGCGAGGTTGCAGGTACCAGGATCATTGTGGAAGAAGGGTGGTTGCCTGTTGAGCGGCAGGTGGGCCAGACCGGCCAAACGGTGAGGCCGGAGCTTTACATTGCGTGCGGTATTTCGGGGGCAATCCAGCATCGGGCCGGCATGCTCGGGTCCCGGTATGTCATCGCTATTAACAATGATGAGCGGGCCCCTATTTTTGGGGTTGCGGACTGGGGCGTGGTGGGAGATCTGCATGAGGTTGTTCCTGCGCTCACGAAAAAAATCAAGGCGAGCAAAAAGAAATAAGGCATAAGAATAAAGGAAGATAAGGGGGCGAGATGCTGCGTTCAGACATAGAAAAGCTTCACAGAAAAATAATGGCCAGGTTTGTGGACGAGGAAGTTATTCCCGTGGCAAGAGAACTGGATGAAAAAGGTGAGTTTCCTTCGGACCTGTTCAAGAAACTCGCTGATATGGGCATCCTCGGGATACGATACCCCAAGAAAGTGGGTGGTTCCGGGGGAAATACCACCCTCTATTGCATTGCCATGGAAGAATTGGCAAGAGGCCTTATGAGTCTAGGCGCCTTGACAGCCATGCAGTGCTTGATGGCCACAAACGGGCTCTATCTCTACGGCACCAAAGAGATGCACGATGAATACCTACGTCCCGCACTACGGGGCGAAAAAATCGGGGCCTTCCAGCTCACTGAACCGGAGGCGGGTTCCGATCTCGGCAACGTGAGAACTTCGGCCACGAAAGTGGAAGACGGCTGGGTGATCAACGGCATGAAGACCTGGTCTACCAGCGGTCCCTATGGGGACTTCCACACGGTCCTCTGTCAGACAGACCCGGCGAAAAAACTGAAGGGACTTATGTTTGTCTTTGTCCCGGCCGACACGCCCGGGTTTTCCCACAGCAAGAAGTTCGAGACGCTGGGAACAAGGACATCCGCCCTTTCCGAGATCTATTTTAACAACTGCCACGTCCCACCGGAGTACATGCTTGGGGAAATGGGGAGGGGCCTTGATGTCCTGCTTACCATCCTGGCGGAGATACGGGTCATGACCGCTTGTCTTGCCCTGGGGCTTCACCGGGCTGCCATGGACGACTCTATCCGGTACTGCAAGGAGCGGGTGCAGTTCGGCAGGCCCATCGGGAAGTACCAGTTGATCCAGGCCAAGATCGCGAATATGGCGGTCAACCTGGAGGCGGGTCATCTCATGTCCTACAAGGTCACCCATCTCATTGATAACAAAATTCCCTGCCTCAATGAAGCATCCATGGCGAAGTATTTCGCCACGGAGTCAGCCTGCAAGGCGGTAGATGAGGCCACGAGAATCTATGGCGCGTATGGTTATTCCATGGAATATGCGGTCCAGCGGTATTACCGGGATTCTCGATTCCTTCTTTACGGCGGCGGGACTCATGAGGTTCTGCAGACAACCATTGCCCGGCAGTTTGGGATATAACCACCTGGGAGGAACACCATGGCACCCTCCGGGGAGCACGATTCCCTTGCCAAGAGCCTGAAAGGATTTGTTTCACCTCCCCAGCGGACATCTCTCGGTCAGTATGTCTATGACACGGTGAAACATGCAGTGGTGAGTGGAGATGTGGCGCCGGGAACACGGATGGTTGAGAGCCGTCTCGCTGAGGCCCTGGGTATTAGCCGGACACCCGTCAGAGAGGCGTTTTATAAATTGGAACGGGAACACCTGGTCCGGCGTTCACCGGCGGGCGGGTTTTTCGTGGTTGGGCTGACACGGGCTGATGTGGAAGAGACCTTTGGCATCAGGAGTGTTCTTGAGAGTTACGCTGCCAGGCTCGCTGCGCTGAAACACCGCGATAGTGAGTTGGAACCCCTCCAAAAGAAGATAAGGGAATACCAGGAACAATTTGACAAGGGCCAACTGGACGCTCTGCCCAAGATAAATACCGAGTTCCATGATTTGCTGTATGGTTTGAGCCGGAGTCCCCGCCTGGTGAAAATGATAAATGATTTGCGCGATCTGATCTTTCGCTTCAGACAGGTTATCCTGAAGAGGCAGGAGATGGCCAGGTTGAGTAATGAAGATCATCTTCGCATGCTGGAGCATATGAGAAAACGGGATGCCGACAAGGTGGAAAAGCTGGTTCGGGAACATATCCTTCGGGGGCAGGAAGTCGTGCTCAAGATATTTGATGAAGAGTTTGAGAATACAGATGGATAAGCTGTAGGTATTTTGAGCATAAATGTATTTATAAAGCATTAAGAGAGGGAGTGAACGGCTATGGGAAAGAGGAAAATACGCGTGCTTCTGGCAAAACCGGGCCTGGACGGGCACGATCGCGGGGCAAAAGTTGTTGCCCACGCCCTTCGGGAAGCAGGAATGGAGGTAATCTATACGGGTCTGCATCAGACCGTGCCGAGTATCGTGAAGCAGGCCCTGCAGGAGGATGTGGACGTGATTGGACTTTCCATTATGTCCGGCGCACATATCCCGATTTCCAGGAAATTGATGCAGATGATCAAAGAGGAAAAGCTCGATGACAAGATTGTGGTTGTGGGCGGGGTGATTCCGAGCAGGGACGTGGCTCCGCTGAAGGAGCTTGGGGTGGACGGGGTTTTCCCCGGCGGCACCTATTTTGACGACATTGTCCAATTTATAAAAGAAAAGGCTGCTGCATGATTGGTGCAGTGACCCCCATTGCGAAAAGGAGAGGACACTATGGGAGTAGCCACATATATCAAGGACGAAAGAGACGCGATCAAGGAGGTCATCCTGCAGTCCGGCATCAAGGTAAAACCAGTGTACACGCCGGAAGACCTGGAAAGAGTCGGATTTGACTATGAAAAAGACCTGGGAGACCCCGGTGAATTTCCGTTTACCCGGGCGCTCCATCCCCTGGGATATCGGAGCCGGAACTGGACTACAAGACAGTATACCGGATTTGGGACCCCCGATCAGACTAATGAGCGCTTTAAGCTCATGATTGCCAATGGACAGACCGGCCTCAACGTGGCTTTTGATCTGCCAACCCAGATGGGCTATGACTCGGACGACCCCATGGCAGAAGGAGAGGTGGGCCGGGTTGGCATGGCAATCGATTCCTTGAGGGATTTCGAGATCGCCTTCAAGGATATCCAGCTCAACCGAATCGGCTCCGGGCTCACGATCAACGCAGTTGCTTCCATCATGCTCGCCATGTACCAGGCAATGGCAGAAAAATTCGGCTATAAGAAGACCGAAATATCCGCCACCCCCCAGAATGATATCCTGAAAGAGATGGTGGGGCGCGGCGCCTGGATCTTCCCGGTAGAGCCGGCGGTCCGGCTCATCGGAGATACCATAGAATATTCCATGAAAGAATTGCCCCGGTGTAATCCCGTGTCCGTGGCTGGATATCACATCAGGGAATCCGGCTGTACTCCCGCCCAGGAGATTTCCTATGCCTTCATGATCGCTTTTGCCTACATCGATAACGTGGTGGCTCGTGGCTACAAGGCGGAAGATTTTGTGGGCAGGTTTTCCTTTAACCTGAATATCTACGGAAACCTGTGGGAAAACGTGGCAAAATTCAGGGCCGCCCGAAAGCTTTGGGCAAAGCTCCTGCGGGAGCGATACCACGTGCAGAACAAGAAGGCGCTGTTCCTGCGGGGTATATTCGGCGGAGGCGGTTCCGGGATGACAAAGCAGCAGCCGGAGAACAATATCATGCGGGGCGCCTACTATGCCCTTACCGCGGCCCTTTCCGGGGCCCAGACCACGGCCCTTTGCAGCTTTGATGAAGCATACACCATTCCCACGGAACGCGCGGCCCTCCTTTCCCTCAGAACGTTCCAGATTCTCATGGATGAGATCGGCCTGAGGGATACGGTGGACCCCCTGGCAGGCTCCTACTTTCTCGAAACCCTGACAAAGGAAATGGAAGAAAAAATACTGGAAGAGATGGGAAAGGTTGAAAAAATGGGAGGCATGGTCAAGGCGGTTGCCTCGGGGTACGTCCAGGCAGAAGTTGCGAGACAGGCCTATGAATTTGAAAAGAAACTCCAGCAGGGTCTTGTCAAAAAGGTTGGGGTGAACGAATACACCGAGGGAGTGGATATGGAGGTGGAACTCTTCGAGTATAATGAAGAGTGGGCAAACCTGCAGATTGAACGCCTCAAGGAACTGAGAAAAACCCGGGATAACAAGGCGGTAAAGGATTCCTTGAAGGCCCTTGAAAAAGCCGCAAAGGAGCAGGAGAATGTTATGCCTTTCCTTGTTGAGTGCTGCAGGAATTATGCGACGGTGGGCGAAATGGCAAATGTTTTCCGAGATGTATTTGGCGAGTGGACGGAACCCAATATTTTCTGAGTGATTTTCCCGTGAGCAGTGCACCTGACAATAGGAATGAATACTTCCCTGGGAAGAGGAGCTCCTCATACCGGGCAGTGGTGAATTCTATGAATATCGGCTGGTGGGTGGAGCGCTGGAGCGATTTGCACCCGGATAAACCGGCCATTCTCTTTGAAGGGGATGTGATAACCTATTCGGAACTGCATAAGAGGGTAAACAGGACCGGTTGCTGGCTCCAGTCCCTGGGGATAGAAAAGGGGGACCGGGTGGCGGCAATGATGAGTAATTGCCCTGAATTCATGGAGCTCTACCTGGCCTGTTCGCGCCTTGGCGCCCTCTTTGTCCCCATCAATTTTCGCATGGCCGCCCCCGAAGTGGATTATACGCTCAGGAACTGCCGCCCCCGGTTCTTTGTCTTCGGGGGCGAATTCTCTCAGGAATTGGCCGGGTTGGACCTCAAGAATTATTTGCCGCCCATGCAGATTGGAAGCGTGGGAAGGCAGAATCTTGATCCAAGCATACTCGATTACTACAAAGGGGGAGAGAAATTTGAGGACCGGAAACCTTTTTTGACCGGGTCTACCGGCCCGTCCGACCCGGAGGAACCCCAGGTGATCATGTACACTTCAGGCACCACCGGGGAGCCCAAAGGCGCTGTGCTGTCACACCGGAAGACCTTTTTTAATTGTCTGAATGCTGATATTTTTTTCAAACTCCATTTTGATGATATCATGCTCATCATCCTGCCGCTGTTCCATTCAGGCGGGCTTTTTATCCAGGCCTCCCCCATCCTTTATAAAGGGGCAACCATGGTTATCCACCCGAATTTCGATTCGGTGAAAGCCTTCCAAGATATAGAACGATTCCGGGTCACAAAGTTCCTGGGTGTTCCCACTATTTATAGAGCACTGCTTAACGTGCCGCCCGGGAAGCGGGGAGATCTTTCCTCGTTGAAGGTTTCCGCCATAGGTGGGGAAAGGACAACGCACGAACTGCTCGTACAATGTAAAGAGGCCGGGTTGCCGGTCCGGCAGATCATGGGGCAGACAGAGACTTCCATCCTCCTGTGGGCCTCGGAGGAAGCATCTCTTGCAAAACCGGGCACAGTGGGGCGGCCTGTTTTTCATGCCGAGGTGAACCTTGTTGGCCGGGATGGAATACCGGTTAAGCCGGGGGAAGTGGGCGAAATCGTGGTGAGAGGTTCCATCATGATGAAGGAATACTGGCAGGACCCTTTGAAGACGTCTGAAACCATTCGAAACGGATGGCTTCACACGGGTGATTTGGCCAGGATGGATGACGAAGGATATTTCTACCTTGTGGACAGGGCCAAAGATATGTATATTTCCGGGGGAGAAAATGTCTACCCGGCCGAGGTAGAAAAGGTCTTGCGAGAGCACCCGGGCGTGGAAGATGTTGCAATCGTCGGAATTCCTGATGATCAGTGGGGGGAGACAGGACACGCCTTTGTTATCAGAAAAAAGGGATTTGAACTGCAGGCTGAGGACTTGATTGAGTTTTGTAAAGGGAAAATCGCACGGTACAAGTGGCCGAAGCAGATTTCTTTCGTTAATTCATTTCCGCGCACCTCCCTTGGAAAGGTGCGAAAGGCCTTTCTCACCGGGGGAACCGAACCTGTGGAAACGGAGCTCAATCCTGCGCTGAAAAGAGCCTGTTAGGGGAAGTGCCCGGACATTGGGTCATGATCTTATTGCTCGAGACGAAAGGGGGTGGAAATAGGCTGTATATGTTCATCAAAGAAGAAGGTTTTCTGAATCGTTCACCCATCCATAAGGAGGTCTTATCATGCGACGAAAAATAGCTTTTGCAGTGGCCGGCGTTTTCCTGGCAACCCTACTTGCGATTACCTTGATGCCTGTGAATGCCACAGCAGGACCCATCAAGCTCAGCTACGCGAATTTTCCCCCTGCTCCTACTTTTCCCTGCGTGCAGATGGAACGGTGGAAAAAGGAGGTAGAAGCACGGACGAATGGAAGGGTTCTAATTAACACCTTTCCGGGTGGGACGCTTTTGGGTGCCAAGAACATGATGGACGGTGTCATTGCCGGACAGGCGGATATCGGCAATCTCTGCATGGCCTATCAGCCGGGACGCTTCATGTTCACCAATGCCACGAGCCTTCCCCTGGGAATCCCCAACTCACTGGTGGGAAGCCTTGTTCTCTGGGACCTGTACAAGAAATACCAGCCCAAGGCCTTTGCCAAGGTAAAGGTCCTCACCATGTTTACGACGGCACCTTCGAATATCATGTCGAAAATACCCATAAAAAGCCTCGCTGATATTAAGGGTGTGAACCTGCGGGCATCCGGCGGTGCCGCCCAGATTCTGAAGGCGTGGGGTGCCAACCCCGTGGGAATGCCCATGCCTGCCACCCCGGAGGCTTTGCAGAAAGGTGTTGTAAAGGGATTGTTTTCATCCCTGGAGGTGATGAAGGATTTCAAATTTGCTGAATTGTGTAAATACATCACGGTCACCGATGCAGCGGTCTATCCGTTTGCAGTGGTCATGAACATGGATAAATGGAATGCATTGCCAAAAGACATTCAAGCAGTATTCGAAGAACTGGGCACACAGCAGGCCGCGTGGACCGGCGCTTATATGGACAGGCACGCCAAGGCCTCGGTGGCATGGTCGAAAAGAAAGCAGGGGGTGAAGGTGATCCGGCTTTCCAAGGCAGAAAAGGCCAAATGGAATAAACTGCTTGAGCCCATCACCGCCAAATGGATCGCGTCAGCGAGCGCAAAAGGAGTGCCCGCAAAGGCCCTGGTAAGAGATATCAAGGCATTTTCAAAGATGTATGACGGAAGATAAAGAAAGTTAACCTCCTGTCCAGGACGCTCACGGGTCGATGGCCGGAAGCGGGGCTTCTGCCTCCAACCCGTGGGCGATCACGCACCTATGTGCAGCATGGGGTTTTTCTGAAACCAGAAGAGATTTGGATAACTGTTCACGGTTACTGAAGAGGAGAAAAATGTGATGGATTTCCTGGAGAAGATGAGCCGGCGGTTGAATCAGGGCCTCCTCTGGATCGCCGGGTTTCTCTTGGCTGTCATGATTATCCTGACCTGCGGGAACATCTTTTTCCGCGTTGTATGGGTGCCGATCAGGGGCACGTTTGAACTTATGGGATACCTGGGGGCCGTGGTAACGGCGTTTGCCCTTGGTTACACCCAGATCAGGCACGGACATATTGCCGTTGATATCCTGGTGCTGGGTTTCCCCAGGAGGTTGCAGAGGTTCTTAAACGGGATCAACTCTACCCTGTGCATGGCTTTTTTCTCCATCATCGGCTTGCAGGTGGCAAAATATGCCACGAATCTCTGGAGAACAGGCGAAGTGACTGAAACCCTGCGGATGGTCTATTTTCCCTTTACCTATGCAGCGGCCCTCGGGTGTTTTTCCCTTGCCCTGGTCTTTCTGGTCGAGGGGTTGCAGTCTTTTCTTGGAAATCAGGAGGGAAAAAGATGAGCCTGGCCGCAGTTGGCATTATTGGGATCGTCTTGCTTCTCCTGGTGCTTTTTGTCCTGGGCATGCCCGTTGGTTTTGCCATGGCCATCGTGGGTTTCTGCGGGTTCTGGCACGTTGTTTCATTTCATGCCGCCATTAACATGGTGGGAACAGATGTATGGACCACTTTTTCAAAATATGGATTAACGGTGGTCCCGCTTTTTATTTTCCTTGGATATATTGCCTTCAATTCCGGCATTGCAGACCGGCTATACAATGCGGCGTACAAGTGGTTCGGCCACTGGCGGGGTGGACTTGCCATCGCCACCATAGGTGCGGATGAACTCTTTGCGGCGATTTGCGGTTCAAATACAGCCACGGTTGCGACCATGGGTGCTGTGGCACTACCACAGATGAAAAAGTACGGCTATGATGCCCTGCTCAGCAGTGGGACCATTGCCACGGGAGGGACACTGGGAACTGTTATGCCGCCCAGCGTGGTACTCATTATCATCGGACTCCAGACCCAGCAATCCATCATCAAGCTCTTTCTTGCGGGTATCCTGCCCGCCGTCCTCCTTGGGTCCCTGTTTTTTCTTACAATTTTTGTCCTCTGCAGAATTCGCCCTGATCTCGGCCCCGCAGGACCAAGGACAAGCCTCAAAGAGAAGTTCAAGTCCCTTTGGGGAGTGATTGAAGCGGTGGCCATTTTTGTCCTGGTGATCGGGGGACTTTACCTGGGTGTTTTTACCCCCACGGAGGCCGGAGCTGCGGGTGTCTTTTTTACTCTGGCCGTTACCGTCCCGTTTGGGAGACTCAGCTGGAAGGGACTTATTGATTCTTTCAGGGATACTTTGAAGATATCAGCCATGGTTTTTTTCCTGGTGACCGGCGCTATAATTTTCGGCCGCTTCCTGGCTGTAACCAGGCTGCCGTTCAGTGTCGCGGAATTTGCAACCGGGCTTCCTGTTTCGCGATACGTGATTCTCGCAATCGTTCTGGTGATCTATATCATCGGCGGCTGCTTTGTTGATTCGCTGGGATTCCTGGTGCTGACTATCCCGATTTTTTTCCCCCTCGGCATGGCCCTTGGCTTTGATCCCATTTGGTATTCAATAATCCTGACCATGGTGACTACCATGGGGGCAATCACACCCCCGGTCGGCGTGAATATTTACGTGGTGAAGGCCATTAACCCTGAGATAGAGCTTTCAACCATTTTCAAGAGCATCATCTTTTTCCTGATGGCCTGTGTTGTCAGCATTGTTATCCTGATCATTTTTCCGAAAATCGCTCTATTTATTCCACATATGGCCCGATAGGTTTTTCGAGGCCGCAGCATTTGAGAAGAGGTGAAAGAACGATGCGAAAGAGTTTCATGCCTTCCTTCGAGTCTCCTGAGGAACTGGAGAGCCTGCAGCTGCAGGGACTCCAATGGACAGTCAATCATGCGTACAAAGGTTCCGGCTTTTATAAGAAAAGACTCGACCAGGCAGGGGTGCACCCGGAAGATATCAAGTCCCTGGATGATCTTGGGAAACTTCCATTTACTACGGCACAGGACCTCCAGGAGGGATACCCGTTTCCCCTTCTCTCGGTCCCCTTTGAAGAAGTGGTTCGGATACATGCGTCTTCCGGAACCACGGGAAAACGGAAAGTTCTGTGTTATACGCAGAAAGATATCGATGACTGGACCCACTTTTTTGCCCGATGTTATGAAATGGCGGGACTGACCGCAGAAGATCGTGTTCAGATCGCCGTGGGCTACGGGGTGTGGACCGCAGGGGTCAGTTTCCAGGCGGGATGCGAGGCGTTTGGTGCCATGGCCATTCCCGCTGGACCCGGCAACCTTGATATGCAATGCCAGTTTCTGGTTGATTTTCAGAGCACGGTCATGTGCTGTACGGCGTCTATGGGTCTCCTGATGGCCGAAGAAGTGAACCGGCGTGGTCTCCGGGACAAAATCAATCTCAAAAAGATGGTTTTTGGATCGGAGCGATCCAGCGATTCCATGCGGAAACGCATCGGAGCATTGCTGGGCCTGGAACATATGTTTGACATTCCCGGCATGACAGAGCTCTATGGCCCGGGCACGGGGCTTGATTGTGTGCATCATACAGGCATTCACTACTGGGCGGACTATTACATCCTGGAGATCCTGGATCCTGAGACCCTGCAGCAGGTCCCCGAGGGAGAGACCGGTGAAATGGTGGTCACAACACTCAAGAAGGAGGCCGCTCCGCTGATTCGCTATCGTACAAGAGACCTGACCCGTCTGATTCCAGGGAAATGTCCCTGCGGTTCAATGCTCCCGCGGCATGACCGGCTTCTCGGAAGGTCTGATGACATGATTATTTTCCGGGCCATCAATATCTATCCCGGCCAGATAGACCATGTGCTCTCTGGAATTGAAGGGATCGGGAGTGAATATCAGATCGTGCTTGACCGGAAGGCTGATGGAAAGGACTACATGACCCTTAAAGTAGAACGAGACCAGGGGGTGGATGAGACGCAGGATTCAGTGCTGATCAAGACAATCGGAGCAGAAATCAAGAAACAGATCATGGTGAGTGCCGACATAGAAGTGGTGAAATACGGGGCATTGCCCCGTTCCGAGAGAAAGAGCAAGAGGGTGTTTGACAACAGGGAGGAATAGAATGCGGAAGTGGGAATGCGGAAGACGGAATGGGAGACCGTGAACGAGTGAAAAGAGGATAAGGAGTTTCCATGAAAAAATTTGACTACTATCAACCTGAAAACCTCAGCGAGGCCTTTGACCTGATGGAAAAATTCGGGGAGACCGCCAAGTATATTGCGGGGGGTACCGATCTGATTGTGCGGATCAAGCAAAAGGCTATCCAGCCGGATGTACTGATCTCCCTGCGGGCAATCGGTTCCCTGAAAGGTTTCAAAGTGAATGGAGGGATTTCCCTTGGGAGCATGGCCCTTTTCAGGGACATTGAGCGGAGCGAGGAGATGCGCAATGCATGTCCGGCACTGGTGGAGGCAGTGAGTGTCCTCGCGAATCCCCAGGTAAGGAACGTGGCGACCCCGGGCGGGAATATCAGCAATGCGGCGCCTTCCGCCGATTGTGCTCCGCCGCTCCTGGTCACGGAGGCGGTACTGACCGTGGCGGGACCCGGCGGCGAACGGGATATCCCGATTGAAACATTTTTTGAAGGGCCGGGCAAAACATGCATGGACGCCACCGAGATCCTGACTCGGATTACAATCCCGGAGACTGTGGGAAAAACGGGAACGGCGTTTCTTAAGGTTGGGCGTGTAAGCCAGGATATCGCCATAGCAAATGCCGCAGTACTGATGATGATGGAAGGAAAGACGTGCAGGAAGTGCCGGATCGCGGCCGGTGCCGTGGCCCCGGTGCCTCTCAGGCTGCACAGGGTGGAAGCCCTGCTTGAAGGAAAAAAGGTTGACCAGGAACTTGTTGAAGAGGCCGGTCGGGTGGCCGGTAGCGAGGTACAGCCCATTACTGATGTTCGGTCAACGGAAGAATACCGGAGACATATTGCAGGAGTGCTGGTGAAGAAGGCAATACAGGAAGCCATGGGACGGGCAGGCTGAAGAAACCGGAAGATGAGAGGAAAATAATGAAAAAAGAGATTCATTTTGAATTGAACGGTTATGAAGTTTCCGCGGAAGTGGAATCGCATAAAATGCTCCTGAATGTTCTTCGGGAGCAATTTCATCTGACCGGGACCAAGGAAGGGTGCGGCCAGGGAGAGTGCGGTGCGTGCACGGTCCTGGTGGACGGGCTCAATGTGGATTCATGCCTCTATCCCGCCTTTGAGGTGGAGGGTAAATCGGTGACGACCATTGAAGGCCTCGTGGGTGAAGGGAACGTATTGCATCCCATTCAAAAGGCCTTTGTGGAAGGAGGGGGCATCCAGTGCGGATTTTGTACACCGGGCATGATTATGTCCACCAAGGCCCTTCTGGACGAAACTCCCCATCCCAGCGAGGAACAAATCAAGAAGGGGATTTCAGGAAACCTTTGCCGTTGCACGGGATACGTCCAGATCATCGAATCCATTGAAAAGGCCGTAGACCTTATGGAAACAGAACCGGAAAAATAGACTGGTTTTCGGGGTTGCATACAGGAGAGAGCCAGACAGGGGGAACAAATGCAAGAATTCAGTTTCATCGGCACGGACACACCCAGGCCTGATGCGCCGGACAAGGCGGCGGGCAAAGCCCTTTATATCCATGATCTGACCCGACCGGGGATGCTCTACGGCAAGATCAAATTCAGCGAGTATGCTCACGCGCGGATCAAGAATATAGATATTTCCAGGGCGGAAAAACTGCCCGGGGTACGGGCGGTGATCACGGGATACAACACGCCCGAAGTTCGGATCGGGTTCATCAAGGACAATTTTGCCCTGAAAAAGGGGAAGGTGCGCCAGTTTCGTGATGAGGTCGCCGCAGTGGCCGCCATCGATCCTGAAATAGCGGAAGAAGCAGTGGACCTGATTCAGGTGGAATACGAAGAACTGCCCGGAGTATTTACCCCGGAAGAGGCCCTGCGGGAAGATGCGCCCCTTGTCCACGAAGTGGATGTAAAGGGAAGACCAAAGACGGACAACCTGGTGCCCGTCCCGTGGAAATTTGTGTCCGGCGACGTGGAGAAGGCAAAAGAAAAGGCTGCTTACTGGGTGGAAGACCACTTTGAGACTCCCTTAATTCAACAGTCATGCATGGGGACGGCCGGTTGTATCGCTGAATTTGATCTGCAGAATAATCTCCTGATCCACACCAAGACGCAGATTCCCTTTCTGGCCCAGAACGATTTCAATCAGGCCCTGGCGGCCATGGGGCTCAAGGGTAAGAACTCCAGGGTTATCGTGCCGACCCTCGGGGGATCTTTCGGCACCGGACTGGACACCCATGGATATGAATATATTGCGATCCTTCTGGCCTACAAGACGGGAAGACCGGTGAAGATAGTCCTCACCAGGGAAGAAGAATTTACCGCCCTTTCCCCGAGACAGCCCTCCAAGAGCCGGATCGTCCAGGGATGCGACAAGGAGGGAAAACTGCTTTTCAGGGATATCCGCATGGTCCTGGATAACGGGGCCTATACGTCTTGGGGTGCCACAACACCGAGCGTGATGATGCTGCCCATATCATCCCTCTATCGGGTCCCCAACGTGTTTTATGAGACAAAGATCGTTTACACCAACAATACTTACTGCCAGGCCATGCGCGGATACGGCAATCCCCAGGCAGCATGGCCCCTTGAAAGCAATATGGATGAGCTGGCTGAAAAAGCCGGCATGGACCCCTATGAATTTCGGCTGAAGAATGCAAATATTCCAAATGATATTACACCCATGGGACTGCATATTACCACTTGCGGCCTGAAGGAATGTCTGGATACGGTAGCCGATAAGCTGAAGTGGAACGAAAAGCGCGGGAAGGAGAAAGGCAAGGCCCGGGGAGTGGGCATGGCCTCCTTGTTCCACGTGGGCGGTTCAGGCCGGGTCTACCGATCCGATGGGTCCGGAATTATTCTCAAGCTCGATGACTTCGGCAACGTTTCGGTGATCAGCGGGGGAGTTGAAATGGGCCAAGGGTTCAATGCAGCTCTCTCCCTGGCCACGGCGGAAGCCCTCGGGGTAACTCCAGATAAGGTAACGGTCATCACGGGGGATACAGCTACCTGTCCCTGGGATGTGGGAACCCATGCAAGCAGGGGTGCCTTCACTTCCTGCAACGCGGCCATCATGGCATCGGAAAAAGCGAGAAAAAAGATCTTTGACCTGGCGGCTGAACATTTTATGCCGAGAGTCAAGAGCAAGATGAAAAAACAGAAGAGAAGAGACCCTGATTTTGAGATCCCCGATCTGGATTACGAGCGTGTATGCGA
>Ga0164318_10001991_pt1 | contig 18685 bp, 10 predicted proteins | sample GuaBasSedimGuay9_FD_113734 | JGI IMG/M metagenome (GOLD analysis project Ga0164318, IMG submission 113734) | Subseafloor sediment microbial communities from Guaymas Basin, Gulf of California, Mexico - Guay9, Core 4571-4, 0-3 cm | ecosystem: Environmental > Aquatic > Marine > Hydrothermal vents... | reverse complement strand
GCTATAGCAGCGTGGTCAGCAAAAACGCTTAGGGCTTGGGCGTGTTCTTCGGTTAGTGAATTGGGAATAGCGTTGTCTATGTTCAGAAAACCGATTGCTTTGCCTTGAATAATGATAGGCGCGGCAGCATAAGCGTTTAACCATTTATGAACCTGAACCCAACCGGGGTATTTTCTGACGTCTGGGATGAGCATTGGCTTTTTGCTTTTCACTATTTCTTGAAGGCCGTAAAATTTGGAATACTTGAACGTTCTCGAAAATACGTCTTCTTCGGCGGAAGGTTCATAACCGTGCCAACGGACAACGCGCAATGAATCACCATCCAGCAGCATGAAGTTAGCGGCATCGTGGGGGACAACATAATTGAGTTCTTCTAAGATACGGTCTAGCACTTGCTCAAGGTCAAGGGTAGAGTTGAGCGCTCTGGCCGCTTTTGTCATGGCTTGGGAGAGGCGGTGTTCGCGGCGGAGTGCTTTCTCTGCAAGTACCTGCTCAGTGATGTCTACGTGTGTCCCGGTTATCCGCAGCGGTTGGCCGTCTTCATCCCATTCAACAACCTTTCCCCGATCTTTTACCCAGACCCAGTGGCCGTCTTTGTGCCTCAATCTGGTAGTACATTCGTAATAGTCCGATTTCCCCTGAATATGCTCTTTTATTAACTCATCTGATTTCTTTAGATCGTCTGGATGGGCAAAAGTTTTTAATAATTGGGTGTTTGTTGGTTTAAGTTCATCAAGCGTATAGCCAATAATCTCGGCCCAGCGTTCGTTGTATATCATTTTGCTAGTTTGTAAATTCCAATCCCAAAGCCCAGCCCTTGTTCCCGCGATGGCAAGATTTAGCCTCTCTTGGCTCTCTTTTAGTTTTTCTTCAGTTTGCCTACGTTCAATAACTCTGGCGAGCATTCCGGCCACCACTTCAAAGAAACTACGATGCTCTTTAGGAATCTCTTGTGTTGTGTAGGCGATTAGCTGTATTACTCCCAAGAGGTCTTGCTGAGTATTGAGGATTGGCCAGGAGATTAGTGAGCGAATCTTCATCTTGTTGAGTCTTGCTTTATGTGTTTTAAGTATTTTATGTTGAGTCACATCGGGGGCAAATATTGCTTGTTTGGTGCGTGCCACTAGCGCGGCAGTGTGCTTTGAATCATTGAGGGATTGAGGAAAAATGTTTTCTCGCATTTCTTCTCGACTGAGACCTACCGTTGCTGTCGTTTGGAGAATTTGTTCTTCCTTATCATAAAGACGTAATGTGCCAAAGTCGAGGTTTAGGTTCTCTATCAGGCCAGCTAAGACTCGGTGGCAGAGGTCGGGGAGATCGGTGGCATGAACAGCCGCCTCGGCGATGATGCGAAAAGATTCCCGCTCGCGGATAAGTGTTTCTTCAATCTGTTTTCTCTCGGTGGTTTCTTGCTTTGTGGGCAGTTGCCTGGAGATAGTATTTTCTAATGCCGCCACGTGCTGGCGCATTTTGTTTAACTCTTCAATAAGTTGTTTCTTAGTTTTGGCTTGATGCACTTGTGCTTCCTTAAGGTATTGTGTATTGTTACTCGGGTAAAATTATCCTAGAGCTTAGATGTTTGGCGTTATGCTAAATGTCAGAAAACAGAATGTGGGCGTTTTGCGTACTGTATGCCCCGCCTTTAGAGTGGCAACGCCTCTCTAACCACCACCACCCAACCCCTCGGAGGAGTTTCTTCGCCACGGAAAAAACACCCGCCGCTCACTGCGCGTGTCTGTGGCAAGAATGACATCTCCATCGTTATCTGCCTTTGCCTAACGCTTCTCCTACAATTTGTGAAAAGTTATCTAGGGTGAAAGGCTTATGGATAATGCCTGCAAAATTTGTTTTTTGGAATGAGTTTATATCGTCTGCCCGCAAAGCGTGACCAGTGATAATCAAAACCTTGAGTTGCGGTAATATTTTCATTAGCTCAATTGCTAATTCTTTCCCGCCCATTTTTGGCATTATCAAATCTGTGATCACCAAATCTACTTGATGAGATTGGCATATAGTCAGGGCTTCATCCCCATCCTTTGCTGTTAGCACCTGGTAACCCAGAGATTCTAATAGGCTTTGGCTTGCCTCTCGCAGCGTTGCTTTATCCTCTGCCAAGAGGATAGTTTCTCCTTGCCCCAGTAATGGCGTGTGAGATGTTTCTTTGGCTTTTGCGTCCTTTTCTTCTGTTTTTTTCTCGTAGAGGGGGAGGTAGATGTGGAATGTTGTTCCTGTGCCTAGTTCTGATTCCACACGAATGAACCCTTTGTGTAACCTAATAATGCCATAGACCTGCGCCAACCCAAGCCCTGTCCCTTCCTCTGCGTTTTTGGTGGTGAAAAAAGGCTCAAAGAGGTGCTTCTGTACTTCTTCCGTCATTCCTATTCCTGTGTCTGAAACCGTCAGATAGACCCATTTGCCGGGAGGCATATCTGCCACTGGCGGTAGCTCTTCAGGTATGGTCTCTATCCTGGAGAATGTGAAAGATAAAGCTCCGCCTTCTGGCATGGCGTCACGGGAATTGATAGCCAGATTGGTTATCGCTTGTTGCATGCGTCCCGAATCTGCGTTCACAATATATGTCTGTGGGCCTGTCTTTAGATTAAGATGGATGTTTTCTGGAATTACACGTTTTAGGATGTCGAGCACATCATTGGTGAAAGCGCTCAAATCCAGTGGTTGTTGCTTAATTATAGAGCGGCTGCTGAAATCTAGAATTTGTTGTATTAGGTCTGTCGCTTTATAGGATTCATTGACAATGTTTTCGAGGTTCTCGGTTAGCGTCTGTGGCAGATCGGGTAAACGTTGGCTCAGTTGAGCGTAGAGAATAATAGTGCTGAGCAGGTTGCGAAAATCATGAGCAATGCCGCTGGCTAGCTGCCCTACAGCGGCTAATTGTTCTTGGCGATGGAGTTGTTTTTCCATTTCTATTCGTTTGGTAATATCTTGAAAATTCTCTAATATCCATGTTTTTCCCTCAAATTCTATCTTAGAAATATTCTTTATAATTATTCTTTCCCCTTTATCTTTGGTTTTTAGAGTGGTATATATGCCGCGAAAATCATCTTGCTCATTTTTCCATACTAGACATCCATTTAGCGTAGATTCTGAAGGGCAAATGATGTCGCACGGTTGGCCTATAAGTTCATCTCTTGTGTACCCCGTAAGTTTACATGTTGCGGCATTGACATCTCTGATATGGCGGTCTGTTCCAACAATTAGTGTGCCTCCAGGAATATTCTCGGCTATGGTTCGGAAACGTTTTTCGCTTTCTGTTAGTTCCTGGGTTTTCTCGGCCACCATTTGCAGTAAATTTTCTTGAAAATTTTGGTTTTCCTGGATAAGGCGTGCTTTTTCTAGCGATTCTTCTATTCGATAGATCAGAATTGACAAATCCTCAACAGGTTTAAGCACGTAATCCCAGGCCCCAGACCTTAGGGCAATTATCGCGTCTGTAATGTTTCCAGTGCCAGAGAACACAATCAATGGCGTGTGGGGAGACAATTCTTTGCTAATTCGCGATAACACTTCAATCCCACCTATCTCTGGCATTCGCAAATCAACCAGCACAAGATCGGGATGCTCCTGTTCAAACATCTCTAGCCCTACACGGCCATTTTCCGCAACCCGTATTTGATAACCATAATCTTCAAGATACATCGCGAAGCTATCTCGAATTGTTTTTTCATCATCAATGATTAATATAGTTGGTTGTTTTATCATTTGATTACCTTTTCTTGTAGTTGTTCAAAATCATGGTGGCAGAACTGCATTGCACTTTGGAAAGTGCGTTGCAGCTCGGAATCAGATAGGCAGACTCGTGGTGCAACGCATCCAAAAACAGATGCAATGCACCGCTAACATTTTGAGCAATCACCTTTTCTTCACCATTTGTTGAATTTCAAGATGCAGTAAATTCATATCTGATAGCGGCTTTACAAATATTTGTTTCGAGACGCGCTTAAAGCCTCTTATATCGGTTGGAGATTGGAACGTAGGCGAACCAGTATAAACCAAGAAGACCATCTGCGGCCAGTGCTCGTGAGCTGCCCTGATGAATTCTTCCCCGTTCATACCTGGCAATCTAATATCTACAATAGCGGCATCTGCCGGAACCCGCGCCAGATGAGCCAAGGCCGACTCAGCGTCTACCATTGCCCACGCCTCGTACCCCATATCTTCCAAGTAAGCGGTCAGGCTTTCTCGCACCGTTTTGTCATCGTCAAGAACTAGCACTCGTATCGTTTTCATATTTGCTCTCTAATAGCGAAAGGTAATTTGATGATAAATTTAGTTCCTCGTTTTAAGCTGGATTCAACGCTCATTTCACCGCCATGATGTTCAACAATGATGAAGTAAGATACCGATAACCCCAAGCCTGTACCTTGGTCTACTGGCTTAGTAGTGAAAAATGGTTCAAAGACACGTTTGCGCACTGCTTCGGACATACCAGGGCCATTGTCAATGATCTCTACACAAGCCATAGTCTCTTCTTTATAAGTGCGGAGAGTGAATTGAGGAGGCGCGTTACCGTGGGTTCCCTTTACCATTTCCTCGGCCCCGTTCTTGATAATATTCAAAAAGACCTGTTGTATTTTTGTCTCTTCGCATGGAACCTTAGGCAAATCTTCTTCGTATTCTCGCACAATGCGGATTTGCTGAAAATCGTAATTCTTCTTCAAATTATAGTCGGTATGGGCCAGTTCTACCGTTCGGTCAAGCAAATCATCAAGCGCGTGAGGCGCAAATTTAGACTCGCTCTTGCGGGCAAAACTAAGCATATTCTGGACGATTTTAGCCGCCCTGCTGCCAGACAGGCGGATATTGTCTAGCATTACACCCAGTTTCCGGGCCTCTAGGTAAGCGCGGATGGTGGCTATATCTGTGCCCACGGCCTCGGCTGCCCGATGGTTAGCGGGAATGTCGCCGGTGAGGCGGTTTCGCAATACCTCAGCGTTTTGCATCATGCCAGCCAAAGGGTTGTTAATCTCATGCGCCATCCCAGCTGCCAACCCGCCAATAGAAAGCATTTTCTCTGACTGAATCATCATCTCTTCCAAACGTACTTGTTCAGTGACATCATCTATGCGAATTACCACTCCCTCTACACCATTGGTGAGCAAAGGATAAATAGTCACATCCTCGTAGCGGGTTTCGCCAGCCATCCGATGGGGAATTTTAGCATTTTCCTGAACTTCCCTCTTTCGCATGGTGGTTTTAATGTGTTCCATTTCAAGGGATAAGCGAGGAAATACTTCACCTAATTTTTGGCCTAGCGCGTCTTTTATTTTAAGGCCGGTTACTTGTTCTGCCTGGTGGTTCCACTGCGTGACATTACCTTCGGCATCCACGCCTATTAGCACCGAAGGCATAGAATTGATGATATTGTCAATATAGTTTTTGGCTCGCGCAAGTTCTCTTTCGGCATGTTTTTGCTTAGTAATATCTACTGCTATTCCCTCGTAATATAAAATATTACCGTCCGCATCTTTTAATGCCTTTGCGCTCTCACTTACAATAATGTTTGTCCCATCACTTTTTTTCCAGATAGAAGAGAACCCAATCAACTTGCCTTCTTTTTCTATTAACCTTTTGAATTCCTCGCGAGGGTAATTGGGATCGTACCATTGTTCATCAAGATTACGCTTTTTAAGTTCTTCAAACGAGGAATAACCAATCATTTTTACTAAGGCTGGGTTAGCCATTAAGATTTTCCCTTCTGGGGTGGTGCGGTATATTCCCACGGTGGCATTTTCGTAGATACTGCGAAAACGTTCCTCGCTCTCTCTTAAAGCCTCTCTCATTTGGTATTCAGCAGATACATCCCTGAATACCAGCACCACGCCACTAGTATTATCATCCGCGTCTTGGATGGGTGCGCCGCTATCGGCAATTTGATGCTCAGTGCCATCTTTAGCTATGAGCGTGGTGTGATTGGCCAAGGTCACTATTTCCCCGGTCTTCATTACCTTTGCGGCTGGATTTTCCGCGAGTTTGCGGGTTTTAGCGTTGATGATGTGGAACACGTCAATAAGCGGCTTCCCCTGTGCTTCGTCAAATGTCCAACCGGTGAGTTGCTCGGCGGCTGGGTTCATGCGCACGACGCGCCCCTTCGTGTCTGTAGCTATCACCGCGTCACCAATAGAGTTAAGCGTGATCCGAAGATTTTCTTCGCTTTTGCGTAATTTCTCTTCTGCCAATTCCCGTTCGGCCAATTCTTGCTGAACCTCTGCGTATAGGTTAGCATTGTCAATCGCAATAGCTATTTGGTCAGCCATGGTTTGCATAACAGAAATGTGCGTTGTGTCAAAAGCGGCCATCTCTGTGCTTTGCACCGTTAAGGCGCCAATGGTCTGCCCTCGTGAACGCATGGGCAAGGCTAGCTCTGAGCGTGTGAGAGGTAATAAAGGGTTATCGAAACGAACAGCCTCTTCCCCCACATCCAAGGCAATACGCGCTTCCGATTGTGCTACACACTGCCCAATCATAGATGTTCCGCCCACCCTGAGTCTGTGCTCCTGCGCGATCATCTTGGAGCCTGATTCCCCCGTTCCGGCACGCAAGACAGCGTATTTTTGCTTTTTATCAATCAAGAATAATCCCACATAATAAAGATTGAAACGCTCGCAAATTAGAGTCACAGATTGATTGATCAACTTGTCTATGACCAAAATAGAAGATGCTGCGTGACTTACTTCTGCCGCTGTTTGTAATTGCGTGTGTCTCTGATGCAACGTCTCTTCGGTCTTTTTGCGTTTGGCTATGTCTTGGTTAATTTGCTCAAATAACTGAGACTTGTGCCAGGCGGCTGCCATCTGATGGGCAAATGTGGTGATGGTTGGCACATCTGCCTCGCTTAGATTAGCTCCCTGCACAGAGAATATACCGAAAACTTCATCCTCTATGAGCAGGGGAGCATTAATTGCTTTAGGAATATTTAATAACTTCACTACTTCGTTAACAAATTGCCAGGATGGTTTGAGTAATATGTTTTGCAAAGTGTCTTTGGAGTCTTCTATGAAGATAGTCTTCTTGTCCCAGACAACCTGCTTGAATGCGTCTGTTGCTTCAATAAGAGTAGAAAAAGCCTCTATTCTAAGCCCTGTTAATTTCTCGGCAGTTCTAATGATTTTCGTTGGGTAATTAAAGTATTTCGGGGATAAACTCTCTTGCTTTTCATCAGTAAGAAGAACTACGCAAGTAAGATTAATCCTTGTTAGCTCTTCCGAGACAGCGGTGAATATTTCCTCTGGCGTGAGGGCTTGTATCATAGCGACAGATGCTTGGTTTAAGGTTTGCAACAGTTGTTTCGACTGTTTGTAAATAGCGTTTACCGTTTCTAGCGCAGTTATTCGCTGGCGCATCTCATCTAGCTCTTGGGTAAACGGCTCTGAGGCTTTGTCTTTCATTTAAGGCTTCCTGTTATTCGGTTTTGCGTAAGTAAATAGGAGATGGAGAAAAAACAAGATTTGAATAGCTGGCAGAAAACGATAAGGGATTATATTGTTCTTGTTGGGATGGTGCGCGGCGATGTTATGATTATAGCAGGAGTGTGGTGTTTTGCGGTACGCTATTAAGTTTAACATAAGATAATGAAAATTGCTTCAATTTTTAATCCCCTAAATCTGTAGAATCATTTATAATACAAAAACTTGTCGGCTCAAAAAGTGAGGGCAATTAATTGAAAATCGAAGCTGCCCACGAAGCCGATTCAATCCACGCGGGTGAATTTCGCAAAATAGCCTCAAATTCGTCCGATGGTCAAAAAACTTATCAGTGGAGATATTATGCATTCTAACCATTTTGCTCAGAAGCACTACAAACTAATCAAAATTCTTGCCGAGAACCAACTTGATGCCCTTGCGCTCAACGCTGGCCCCAACCTTACCCATCTCACCGGATTGCATTTTCATTTGATGGAACGTCCAGTGGTGGGGTTTTTCCCTCGGGATGGAAAACCGCTCTTCGTACTCCCCGAGCTGGAGCAAGCTAAACTGGCCGAGTTGCCTTTCGATTTTCAGGCGTTTCCTTACTCTGAAGATAGAGAAAGTTGGCCGAAAGCCTTTCAGCAGGCGGTAAAGGCTGGAGGATTGGATGCCAAAAAAATTGGCGTGATTGCTCGCCGTATGCGAGTGCTAGAACTCCGCTTCTTGCAAGGTGCTGCTCCCCAGGCCGAGTTCATCCCCGCCGAGGAAGCGGTGGCAGAGCTGCGCATGAGGAAAAATGCCCAAGAAATCGCGTCCATGCAGAATGCGGCTCAGTGCGCTCAGTTAGCGCTCCAGAACACTTTGGCTGGTATGAAAATTGGGATGACAGAGCGTCAGTTTGCCGCCGAGCTGACTTCTCAATTGCTGCGGGGCGGCTCTGACCCTGAATTGCCATTTTCTCCAATTGTGGCCTCTGGGCCTAATAGCGCCAACCCCCACGCCACGCCCACAGACCGGAAACTCTCTGAGGGCGACCTGTTGCTAGTAGATTGGGGTGCCAGTGTAGACGAGTATTTTTCGGATATTACCCGCACCTTTGCTATTGGTGAGGTGAGCGCGCAAATGAAGCAAATCGCTGGGGTTGTAGCACAAGCCAACGCCGCAGGAAGAATCATCGCCAAACCTGGTGTCTCCGCCGGGGATGTGGATCACGCCGTGCGGGAAGTTATCTCCCAAGCTGGGTACGGAGAGTTTTTCACCCACCGCACCGGCCACGGGTTGGGGCGCGAAGGCCACGAGGAACCTTATATCTCCGCCGGTAATAAGTTAATCCTTGAGGTTGGGATGACGTTTACCATTGAGCCGGGCATTTACATCCCCCAAGTGGGTGGGGTGCGAATTGAAGACGATATGGTGATTACGCCCCAAGGTTGTGAAAGTTTAACAGATTTACCACGCGAATTAATAAAAGTAGGCGATTTATGAAAATTATTCCTACCGCAGAACCTTTTTATTTTCCAGGTGGTTCAACGGGATGCTTGCTGATTCATGGTTTTACAGGCTCCCCAACGGGAGTGTCTTTGCTGGGCGAATATTTGGCTGAGCAAGGGTATACTGTGCTGGCTCCGCGCCTGTTTGGGCACGCTACTTGCCCCGAGGATATGATGCGTGCCCGCTGGCAGGACTGGGCTGCCTCGGTGGAGGATGGATGGCATTTGCTCAAAGGTGTGACTGACCAAGTTTTTGTCATGGGACTTTCTATGGGTGGGGCGCTTTCCCTTTACACTTCGGCACGGTTTCCGGTTGCGGGTACGGTGGCTATGTCTACGCCTTATGATTTACCTGCCGACCCGCGCTTAAAATATCTTAAGTTGCTGTGTAAGTTTCGTCATGCCGCGCCTAAAGGAGAATCCGATTGGCAAGACCCTCATGCGGCGGCGGGGCACGTTTCTTATCCTAACTACCCCACCCGAGCGCTTCTAGAGTTAAAGAAGTTGCTGGGCGAAATGCGTGTTGCTCTTCCCAAGCTTACAAAGCCGGTTTTGTTGATGCATTCGCGAAAGGATGGCGGTGTTTCTCCCGAAAACATGCCCAAAATTTATGCTCAGGTTGGCAGCGCGAAGAAAGAGATGTTTTGGATTGAGAATAGCGGGCATGTTATGACACGGGATTTGGAAAAAGAGCGCGTTTTTCAAGCGGCGCATGAATTTGTAGTTAGGTGCAACACACTTTAGAAGTACGTCAACTGAAAGGAGGTTAAGGTGAATATTTTAGATATTAATATCCCCATTATTCTTTTTATTCAGAATCTTGGTTCTTGGCTGAATGGGCCGATGGCATTTATTACTTCTTTGGGCAATGAAAATTTTTATTTACTCATTATCCCTTTTTGTTACTGGTGCGTAGATACTGGCCTTGGCATTCGTTTGGGTTTTATGCTTTTACTTAGCGATGGTTTTTATAATACGCTTAAGATTCTCTTTCACAGCCCGCGGCCTTATTGGTACTCTGCGGAAGTGCGTGCTATCAGTACGGGGTCAGCTTTTGGCTTTCCTTCGGGACATTCCCAAAACGCGGCTGCTCTTTGGGGACTTGCGGCTGCGTTTATCGGACGGCGTTGGGCATGGATTACTGCTATAGGGGTGGCTTTTCTCATTGGTATCTCCCGCATTTACCTGGGCGTTCACTTCCCAATTGATGTGCTAGCTGGATGGGCATTGGGCGCTTTTATGGTATGGATATTCTTAAAAGCGGAGAAACCTCTTGTAACTTGGTTTAAAAAGCAATCTTTAGCCATTCAGATAGGGGGCTTTTTTGGCGCTGCTGTTTTTATTATCATTGCCGGTGCTCTTGCTAAAGCTAGCTTGGGGTCATGGCAAATTCCTGAAATTTGGCGGCAAAACGCCGGTTCGGGAATAGATCCCCTTACCATGCAGGGCTTCTTCACCTCTATGGGGATGTTTTTTGGCGTAGGCGCAGGCATAGCCATATTTGCGCGTTTCAATGACCCTTTGGATGTGTCGGGGCCTTGGTTTCAACGGGCGTTGCGTTATGTGGTTGGCTTTGTAGGGATGATTGTGATTTACGCTGGGCTGGATGCTCTTTTTATGGAGGGGAATTCGGCGCTGGCTTTGGGATTGCGTTTTATTCGTTACATGTTGGTAGGGTTGTGGATTTTCTTGGGCGCGCCGCTAGTCTTCAAGCGTTTGAAACTGGTTTCTTAACTCCCTGTTTCGTTTAGCGTTTAACACAAAGAACCCTTAAAGGCGTGAAACCTTTAGGGGTTCTTTTGTTTATCATGTTAGGTAATCACTTTGCGTTTGTAAGCTTGCCTTGCAAATGTAAAGAAGTGATAATTGGAAAGTGGTCTGATAATACCGTGGGGGCAACTTGGTAAGATTCAAAAAATATTTCTGGAGAGCCGAATATGTAATCAATGCGCCGCAAGGGGAGGGTGGTATGCCAGGTAAAGGTATCTGCGTTCGGGCTGGTTTCGGCGGCGTCTGTCAATCCAGCCGCTTGCAAAACCTGAATGGCCTCCGAGTTGGGTTTGACATTCATATCTCCCATGATAAGGGATGGTTTTGAGGTGTTGACGCAAGTATTAACAAGGGACTGGAACAAGTTCACACGTTCTGGGAGACTGCCTGTATTGCGTTCAAGAAGATTCGTCCTGGCCGCGTCAATTTTGCTCCATACAACATGTGTAGAAACGAGTTGCACGATTTGACCGTTTAATGAAATGTCAATGGTCACACATCCGCTGGGGAAGATACTGTCTTTTTGAGAATATAATTGCGTATGGACTTCCTCGAAAGGCAATTTACTTAAGAATGCGTTCCCACTCATGTGTCCCATTGTGGGGCCGTAAGCGGCGTACATTCCCAGTTCGTGGGATAACCACAGCAGTGTGTCTGTGCTGCCGCTCCAGAGAGAACCGCGACTGACTTCGTTCAAGGATACAATGTCCACGTCATTTTCGCGGATGAAAGCCGCTTGTTGTGGAAGCGATAGATGTCCGTACGAATCAATGCCTTGGTGCATGTTCAATTGCATCACGGTGATAGTGCTGTTGGCGCGAGTGATGGGATCGATCGTGGTTTGGTTATGTTTTACGCTTAGAGGGGCTAGTGCCAGGGGGAGTAGCAGAACGATAAATATGCTGATCCACGCCTTGTGACGCAGCGGGGTGATAATTCGCAGGGATGTGTTTGCTGAGATTGTCTCCCAAAAAATTGCCGCGACAATTACGCCTATAGGGATGAAAATTAGGTTGAGCATTCCTGTTGCGTAGAATATCATCACTGAGAGAATGTAAGTAATGAAACTGACCAGATAAACTTTTCTGGTGCGTAGTATATTTTTGTCACCGGGTGCTGAAAATATAACATCTAGCACAATTGCTATCATGACGCCATTTGTGATTTCAATGAGGTATAAGACGGCGATGTATTGCCATCCTGACACGCCTAGGGTTAGAAAAATGGTTCCTAAAAGGAAAAACCCTGGTAGGAGGTGAAGCAGTTTCTTTTTGTTGCGCATAGATGCCCAACGTGTTCCTAAAACGCCTAAATAATTGCCTGCTAATAAGAGGAACAAACTTATTTCTAGTGGGTATCCTGTGTTTTGCAAGATGCGTGAAATGCCACCAAAAAGGTGTTGGATGAAGAAGAAGTAGAAACCAACCAAGAGAAGTCCCCAGGCTAGAGGGAATTTTGGAGAGGTGATTGCTTGACCGTTTTTGGGTTTGATGACAAAACTCAACGCTGCTAAGGTTGCGGATAGGATGGTGACTACAATTATGGGCCACAGTCCTGGCTGCCAGCTTAAATCTAGTGTCCATAGGGCGCCTCGTAAGGCGGTATCTAGCATCACGGCGATTGCTATTCCGGTAGCAATCATATTGCCGCGTATCCATCCTCGTGAACGAGCTGCTTGGTAAATAATTGAAAAATAGACAATGAAGAGGATGATGCCGCCGCTGGCAAAGAAATAATCCCCAATAGCGTTGTGGGTAAGTTGTTCAGCAACTCTGAAAATTCCCAGTCCAGTGCTAACATACGTCCACCAACTGACGAGATGTAAAGAGTGGATGCGTTTTAGAAGTAACCAGGGACTTAGAACGGTTAGGATAATTAAGACGACCATACCAGCGGGAAGATAGCGAAAATCGAAAATATAAAAACGCTCAATTCCCCACACGCCGCTGGTGGCAAAAACTCTTAAGAATGCTAACGCAAACTGTGTTACTAAGATTATTTGGAGTAATAAAGCGTATCGACGTAAGTTACGGTATTGAGGCATGGTTTGTTAACAGTGAGTTGTGTTTCTAAGGGAAGTTGGTTAGGTTTGAGTTTTCTTTATTGGTAAGTTTATCTTGCAGGCTTAAAGAAACGCCGATTGGAAAATGGTCTGATATTGTTCCAGGGGTAACTTGATAAGATTCAAAATTGATTTCTTGAGATCCAAACACGTAATCGATACGTTGCAAGGGATTGGGCCAAGTAAATGTATCACCTGCTAGATTGGCTTCGGCGGCATCTGTTAAACCGGCTGTGCGTAAAACTTGAATGGCGGCTGTTTCTGGTTTGGCGTTCATATCTCCCAAGAGGAGGTATGGCTCTGAAACGTTGACGCAAGCAGAAACAAGGTCATGGAAAAGCTTTACACGTTCTGGCAGGTTGCCTGTGTTGCGGTTCTCGAAATCTTTTTTAGCTAAATCTATGTTACTCCATAAGACGTGAGTGGAAGTAAGATGTAGAACTTGGCTGCCTAGTGAAACATCAACAGTAATACATCCACTGGGGAAGATAGTTGTTTGCGCGGAATATAATTTGGTCTCAATTTTTTCGAAGGGTATTCTACTTAAGAAAGCATTTCCGCTCATGTGCCCTATTGCGGGGCCGTAGGCGGCGTACATCCCCAATTCGTGGGATAACCATAGCAGCGCGTCTGTGCCGCCGCTCCAAAGAGTGCCTCGGTTGACTTCGTTCAAGGATACAATGTCCACGTCATTTTCACGGATGAAAGCCGCTTGTTGAGGAAGCGATAATTTACCATAGGCGTCAATGCCTTGGTGGATGTTCCAATGCATTACATTGATACTGCCATTGGGAGGGATGATGAGGGGGTCAATAGCCAGTTGATTGCGTTTTACGTTTAGAGGAATAAATACCAGCGGGAGTAGCAGAACGATAAATACCCCAATCCACGCCTTGTGATGCGATGGGGTGAGAACGGGCAAGGATGCATTCACGGAAATTGTTTTCCAAAAGATTTCTGCTACGATGATGCCGATGATGATAAAGACCATATCGGACATCCCTGTTGTGTAAAAGGTTATTAATAATAAAATGTAAGTAACGAAGTTAAGGAGATAAATTTTCTTGGTTCGCAGTATGTTTTTGTCGCCGGGAGCCGAAAATACTGTACTTAATACAATTGTTATCATGATGTTGTTTGTGATTTCAACAAGATATAAAGCAATGACGTATTGCCACCCCCGTGCGCCTAGGGTTACGGCGATAGCTCCCAAGAAAAATAACCAAGGCAAGAGACGAAGCGATTTCTTTTTGTACGTTACTCTCCAGTAAGTTCCTAGAACGCCCAATAGATTACCTGCTAATAGGAAAAATAAACTTGTTTCTGGTTTCCAGCCTGTATTTTGCGAGATGCGCGAAATATCGCCAAAAAGATGTTGGGCGAAAAAGAAATAAAACCCAATTAGAATGATGCTCCAAGCTAGGGGGCGTTTAGGCGAGGTGAGAGTTTGACCGTTTTTGGGTTTGATGACAAAACTCAACGCTGCTAAGGTTACGGACAGGATGGTGACTACAATTATAGGCCATAGTCCCGGCTGCCAGCTTAAATCAAGTGTCCATAAGGCGCCTCGTAAGGCTGTATCTAGCATTATGGCTATTGCTATTCCAGTAGTAACCATGTTGCCGCATACCCATTTTTGCGAACGAGCTGTTTGGTAAATAATTGAAAAATAAAGAATGAAGAGGATGATGCCGCCGTTGGCAAGGAAATAATCCCCAATAGCGTTGTGGGTAAGTTGTTCAGCAATTCTGAGTATTCCTAACCCTATGCCTACAAGCGCCCACCAATGGCTGATACGCGAAGAGTGGATGCGTTTCAGAAGCAGCCAAGGGCTTAATGCCGTGAGTATAATTAGGGCAAACACACCAGCGGGAATATAGCGCAAGTTGAAAATGTAAAAACGTTGAAACCCCCACATGCCGCTGGTGGCAAAAACTCTTAAGAATGCTAACGCAAATTGTGTTACTAAGATTATTTGGAGCAATAAAGCGTATCGACGTAAGTTATGGTGTTGTGGCATGGTTTGTTCGCAGTGAGTTGTGTCTTTGTTGTAAATTGGTGGGGATGATTTTTTTGCTATTGTTGGCAAGGATGAGATATTTTAAGAAATGATTATACTGTTTGGTTAGTTGCTCCTTACACTAAGTAGCTGGCATATTTGTTAAGTAAGTGGATATTGTTATCCACGATTTTTTTGTGGAAACAAAAAATCCCTGTCTAATACGGACAGGGATTTTGTTGTTGTGAGTTAGAGCACCATTTCTATTCTTCTTTCGCTTGGCTTGCTTCAATGATTTCTTGAGCAAGGTGTGAGGGGATTTGTTGATAGTTAGCGAATTCCATTTCGAAAATTCCCCTGCCCCCGGTCATGGAGCGCAAGTCTGTTGTGTAGCGTTGCATTTCTGCGAGAGGTACGTTAGCGGTGACCACGGAGCGTCCCTTGTTGGTGTCCATGCCTTGAACACGGGCGCGGCGTGTGTTCAGGTCGCCTAGAATATCGCCCATGCTAGCTTCTGGTACAGTCACTTTGACTTTCATGATCGGTTCCAGCATAACTGGAGAGGCGTTTTTGATGGCTAGTCTGAACGCTTCGCGTCCTGCGATTTCAAAGGCTACTGATTTCGAATCTACGGGATGTTCTTTGCCGTCTGTGACAGCTGCGAGAACGTTCACGATGGGGTATCCGGCTAGAACGCCTTCTTCAATAACTCTTTTTACGCCCTTTTCAATGGCGGGCATATAGCCTTTGGAAATAGCTCCTCCGAAAATCTCATTCACAAATTCAAAGTCTTTGTCGGGCAAAGGGTCTACGCGCATATAGACTTCACCAAATTGCCCGGCGCCACCAGATTGTTTCTTGTGGCGATATTGAGCAGAGCCAGATTTAGTAATGGTCTCTTGAAAAGGAACTCTGGGAATTTTGGTTTCTAAAGTAGTTTGGAAGAGGCTTTGGGCTTTTCGGATAGCGACATCAATATGTTGTCCGCCCATGCCTTGGAGGATAGTTTCTTTCGTAGTGGGGTCGTGTTTCCAAGAAAGGGTCATGTCTTCTTCGCAAAGTCGTGTTAAAGAAGGACTAAGCTTCGCGGAATCGGCCTGAGTGGCGGGGGTGATGGCTACTTGGTATAACGCGTTGGGATATTCAGGTATTGGCAGTATTAGGGAATGTTCTCTTTCTCCCAATGTATGGCTTGTAGAGGTGGCGTTTAATTTTGGAATGGCAACGATATCGCCAGCGTGGACGCTTTGAACGTTCAATTGCTCATCTCCTCGTAAGACAACAATACTTCCGAACCGTTCTTCTTCGTCTATGCTGTGGTTCCAAATTCGGCTGTCTGGCTTTAGAGTTCCAGAGTAGAGGCGGAGAGAGGTGATTTTACCAACGTATGGGTCAGCTGTTGTTTTCCAAGCGTATGCAGCCAGGGGACCAGCGTCTGATGCGGTGAGTTCCTCTTCGCCTTGGGCGCCTTTAGCTACTTTGGCTGGTCTGTCAGAAGGTGAGGGCATTAGTTTGACAATCGCGTCTAAGAGTGGGGTTAATCCAATTTGAGAAATTCCAGCACTTGCGAAGACAGGAGCAAATGAACATTCTTGCACGCCTTTCTTTAATCCTTGGTAGATTTCATCTGAAGTAAGAGTTTCATTTTCCAGATATTTCATCAAGAGTTCATCATCGCCTTCGGCGGCCATTTCTACCATTTCCATACGAGCCATTTCTGCCTCTTCAGCTAACTCATCTGGAATGTCAACGAGTTGATTTTTTGCGCCTTGGTAGGCTTTCATTGTCAAAAGATCGATAACGCCTTTTATATCTCCACCTTGGCCCCAGGGGATTTGAAGAGGAAGCAGGCGAGTATCTGTTATTTCTTGAGTTGACGCCAAGGCTTTTTCGAAATTGGCGTTATCGCGGTCTAGCAGGTTGATTAATACAAAACGGGGAAGATTGAATGTATCTGCGTAGGTCCAAGCTAACTCGGTTCCTACTTCGGCACCGGCGACAGATTCAACGGGGATTATTACTCCATCTGCCACACTCATAGCCGAAATGACTTCGCCTACAAAGTCGGTGTAGCCCGGTGTGTCTAAGAAGTTAATCTTATGTTTTTTGTATTCTACCGGAATTATCGCAGTAGAGATTGAAATTCCCCGGCGTTTTTCTTCTTCCTGGTAGTCTGACACTGTGGTGCCTGTCTTGATTTCTCCCATGCGGGTGATGGCGCCGGTGAAATAGAGCATGGCTTCGGTTAATGTTGTTTTTCCTGAACTACTATGTGAAGCTAAAGCAATATTGCGAATAGATTTGGTTGGGTATTCTTTCATAGAGTAAATCCTTCCTAATTAAAGTGTGGGCGGCAATACAAAGTGTTACTGTTTTCAGGTTCTGAGTGAAACCTGTTTATAGTATAGTCTTAATTTGCAGACTCAACAATTTTAAGCCAAGATGGCGTGATTGTCAAAGTGATTAATGGCAGGTGTGCGCTAAAAAGTTGTTGTAGTTTTTTCGTAATTACTCAGCCCACTCTTGAAATGTTGTCACTGCGAGGGGCATTTTTTACCCCGAAGCAGTCTCTCATACGCTCTAGGAGATTGCTTCAGCGGGAAAATACCGTTTCGCAATGACATGCCTGAGTAGTTACGTTTTTTTTCTAGCTACCGAACACTTTGGCAAAAGTAGAAAAATAGAACGCAGATGGGACTACGGCATCGCAGATGCAGCGGATAAACGCAGATTTAAAACTTAAAATTGGTTTGTTTAGAGATACATCACCTGTTCTTAGGTTTTGGTACTTTGCTTGACGTTTTGGATACCGCAAGCGATAATACACGCTATGTCTAACTCGCAAAAAATTTATATGCGCAACCTTATCAAAGTAAGCACTATTATTCAGGCGCAAGTTGATGTTTTGGCGAATGAGATTGCGCCAGAGGATTTGGAGTCACTCGTTCAGCATCCTCGCTTGGCACAAATTCGAAAAGAAATACAGCGTCATGTGCAAACGGTTGAGGTAATTTTTGAGAAGAAAGGTGGTTCAGCTGCCAATTTATCGGTTCGCTCACGGCGATCTTATCAATGGCTTAAATTTTTGAACGCAGAAGAGAATATACTGCAACATGTGCGGGTATTGAACCGCCTTTACCAACTTAATGCCAATATTTCTGTTGCACATCCAAAGAAAAATTTTACGGTGAAAATTTTTCTTTATCATATCGGCGCTTTGTATAAAATTCAAGAAAAAGGTTCTCTTTTGGAGGTCACAGCGCATGAGGCTTTTATAGCCGCTCCGCAAGAAACGTTGGAAGCTCTTATTAATATTGTCTATGACAAGAATAAGCCCGCGGCGAGTGCCAGCATTAAAGAATTTGCTGATAGCGAAGAGTTGTTTGCTGTTCAGCAGGAAATAGAGTATATAGGCATTGCTCAGGGAGCAAATGCTCAAGGCGAGCAGCATAATTTAGAAGATGTTTTCAAACGCGTCAATCAAGTGTATTTTAATAACGAAATTGCTCAGCCTCACCTTACGTGGAATGAGCGGCGCACTTACCGCAAATTTGGGCATTATCAGTATTCTACAGATACTTTGTTGGTTAGCCGAAGTTTAGACCAACCTAATACCCCCGCTTTGGTTCTTGATTTTGTGATGTATCATGAGCTGTTGCATAAAAAATTAGGTTATAGTTTAATAAACGGACGGCGCTACGCGCATACTTCTGCATTTAGAGAAAAAGAACGATGTTTTGAAAAATACCGTGATGCGCAAGCGTATCTTAAAAAACTATCACGAAAATTTTCGTGATAATTCAACGACAAAAATAAGGTAATTATTCACTCCCCTCCCGCAAATGTTCAATGACGTGTTATTCTGAGGGCGTTTTTCCCGAAGAATCTCCTATGTTTACGAGAGGGAGACTCTTCGTTCACTAATCTTAGCTCCGCTAAG
>Ga0164318_10001990_pt1 | contig 18687 bp, 21 predicted proteins | sample GuaBasSedimGuay9_FD_113734 | JGI IMG/M metagenome (GOLD analysis project Ga0164318, IMG submission 113734) | Subseafloor sediment microbial communities from Guaymas Basin, Gulf of California, Mexico - Guay9, Core 4571-4, 0-3 cm | ecosystem: Environmental > Aquatic > Marine > Hydrothermal vents... | reverse complement strand
TTTATAGTCAAAAACAAGCGATTATCACATAAATTCTATTGAAAAATCCTGTTTTTTGTAAACTGTCAAATAGGTTTTCCTGTCTTATTTGGCGTCAAACTGTCAAAGTTGGGTTATATGTAAAAATATATCTATATAAATATTTTTAAAAATAATTAATTTTCATCCGACCCATCTACATCCACTTATTCAACCTGCTCTGCGCTCTTATCTCTTTAAGCAGTCTGCTTTTTTTTATAAATTCATCAACATCATATCCAAATTTTATCTTTGCAACTTTTTTTGCATAGTCAAGCATCTGCTCTTTTGAATCAAAGCAAAGCGGTTTTCCTTTCAGCGCTCTTCTTGCAGTTTCGCGGCATACCCACACGCCAAGAGGCATTGCGTATTCGTCAGTAATAAAGCGAAATATCAGGACGCCTGCCTGCCGCTTTAGCTGTTTTAACTTTTCTGCCACAGGGAGCCGGACTGCATAGTATCCTCCTGTGCACTCGGCAGCATAATCCTTTCTTCCATTGTAGTTTTCATAATCTGTCGTGTATTGAGACATGCCTGTTTGATTGAATGAAGCATTTGAAGCATATGTTTCGTATAATTCAAAAGACCAGTTTGACGGCAGAAACATTATATAGTAGTAATTGCCCATATAATCCCCGGAATACATCATATATTCATTGACTAAATCATTGGATTTTATGCCTGTTATTAACTTTTTGCATAGTATGTCATCTGTTGCTGTAATAGACCATCTTGTCGGGACGAGCTTTCTTCTTGAGCCAATCCCTATACTTCCGACGCTCAGGATTTTGCTTATCGTGTTTTCATCAAATTTTTTTTCATAGAGGTTATTCATCGCTAAACCTGCTTTGAGATCGGTGTCGTCAATTACTCTCTCAATCTTTGGGCTGGTCTTTATATTGGATGTAATCTCTGCGCTTTTCATGTCTGCAACAGGACCTGTTGGCGCAGAGTAAGTGTCCAGACTAAATGAAAAAGACGGAGCTTTTTGAAGGCTTATTTCTATTTCAGGGGCAACAAGCGCCATTGCAACATCCTGCGCAAGTTCTACTATTTTTTCATTCTTTGACTTTACGCCCGACTGCATCCTTGAATTGACAAGCCCTGTCCTGAATCCCATTATTTTTTCCTCATCATAATTGCTTTGCGCCCAGTGCTTTGGAAAGTCATATTCCCACGAAGATTCATCCTCGTAAGTAGTTGACAAAATCCCGACATTCACATTGGGGTAATTATGCCTGCCGATGAATGGAGCAGGGGCATTGCCGCTGAAAGAGTTCTTCTGAATTCCCTCCCTGACATTGTCATAAATCTTTGATTTTGATATGAGGGGGCAGAAGTTCCTGTTGCAGTATTTTTGAGGATTGCTCCCTTTGCAGATGATGCAGTTTTTGGAGTAGGGCATAAGTATAAAGGAAAATTATGCTTTAAATAATTAATCTAAGTTTATTAAAATCAAAGAACGCAGTAAATAAAAGAAAAAGTTAAATAGAATGAATGCGATAATTTATTATGGAAAGATTCGCAGGAAGGACCATAAAAAAAGATAAACGCAATATTGCTTATTTCAGCATGGAAATCGGGCTGGATTCTAAAATTCCTACATATAGCGGAGGGTTGGGAATTCTTGCAGGAGATACAATAAGGAGTTGCGCCGACCTTCACATCCCTGTTGTTGCGACAACTTTGCTGTACAGGAAGGGCTATTTTACACAGAAACTTGACTCTCATGGCAATCAGACAGAAAGTGATGTAAAATGGAAACCCGAACTTTTTCTAAAAAAAACTGATAAAAAAGTGATTGTTGAAATAGAGGACAGGAAAGTCGCAGTGACGGCATGGCAGTACAATGTTACAGGGGTTGCCGGCTATAAGATACCAGTAATTTTTCTGGATACAAATCTCAAAGAAAACAATCCCTACGATAGGAATATAACCAACTGGCTCTATGGAGGAGATTGGAAATACCGGCTTTGCCAGGAGATAATCCTGGGGATTGGAGGAGTCAGAATTCTTGAAGCATTAGGATACAATAAAATAAAAAAATATCATATGAATGAAGGGCACTCCAGCCTGCTTATATTTGAATTATTAAGACGGCAGAAAGGCAGAAAGAAAAAACTAACAAGAAAAGATTATGATGCAGTAAGATCCAAATGCCTATTTACAACGCATACTCCTGTTCCGTCAGGGCATGACCACTTTCCATTAGATGTAGTGAAAAACTCGCTTAAAAACATAATTTCTCCCGAAGAGATTGATGCGATGAGCTATCAGGGAAATCTGGATTTAACGCATCTTGCCATGGACAACAGCCAGTATATAAACGGCGTTGCAAAAAAACACGGCGAGATTTCAAGAAAGATGTTTCCCGGGCATCTTATAGATTCTATAACAAATGGCATCCATTCTGTTGTTTGGACATCAAAATATTTCAGAGAGATTTACGATAAATACATTCCCGGCTGGCAAAAAGATTCTTTTTCCTTAAGATATGCCCTCGGCATACCTGATTATGAAATATGGAATGCTCATAAAAAGGCAAAAAAAGATTTAATAGATTATGTGAATAAAGAGCATCCCAGTGCAGATTTAAAGAGCCATATATTTACAATAGGATTCGCAAGAAGAAGCGCCACATACAAGAGAGGGACTCTTCTTTTTTCCGATATAAACAGACTGCTTGAAATTGCGCAAAAGAAAGGAGAGATACAGATTATCTATGCAGGAAAGGCCCATCCCAATGATAGCCAGGGAAAGGAAATAATCAAATTTATTTTTTCAAAGATGAAAGAGCTGAAAGGAAAAATAAGCGTAGTGTATCTTGAAAACTATGGCATAGAAATTGCAAAGAAAATAGTTTCGGGGGTGGATTTATGGCTTAACACACCTCAAAAACCCCTTGAAGCATCAGGGACTTCCGGGATGAAAGCATGCCATAACGGGATTCCAAACCTAAGTATTTTAGATGGCTGGTGGATTGAAGGGCATATCGAAAACAAGACAGGATGGTCTATCGGGACCAAAGCAGAAAATTCCAACGAGGAAGATGCGAGAGATTTGTATTACAAGCTTGATGAAAAAATAGTGCCTAAATATTATAATAATCGAGAGCAGTGGATTAATATAATGAAGCATTCTATTGCTTACAATGCATCTTTTTTTAATACGCACAGGATGATGCATCAGTATGTGCTGAATGCTTATTTTAGGTGAGATACTATATAAACCTTCGTGGCATTTAATAAGGGTTTATAACGGGTTGTTAAATGGCGGTGTAAAGTGGTTTTATTGGTTTGCCTTTTTTCTTTTTGTTCCTTTCAGATATCCTGTTTTGAGCCATCGTTTGCATGATATGCGAAACCATTGCGGGTTTATTTTCAAATAGCTCGAGAGCCATTTTTGTTTGCGTTTTCTGGTCTGAAATTGCCTGAATGCCCATGAAGCTTTTTTCTATTCCTGATTTTGACCATAACGGGAAAAGAGAAACTTTTTATGGGGAAGACAATATGAAAGAATGGAAAAAAACATCAAAAGTAAAATCTAACATAATGCCGTTTTATAGTTTGCTTAAGAAGTTATTGAATTTTCTAAAAAATAAAAGAGCAAATATAATAGAGCACACAAATATTTTAGAAGAAATTGACACTATTTTTTCTATTTTACACAACAACAATTTTTAAACCTACTTCTCATATAACCCCATGAACAAATTCCAATTAACCTCAACTTACACCCCAAAAGGCGACCAGCCCAAAGCAATCAAGCAACTAACCAATGGACTAAAAACAAAAAAATTCCAAACCCTCCTCGGAGTCACCGGCTCCGGCAAAACCTTCACAATGGCAAATGTAATCCAAAACATCCAAAAGCCAACCTTGATAATCTCCCACAACAAAACCTTAGCCGCCCAACTCTACAGCGAATTCAAAGAATTTTTCCCAAACAACGCAGTAGAATATTTTGTCTCCTATTACGATTACTACCAACCTGAAAGCTACATCGCATCAACCGACACATACATTGCAAAAGACGCCGCAATAAACGACAAGATAGAATTGATGCGGCTCTCAACAATAAAATCACTAATAGACAGAAAAGATGTAATTGTAATTGCATCTGTCTCATGCATCTATGGCTCGGGACAAAAGAAGGACTATGAAGCAATGATTTTCCCGGTAAAAAAAAACCAGATATTGCCAAGAAACCAAATAATAAAACAGCTCGTAGACATGCAATACGAAGCAAACAACATCGCCCCGAAAAAAGGGAATTTCAGGGTTTCAGGAGACACAATAGATGTATTTTTAAGCTATGAAAAAAGCATCTTAAGGATTGAAACATTTGGCGACGAAATAGAAGAACTTTCCTTGTTGGACTCCATGACAAATGAAATCATAGACACCGTTGATCATTGCAATATATTTCCCGCAAAGCATTTTGTGATGCCAGAAGAAAAGCAGAACATGGCACTGGACAAAATAGAGGAAGAATTGCAGGACAGGATTAATTTTTTCATGGACAAAAATATGCTGGTAGAGGCAAAGAGAATAAAGCAAAGGACAGAATATGACCTTGAAATGATAAGGGAAATCGGGCACTGCAACGGCATTGAAAATTACTCAAGGCATTTTGACGGAAGAAAAGAAGGACAGCCGCCATCTACTTTGATTGACATGTTTGACAAAGATTACCTCTTAATCATTGACGAGTCTCATGTGACGCTCCCTCAACTTCGTGCAATGTATCACGGAGACCATGCAAGGAAAATGTCATTGATTGAGAATGGATTTAGATTAGAAAGCGCATATGACAACAGACCGTTAAAATATGATGAATTTTACAGGAAAATAAACAACGCAATATTTGTCTCTGCAACGCCATCTGCTTATGAAGTAGAGCAAAGCAATAATGTAATTGTCGAACAGGTTGTAAGACCAACTGGTCTATTGGACCCAAAAATAGAAATCCGACCGTGTAAAAATCAGGTAAAGGATGTGATTGTCCAGATTAAAAAAGAGATAAAGCACAAGAGGCGCGTGCTTGTGACGACCATCACAAAGAAGCAGGCAGAGGAACTCTCATCTTACATGGACGAGCAGAAAATAAAGACAAGATGGCTTCACAGCGAAGTCAAGACTCTTGACAGGGCAAACATCATAAGAGATTTCCGCCTCGGCAAATTTGACGTAATCTGCGGGGTGAATCTTTTAAGGGAAGGGCTGGATATCCCGGAAGTCTCCCTTGTCGCAATCCTTGATGCAGACAAGGAAGGTTTTTTGAGAAACACGACCTCTCTTGTCCAGACAGTAGGAAGGGCATCAAGGAATATCCATTCCCGGGCAATTCTTTATGCAGATAAACAGACTAAATCAGTAAAAGAAACTTATGACCAAATAATTAAGAGAAGAAAGGTACAGGAAGCATACAATAAAAAGCATGGCATAACTCCAAAGACGATAGAAAAAAACATTGCAGGACTAATGGTTGCAGAAGAGGAAACGGAAAAGATAATCTTAAGGAAATTTAGGACAAGAGAGGAAAAGGAAAAATATATTGTCGACCTTGAATACAGGATGAAAGAATCAGCAGAGAATCTGGACTTTGATACAGCAATCCGGTTAAGGGATGAGCTGGAATTGATGAAGAGTTCTTAATCCACGGAAGACACAGGAAGCCACGGAACCGTTAAAATTCACAAGATTGTCTACGGAAGCCACGGAACCGTTAAAATCGTAACTAAACTGTAAAATTTCGCAAGTAGTTTAGTTACGGCAAAAAGAATTTTGCTCTAATAATTTGCAAAATTATTTTCCTGTTCACAAGATTCTTACGATTAACACAGATAATTGAAAATAGAAGAAATAATTTTGCATGATTTTCAGAAATTAGAGCAGAATTCTTTAATGAAAGGGTCTAAACATGTATACAAGATATAGTTTTTGCACAATACAAAAATCTCGTGGAAATCTGTGTTAATCTATGGATTAAGTCAGTTCCCGTGGGTTCTGTGCGTTATTCAACAAAGTTGAATATGCAGAAAATCTATGATTTTCCCGCATCCTGTAGATTACAACTCAAAATACTTTCTCAAAGCAGGATTCATGTCTTTCATGTATTGCGTGGCTATCTGCTCGTAAAGCTGGTATATAATCATGACTACAAGCAATATTCCTGTTCCTCGTGCAAGAGAGCCCATAAAGTCGGCAAATGATGCAAGGAAACCTACAAAGGCACCGCCCATAAGAGCAAGAGGCATTATATATCTTTCAAGCACTCGTTCCATGACTCTTGGGTCTTTCCTGAAGCCGGGAATCTGCATTCCTGTATTCTGTATCTGCTTGGCGACTGATGCGGCGTCCATTCCGCTGGTTATTACCCAGAATGTTGCAAATACAGCACTGCCTATAATCATGAATAGGGAATAACATATAACTCTTAAAATATCAACACCTAAAACATTGAACTGAAGAACGCTTAGTATAAAATTATGAGGTGGACTTAAATATAGCAAAGGTCCGCTCACAACAGTTCCGCCGCTGTATTCTCCTAAAATATTTATGCCCTTTGAACTGAGCATCTGCCCTACTACATTGACATTAATCAAAAGAACAGCAACCAATATTACTGGGATGACAGAGGTGTAAATGAATTTCAATGGCCATTTTCTTCCGAATCCCTTGATGGAACCAAAAGCAAGAGGTATTTCTATTTTCAGTGTCTGGGCATAGATTACAATCAAAAAGACAAGCGCTGTGGTAATGAGGGGGAAAAGCAAAGGCACTATTGTCTCATACGAAAACACGCCCCCGACAACAGTTTCAATCAATGCAGGGATTTTTCCGATTAAATATCCTGCATCAGACCTCGCAAAGCTGAATGCTTCTGTAAAAATCTGGGTGCTGACATTTGCCGCAATAAAGAGCGATATTCCCGAGCCGATTCCCCACTTTGTAATGACTTCATCGAAAAATACGATAATCAAACCGCCGAACAGCAGCTGGAAGAAAATCATTGAAGCCATCCCCGGGAGAGGAACAATTGCACCGAAAAATGCAAAAGCAAATGCTTCTAATGTGCAAAATGCAAAAGCCATCAATTTTTGTATCTGGCCAAACCTTGCTTTTCCTGCCTCTGTCGAGAGGTCAAATTCTACTATTTTTGATCCGACAAGTAGCTGAAGAATAATTGAGGAAGTCACTATAGGACCGATTCCCAGTGTCATAATGGAGCCAAAGCTTGCGCCCATAAGCATTGAAACTTGCTTTAGCATTTCCGCTGCGCTTTGAGCGCCGAATAAAGGTATATTTGAGAGAGTATAAAACAACAATAGTATAATGCCTGTCCATTTCAGTCGGGTATTAAAATTAACATCCTTTTTTGGACTTTCCACAGAAGGCAGTTTGTTTAATATAGCATCCCAATTCATAATATTCTCAATCAATCATTAATTAAATCAAAGTCACGCTGTCGCATTCAACGCTTTCAATCTGCTCTATTTTTTCAAGATCTTCCTGCAATTCATCTGTGATGCCGGATTTGTCTTCTATTAGATAGAGAGCCCTCAGCATTTTTAGCCCAAATGCAACATCCTCTATCTTGAAATTTTCTACCTTTCCTTTGTGTTTTTCCTTTATGGCTTCCTGAAGTTTTGAAAAATCACATTCAACCGACGTCGGCATTATCTTAAAAGAAACCAATACTTTTCTTGACATAATATTTACCTTATTTAATTCATCTATTAATATCCAATAATCAACTTTAAAAGTATTTAGAAGTTTTTTATTTTTTTGTTGTTGTGCAAACTGCGGGAAACAGGAAAAATCTGCAAATATTTCCTTTCATAGATTACAATCATTGAGATAAATGTATTTTGTATGAAAGACAAAACATTGGAGCAGTATTGCTCGTAAGGAGATGTCCATTGAACATTTATAATTATTTTTGTGCTGAGATATGTTTAACTTTTTAATGTTATAATAAATAAAAATGTATGGAGCGAATTCCCGAGGAAGGAGAATATATTATTGTCAAAATAAAGGAGATAAGTCCAAATAGCGCGATAGTTGAAATAAAGGAGTACAATTACGTCAATGGATTTGTCCATCTTTCTGAAATAGCAAACTGCTGGATAAAGGACATAAAAAAATTCATAAAGCCGAACCAGATAAAAGTTGCAAAAGTGCTTAGAGTAGACAGGCATCGTTCATACATAAATTTATCATTTAAGCAGGTTCCAGTGAATATTTCAAGAGAGCGGGAAAGAGAATATAAGATAGAGCAGAAGGCAAACAATCTTCTTAGAAGGTTTGTTGAAAAGAACAAGGCAGGCATCACATACGAGGAAATCAAAAAAAAATTAACAGATACTTTTGGTTCAATAAAAGATTCATTTGAGTATTTGAGCTCTGCTGGTGCCGGGACTTTTTCAAAGGATTTTAAGTTGGAAAAGAACTTTACAGAAGACCTTTATAATCTGGTTAAAAAGAGTATAGTAAAAAAGCAGGTCTACATAAATGCAAATATATTCATTCGCCTCTATGATTCTGACGGTATAGAAAAAATAAAGGAAATGCTGGATATTAAAGAGGAAAATGTCAGGATAAATTATATTTGCGCGCCAAAATACAGCATTAAGATAACAGGAAGAGATTATATTGAATGCGAAAAGAAATTTACCCAAATAAGCAAAAAAATACTGGGTTTTTCAAATCCAAAGCATAATATAATTAATATTGAGAGAATAAAAGGATAATATTATGGAAAATATAAAAGTAGAAGACATAAAGGCAAGGCACATAATGAGCAAAAATTATGAGAAGATAAATATATCTGCATCAATTGCTGATACATTATCCCTATTCAGGGACAACAAGAAAGTATGTTTCGTATTTGACAAGGGCAATTATGTAGGAATAGTTACTGAGCGTTCGATTGTCCGTTCGCGGTTTGACCCAAAACATCACAATATAAGCAGTGTTGTAATCCGCACTCCTGCAGTTGATATTGACGATAATGTATATAGTATAGCAGAAAAAATGATACAGACAAAAATGAGGTATCTTCCTGTCATGACCGATGGCAAATTAGTAGGGACAATAAGCGATGAATTGTTTTTCGATAAGTTAAAGCACACATGGCTTGCAAAGGAGCAACTAAATTCAGTCATGACTGAAAACATAATTTCAACAGATCAAAACACTCCGATTTCAAGGGTAATGAATATGATGAGGGAAAACAATATCAGCAGGATTGTAGTAAACGATGAAAAAGATGAGCCTGCCGGAATTGTTGCTCTGCATGATGTTATTACAAAGGTGGTTTATCCAGCGGACAGGATTGCGCGGGGGGAAATTGTGGATGAAAAAACACACACTCTGTCAACACCGGTTTTTGAGATTGCAAGTTATCCTTTAGTTACTTTAAAAACTACAGACGACCTTGAGAAAGCAGTGGATTTATTCATAACAAACAAGATTTCTTCTATAATTGTTTTAGACGGGAAAGAAAAGCCCACAGGGATTGTTACAATTACAGATGTATTTGAATCTGTGCTAAAGAATAAGCCTGAATCCAAGTCAATGAAGTATATATTATCTTTGTCCAAAATTGACCCGGAAAGTATTGACAGGGAAATGATAAACAAAAAAATCTCTAGTCTAATGTCAAAATTCATGCATTATCTCGGAGTTGGCAGTGTGCTTTTCATATATGCAAAAGAACATTCTTCAACCAACAGCCATGTAAGAATGCGTCTGGCATCAAAAAAAGGAGTATTTATTTCAACAAGCCAGAACAAGGGATTTAAGTATGATTTTGCAAAAGCATTGGACCGTCTGTCAGAGCAGATCGAAAAAAAGAAAGAAAAGCACAGATAATTAATAATCGGATAAAACCGCATTATCCTAATTTAATTTTTACTCAAACAGTTTCGGTCCTGTTATATATTTATTCTTGCTGAATTTAATGTTTTCCTTCAGCAATCCCATTTCCTTAAATTCATAAATTTTATCTTCCCTGTATTTGTTTTTGACATCAAATATATGAAATGATGGTTTTACTCCTTTTGTATTTATGCTGTCAAGCTCGTCAAACATTGATATTATCTCATTGATTTGACTGCTGAATTGTTTCTTTTGCTCTTCTGTCAAGTCAATTCTTGATAATTTGCACAATTTTGCAATATCCACGGAAGCCATATATTATCTTAAAACAAATCTTTTTATAATTAAATTAAGCATTATTCCCTATGGCAAAGACAATTATTGCTTCACTAAAAAAAAACAAAAAGACATTTGAATTGATTTTGGACTTTGATAATTACCTAAAATGGAAAGACAACAGGGAAATTCCATTAAGCGACCTTATTGTGGGAGACTATTGCTTTTCCAGTATCAGCAAGGCAGAGCGCGCCAATGAATCTGATATAAATGAAGCATTCGGAACTGCGGAAATAGAAAAAATCGCAGAAGAGATTTTAAGGAAAGGGCAGATACAGTTAACTGCCGCCGAAATGAAGGAATTGAGGGCAAAAAAAAGAAAGCAGATAATAGAGTTCATTTGCCGGGAAGCGATTGATCCGCAGACAAACTGCCCTCCGACACCTGCCAGAGTTGAAATTGCTTTGAATGAGGTGCATTTGGACATAGATATTTTCGGCAGTCTGGATGAGCAGATAAATGATGCGATTAAAAAAATAACGCCTATTCTTCCTTTGATTTTTCAGAAGGACAAAGTTGAATTGCAGATACCTGTTAGCGATGCGCCTGCTGTTCAAAAAATAGTCAGGAGCAGCGCAAGGATATTGAAGGAAAGATGGACATCTGACTTCTGGATTGTGCTTGTCGAGATGCATACGAGCAAAACCACGCCTTTTCTGGAGCATTTGACCCAGATGTGCAAAAAAGAAATAATATCTAAAAAAAAGGAAGATTAATATGACATTTTTTGAAGTTGCAATACTGCTGTTATTTGTTTTATTTTCTGTAGTACTGGTTTTGGTAAAGGCATTTGACTTTTATGCAATTGTCATTTCACTCTTCATGGGCGCCGTGATTTTTTCATACAAGGGAATTGAATGGTTCATTGCGTTGTTTTTGTTTTTTATATTCGGTCTCTTAAGCACATATTATGGGAGGAAAAAAAGAAAGGCATCAGGTTCGCACAAGACGAGGGATTTTGACAACGTGATATCAAACGGGCTTGTCGCTTTTACAAGTGCATTGTTTAATTTTCCATTTATTTATCTTGGCAGTATTGTTTCTGCTCTTGCAGACACAATGAGCTCTGAAATAGGGATGCTTTCAAAAAAGAAGCCTGTCCTGATATTGAATCCGTGGAAAGAAGTAAAACCGGGGACAAACGGAGGTGTAAGCCAACTGGGATTTTTTGCAGCAATTGTCGGCTCGCTGGTTATCGCGGCATTTGCCTATATTTTTTATTCATCTTTCCTGAGCCCTGATTTGCATTTTCTAAGAGGTAAGCTCGCAGTTTGCGTATTTATTGGCGGCATTGTCGGAACCGTTGCTGACAGTTTTTTGGGACAGGTTTTCGAGAACAGGGAAAAGATGACAAACGGGAGCGTTAACTTTATTTCAACGCTGATCGCCGGTTTTTTTGTTTATTTGACGATGATGGCATAATTAGGATTGCAGGACTTATTGCAGCAGTTGCAGACAGCGCCAAGTTGCTGCTGGAAAGATATGTGCTCAATAAAAAACACCTGGGCTGGAAAACAAATCAAATATTGGTTTTATCATGTTTTTTGTTCATGCTTATTGGAAGCCTCCTGTTTTTGGCTATTCATCTGCGTATATGACAGGAGTCAATATAGCATATATAGGCATTATGGTCTTTTTGGCAGTTATATTTAATTCTCTCTTCTTTTTCGGGCTCAAGCACACGAAAGTGAATGAAGCAGAGTCATTGATTTTTTGTCTGCTTTTTTAACAAGCATACACGACTTGTTCGCAAAAAAACTGCTGGAAGTTTACGACCCGTTTAGTTTTTATTTTATTCGCTGCGGACTCTGCGCAGTCATTTTCATCTTTCTCTACTCTAAATTTGCCAGAGAAAAATTCAGGATTCCGAAAACCACAATTATATTGATTATGATTACAAATATTGCTGTGATTATAAGATACGTGTTTATGTACTGGTCATATCAGTCGTGGAGACTGGTGCACACGAGCCTGTTGATGTGCTTTGCCCCGGCAATAATACTTGTCGGCTCCTTTTTCTTTTTGGGCGAAAAAATGCAGGCAAAAAAATAGCCGCAACAACAGTTATTGCAGGATGCGTTATCCTGATTATTGTTTTTTAAATTTTAGCGGAAAACAGATTTATGATTAAGGCAATAATATTTGACTTTGGCAATGTCATATCTGCTTTTGACAATGAAATTTTCCTGAAAGAGATTTCAAAATTTAGCAATAAAAGTGTTGAAGAACTCAATGAACTGATATATCTCTCATCAGACATAACGAAAAAATACGAGAGAGGAAACATATCCTCTGATGAATTCTTCAGGGAAGTTTCAAAAAAAGGCAATCTTTCCATTGAAAAGAATGAATTTATTCAGGCATACACCGGCATATTCAGACCAATTGAAAAGACGCATGCACTGATGAAAAAACTAAAGCAAAAATACAGGATTGCTCTGCTGTCAAATACCAGTGAATGGGATTTTGAGCATGGGATAAAGCAGAGCGGGATTTTCCATCTCTTTGATGAGATAACTGTGTCGTTTAGGGTAGGTGCAATGAAGCCGGACAAAAGGATGTTTTTGGATGCAATTGAAAAACTAAAGTTAAAGCCAGAGGAATGCATTTATATTGATGATATAAAAGAATATGCTGATGCTGCTGAAGAAGTCGGAATCCATTCCATTCATTATAACTCCCATGAGGGATTGCTTGATTTTTTGAAAGAAATGGGCGTTGATCTTTAGGAAAAGAGACAATATATTTATAAATCTGCAACATTATTGATAAATGATTAATATGGCAGAATATTCTCCAATTTCAGGCGCAAAAATTTTTGAGGCGATAAAAGACAAAGATGCAATTATAATGGCAGCAAACGTAAGATATGTACCAGGCATTGCAGACGGATTGTTCAGGGCAGCAAAGGATGCAGATTCTCCGCTTATCATTGAGATAGCGCGATCAGAATGCAATCTTGAAAGAGGGTATATTGGATACACTCCAAAAGAGTTTGCAGATGCAATGCAAAAAAGCGCAGACAAAGTCGGGTTTGACTGCTGGGCTCTTCATGCAGACCATATCGGAATAAAAAAAGGAGACGATGCAGATATTGAAGATACAAAAAAGCTCGTGAAAGCTCAGATAGATGCAGGATTCACGTCATTTGCAATTGATGCATCCCATATATTTAATTTTGACGGCAAAACAGCCAAAGAAGAATTGCAGGGCAATATTGATGCCACCATAAAAATAGGAAATTTTATCAAAGAGGAGATGGAGAAAAAAGGAATCTCTTCATATGGGCTGGAAGCTGAGGTTGGTGAAATCGGAAGAACAGATATAAGAGGATTTATAATAACGACGCCGGATGAGGCAGTGACATACATCACTGAATTAAACAATGCAGGGATTTATCCAAATGCTCTTGCTATTGCAAATGGCTCAACCCACGGAAATATATACAAGAACGGTCGCATTGTAGAGCAGGTTTCAATTGATATAGCCCAGACAAAAAAAATAGCCGAGGCATTGAGAGAGGCAGGATTAGATGCAAGGATTGCACAGCACGGCATTACAGGGACTCCGCTGAACATGATAAAGGAGCAATTCCCGAGAGGAGATATTATCAAGGGAAATGTCGGGACATTCTGGCAGAATGTTGTGTTTAATATCCTGAAAGTATGCGAAGGGCAGTTATATGATAAAATATACAATTGGGTAATTCAAACATATAAAACTGAAGGGAAAAGCGACGAGGAAATTTTCGGAAAAAACGCCAAATTTGCCCTCAAAGAATTTTTCAGCGAGCTCAACAGCCTGAATCCAAACACAGTAAAAGCAATAGAAGCGCAGGCTTATGCAAGCGCATTGCTGTTTTTTAATGCATTCAATACAATCGGAAAAGCAGCGTTGGCAAGGGAATAAACCCTTAGTTGCCGCCGCACATGCCGCATCTGGCGCATGCGCTTTCCTCTTTCTTTTCGCTTTCCTGCTTTTTTTTATTGTCTTTTTTGCCTTCCATATTTCCTCTCTGCATATATGCAGTAATAATTGCATATAGTTTATTAGATTTAAAAAATTAAACATCTTATTTTTTTATGAATGAAATCTGGACAGAAAAATACCGTCCCGAAACATTGAAAGATGTAATAGGGCAGGACAAGATAACAAATACCCTTATTTCTTTTGTGAAAAAAAAGTCTTTGCCTCACCTTATGTTTTCCGGTCCTCCCGGAATTGGAAAAACAACCTCTGCCATGTGCATTGCAAAGGATCTGTGGGGAGAGAACTGGAAATCAAATTTTTTTGAGACAAACGCCTCTGACGAAAGGGGAATAAATGTCATTAGGGAAAAGATAAAGCAAAATGCCAAGATAAAGCCCCTGGCTTCTGAATTCAAGATAATATTTCTTGATGAGTGCGATGCGCTTACAAAGGATGCCCAGCAGGCATTGAGAAGAGTGATGGAGCAGTACACAAGCACGACAAGATTCGTCCTGTCCTGCAATTATTCCTCGAACATAATTCCTCCAATTCAGTCGCGATGCGCTGTGTTCCGGTTTAAAAAAATTGAGAGCAAAGACATTGCAAAGGACATAAAAAATATTGCAGGGGAAGAGAACCTTGAAATTGACGATGATGCAGTTGAAATGATTACAGAAATTTCTGAAGGAGATATAAGGAATGCCATTAATCTGCTCCAGTGCACTGCAATAGAGGGTAAAAAAATTACAAAGAAAACAGTATCTGAAATCAGCGCAACCCTTATGCACAGTGAAGTTGCAGATATCATCAATCATGCACTGAACAAGGATTTCCTAAAGAGCAGAAAAATGCTGATGGGCATGATGATAGAAAAAGGCATTAGTGGATTTGAGATAATACGGGCGATAAACCGCCATGTGTGGGCTTTGGATATAGAAGATGAGCTGAAGGTAAAGATAATAAAACTGCTCGGGGAATTTGAATTCAGGATTGCCTCAGGAGGAAGCGAGGATATCCAGATAGAGGCATTTTTGGCTAATCTGGCGGATTTGAAGTGATTATTTTTAAGCTTTTAAATTACATCTCCATATAATTATATGCAATTAAAGATATTAATTTTGACATTAAAATCAGACAGGAAAATAACTGCGAGTGGTGCGCAGGTAAGGGGTTTTTTTGCAACAAAATTCAATGAATATGCTCTTTTGCACCAGCATAAGGCATCCGGCTTCATTTACAAATATCCATTGGTGCAATATAAGATAATTGAGGGCAGACCAACTATTGTCGGGATAAATGAGGGTACAGATCTTTTAGCCGAAATTTACAACAAATATAACAGTAAAATAACAATAAAAGATGTAGTGTATGAAATTGTAGAGCAGAATATATCAATTAAGCAGGAAGAGTTTGGGCTAAGTGATAAAATACATATTTATGAATATATAACGCCCTGGTTTGGTCTGAGCCAGAAAAATTACAGTTTGTTTAAAAACATGAGAAAGGAAGAAAAACAGGATTTGTTAAACAGGACTGCTGCGGCAAATATTCTTTCAATGTCAAAAGGTTTGGAATATGTTGTAGAAGATACAATTAAAGCGTGCGTTGATGTTAAAATAAGAAAATCTTCTCTTAAAAGAACACAGATAATGGCATTTGTCGGGAAACTTCATGTGAATTTTATAATTCCTGATTATATAGGGATTGGAAAATCTGTTTCAAGAGGATTTGGCACTTTGAAACAGATAAAAGAGCAATATGGATGACCTTGTAATAAACACAAGAGGAGCATATTTGAAAAAACAAAACAATTGCTTTGTGATAAAGACAGATAAAATCACTGAGATTTCAGTTAGCAAAGTAAAATCAATTCTCATAACAACTTCTGCATTTTTATCTACAGATGCAATCAAGCTTGCAGTTGACAATAACATAGATATTGTATTTTTGGACTATCACGGAGATCCTTATGGACGAGTGTGGCATTCCAGACCAGGAAGCACTGCGTTGATAAGGAGAAAGCAGTTGAAAATAGCAGAAGAGGAAAAAGGGCTGAAATTAGCCGGGCAATGGTCAATAGAAAAGATAGAAACGCAAATTGAGACATTGAATAAGCTAAAGTCAACAAGACCGCAGGTAAAAGAAGAATTTGATGCGAATTTGGATAAGATGAGCAATCTGAAAGAAAAATTTGAAAATCTGGACGGAACAATTGAAGAAAAAAGACAGACGATGATGGGTCTGGAAGGGATGTGCTCTAAAATATATTTTGATTCGCTTAGGCAGATAATGCCTGAAAAATTTAAATTCAATGGCAGGAGCAGGAATCCTGCAAAGGATGAGTTTAACTGCCTCCTGAATTATGGCTATGGTGTTCTTTATTCTAAAATAGAGAAGGCGTGCATAATTTCCGGGCTTGATCCGTATATTGGATTTATCCATACAGATAATTACAATAAGAAATCTCTTGTGTTTGACTTGATTGAGCCTTTTCGGTATCTGGCAGACAGGACGGTTTTATATCTGTTTGCCAAAAAACTTGTAAAAAAAGAACATTTTGACAAATTGCAAAATGGTTTGAGTTTAAACAAAAAAGGCAAGGAAGTGTTGATAAAGCAATTGAATGAGACATTTGAGAAACAGATAAAATACAGGGGAAGAAATATAAAGAGGAAAAACATAATCCAGTACAGATGCCATGAAATTGCCAATGGGTTGATTAAATAGTATGCATGGAAGACAGGATTATTTATTTAGAAGAAAAGTAATTGTTAGAACGGAATATTTCATAAGGTATAAATTAACCCAAAATGGTCCCGTGGAGATAAAGGTTCCTAAAAAAGAGGCAGTAAGACAAGTAAAGGAAATGCTAAAGGAAGATAAAAAAAGAGGATTGGTATATTAGCAGAAATATAATATTATTACAACAGCATCTTTCCTGCTTCTGTTATTTCATAGACAAATTCTTTCCCTCTTTTCGTTGAGGACAAATACCCTAAAGATTCAAGCTCTTTTAAGTAATTGTGGATAAGCGGTTTTGTCTTGCCGAGAATCTTTGTCAGCATCACATTTGTCACTAATTTTTTATTGTTTGTTATCTGCAAAATTTCAAGTTTTTCCTTTGAAAGCAGAGTATTTACAGAGGAACGAATCAGAGGCACTTCAATAAACTCGTTTTCCTCTTCGTTGATGTAGAATGCTTTAGATACTTTTGTTCCTTCAAGGCATGATGCGATGTATAGAGAAAAACTCTGTGTTTTCCTGCCTCCCGATAGATTTATGTATATCTTGTTGTTTCCTTCATGCTCTTTTGAAATAATCGTTCGCATTTCTTTTATCAACCCCCCGATTTTATATTGGTTTTTGCTTATTACATTTACTTCAATCCCTAAATCATGCGTGTGTTCCAGTATGTTTTTTAGTGTCAGTTTGCTTGTTTCATCAGGTAGGGGAAATAGATACAGTTTTTTTGCTCCGTATCTTACCAATCCCCTTAAAATGGGCTTTGGAGCAAAACCACTTGCCGCCATCTGGATTATATCATTTGCCATATTATTATAGCATAACACATAAGTAATTCAATTGATACTTTAATAATATCTGTCATATAGTTATGTGTTCTGCCAGTATATCACGCCGCATACTTGCATTACTTTTGTGCTGTGATATAATTATATAACTTAATGTTTTAATAGTTTAATATTTTTATTGCAAATATGAAACTAAATGAAAATACTCTAAAACCCCATATATATGCCAAAACTTCACAGCCCGTTTAAAAGAAGAGATGTTAAAGGAGAATATATTTGCGTGCCGGAGATTGATGATGATTACAGGCGGGTTTTTACAGGCAAATGCGATGCTGTGGAAAAAATGGACGGGACAAATGTAAGCATAATTGTAGAAGACAGGAAGGTAACTTCGATTTATAATAGAAAAAATTTAATAGATATGTGGAAAAAAAGGGAACAAAAGGTTTACAGAAGGGATTTTAGAGTCAATTGACAGAGAGGATTTCCTGCCGGGTAAAGTTCAGGACGGGCAGTATTTCGTGGAGCTTTTGGGTCCGCGCATCAATGGCAATCCATATGATCTGGATGAAAATTTATGGATTCCTTTTTCCTGTATTCGCAAGAAATTAAGGTTTAAGTTTTGGGATGATTTTGTTGGTGGACTGGACGGTAAATCGGATGAGGAGATTTATGAGAAAGTTAGTGATGTTTTCAAGGGGTTGTGGAGTCTTTACAAACGGAAAAGGCGCGTTACAGTGGATGTTGACGAGAATGCAGGATTTGTTGGTCTTGCGGCAGAAGGCATTGTGTTTTATGATGAAGAGACGAATCGGATGGCGGAGTTAAGGAGAGATATGTTTGATTGGTGGAAGGAGAGGAGACATTAAGTATTGTAGTGCATAAATTAAGATGATATTGTGCAGTATAGTGCACAAATAAACCTTTAGTTATGATTAAAGGTTTTTGGG
>Ga0164318_10001988_pt1 | contig 18700 bp, 16 predicted proteins | sample GuaBasSedimGuay9_FD_113734 | JGI IMG/M metagenome (GOLD analysis project Ga0164318, IMG submission 113734) | Subseafloor sediment microbial communities from Guaymas Basin, Gulf of California, Mexico - Guay9, Core 4571-4, 0-3 cm | ecosystem: Environmental > Aquatic > Marine > Hydrothermal vents... | reverse complement strand
GAATCAATTCCACCACTATAAGCAATATATATATTTTTATGATATATTGATTCAATTATAAATTGTTGAAAAATTTTATTTATTAATATCATTATTTTAACTTCAAATAGTATTTATATATGTTAATATATTTTTTTTTAATAAAATAGTTTATCATGCTTTTACATGATTATATGTATTAATAATAATGAAATTACGTTTAAAGAAAATAAAATATCTTTAAGTAATTTTCTGCATTATAAAAAAAATATTATATGTATTAGTATTAATAATTTTATCAGTGACACGATAAATTTTATATCAAATAATAATTCTATATTTTTTATAGATAATACAAACCCACGTTCATTAAATATTTTAAGACATTCCTGCGCACATCTTTTAGCTCATGCCATTAATAATATTTACATGCACGTTAAATTTGCCTTCGGACCAATAATACAAAACGGATTTTATTATGATTTTCATGTTAATCAAAAAATTATCAATAAATCAATTATTTCAATTGAACAAGAAATGAAAAAATTAACATTAAAATCAATACATATAATAAAAATCAAAATTTTAAAAACAGATTTAATTAAATTTTTTTATAATAATAAGTACAAATTATATATTTTATATAAAATTAAATCTAAATATATCTCATGCTATAAACAAGATTGTTTTCTAGATTTATGCTATGGACCTCATATTAATAATACTAAATTTTTAAAATTTTTTAAATTATTAAAAATATCAGGTGCTTATTGGAAGAATGATCATGAAAATAACATGCTTTATAGAATATACGGAATTATTTGGAATAGTGAAAAGCAATTAAAACAATTTTTAACTCACGAAAACAAAACGATAATTATAGATCATAAAAAAATAGGTAATAATTTAAATTTTTTTTGTTTTGATAAAAATTCTACAGGTGTTATATTTTGGAATAAACACGGATGGATTATTTATAAACAAATTATAAAATATTTAAAAACCATTTTATTTAAAAATGATTACTTTGAAGTTAATACACCTATTATAATGAATATTAATATATTTAATAAATCAGGACATATAAACAAATTTAGCAATCATATTTTTAAATATTCTAACAATAATAATATTACTGTTTTAAAACCAATGAATTGTCCAGGACATATAACAATTTTTAAAAATTTTTATAAAAAAAGTTATAAAAACTTACCATTTAAAATCATGGAATTTGGATCATGTTTTCGAAATGAATTGTCAGGATCATTATATGGATTAATGCGATTAAAAAATTTTATTCAAGATGATGGACATATTTTTTGTTCTCAACAAGATATTTATACTGAAATAAAAACATTTATTATTTTATTAAAAAAAGTTTATTTTAATTTTGGTTTTAAATTATTTAAAGTTGTTTTATCTAAAAGACCGCTGATTATAAAAAATAACTATAATATATGGCATGATGCCGAAATTATATTAAAAAAAGCTCTAATTGATTCCAAAATAAAATATTCCCTATCTAATGATGGAGCATTTTATGGGCCTAAAATAGAATTTGCATTAAAAGATGCTTTAAATAGAATATGGCAATGTGGAACAATTCAACTTGATTTTTTTACAGCAAAAAAATTAGAAGCAAAATATTCTGATAAAAATAGTTTATTAAAATATCCAATAATTTTACATAGAGCTATACTTGGATCATTAGAAAGATTTTTTGGTATTTTAATTGAAAATAATTCTGGTGTTTTACCCTTTTGGTTGTCAGCAATTCAAATAGAAATAGTATATATTAATGATACATATTTAGATTATACAAAAAAAATATATAATATTATTAACAAGCAATTTAGAATTAATTTGTTTATTAGTAATGAACGATTAGATTATAAAATAAAAAAATGTATTTTAGAAAAGATTCCATATATAATTATAGTTGGTAAAAAAGAATATAAAAAAAATGTTATTAGTATACGATTGTTAAATTCTAAAACATATAATAATATATCTGTGTGCAAATTTATTAAACTACTTAAATTAGGAATTATATAAAGGAGAAATATTATTGATAAATTAAGAAAACGAATAAATAATGAAATTAAAACACATCAGGTTAGATTAATAAACAATAATGGAGAGCAAATTGGAATAGTGTCAACAGATTACGCTTTAATGGAAGCAAAAAAATTAAATTTAGATTTAGTTGAAATACAACCTAAAACCGTTCCGCCAGTTGTAAAAATTATGAATTATGGTAAATTTAAATTTGCTGTTAATAAAAAAAAAAATATTGCAAAAAAAAAACAACGTGATTTAAAAATAAAAGAAATAAAATTTAGACCAAACACTGGTAATAATGATTATTTAATAAAAATTAAAAACATTAAAAATTTTTTACACAATGGCAATAAAGCTAAATTAACTATCTGTTTTAAAGGAAGAGAGATTATTCATAAAAAAAATGGTATAATTTTAATGAATAAAATATGTTCTGATTTAAATGAATTTAGTAAAGTTGAATCATTGCCTAAATTTGAAGGAAAAAATATTATTTCAATTATACGTCCAATAAAAAAAATAGAAAAAATAATTAAAAGAGATAATAATGATAAAATTTAAAACCAATAAAAGTCTGGCTAAACGATTTAAAAAAATGAAGAACGGATCTTTTAAACACAAACAATCTCATTTAAGACATATATTAACAAAAAAATCATCAAAAAGAAAAAGACATTTAAGACATTTAAAAATTGTTGATAAATCACATAAAAAACTATTAAAAGAGGCATTAATAAATTGTTAATGAATAATATATTATGAGTAGAGTAAAACGAGGTGTTGTTGCTAGAAAACGCCATAAAAAAATATTAAAACAAGCAAAAGGTTTTTATGGCGCTAGAAGCCGAACATACAGATCAGCTAAACAAGCTGTAATTAAATCATTACAATATTCATATAGAGATAGACGTTGTAAAAAAAGAGAAATGAGAAAACGATGGATTTTAATTATCAATTCAGCTTTAAAAGACTATAACATTTCCTATAATAAATTTATATATAATTTATTAACACTTAATATTAAATTAAATAGAAAAATGCTTCATTTTTTAGCTATACATCATACAGATAAATTTAAAATGGTTGTCAATAATATAATAAATATAAAATAATGTTATGCAAAATTTTTATAAATTATTATTTAATGATTTTTTAAATGATTTTAATAATATTAATTCTTTAAATGATTTTAATAACATTAAAATAAAATATTTAGGTAGAAATGGATTAATTAATAAAACATTTGATTTTATAAAAAAAGATAAATGTAATAATAAAATAAAATTATTTAAAGATTTAAATTTTATAAAAAATGACATACAAAAAAAAATTGATTTATATAATAATAATGATAATGATACATATTTAAAATATAAAAACTTTGATATCACACTACCACCAATAGGAAATCAATTAGGATCACAACATATTATTTCAAAAACTATTAATGACATTAAATTTTTTTTTTTAAATATGGGTTTTAAAATATCTGATGGATATGAAATTGATACAAGTTATTACAATTTTGAAGCATTAAACATGCCTTTATTACACCCATCAAGAAATCTAAATGAAACATTTTATATTTCAAATAACGTATTATTAAGAACACATACATCTAATATGCAAATACATTTAATGCAACAAATAAAACCACCATTAAAATTTATATCATATGGTAAAGTTTATCGTAGAGATTTGGACGCGTCACATACACCAATGTTTCACCAATTAGAAGGATTTATTATAGATAAAAATATATCAATATCAAATTTAAAATATTTAATCTCAAATTTTCTAACCTTTTTTTTTAAAAAAAAGGTAGATATTAAATTTAGATCATCATATTTTCCATTTACAGAACCATCAATGGAAATAGATATAAAATGTATTAAATGTAATGGACTTAAATGTTCTTTATGTAAATATAGTGGATGGATAGAAGTTTTAGGTTGTGGTTTAGTTCATTCAAACGTTTTAACTAATTGTGGTATTAATAATAATATATATAGCGGATTAGCATTTGGAATGGGAATAGAACGATTATCTATGATAAAATATAGAATTGATGATATACGATTATATTTTGATAATAATATTAATTTTTTAAATCAATTTTAATTATATGAAAATTGATAAAAAAATGTTAATAGATTGGATCGGGCCTGCAATCGATGTTAATTATATAATTAATAAATTAACATTTATCGGGTTTGAAACATACATAAGCGACGACTTTTTAAATATATCTATTCCATACAACAGAAGTAATTATTCTAATTTATTTTCATTAATTAATGAAATATCAAAATTCTTAGATGTTCCATATTTTAAAATAAAACAACAAAAAATTTCTATAATAAATGATTTTAAAAATAATTTAACTATCAATATATATCACCAAAATTTTTGTCCACTTTATTTTACAGCTATAATAAATAATATTAATACATTTAAACAAACACCTAATTATATAAAAATTATATTAACAAATAATAATTTTAAATTAAATAATTTTGTAATTGACATATTAAATTATGTAACATTTCTTACTGGACAACCATTACATGCTTATGACGCTGATAAAATACATGGATCATTAAATTTAATAAAAATAAATCATGATATAATATTTATAACTATAAATAATGAAAAAATATTAATTAAAAAAAATTCATATGTTATCTGTAATAAAAATATTATTATAAGTATACCAGGGGTAATTGGTAGTTTTTTTACTAGAATTACAAATAAAACACACAACATAATAATAGAAAGCATTTTTTTAAATAAAGAGTTGTTTAATACATGTGATAATATTAAAACATTATCATCAAATTATTTTTCAACAGGTGTTATTTTAAATCATAGCAACATTGCAATAACATTAGTTTTACAATTATTGCAAAAATATCAGATAATTAAAATAAGTAACATACTAGAAATTAAAAATATAAAAAAATTACCTACAAAAAAATATATTATTTTATATAAAAAAGATTTTATAAATATTTTAGGATATGATCTAGACAACACTATTATATCAAACATATTTAATACAATAAATTTCAAATTTAAATATTATAATAATTACTGGACTATAGAAATACCATACAATAGATACGATCTTTTATCTAAAGAAAATATTGTAGCTGAATTTTTAAAATTTTATGGTTATAATAAAATTTTATTAACACCAATTAAAAATAATTTTATTACAAAATATAATGATATATCCAATTATAATAATATATCTAATTATTTAATTAATCATGGTTTTAATGAAGTAATTAATTATAGTTTTGTTTATTCAAAATATGAATTTTTTTTATTTGATAATACTAATTTTATTTATTTAAAAAATGCAATATCAGAAAAAATGAATATAATGCGAACAAGTTTATTACAAGGATTACTAAAAACAACATCATTTAATTTAAATAGAAACAATCATACTATTAATATTTTTGAAATAGGTAATGTTTGGTCTAATAATAATACATCTTCTATTTTAAAATTAGCATGCATTTGCACTAAACATAATTTATATACAAATATATATAACACTAATGATTTTTTTTTTGTTTTTAAAAATTATTTATATAATATCATCAAATATATTTCAAAAAAATATATTATATCTTTAAAAAATAATATTAAAAAAATTTTTAATAATAATATATCATCTAATATAATTATCAATAACAAAATAATTGGCATAATTGGTTTATTAAATGACACTATTTTAAAACATTTTTCAATTAAAACAGACTTATTTTTTTTTGAAATAAATTTAACAGATTTAATTTTTGAAAATAATATTATATTTAATCATATTTCCAAATTCCCAAATGTTAAACGAGATATTTCCTTTATATTAAATTGTAATATTACATACATTGATATATGCACTGCTATTACTAATTTAAATATTACTAATTTAGTTAAATTTAATTTTAAAAGTATTTATTTTTTTAATAATAAAAAAAGTTTAACTATAAATTTTATTTTTAAAAGCAATACAAATACATTAATTGATTCAGATATTAATAATTATATTGAAATTATTTCCAAACATATTATAAAAAAATTTAATGCTAAAATTAAATAATTTATAATACATGACTAAAATAATTCTAAGTTTTGAAAGTTCATATGATATAATATCAATAACACTATTAAAAAATAATATTGTATCATATGTTGAATGTTATGGAAAATTTATTACATCTAAATATATTTTAAAATTTATTAAATATATTTTATTAAAAAACAATTTATCTATTAATAATATAAATGCTTTATTAATAGGTGGTGATTTCAGCGAGTTTACTGGTATTAGAATACTATTATCAGTAATATATTCACTATCATTATCTTATAATATTCCAATTTTTAAAATAAATTCAATGCAAGCAATATGTTTAGAAATTATTAATATGAATATTACTAAATATATTTTTATAATAATTAATTTTAAAAATAATTTTTTTTTTGTTAATCTTTATTGTAATATATCAGGAAAATTAATTGTTATATTAAAGTATATCCAAATTCATATATATGAATATATATATTTTAAAAATATTTTATTTTGTTTTATAAATTTAATTTATTTCAATCATTTTAAAAATATACACAATATAATTTATATTTTACCAAAATCATTATATTTTAATTTAATTTTTTATAATAAAACAATATTACAACATATTATCAATCCAAATTATATAAATATATATTATTTAAATAAATTAAATTATTCTAAATACACTTAATTATAACAACATTTTTATATGACTAAAATAATACTTATTAATAAAAATGAAATTGGAGATATAAGAGTTGCTTTTTTGGAAAATGGAAGGTTATTTAATTTTGAAATAGATAATGTTAATAACAAACAAGAAAAAGGTAACATATATAAAGGTTTTATTACAAAAATTGAAATAGGGTTAGATGCTTTATTTATCGATTATGGTGTAAATAAAGATGGTTTTCTTTCATTTAAAGAACTATCTAAAAATTATTTAGATAGATTTCGATTATATGATATAACCGATCCATTAATACATGAATATTTTTTACTTGGACAATCTTTTATTGTTCAAATAGAAATAGAAGAACGATCTGGCAAAGGTGCGTCATTAACAACATATATTAATTTATCAGGCTGTTATTTAGTTTTAATGCCATACAGCTCTCATTTAAAGGGTATATCAAAAAAAATAAGTGAACTAGAACGCTTTGCATTACGTGAAATTTTAAATAATATTATATTTTTTAATGATATTGGTATAATTATTAGAACCTTTGGATATGGTAGACATTTAAATGATTTTAAATGGGAATTATTTATATTATTATCACAATTAAAATTTATAAAAGTATTATTTAACGAATCCATTTATTCAATTAATATGATTTATGAACATAACAATTTATTATTACGAACTATTAAAGATTATTTAAAATATAATATTTCTAAAATTATTATGGATGATTCTAATGTTTTTAATTTATTATATAAATATTTAAGCATTATTAAATCAATTTATTTAAATAAACTTTTTTTATATAGTGAATTTATACCATTATTTAGTAAATATGAAATTGAAAAACAAATTGAACTATTATTTAAACGTGAAATTTTTTTATTATCCGGAGGATCAATTACAATTGATTGTGAGGAAGCTTTAACATTTATAGATGTGAATTCATCTAAAGCAAATAAATGTGACAATGTTGAAGAAACGGCTTTACAAATTAATTTAGAAGCATTAGAAGAAATTGTAAAACAATTAATTATACGTGATTTAGGTGGATTAATAATAATTGATTTTATTGATATTGATATTGATGATTTTTTTTTAATAGAAAAAAAAATAAAATATTTATTATCATTTGATAAAGCAAAAATTCGAATGGAAAAAATTTCAAAATTTGGATTATTAGAAATGTCTAGAGAAAGAATAAAATCATCATTTTTAGATTTTGATTATTTTACTTGTTATAAATGTTCTGGAACAGGTAAAACTTTAGGTATTAAAATGTTATGTTTGAAAATTTTATATTTATTAGAAGAAGAGATAATAAAATATAATATATATCAAATAAATTTAGAATTACCTATTAATACATTAAATTATTTAACAAATGTTTTTAAAAAAAAATTATATCATATAGAAAAAAAATATAATATAATACTTATTTTAATTTCCAATAAATATTTATATATACCTGATTATAAAATATACTGTTTCAAATTTACTATTAATAATACTACTACAAATTTAAATCAACTAATGATTAATAATTTAAATTGTTTCAATACACTATTAAAAAATAATAAAAAACATTCAAATTTATATACTTATAATATAATTAATTCAATTTGGATTTTTATAAAAGAACATAACATGCCTGGCGGTGACCTACTTTCGCTATAAAACTATCATCGGCGCTACATGGTTTAACTTCCGAGTTCGGAATGGATTCGGGTGGGTCCCATGCGCTATTGCCACCAAGCAATATAAAAAATAACTATTTTAAGTGTAAGGTTAAACCACACGGTCAATTAGTACAGATTAGCTCAACATCTTACAATGCTTACACACTCTGCCTATCAACGTTGTAATCTTCAACAGACCTTTAGAAGGATTAAATCCTATGGGAAAATTAATCTTGAGGGTGGCTTCCCGCTTATATGCTTTCAGCAGTTATCCATGCCGTACATAGCTACTCGACAATGCAATTGGCATTACAATCGAAACACCATAGGTACGTCCACTCCGGTCCTGTCGTACTAGGAGCAGCTTCTCTCAATTTTCCAACGCCCACGGCAGATAGGGACCGAACTGTCTCACGACGTTCTAAACCCAGCTCGCGTACCACTTTAAATGGCGAACAGCCATACCCTTGGGATCTTCTTCAACCCCAGGATGTGATGAGCCGACATCGAGGTGCCAAACACCTCCGTCGATGTGAACTCTTGGGAGGTATTAGCCTGTTATCCCCGGCGTACCTTTTATCCGTTGAGCGATGGCCCTTCCATGCAGAACCACCGGATCACTAAAACCAACTTTCGTTCCTGTTCGACTTGTGTGTCTCACAGTCAAGCACCCTTATGCTTTTGCACTCAAAATATGATTTCCGACCATACTGAGGGTACCTTCGCGCTCCTCCGTTACTCTTTAGGAGGAGACCGCCCCAGTCAAACTACCCACCATACACTGTCATTTACCTGGATCACAAGCAAATTTAGAATTTTAAATAATTTAGTGTGGTATTACACTAACGACTCATCATCACCTAGCGATGATGATTCAAAGTCTCCCACATATGCTATACAAAATTAACCAAAATTCAATATAAAGTTATAGTAAAGGTGCACGGGGTCTTTCCGTCTTGCCGCAGGTACACTGCATCTTCACAGCAATTTCAATTTCACTGAGTCTCAGGTGGAGACAGCGTGGCCATCGTTACGCCATTCGTGCAGGTCGGAACTTACCCGACAAGGAATTTCGCTACCTTAGGACCGTTATAGTTACGGCCGCCGTTTACCGGGGCTTCTGTCATCAGCTCTCACCAAATCAATTAACCTTCCGGCACCGGGCAGGCGTCACACCCTATACTTCCTCTTACGAGTTTGCAGAGTGCTGTGTTTTTATTAAACAGTCGCAGCCACCTGGTATTTTCAACCAATTTTAGCTTCATTTAGTAAATAAATTAACCAAATTGGCACACCTTCTCTCGAAATTACGGTGTCATTTTGCCGAGTTCCTTCACCTGAGTTCTCTCAACGCCTTAGTATTCTCTACCTGTCCACCTGTGTCGGTTTATAGTACGGTTTGTTAATACCTAACCTTAGAAGTTTTTCTTGGAAGCATAGCATAAATCACTCAATTACCAATAAAGATAACCTTGTATTCTCACCTCAATTAAAATGTTTTCGGATTTACCTAAAAACAAAATCTACATGATTAAACTATCAAAACCAACTGATAGCTGACATAGCTTTCTCCGTCACCCCATCGAAATATTAACAAGTACAGGAATATTAACCTGTTATCCATCGACTACGCTCTTCAGCCTCGCCTTAGGACCGACTAACCCTGCTCCGATTAGCGTAGAACAGGAAACCTTAGACTTTCGGCGTATAGGTTTTTCACCTATATTATCGTTACTCATGTCAGCATTCGCACTTCTGATACCTCCAACACACTTCTCAATATGCCTTCAACAGCCTACAGAACGCTCCTCTACCAATATATCACAATATAAAATCACAATATATTCCGTAGCTTCGGTATATAGTTTTAGCCCCGTTACATCTTCCACGCACAAAGACTAGACCAGTGAGCTGTTACGCTTTCCTTAGAGGATTGCTGCTTCTAAGCCAACCTCCTGGTTGTTTATGCCTTCACACCTTGTTTTCCACTTAACTATAATTTAGGGACCTTAGCTTACGGTCTGGGCTGTTTCCCTTTCCACTATGGACCTTATCGCCCACAGTGTGTCTCCAATATTATACATTATAGTATTCGGAGTTTGCTTTAACTTGATAAACTCGTTAAAATCCTCTAATTAAAACAGTGCTCTACCCCTATAATTTAAAATATCAGGCGCTACCTAAATAGCTTTCGAGGAGAACCAGCTATATCCGGGCTTGATTAGCCTTTCACTCCTATCCACAACTCATCCCCTAATTTTTCAACATTAGTGGGTTCGGGCCTCCAATACATGTTACTGCATCTTCACCCTGGCCATGGATAGATCGCCCGGTTTCGGGTCTATCTACTGCAACTAAATCGCCCTATTAAGACTCGATTTCTCTACGCCTACATTAAAAAACTTAAGCTTGCTACAATAAATAACTCGCTGACCCATTATACAAAAGGTACGCAGTTACTAAAAAAAATTAGCTCCTACTGATTGTATGCATGCAATTTCAGGATCTATTTCACTCCCCTAACAGGGGTTCTTTTCACCTTTCCCTCACGGTACTAGTTCACTATCGGTTAATAGGTAATATTTAGCTTTAGAGGATGGTCCCCCTGTTTTCAACCAAGATAACACGTGTCCCGGCCTACTTCAATTATTTTATAAACATAAAATATAATTTCGTATACGTGACTATCACACTATATTGTTCATTTTTCCAAATGATTCTACTATTATATTTTATTAAAGATTATAAAATCAGCTATTTCATTTTCGCTCGCCACTACTAACAAAATCTCTTTTGATTTATATTCCTCCAGGTACTTAGATGTTTCAGTTCCCTGGGTTAATTTTATTATTCTATGTATTCAAATAATAATACTTAATATTAATTAAGTAGGTTTCCCCATTCGGAAATCTCCGGCTAATAACGTTTACTTGCAAACTTACCGAAGCTTATCGCATGCTGTAACGTCCTTCATCATTTCCTATTACCAAGGCATCCATTGCATGCACTTATTCATTTAACCTTACAACTTAAAATAGCATTTTTTAAAAAATTTTCAACTATATTATATTTAATATGGAGCCAATCGGAATCGAACCGACGACCTCCTGCTTGCAAAACAGGTGCTCTACCAATTGAGCTATAACCCCTATTAATGATAAATGTGGGTCTAGGAGGACTTGAACCACCGACCTCACCCTTATCAGGGGTGCGCTCTAACCAAACTGAGCTACAGACCCATAAAGGATACCTATTTAAATTGAGTTTATAAGGAGGTGATCCAGCCGCAAGTTCCCCTACGGCTACCTTGTTACGACTTCACCCCAGTCATGAACCATACCGTGGTAATCACTCTCTATAAAAGTTAAGTAAATTGCTTCTGGTACAGCTTACTTCCATGGTGTGACGGGCGGTGTGTACAAGGCCCGAGAACGTATTCACCGTGGCATTCTGATCCACGATTACTAGCGATTCCAACTTCATGGAGTCAAGTTGCAGACTCCAATCCGGACTACGATTAACTTTTTAAGATTTGCTCCATCTCACGATTTCGCTAGCCCTTTGTATTAACCATTGTAGCACGTGTGTAGCCCTACTCATAAAGGCCATAATGACTTGACGTCATCCTCACCTTCCTCCGGATTATCGCCGGCAGTTTCCTTAAAGTGCTCAACATTACTTGTTAGTAACTAAGGATGAGGGTTGCGCTCGTTACGGGACTTAACCCAACATTTCACAACACGAGCTGACGACAGCCATGCAGCACCTGTCATCCAATTCCCTAAGGCACCCAAATATCTCTATTTAGTTATGAAGATCAAGAGTAGGTAAGGTTTTTCGTGTAGCATCGAATTAAACCACATGCTCCACCGCTTGTGCGGGCCCCCGTCAATTCCTTTGAGTTTTAACCTTGCGATCGTACTCCCCAGGTGGAGAACTTAATGCGTTAGCTACGCCACTAAATATATTTATATATCTAACAGCAAGTTCTCATCGTTTACGGCATGGACTACCAGGGTATCTAATCCTGTTTGCTACCCATGCTTTCGTGTCTCAGTGTCAGTATTTGTCCAGAAAGTCGCCTTCGCCTCTGGTATTCCTTCCGATATCTACGCATTTCACCGCTACACCGGAAATTCTACTTTCCTCTACAAAACTCTAGATAAGTAGTATCATACGCAGTTCTTAAGTTAAGCTTAAGGATTTCACATATAACTATCTCATCCACCTACACACCCTTTACACCCAATAATTCCGATTAACGCTCGCACTCTCTGTATTACCGCGGCTGCTGGCACAGAGTTAGCCAGTACTTCTTCTGCAACTAACGTCAATAATAATTGATATTAACAATCATCACTTCTTCGATGCTGAAAGTGTTTTACAACCCTAAGGCCTTCTTCACACACGCGGCATTGCTGGATCAGGCTTCCGCCCATTGTCCAATATTCCCCACTGCTGCCTCCCGTAGGAGTCTGGGCCGTATCTCAATCCCAGTGTGGCTGATCATCTTCTAAAACCAGCTACAGATCATTGTCTTGGTAAGCCATTACCCTACCAACTAACTAATCTGACATGGACTCATCTAAAAGCACAAGGCTTTAAAAAGTCCCCTGCGTTTATCTCGTAAGACACATGGGGTATTACTCAATGTTTCCATTGACTATTCCCCTCTTTTAGGTAGATTTCCATGCATTACTCACCCGTTCGCCACTCGTCAGCATTTTCCGAAAAAAACCTGTTACCGTTCGACTTGCATGTGTTAGGCATGCCGCTAGCGTTCAATCTGAGCCAGGATCAAACTCTTGTTAAAATTACACATTATAAATTATAACTCAATAAATAGGTATCACTAAAAAATAATATAACAATAGCTACAACTTAAAAAAGCTTCGCTCAAACCATACCAATAAACTAATGATAACATTATATGTTAAATAGTCAAGAGCATAAAGAACAAATATGTCTATTTTTTTATTAAACGAACCTTAAAAACTTTCTTTTTTCCAAACTGTATTAAATATATATTATTTAATTTTAACTCAAAATTCTTATCACATATAACAATTGAATCAATCTTAATAGATTTTTGTTTTAAATGCCGTTTAAAATCAGAATTACTAACAATTAAATTAAAATGTAAACACACATCATATAATGAAACAATCATATCATTTAAAAAAAAATCTATCGTTTCAATATCTACATCTATCTTACGCATTGAAAAATAATTAATAAATTTTCCCTTCGCAATGTCAGCCTTATCTTTATTATAAATCAAACTTACTATTTTAAAAGCTAAATCTAATTTTAAATTCATCAAATTCTCTATCTCTAATAACAATTGATCATATTCAAAAACTGTATAAAAACCAAAATTAACAAAATATTCTTTCATTAAACAATCTGGTATAGACATAATTTTACAAAACATATCATAATCATTTTCATCAATAGATATATAATTATTTAAACTTTTAGACATTTTATTTATCCCATCCAATCCTGTAAGTATAGGAATCATAATTAAAACCTGCTGTTTTTGAAAAAATTTTTTTTGAAAATCACGTGCAAGTAATAAATTAAATTTCTGATCTATGCCACCAATTTCTATATCAGCGTTTAGTAAAACAGAATCATAAGCCTGAAGTACAGGATAAATAAATTCATGCAATGATATATGTTTATTAGACGTATATCTAATTTTAAAATCACTTCTTTCTAATAATTTAGCCACACTACACAATGAAGCTAATTCAATAAATTCTTTAAATGAAACAAAATCAAACCAACTAGAATTAAAATATATTTTAACCAAATTTTTATCTAAAATATTAAAAATATAACCACTATATTTTTTATAATTTTCAATAATTTTTACTTTACTAATATGTTTTCTAACATTAGTTTTACCAGATGGATCGCCTATAGCTGCTGTAAAATCCCCAATTATTATACTAATAGTACACCCTAGTAATTGAAAATCTTTTAATTTTTTAAATATTAAATAATGTCCAAGATGAAGAATGTCTGCAGTAGGATCAAAACCAACTTTTATAACCAAATTATTTTTATGTAACAATAATTTAATAAAATCTCTATCTGAAATAACTTCACAAACACCAGATTTTAAAATATCATATATTTTAGTCATAAAAAAAATAACAAAATGAATATAAAAATTAAAAATAAATTTAAAAATAAATTTAATATTAAATTAATAAATAATAAAACTATTAAATTATTTAATAATAAATATAAAAAAAATAACAACCCAACTGATATATTATCATTTAAAACAAACTATGATATACATTTTTTAGGTGATATATTTATAAACACTTACTATTTAAATAACAAAAGTACTATAAAAATGAAAACTCACGGTGCATTACATCTATTAAATTATAATCATGTACATAATTATGATGCAAAAATAATGCTCAAAATTGAACGTATAATAGGCATGAGTGGAATCGAACCACCAACCACCACTACGTCAAAGTGATGCTCTACCACTGAGCTACATGCCTGTTTTTATTTTAATTTTAATACTAATTTAGCATTTAATCTACATTTCAATCTAGACGCTTTGTTTTTATGAAAAACACCATTGTTTACACTCTTATCTATCTTTGAAACCATAGAACAATACTTCTTTTGCATTACAATTAAATCAGAAAGCTCCAATGATTTTAAAAACGTTTTTATATACGTTTTAACAATAGAAAGGTTTCGCTTGTTAATAACTTTCCTTTTTATATCCTGCCTAATTCTTTTTTTAGATTGTTTCAAATTAGCCAATTATATTACCTCAAAATCGAATTAACTAATTGTAATAAAATTTTTTAATTACATCAACCAAGATGATCTTAAATTTATCAATTTTTATTTAAATTTTTTTATGTAACATTTCCAATCTTAACTCAGATATAGCTTTAGATGGATTTAATCCTTTAGGACACACATATGTACAACTCATAATAGTTCTACAACGAAATATGTTAAATTTATTATCTAATTCAATTAACCTTTCATGTGTTTTAGTATCTCTACTATCTTTAACAAATCTAGCGCTTTGCAATGCTGCTGCAGGACCTAAAAACTGATCAGGATTCCACCAATATGATGGACAAGCACTTGTACAACACGCGCATAAAATACATTCATATAACCCATCTATTTTTTTTCTATCTGTTTTTAACTGCAATCTTTCACCTTCATACGAAATGGAATCATCATTCTGTAAATATGGTTTTACCTTTTTATATTGATTATAAAAATTTGTTAAATCAACTACCAAATCTCTAATGACAGGCATGCCAGGCAACGGTCTAAGAATAATTTTATTTTTAAAATTTTTCAAAGATGTGATACAAGCTAAACCATTTTTACCATTTATATTCATCGCATCAGATCCACAAACACCTTCACCACATGAACGTCTATAATTTAATGATGGATCTATATTAGCTTTAATATAATTTAATGCATCTAAAAGCATAACACCATCGCACTCATCTGGATCAATAGTATAATCTTCCATTTTATAATCATTACCTAATCTATAATCATAACGATAAATTGAAATCAGCATTATTAAACTCCTTAATATGTTCTAGCAACAGGTTTAAAGGCAGGCACTAATGTTGGATTTTCATTAACAGGTCTAAAATATACATTATTACTTGCATCAACAAGCATATGTTTAATCCAATTTTTATCATCCCTTTTTGGATAATCTTCCCTAGAATGAGCGCCTCTACTTTCTGTTCTAAGATTAGCAGATAACGCAACAGCCGCAGCTACAGATATTAAATTATCTAATTCAAACGCCTCGACTCGCAACATATTATAAGTATAACTTTTGTCTGAAATACAAGCGTTTTTCAAATCATCTTTTAATTTCATAATGATTTTTAAACCATCCTTCATAACATCACCTGTTCTAAAAACACCAAAATTATTTTGCATAACAATTTTCATGTTTTGTCTAATATCAGCTATAGACATTTTACCAGATTTAGAATTCCAATCATAAAAACGGCCTGCAGCTTGTTCTATATTAGCATCACTAACTAAAGATATATTATCAAAGTTACTAAAATTAGCTATAAAATGATCCCCGGCAGCTCTACCAAATACAACTAAATCTAATAACGAATTACCACCCAATCTATTTGCCCCATGAACAGATACACATGCACACTCACCAACAGCATACAACCCTTCAACAATCACATCCTTTCCATTATCATCCAATGTAATAACCTGTCCAGATTTATTTGTTGGAATACCACCCATCATATAATGACATGTAGGAACAACAGGAATTGGTGTTTTAATTGGATCAGAATTAGCAAACGTAATTGACAATTCTCTAATTCCTGGCAAAAACCCTTTAATCACATCTTCACCTAAATGATCTAATTTAAGATGAACATGATCCTTGCGTTTACCACAACCCCTACCTTCTCTTATTTCCATAGATATAGATCTAGCAACAACATCTCGTGACGCCAAATCCTTTGCATTAGGGGCATATCTTTCCATAAATCTTTCACCATCACAATTTACTAAATAACCACCTTCACCTCTACAACCCTCAGTAACCAAAACACCTGATCCAGAAATACCAGTTGGATGAAACTGCCACATTTCCATATCCTGAACCAACAAACCTGCTCTTAAAACCATACCAATACCATCACCTGTATTTATAAGAGCATTTGTTGTAGATTTATATATTTGACCAGCCCCACCAGTAGCTAAAATTACAGCCCTGCCTTTTAAAAAACTAAGTTCACCAGTTTCTATACACATAGCAACCACGCCAACAATAGCACCGTTATCATTTTTTACTAAATCAAGTGTATACCACTCATTAAAAAACATAGTATCATATTTTAAATTTTGTTGATATAAAGTATGCAATAAAGCATGTCCAGTTCTATCAGCAGCAGCAGATGTTCTAGTTGCTTGACCACCCTTACCAAAATTTTTAGATTGACCACCAAAAGGACGTTGATATATTTTACCATTATCCAATCTAGAAAATGGCAGCCCCATATGTTCCAACTCATAAACAACTTCACGCGCATTTCTACACATATATTCAATAGAATCTTGATCCCCAATGTAATCAGCGCCTTTCACTGTATCAAACATATGCCATATCCAATTATCATCATCCATATTACCTAACGCCGCTGTAATACCACCTTGAGCAGAAACGGTATGCGATCTTGTTGGAAAAACCTTTGAAACAAGCGCTGCTCTAAAACCAGCTCGTGATAATTGCAAGGCAGCTCTCATGCCTGCTCCACCAGCGCCAACTATAATTATATCAAAAGAATGTTCAGGTATATTCATTAAAAACCCCAAAGAATTTGCATAATACAAAAAATATATGACAACAACATAATATTAACAAAACAATCTAAAATAATTCGAAGATAAGCTTTTTTTATATAATCATTTAAAATAATACCTAACCCAAGACTAGAATGTAATGTCAAACTAAATACAAACACAATTGTTATTATTTTAAACAAAAATGAGGAAAATAATAATGATAAATTAATATAAGACAGCTCATTTGTAATAAAAAAATAATATAAAATAAATAAACAATATAATCCTATATATATTCCAGTAAATCGCTGTAAAAACCAATCTCGCAAACCACTTTGCCACCCAATATTACTTAATGTAATCATAATAAAATACTCACAATAAAAATTATTAATACAATAAATATCAATATAATAGCAGTATTTTTGCTAGAACGTTTAGATTCACAAAAACCTATATCCATGAAAATGTGTCTAGCTCCAGCCATAAAATGATATATAAATGCTAATGAAACCAACCTTAAAAACAATTTAATATAAATATTAGATATTAAACCTTCCGCTATAAGAAAAGAACTGTTTGATTCACTACTTAATTTAAAAAAGTACAATAAAAGAGGTATGCAAACAAATAATAGTAACCCTGACAGTCTATGCATAATAGATACAATAGCTGTTAAAGGCAAATCAATTGAAAATACCTTCAAATGTATATGTTTAGATTTCACTATAAAACACCATTATTATATAAAAATAAAAATAAATATTTACTTAATTATTTTATCTTAATATATTAATCTATCAATATAAAATAGAATAATTTTAAAGAAAAATATAAAATTAATAAAAAAACAAT
>Ga0164318_10001986_pt1 | contig 18703 bp, 16 predicted proteins | sample GuaBasSedimGuay9_FD_113734 | JGI IMG/M metagenome (GOLD analysis project Ga0164318, IMG submission 113734) | Subseafloor sediment microbial communities from Guaymas Basin, Gulf of California, Mexico - Guay9, Core 4571-4, 0-3 cm | ecosystem: Environmental > Aquatic > Marine > Hydrothermal vents... | reverse complement strand
GTCATTTTTTCAAATTTTCCATAAAGAGGAACTATGCAGCATTCAGAAGAGCTTTCAAAGATTGCAGATGCACTTCAGGAACTTGAGACAGAGTATGAAAAGCGCACCTGGACACAGTACACAACAGGGTTTGATTTCGGCGTTGCCACAGCTTTTGAGAACTATGTCTCTCTCCTGAAAAACAAAGAACACTGGCTTGTTATTCGGCAGATTCTTGAAAAAAACAGGGATCCTCTCCTCGCCCGAGAAGCAAAAATTCTGGAGAATCATTTCAAGCCCTTCCATCAGTCCGAGAGTATCTCCCGACTTTCAGTAGAGATACAGAACCTGTCGACAAAGCTTTCCTCGGTTCTCAACAGTTTCCGTTACACTGTTAACGGTCGGGAGATGACCTCTCCAGACATTGCGAATATTCTCTCTACAAACCCCGATCGAAACCTTCGGAAAACTGCTTTTCTGTCCCGTAATCAGATAAGCAGGCCTCTTGTAGAAGCGGGATTTCTTGACCTTGTAAAACTCAGGAAACAGCTTGCGTCAGAGATGGGTGCTGCGACCTTCGTAGAGTACAGCCTGAAAGAGCAGGAGCTTGATCCAGATATGTTTTCATCCTGGCAGGGTGAATTGAGCCACATCCTCCCGCTTATGCAGAAAACAAGAGCAGAAATAGCAGGCAGATATACAGGAGAACAGGCTGTGATGCCCTGGGATGAAGCTTTCATAGCCTCTTCCATTGCCCCGGAGTTGAATGCTCCTGTAAACATGTCTGATTTTCTCAAACCTGTTGGTGCCCTGTTTCAGAAATTTGGATTTGACATATCTGCCATGAACATTACCTACGATGTTTTTCCCAGGAAAAACAAATCTGAATGGGGATACAACTTCACTATTCAGAACGGAATTGATTCAAGAATACTGGCCAATGTAAAAGACAGATTCTCCGAATTCGGCGTTCTTCTCCACGAAACCGGTCACGCCGTACACAGCTTCACCGTGAACCCGGATGAAATCATTCTTAACATGGGTATCAGCGGTATTGTGAGCGAGGGTATAGCAAACCTGTTCGGCTCATTCAGGGTCAGGGAAGAATTCTATTCCCCCTTCTTCACAGAAAACACAGAAACTGCCAGGCAGCATTTTTCTGAATTGAACAGGTGGACAAGAGCATCACAGCTGTATGCCCTGGGACGGATATTCTTCGATCAAAAGCTGTACACGACAGATCTGGAAACCCTGGATGACATCAACAACCTGTTCTGGGAAAACCGGCAGAGCCTGTTTGGTGAAGAGCCTTATGCAGACCAGCCGGTCTGGGCCAACACCATTCACTACACTACACATCCCATATACCTGCATAACTATCTTCTGGGAGACCTGACCTGTGATATGCTCGAGGAGGTTTTCCTCCGAAGAGAATCCGTTTCAGCCATAACGCAGAATCCGGAAGCCTTTGGCAGATTTATTACAGATGAGGTTGTAAAACCCTCCGGGCGATATCCTTTCCCTGAACTGTTCAGGCGGATAAGCGGCGGGGAACTGTCTCTTTCCTTCCTCACCCGAAAAATCAGAGATACCCTGATGTAGAACTGATTTGCACCCGGAAACCTGCTCTTCTATACTACTGTATAGTTTATTGTACTGTTTTTATTGGAGGTAGCGTGTTTCTTTTCTGTGTGTCGGTATTACTGATTTCCAGCCCTCCCTCTGTTGTATGGGAATACAATTCAACCGGAGACATCATTGCCGTAGAATGTGCGGGTGATGTAAACAACGACGGGACTGAAGATGTCTTTGCCGCATTCAGCGAATCTGCCGGCGGAGGAATAATGTGCCTCGACGGCATCACAGGTGAAGCTATCTGGTTTAACAGCAGCATATCAGGAACCTTTGCCACCGAAAGCTTCAGGGCTGTAAGCGATGTTAATTTTGATGGAACAACGGATCTGGCTCTTTTTTTAAACTCCATGTCTTCGGTGATGGCTGTTTCCGGAGCAACCGGCAGCCTTCTGTGGAACTCTACCCAGCCGAGCCCGGTTTACTTCATAGAATACGCAACAGGCCCTGACTCCTGCGATGTGGCTGTACTTGCCAACAGGGTTGCCGGAGCGGAACTACTTTGTACTTTCTTCGCCTTGAATGGCCAGACCGGGGAGGAAATATGGAGTCTGCCCCAGCAATCTTCAGCCGATTTCTTCATAAAGACAACAGATTCGGATGTTTCCGGTAACGGCTGGTCGGAATTTGGATATTCTATTGACCGGGGCTCTGTAGCTTGCAGTTATGTCGAGGTGAGAGACGGTTTTACAGGAACGCTTCTTCAAAACTCACCGACCATCTACTACCCGACAGTGGATATCTGTGATTCTCCCCCTTCCATGGTCGTTTCCCACTTTGGTGATATACCCTCGCTGTGGGTTGAGTCCATAAACACGGGAACAGTCAACTGGAGCTCAGACGATCAGGAAATGGTCTTCACCAATCTCAATTTCATAGCTAATACCACCGGCCCTTCAACTCCCCTTCCTGAAATTCTGGGCTGGGGCGGAACTGTCATCTACCTTGTAAGGGGTGATGACGGATACCACAATGATAAGTACACCCTCCCCCACTCAATCAATTCACTTAACTGTTTTTATGATGGAACCCAGTACAGGCTGGCAGTTCTGACCGGGGACTCTTTTCACTGCCCTCCCCTTGTCTTCAATTCTCCCTCAGTCGAACCATCGATCAATCTGCCGGGTTCGCAGGGAGAAGATATGTGTCTTCTGCAGTCTGATCTGTATCCCGCTCCGCTGGCGGCAGTTGCCTTGTCAGGAACCGGATCGGGGGTGTGTGCCATATCCACTTCGTGGCCTCTGGCAGTCAGCGGTTCATCATCGACTTCTCTGGAGACAACACCATCTGTAAGACTTCTCGACATGCCGGGAATGAACCGCATCAACATTGAGGGAAAAACAGATGCAGACATTGCCGTTATAGATATCACCGGAAGGGTTGTCCGCCGGGTCCGAATCGACAGAGGTCAGACTGTGTCTGTGATTGTTTCACCGGGAGTCTACATGTTGTTTGACACGATTTCCGGTCAGTCAGTCTGCAAAGCCACTGTAGTGAGCAACTGATTACACGCTGCTTCCACAGGGGGCAGCGTGTAATCAGTAAATTTCCTAAATAACCATATACATCGTTCTGCCGCGTCTCCAGATCAGCAGCAGAGCGTCACCGACTGTTTCAGACAGGTAAGTTCCTGCTTCGGAAAGTGAGTTTACCGTGTGTCGGTTCACCTCCTGAATGATATCCCCCGGCTGCACCCCGGCAACCGATGCCCTTCCACCTGGAGCAACATTCAGAACAACTACCCCTGATATTCCTGAAGCACCTATACGGGAAGCAATATCATCGGAGAGATCATCGAGCTGCCAGCCGTACTCACTCTGCATGTCTTCCGCGATAACCTGCGGATCCTGTTCCCTTGATCCGATGGTTACAGATATTCTTCTTGTCCTTCCATCACGAACAACGGTAAAACTGGTTTCAGTTCCGGGATCAATGGCGGCAATGATGTTTCTGAAATCGCTGGGTGAATCAAATTCTTCCCCGTCTACCAGAGTAATAATGTCTCCTCTGCGCAGATTGGAATCTTCAGCAGGTGAATCCGGAAGAATGTCTGCAACAAGAACACCCCTGGTTTCTTCAAGGTTAAACTGCTCGGCAAGGTCAGAACTGACTTCCTGCATACTTATACCCAGCCAGCCTCTCTGCACCTCCCCATATTCAAGAAGGTCATCCACCACACTCTGAACTGTGCCTGCGGGAATGGCGAAACCGATACCCTGGTAACCACCGTTTCTGGAAGCTATCGCGGTGTTTACCCCTACAAGCTCTCCGTCGAGATTGACAAGGGCTCCACCGCTGTTGCCCGGATTGATGGCAGCGTCTGTCTGTATGTAGTTTTCGTAGTCTGCCAGCCCGAGACCATCACGGCCAAGAAAACTCACTATGCCCTGTGTTACCGTCTGACTCAACGCAAATGGAGATCCTATTGCCAGAACCCATTCACCTACTCTCAGATCATCACTGTTCCCCATGGTTATGGCAGGTAGAGAATGGTCAGTTTCTATCTTGATAAGGGCAATGTCGCTTCTGGGGTCTGTTCCCACCAGTTTTGCGGTAACTTCCTCGCCGTCAGCCAGAACAACCTGAAGCTCATCGGAATCTCCGGCAACATGGTTGTTAGTTACAATCAACCCGTCCTCGCTGATTATCACACCGCTTCCAAGGCCCTGTCTTGTGTATTCTCTGGGCTGCCCTCCGCCCATTCCCGGGAAGCCGAAACCGAAACCCCAGGGGTCAAATGGCATAGCCGGGGCTGTAACTGTTGTGGTCGAGGTTATTGTAACAACACTGGGTCCCACCTGAGCAGAGATGTCTGCAAACAGATCACTCATGGCATGGGGGTCGAATACCGCTGTGACGGTCTGCAGAGAATCAACTTCTGCTGGTGTGGAATTCTGTGTTCTGGCCACACCGCTTACGGCAAGCAGTGTGGCTGTTACGAGAACTCCCGTTAGTACTCTGTACATGCATTTCCTCCTTTCAAGCAAAATACGTTAAAAATCATAGTTTTTTTGCAGGAGTTAGTTCCAGCGAACCCACAATCCCACGGCAGAATTGTTGAGGAAAGATACTCCAGTTGAAAACTTCATGTGGTGATAGTTCATATTATGCTGAATATGCTGATACAATCATGTTCCTGTGATGAACATGACATTCGTGTAACTGTTTCATCCGTTATGATGCTGAACGGATAATGACCCTACTCAATAACCACAAAACGCTGAGTATCCGTAAAGCCTCCCGAGACCAATCTGCAAAAGTAGACACCGGGTGAAAACCTATCCATCTGGATACTGTGATAGCCTTGAATGTACTCACCATCGATAATCGCGATGACATGCCCTGATAGATCGATCAAGGCAATGCTGACCAGCATTGGTCACTAAAAATTCTCAAGACCTTCATGCACCACTATCACGGACTCTACTGGTTTCCGGGCCTTTTGAATGTTTACCCAGGAACTGAAGCCGCTCTGTACAGGCGTTTGAGAAGATTTGTTCTGAAGGATATAAAATGGCTGGTCGTCTGTTTGAGAGTAGAAATGCACTCTTTGACTGAATCAGAGCACAACCAGCCTTCTGGAATAGTGAAAACTCTCTGAGTTCATTCTTACAATGTAGATCCCCGAACCTGGTGCAGGAAATTCAACAGCAGTTTCACCAGCAGGAAAAACGGAAGCATATGAATCAACAGACCTGCCCATTAGGTTGAAGATTACTAGCTCCACCTCTGCTTCCCCGGCAAGACTGAAACTTACAGAGAAGACGCTACCTCCCGCAACAGGATTAGGACTTATCGCATTTAGAGAGTTTATGGACTCCTCTTCACTTAATCCATTTGGATCCCAGGACACCAGAAAGTCATCAAGGAATGGTGTTACAGAAGAGTCATCCGTGAAAAACCTTACCCTGTACTGGAATAATGTATCTCCTGCTGAAACAATATCACAAAGATCACATGGTTCATAAACATAGTCAGTCCAGTAGCCCAGATTCTGAGGATTCTTTCCTGTCCTGAACTGGAAAACAGTTTCAGTTCCGGGTGGTTCTTCTCCGCTCCAATCCACAGCCAGCCATTGAGGTTCCTCCTGCATATTCAAAATGCTGGATGTAGCGTACCCGGTTTGGGGGAAAAAACCTAGCAGATTCCACCAAACTACCTGCTTTGAGTTTATCTCCGCACAAAGTATATCTCCGAAACCATCTCCGTTGATATCACACAATCCCACTGATGAAGCAGCTGAAGCACCAGGATCCACCAGGTTCTCATTCCATGATGATCCATCACCGAAGATATTGTCATACCACACAACCCTCTCGCCGCTCCGTGATCCCGCAACAATATCAAGGTAGCCGTCCTGATCCACATCTCCCACATGAACGGTATAGGGTTTATGCAGATACTCGCAAACATCATGAGCGATCCAGTTGGAACCTGCTCCATCTGAATTCTCCCACCATTGTATCTTGTGCAACCAGGTCATAGCTGCAACAATGTCAATATCTCCGTCTCCATCAATATCGCCACTTCTTACTTCGTTTATATTTTCAGCACCTGTAGCAATATACCGTCTGTGCCAGCTGGTTCCCGTTCCATCAAGATTTTCCCACCAGGATAAACTTATGGATCCCTCTCCGGAACCCAGAATATCTGTATCGCCATCTCCGTCTAGATCGGCTGCATAAGAACAAAGAGGATAGTAGTAATTCGTAGCTACCGGATGCATCTGCCATTGAGTCCCTGAACCGTCTAAATTTTCCCACCAGCATATTTGCCCTAGTTCGTATGCACTCCCCAAAACATCAATGTCTCCATCTCCGTCCATGTCTGCGGAGTGAACAGAGTTAGCTGTCGTGAAGTTTATTGCGACAACAACCCGTTGCCAATACACCCCAGTTCCGTTTACGTTAAGAAAAACAAGGATCTTTCCGGATGTATTGGTCGCTGCTGCAACATCAGCATTTCCGTCGCCGTCAAAGTCGTTACAGCAAACAGTTTCAACTCCTGCTGCAGGACCAAAAGAACCCGTTGCCCAATTTGAGCCTGTACCATCAAGGTTGATGAAATAATAAACAAGCCCAGCTTCTCTGGCGGCGGCAATAAGATCTGGTATTCCATCATTATTCACATCAGCAGTTTTAACACACCACGCACGATTAACATCTGCAGATACAATGTTCTCCAATGGGCAACTTTCAAGACAAAGCCTGCCGGGGATAATGAAACTTTCAGCATTAAGACTGGTGTAGAAGTAGTTTTGCCAGTCAGTCACCGGCCCCGGCACGTCGGGTCCACCCGACCAGTCGGTCTGAATAGCTTCACCTGCATATGAATTCAAATTAAGTAGTGTTCCGAAGAAAATAGCAGAAAGAAGAACCCTCATGGTAACCTCCCTAAAGGAGAAGCAAAATGTGAAGCTGTGAAAGCCGAACACAAAATGAGCACTCGGCATTCACCGAAGAAGAGGGAACCGCAACTCCTATTAAGGATAGAACTTCAGTCTTTGCATGTCAACTAATTCGGATATGGGAATGTGAAATGTTAAAGCCTGAGCAGTCAGAATACATAAATGGGGAGCTTCTGCTCCACAAATAAACAAATGGCTGGCGAACAGGGAGTCGAACCCCGATTAGCGGATCCAGAGACCGCTGTCCTGCCATTGGACGATTCGCCAGCGAGGACGAATTATCATAAATCCATTATGTTCTGTCAAGTATTATGTGCAGGAAAGGAGTTGAAATGGCAAGAAGAAAAGCCGATTTTCTGCCCAGCTTTATAGTTGCGGCTCTGGTGCTTTACCTTACTTCTCTGATTCTTGGCAGCAGAATGGTGTTCGCAGGATTCTGGGGAATAGTGATAACAGCAGGCGTTGTGGGGCTGCTTAATATCTTTGTAGCTCCATTGATAGCCCTGCTTACATGCCCACTGCAGATACTGACTCTGGGGCTGGCAAGGTTTTTAGTAAGTGGTCTTATGATAGTTCTGGCTTCACACTTCCTGGACAGCTTTTCCATCGCCAGTTACTGGTGGGCGGTGCTGGCTGCTGTAATAATATCTATTCTCACTTCAGCAGTTGAAAGCCTGTTCGGTATCAGGCGCGGTCGGAACTGACCTTTCTCACAATACCTGCTGGCGTTTGAGCGGTTCCCTGACCAAGAGGATTATCGCTTAGAATTTGAACAAGCAGATTCCTGTCTGTTTCCGGCGGATAGCAACCGAGAATATTCCCTCCAAGGTCGTTGATATCCACCACCGCGGCTGCGCAGCCGAATTTCCGCGACAACTGTTTTGCCACGCCCTCGGGGTCAAGCGGAGCGAGGCTCACAGCGTTGTTGAAAGGTGGAATGGTTCCCTTCGTTGGCCCGTCAATGGATCTGGCACACGAACCTGCAATCCTGTAAAAATCTCCCCGTCTTCCAAACAACCTTGTGAAACCACCGGCTATAGCTGCGGTTAGAATTCTGAGAACACCACATTCCCTGAGGGCACACTCCATTGTCTCCGGAATGCCAAGACCAATGCCGGCTGGTGTTCTTGTAACATGTCTACTGAGAAACCTTGCCAGAGGTCTTACATGGAGTTCATCCTCTCCAAGAACAAAGTATCTGCCCTGACTTCCTCCCACAGCTTTCTCGCTGACAAACAGAGTATCGTCGGTAGAAATCTCAATCTCCGCCAGAGAAAGCCCCTCCTGAATTGCTTCGGCAAGGTTGTCGCCTCTCAGAATCAATTTTGTTCTAACGGGAATTCTGAGCCATTTTTCATCGTTTACCGTAATCACAGGAGTCTTTGTGTGCATATATTCCTCTCTGGTACAATGACGGGAGTTCTCTTTGAATCTAATTGAATCCATGTCTGCTGAAGTAGAGAAGGCTGAGCATTCTCTGATTATTCTTCCTGTAGGCAGCCTGGAGCAGCACGGAACAGAAGCTCCGCTGGGTTGCGACGGACTGATTGCAGAAGCTCTCTGCAGAAGAGCCGGAGAGCTTACTTCCACACCTGTTCTTCCTACTTTTTACTACGGCTGCTCATACTCGCACACCTTTTTCCCTGGCACTTTTTCCATCTCCATTGAAACTTATTCGAAACTGCTTGGTGAAATAATCAGCGAGGCGGAAAGAAACGGCTTCAAGAATATTCTGATTGTAAGCGGACACGGAGGCAATCGGCATGCTGCGGAGAAAGCAATAGCGGAGACCGCGGGAACCATCTCCTGCCGTTACATGGGCTACTGGGAACTCCCCGGTGTTCAGAAAGAGGAGAACCGCCTGTTTAAAAAAGCAGGATACCATATCACCTCTTCGGAAGTGTCCATGGTGTGGCATCTCCTGTCTGGATCAATTCCCGGGGAATTTTCCGGCTGTTATCCTTCGGCACAGCAGAATATGAAGACTGTGTCTCCTGAGCAGTGGAAACATCTTTACCCGGATGGAGGTGTGGGAGCGGATCTTTCAGATGCTTCCGTTGCAAAGGGTCAAACTCTGTTTCAGTTCGCCATTGATTCTTTGGTAAATTACATTCTGAAAAACCGCTAGCCTTCTTTCAAAAAACCATGGTTCCTGTCTGGAACACCTTGTAGCCTTGTTGTTACCTGCGGCGACATTACATATTGTGGTTTCCAGATGTGATTTTGCTTGGCTTTTTTGTAGTTTTTGGGTTATCTCTGCTGCCCTTTGATATGAGATATCTGCCAATCGGAGGGGCCGTTTGCGCAGACACTCTATAGTGGGAACCAGTTAACAGAAGGAGCGTCAACATGATGCGAATGTTTCTTGCAGTTGTTGTCTTCGCTGCAGTTGCTTTTTCAGCAACCACAGCAGAAGATATATCAATCGACACCCCCGATGGTGCTGCTACTGTGCAGTTACCACCGGCAACGATCTTTACAGACAGTGATGCCGATCCATGGGTTCAAACTTTCTCTTCTCCGGTTGTACATCCGGTAAGAGATGAAGGTTCATCTGTATGGCCCGATTATGACTGGGGTGGCGATATCCTTGTCTCTCCGGGTCATGTGGGCAGTGGTCAAGACTTTGATGTAGACCCTGTTAGCGGCGATATTTACGCCATTTACGACACTAATCACACCACACAGGACAGTGCAATCGTCTACAGATCACAGGATGCAGGTCTCACCTGGACAATGTGGCGGGCAAGCTACAGTTCAGTCGATGAGCTTAACGACCCTCAGATCAGAGTGGTTCGAGACACCTCCGGACAAAGCTGGGTATGCATGTTCTTCCTGATCGACAAGTCTCTGAGAATGAGATACATGACACCCGACCAGAGTGCGGGCGGCTGGACGACTGTTACTTCAAACGATGTTCTCTACTACGATGTGGATGGGGAAACAGACACCAGTGCATGGGTATATGCCACATACGTTCAAGATGCTTCGGCAAACGACATCTGGGCAACAAGATGCTCCTTGGATGACTATAACTGGGTGGATGACACTTCCCTGTTTGTCGACCCAGGAATTACTCCTTACCCTTCAATAGCTGCTGCCACTGGCGGCGTTGTTACTGTTTCTTTCCTTGACGATCGGATAACCACCAACCAGAACGTCAGAATCAAAAGAAGCACAAACTACGGTTCATCCTGGTCTAGTTCCTCTCAGGTTGGAGACAACTCAGGCGGTTACGATCTCAGCTGGACATCCTCTGCCCTCAACTCTGCCTCTGCAGGTGCAGGCTGGATCTTCCTTACTTACGAGGGAACCAGTTCAGGTGACAACCTTGGTTATTTCTACACAACAGACGCCGGATCATCCTGGACCTATGGTACCACTATTGGTGGTGCCGGAGACCAGAACATGCCCAGCGTCTGTACATATAAATTCAACGGAGCAGCAACACTGGCGTTCAACAGCGATCCTGGCGACTCCACCATGTTCTGCTGGGCCAGTGCCAGTTCGCCAAACAGTTTCTCAACACCTGGACGCATCAATGACTACAATGCTACAGGGTACTGGCCACCAGCAGCAGGCTGGACTGCTAACATGTCCGCTGTTCTTTACACCAACTGGAACAACGACTACGCTCTTTACTTCGACTGGTTCGGAAACACAGGAGTTGAGGAAGACGAGTCTGCTAGTCTAGGCGGAATGGTGCAGATAACATCATCTCCCAACCCGTTCACCACAACGGCCAATATTACCTTCAATGTTGTCGGTACAGAACCTGTTTCTGTCTCCGTTTACAACATTTCCGGCCGACTTGTAAAAACCATCATAGACAACGAGTACCTCTCTGCAGGCGACCACTCGGTACAGTGGAACGGAGTTGACTCCAGAGGAGCTTCTGTTGCTCCCGGAGTATACTTCTGCCGTCTTAACACAGGCAGCTCTGTTCTTTCCACAAGAATGGTAATGGTACCCTAGTTCACCACAGGAACACAGAGCCCTCTGCTGAAAAGCAGGGGGCTTTTTCTGACACCGTTCTGTATTCCTGCTTGCAGTCCGGAAGTTAACCATGCAAAGCTCCGCTAATGTATATGATTCTATCAGTAACGCTGCCCGATCCCTCGCACTGTAAACTGCCGGTCTTCGATATCGATAGCAGGCTGGTTGAAACTCTTCACAGTGGTGTTCTACCTGAAGGATAGCATACATTTACCTGGCAGGCTTCAAGGGTTTGTACCGGAGTGTATCAGCACAATGCTCGACACCTGGAAAGCTTCATTACCTGTTCCAGAGGGCGTCCCGACGTTAGCCGGAATCATTCATGCCAACAAGATTTATCGTACCCGCTTGAACATGAGATTCTGTAAGAAGCACGGTATTCGTTTTTCCGGTCAGAAGCTTGGGCGTCCTTTTGAGGATACTGCTTTGCTGAAGGCTATGAAGAAGCAGTGGCGAGAAGATGAGCAGATAAGGAATGCTGTAGAAGGTAAATTCGGTGAAGGTAAACGAAAGTACGACATATACAGAATCATGGCGAAACAGAAAGAAACAGGTTAAACCTGTTTGACCAGCTCTCCAATTCCTGTAACATTACTGAAAGCAGAGATGAAACCCAAATGTAAGTCCTGGGTTCCCTTCTCTGGTACATCAGAATTGCCCGGCTGAACATGACGTGCCAACAGAAGCAGTTATTCAGACTCACTGTCTCTTACTGGTCTTACGGGTGCAAATGCTGACGGAAGGATTGATCGCATTACATTCTCTGCCACTCGTTATCTCACCACCATGACCCTTCCCGCTGCGGAGGAGCCAGGTGCAGTTACCATGATGCAGTACAAACCGTCCGGAACATCTCTTCCGTCTGAGTCTCTCAGATTCCAGCTCAGCGTGTTTGTTCCTGCAGTCATCTCCCCCTCTGCAAGGGTCGTAATTCTTCTGCCTGTTAGATCGTACACTGCCGCAGTTAAAAGTCCTGCTGTCGGTAAGAATACACTGACGGTTGCTGATACAGATACAGGATTAGGTGAAACAACCAGTTCAGGCGGGATTGCATCACGCTGAGAGATACCGGTACCGTATATCAACCCGAGAGAGTCGGTTCTGGCCAGAAAGACATCACCGCCGGCGTTACCTCCAATAAGGTATCCCCCCTCATCGCAGGAAACCATGTCTTGCGGATATGTACTGACATCTGGAAGGCCGTGGAGGATCTGAAAGGCAGTAGAACCGGTAGAGCTGTGGAGGAACTGAATAAAGAATTCCGGTCCTGCCCAGTATCCAGTAACAACGACCTCCCCTTCCGGGGAAGGGCATATTCCCCCGATACCGGGAAATTCCCGGGACCAGTTGAGCACACCGCCGTCGTCGATCCTTATGACCCACCCAACCGCATCAGGGGGAGGATAGCTGGTGGAATAGGTAACGCTTCCGAAGCAGTTCCCGTCGTCGTCAGAGTACACTCCCTCCGTGGATTCGTACTCATAATAGGGGTCATGGAATTCCCCTGTCCACGGAACAATGCCGCTGGAATCCGCTATCCCGATCTGGAACCAGCCATCTTTTACTCCTGCCACGGTAAAACCACCGGGCAATGAGGGTGAGCTATTGAAACATGTAACTACGTCCATCTGAGTAGGTGAAGGGATGGTCCAGATTACCCCTCCATCAAGGTCCCTTTTCTGCATCTGACTTCCATATCTGAGGAGAATATATCCGTCGGAAGTAGCGTAAACAGAGGTTGAGGCTACTGAGAGATCCATGCTCCACAGAGTGCTTCCGTCGGAATCAAGCCTGATAAGCTTGTGACTGCCGCTAAAGCCGACGAGGAGAATACATCCTCCTCCGGGAACCTGTGCGAGTCCTCTTGGAGGAAGGTCATAACTGTGCTGCCAGATTATGTCGCCGTTGTTATCAGCCTTGACCAGCCAAGTCGTAAGATCCTTCGAGGTATAGCTGTAGCAGGCGAAGATAGATCCACCGTTCGCAGGAGGAAGAACGAAGAGATCGTAGCAGAAACCCGGGCAGTCGAAAGTGTTGAGCCAGGTATCGTAAGCGTTGACAAGACTTGCTGTTGATAAGACAAGCAGTAAAACAAAGGATAAACCCGTTCTCATGACAACCTCCTGTTGCTATATAGCCGTGTAAATAGCAATAACGGGTGTACCCCTGGAAGTCAAGGAGCAATAGAAACAGAATTTCCTGCAATTCAGGAGTTACTGGCGATCCTGTCAATCAGCTAAAATGCGTATAGCAGCGATTCCATGTAGATACTGGCAATACTGAGCTTATTGCTTACTTCAGGCCAATCAGAGGAGTCTGTAGGAATCTGATCCTGCTATGCAAAAGTGGAATCATACTATTTTAGAGAACTTCTCTTTCAGCTGTAGAAAGTATTCCCGCAGATTCCGTGCTTACGACACACCTCTGTGACAAGCATTCCTGCATCTGCTTCAGCAGAATTGCAGTTTTGAAACCCCATCCCTCAACCTCCGGAGTGTCCGAGAATTGGGAATAGCTCATTCGCAGAAAGTCTCATTCTAATAACTGTCGCTTAAATGGGGGAAGCCACGAATGCTGTGCAGATACACCTATCCATCTACATATAGTAACCAACATCTTCCGCTGAAAAACAAATCGTCTATGAGTTTAGAAAGATTTGACCAGAAACCCGGGATGTACAAATGCTCCTTGACTGTCCTCACTTGGGCTGTTTTCTCCCCAAAACAAAGCAATACCCGGCACGAAAGTGCCGGGTATGTCATCCAGACTGGTAGCGGGGGCAGGATTTGAACCTACGACCTTTGGGTTATGAGCCCAACGAGCTACCGGACTGCTCCACCCCGCGACTGAGGTGCGAACATAGCAAACAAAGGCAAAAATGTCAACTCTAAACTATATATTCATCCCCAGGGAAATCCTGTGGGTGTTGCCCAGATCGGCACAGGGTTTCCACGCATAATCCAGGGAAAACTGATTGTAGCTGGTTCCCATGCCGAAACCCATGGCATCAATGAATCCGCCACCGGCATTGTCCGCGGTGTCTTTTGCTGAAAGACTCCACCCGGTTCGAAGGGCAAGCATCTCAACCGGTCTGTACTCTATTCCCGCTGCAAAGTCAAAGTCTCCTTCCAGCGGTAGAGTTGCATCTGCAGCAACCAGAAGATTATCGTTTAACAAAGCCTGAGATACTCCTGCTGCTATCTCTGTGGGCATCGGGTCATTCTCACTGTAAAAAGCTTTTGTCTGAACCCCTGCATTCCTTACTACAACGGCACCGGCAAATCCCGGCAGGGCTGAAGGAGTGTACATTCCCCCAATATCCACACTGAATCCGTTTGCATTGTAGCTGTCTATCTGAGAATAGATAAATCTGCCTGTAGCTCCTATGGAAATGCTCCCTGAAAGGGGTTTCGCCCAGGTGCCGGCCAGCGCCATACTGTTGGACGAAAACTGTTCCCCTGTTCCAAGAGGATCTTCCATGGTTGTTCTGTCAAAACTGCCACCGTAGAAGTAGTTCAGAGATACACCAATTACCGTGTTTTCGCGGGGATTGACCCATCCGGCAAAACCAGCCTGCATGTCCATCATATAGCTGGTGTATGTTGTTGTAAGTTCACTCTCTTTCAAATCAGCTGAAGCTGCCGGATTCCAGTACAAAGAAATCGGATCTCCTGGAACAGCAGTAAATGCTCCACCCATGGCAACAGCTCTGGCTCCTGCCGGTATCTGTAGAAAAGCAAAACCTGCCGTTCCCCCTGCGCTGGCTGCAAGAAAAGCAAAAAGTACCAGAGTACAAGTCAGTTTCATTTTATTCTCCTGTTATTTCTGAGTCCGTTTCAACCGGAACTGAATTCGCCGTATCTTTCAACACTGGTCTCATGGCAAAGAAGATGTAAGCACTGTCTGCTCTAGCACCGTACAGCATCTCCACTGCGGTTACCGTTACAGTGTACGCAACAGAATCCGAACCTGTAACAAACTGAAGAACCGGCAAATCGTCCGGTTGTTCATCTATAGTATTCATGCCCCCTCCCCGGAGTTCCAGACGGAGGTCGTAAATGGCATTACCGCCTAAACCACAGAGTACACCCTCGAGGTTGGGCCCGGGATAAATTAAAAACGATAAGGGCTCCCCGGCAGACAAATATACTCCCCGGCTCCACTGGGAAGAGTATCCGTTGAACAGATACTCACTCATAAAGGAATCTGCCTCTTCCGAAAGAGAACCCAGGACAAAAACAAGTAAAACAAAAAACATGATCAATCCTTGAGGCCGGAACGTGAATAGCTGGCTGCCAGGTGCTTCTGCGCAAACAGGAACAGTATTATCAGAGGAAGAACACTGAAAGTTGATGCCGCCATGAGCAGCTGGTAGTTGCTTGACTGCTCCTGATTAAAGTAACTGAGCCCCACCTGAAGAACTCGCAGCTTCTCTGAATGGGTCACAACCAGGGGCCACATAAAACTGTTCCACGACCCTATTACATTGAAAAGCATAATGGTTGCTATCACTGATTTGGAAAGGGGAAGAGCAACCCTCCACAGGTAGGCAAACCTGCTGCATCCATCAAGCCTTGCTGCCTCATACAGAGACTTGGGAAGAGTCATAAAGTGCTGTCTCAGAAGAAAAATGCTGAATACATTTGTTGTCCAGGGAACAATCAGAGCAAGGTATGTATCCACCCATCCCAGCTTTGCAAGAATCACATAGCTGGGGGCAAGGTAAACTGGCTGCGGAACCATCATTGTGGAAAGAAAAAGCAGAAACAGTTTGTCCCGACCCGGGTAAGACATGGTTCCAAAAGAATAGGCCGCCAGGGAACTGGTAATAAGAACACCAACCAGAGTAATTCCAGTAACGATCAGGGTGTTGAGAAAGTAGGTTCCGAAAGGAACTCTGTTCCACGCCTCTACATAGTTCTGAAAACCACCCTGTTCAAGGCTGGTGGATACCATCCAGAGAAAAGGCATCAGCATGACAATGCCGCCGGCAAGAAGAAGAGCATGCTTGAGCAGCTGTGCTTTTTTCACGAGTAGTGCACCCTTCTCTCTCCGAAACGCCTTTGTAAAATAGTCAGACCTAGAAGCACAACAAACAGGAAAACACTTATGGCGCTGGCGTAACCGATATCAAACCTGTCAAACGCCTTCTGGAACAGGTAGAAAACTATCACATTTGTTGTTCCCAGGGGGCCGCCACCCGGTGGTGGTGTCATTACATAGACCAGCGCAAAGGTCTGGAAGGAAGCAATGGTACTCATGATCAAAACATAGAAGGTCGTGGGGGAAAGCAGAGGCCAGGTGACATGCCGAAAAGTTCCCCATTTCCCTGCTCCGTCAAGCCTTGCCGCCTCGTAGTATGTACCGGGGATATTCTCCAGCCCTGCTAGAAACAGAACTGTGTTGTACCCTATGCTCTTCCAGACACTGACAATCATCAGAGAAACCAGTGCAAGACTGGGCCCGGCAAAGATTCCACCCGGGTGAATTCCAAAGGGAGAAAGTATCATTTCAAAAATACCGCGGGGTTCTCGAAGCCACATCAAAGGATTCCCGCCAAGAGCAGTAATAACCCCGTTTATCGGACCGGCCTCAGGCTTGAACAGCCATGTCCAGACGACAGACACCGCCACAGCGGAGGTTACAACCGGCAAAAAATAGATGGTTCTATAGATGGCTTTGCCCTTGAGTTCTCCACGAAGAAGCATTGCCAGAACAAGTGGAATAGCAATTCCGGCAGGAACAACACCCAGCACAAAAAACACGGTATTGCTTACACTGTTCCAGAACCGGCCATCGGTAAACATTCTTTCATAGTTGGAAAAAGCCACAAAACCGTGGAATCCTCCAATGTCATAGTCGGAGAAAGAAGCTGTAAAACTGGCAAGTATAGGAATTGTTCTGAAACAGATAACTATGATAAGTGCAGGCAGTATATACAGATATGGAGATATTTTTGAACCTGTTCTCATTAACTTCTCTCAGGGTAGGAAGGAATAAGCAAAATTGATAGACTCTCCATCAGTATACAGGAAAATATTGCCTTGACGGTCTGTTCGCAAGATTCGCGCACCGGTGTCTTCCCAGGCCCTGAGAACTTCCGTGTGAGGATGACCGAAAGGGTTGTCTCTGCCGCAGCTGAACACGGCAAACTGGGGCGCAGTTTTTCTTAACCACGGAGGGAAAAGAGAACTCCTGCTGCCGTGATGGGGAACTTTCATAACTGTTACCGGTGTCTGGAACGGTGTCATCCGCATTATGGTTTCGTTTTCAATGTCCCCCGTAAGCAACAGAGTAAAGTTGCCACATGTGACCAGATACACGGCAGAGGCTTCATTCGGGCTGCCTGCTCCGCGTTCCAGCCACACGACCTGAAGAAGAACATCATCGGATAAATTCCAGCTGTCTTCCCCGGAAAGAACCTCATAACCGCACTGGGAATCCATTGCGTACTGAAGCAGCCCTTCATACACGCCGGATGCAAAGTCAATTCCGGGATCTATAAGCATATTGCAATGAAACACCTCCATGGCATCTCTGCACCCACCTATGTGATCCGCGTGGGGATGCGTAAAGGCAACCACCGAAAGGGATTCTACTCCGCACTCTCTCAACCTCTGAACCACTGGAGCTCTCATCGCTCCCTCTCCAGGGGGACCTCCATCTATAAGCCATGTGCTCTCGCCAGCCTGAAGCAGAATCGCGTCTCCGTTTCCTACATCAAGAAAAGCGACGGTAAGAAGAGTGTCATCTGGTTCCCCTTCCCGAAGAAAATGAGATCTGTCAGCAGGAACATCTGGACACTCAACGGTTATAAATGGAAGCAGGCTTTCTAGGGTGGCGGGACCTACCCCTGGAACAAATTCGAGCTCTTCAACAGAACAGAAGGCAGAAATGGTTTCTCTGTACTCTACTATTGCTTTCGCGGTGGAAAGACCCACTCCGTGTAATCTGCAGAGATCCTCTTCTGAAGCGCTATTCAGATCCAGTGGCAAAGGGTCTAAAAGCGTTGATACAGCGAGAACAATCAATAATAACATGATACCACTTGACACAGGCTTCCCGGTTAGAGAATGTATGCACTCAATATAATTGAAAGAGGGAGGTACCCCATTTGAATAAATATCTTTTATCGGTACTTTTGTTGCTGACCGCGGCCGCTTTTGCCGGGCATCTGCGCCTGGAGGACAGCAGCTACAACACGATAGCTTATATACGCGAAGACGGAAGAATTGAGGACGCCTCTTTTCAGCCTCTGGGCAGAATAGTCTTCGACGAAGACGCAGATAGAATAAGAATTGAAGATGCCGGGTTCAACACCCTTGGTTATATCGATAATGATGAATTTCTCGACAGTTTCGAAGATCGAATCTTTGAACTTACTTCCGACGGAAGACTGAAAAATCATCGATTCCGCGATGTTGCTATAATCAGAAATGATGGAACCGTTGAGGCTCTCAATTTCAGCGTTATTCTCTACACTGACGGATCTAATGATGATCTGGCCCGGAGGATTGCGGTTTATCTGATTTATTTCAGCAATCTGCTGGAGTAGCCTCAACCGTCGGAACCCCATGAACTACTTACAGCAATCTGCTGGAGTAGCCTCAACCGTCGGAACCTCATGAACTACTTACCGCAATCTGCTGGAGTAGCCTCAACCGTCGGAACCCCATGAACTACTTACAG
>Ga0164318_10001985_pt1 | contig 18707 bp, 33 predicted proteins | sample GuaBasSedimGuay9_FD_113734 | JGI IMG/M metagenome (GOLD analysis project Ga0164318, IMG submission 113734) | Subseafloor sediment microbial communities from Guaymas Basin, Gulf of California, Mexico - Guay9, Core 4571-4, 0-3 cm | ecosystem: Environmental > Aquatic > Marine > Hydrothermal vents... | reverse complement strand
AGGTAGTTAAAAACACACCCATTTATAGGTGTTAGTATAATTCAAACTATCTTTTTTTTATTACAATAAGTGATTAATACTACTGTATTTCTGTATTTTATATATTTAACAAAAAAATGCGATATTTTTATTAATAAAGCTTTGTTGATAAAGAAATATGTTTATCTTTGCACTCGCTAAAAATGAGACATATGTCTTAATATTTAGTAAAGTATAAGATAAATTAGTAGGAACCTGACAAGGATAGACCGATATAGGTTCCAAAAAAGAGTTATTAAATAACAATCTCTTTTGGGTCTGAATATATGTCCAACCTACCAATTTTTCAATACATTTTAATAATAATTAGATTGATATTTACAGTTTTAAAGCTGTCAATATTCTGATATTCAATATTTAAACAATACTTTGTTGATAAGTATTTTAATATGTTGGGTATTGTGGATTTAGTTGTACTTTTGCAGCCCCGTAAATAACGGGAAATTAGAACATAATTATCAATTGAAGCAAATATTTTTTATTAAATTATGCCAACAATACAACAGTTAATCAGAAAAGGTCGCAAGAAGCTGACTGACAAAAGCAACTCTCCAGCTTTGGACTCATGTCCACAGCGTCGAGGAGTTTGTGTACGTGTATACACTACTACACCAAAAAAGCCTAACTCGGCAATGCGTAAAGTAGCTCGTGTGCGTTTGACTAATGGAAAAGAGGTTAACGCCTATATTCCTGGAGAAGGTCACAACTTACAAGAGCACTCTATTGTACTTATTAGAGGAGGTAGAGTTAAAGATTTACCAGGAGTACGTTACCATATCGTACGTGGAGCTTTAGATACGTTAGGAGTAGATGGTCGTACTCAACGTCGTTCAAAGTATGGAACTAAGCGTCCTAAGAAGAAATAAGAATTTTCATTATTAAATAAGATGAAACAATGAGAAAACAAAAGCCAAAAGTACGAATTACATTACCGGATCCAAAATTTGGTGATACTTTGGTAACAAAATTCGTAAATAATATGATGGTCGGTGGAAAGAAAAATACTTCATATAGTATTTTCTATAAAGCGATGGATATTGTACAAGATAAGTTGACTGAGGAAAACCCAGTTGAGGTATTTAAAAAGGCATTAACAAACATTACTCCTGCTGTTGAGGTAAAGAGTCGTCGTATTGGTGGTGCTACTTTTCAGATTCCTACACAGATTTATGCTTCTCGTAAGGAGTCTATAGGTATTAAAGCGCTTATTGGTGCTGCTCGTAAACGTCACGAAAAGACAATGGGAGAGAAGTTAGCTGGAGAAATTTTAGCTGCTTTTAAAGAAGAAGGTGCTGCCTTCAAAAAGAAAGAAGAGATTCACCGTATGGCTGAAGCTAATAAAGCATTCTCTCATTTTAGATTTTAATATATAGCAAGATATAGAGATGTCGGATTTAAATAATACAAGAAATATTGGTATAATGGCTCATATTGATGCGGGTAAAACCACAACAACTGAGCGTATATTATATTATACTGGTAAAAGTTATAAAATTGGGGAGGTGCACGATGGTGCAGCTACCATGGACTGGATGGTTCAGGAGCAAGAGCGAGGTATAACAATTACCTCTGCTGCTACTACTGTATTTTGGAAGTATAAAGATATTAATAATAAGATTAATATTATTGATACTCCGGGTCACGTTGATTTTACTGTTGAGGTGGAGCGTTCGCTTCGTATCCTTGATGGTGCTGTTGCATTATTTTGTGCAGTAGGTGGTGTTGAGCCTCAATCAGAAACTGTTTGGCGTCAAGCTACAAAGTACAAAGTACCTCGTATTAGTTTTGTAAATAAAATGGATCGTTCTGGTGCCAACTTCCTTCAGGTTGTTGATCAAATCCGCGATCGTCTTAAAGCAAACCCTGTACCTCTTCAAATTCCTATTGGCGCTGAAGATGACTTTAAAGGTGTTGTTGATTTAATTACTAATAAAGCTTATATTTGGGATGAGGACGATAACGGAGTTACAATTAACGAAGTTCCAGTTCCTGAAGATTTACTTGAAACTGTTGAGGAATACCGTACTCTATTAGTAGAGGGTGTTGCTGAAGAGGATGACGAGTTATTCGAAAAATACATGGAAGATCCTGATTCTATTACAGAAGAGGAGATGAAAAAACATATTCGTAAAGCTACTATCGAGCAACGTATTACTCCGGTAATGTGTGGTTCTGCATTTAAGAACAAAGGTGTTCAAATGCTTTTAGATGCTGTTATCGATTTTCTTCCTAGCCCTATGGATGTTGAAGATATTGAAGGAGAAAATCCTGATACTAACGAAATGGAATCAAGAAGCCCTGATGCTGATGCTCCATTTTCTGCTTTGGCATTTAAGATTGCTACAGACCCATTTGTTGGTCGTTTAGTATTCTTTAGAGTTTATTCTGGTACACTTAAGGCTGGTTCTTATGTGTTGAATACATCTACAGGTAAGAAAGAGAGAATCTCTCGTATTATGCAGATGCACTCTAATAAGCAAAATCCACTTGAAGAAATTCAAGCAGGAGATATAGGAGCCGCTGTTGGTTTTAAAACTATACGTACTGGTGATACTCTTTGTGATCAAAAGCATCCAATTATTCTTGAATCAATGGATTTCCCTGATCCTGTAATTAGTATTGCTATTGAGCCTAAAACTCAAAAGGATATTGATAAATTAGGTAATGGTTTAGCAAAGCTTTCAGAAGAAGATCCTACATTCAAAGTTAAAACGGATAAGGATAGTGGACAAACAATTATCTCAGGAATGGGAGAGCTTCACTTAGATATTCTTATTGATCGTCTTAAGCGTGAGTTTAAAGTAGAATGTAATCAAGGTCAACCTCAAGTATCTTATAAGGAAGCACTTCTTACAAGTACTGAGCACCGCGAGTCATATAAGAAACAATCTGGTGGACGTGGTAAGTTTGCTGATATTAAATTCGAAATTGGACCAGCTGACGAAGGAAAAGAAGGTCTTCAATTTATCGATGAGATTAAAGGTGGTAATATTCCTAAAGAATTTATCCCTTCAGTTGAAAAAGGATTTAAAGAAGCTATGCTTAATGGTCCTTTAGCAGGATTTGAAGTTGAGAATATGAAAGTTCGTCTTTATGATGGTTCTTATCATAATGTTGACTCTGATCAGTTATCATTTGAATTAGCTGCTAAAATGGGATTCCGTAACGCATCTTCTAAAATGAAGAAAGCACTTCTTGAGCCTATAATGAAGGTAGAAGTAGTTACTCCGGATGTATCAATGGGTGATGTTATCGGTGACCTTAATAAAAGACGTGGTATTGTTGATGGCGTAGAAGCTAAAGATGGAACACAAAACATTAAAGCTATGGTGCCATTATCAAATATGTTTGGTTATGTTACCGCCCTAAGAACGATTACTTCGGGTCGTGCAACTTCAACAATGACGTTTGATCATTACTCTGAAGTACCAGATTCAATAGCAGAAGAAATTATCAATAAATAAGTATACTTTGATATGAGTCAGAAAATTAGAATAAAATTAAAATCTTACGATTATAACTTGGTTGACAAATCAGCCGCAAAGATCGTAAAGACAGTAAAGGCTACAGGAGCTGTAGTGAATGGTCCAATACCACTTCCTACAAATAAGAAGATATACACTGTATTGCGTTCGACTTTTGTAAACAAGAAAGCACGTGAGCAGTTTGAACATTCAACTTATAAGCGATTGTTAGATATTTACAGTACAACTTCAAAAACAATTGATGCTCTTATGAAATTAGAGCTTCCAAGTGGAGTAGAAGTAGAAATTAAAGTTTAAGTTTTTTAAAAGAAAACATTAGAAACAATGTCAGGAATAATAGGAAAAAAAGTAGGAATGACTAGCTTATTCGATGCCTCTGGTAAAAATTTACCATGCACAGTTATCGAAGCAGGTCCTTGTGTAGTAACACAAGTAAAATCCGACGATGTTGATGGATATTCTTCAGTTCAATTAGCTTTTGACGAAGCTAAAGAGAAGAATACTTCAAAAGCAATGATGGGCCATTTCAAAAAAGCAGGTACAACACCAAAACGTGTTCTTGTTGAATTTGGTCGTTTTGTGAACAAACATCAATTAGGAGAAATCGTTACAGTTAATGAGTTTGCCGAAGGTGAATTTGTTGATGTAGTTGGAACTTCTAAAGGAAAAGGTTTTCAGGGTGTAGTTAAGCGTTATAACTTTAAGGGTGTTAACGATGCTACTCACGGTCAACATAACAGATTAAGAGCGCCAGGTTCTATTGGAGCAAGTTCGTACCCATCACGTGTATTCAAAGGAATGCGCATGGCAGGTCGTACTGGTGGTGGTCGTGTTAAGATGATTAACCTTGAAGTACTGAAAGTAGTTGAAGATAAAAATTTATTAATTGTTAAGGGCTCTATAGCTGGTCCTAACGGTTCATATGTAATTGTAGAAAGATGGAATTAGCAGTATATAATATATCAGGAAAAGAAGCTGGTCGTAAAATTAAGCTTAATGATAGCATTTTTGCTATTGAGCCTAACGATCACGCGATTTACTTGGATGTAAAATTACTCCAAGCAAATAAACGTCAAGGAACACATAGTGCTAAAGAGCGTTCGCAACTTTCAGGAAGTAGAAGAAAGATAAAACGTCAAAAAGGAACTGGTACAGCTCGTATGGGTGATATCAAAAGTCCTCTTTTGAGAGGTGGAGCAAGAGCCTTTGGCCCACGCCCACGTAACTATTCTTTCAAACTTAATAAGAAGTTAAGAAAGTTAGCTCGTCTTTCAGCATTATCATATAAAGCTAAAGATAATGAGATTATTGTTGTAGAGGATTTCAATTATGAAACTCCAAATACAAAGCAGTATTTATCATTATTGAAAGGTTTTGATTTATCAGAAAGAAAAAGCTTATTAGTATTGCCAGGTGCAAATAGTAACATCTATTTATCAGCTCGTAATATTAAAAATGCAAAAGTGACTATCGCTAAGGATATCAATACTTATGATTTGCTTAATGCTAATAAGATAATTATAGCAGAAAGTTCAATCAAAGAGATAGAAGCACTTTTTGTAAAGTAGATTGTTGAATTCATAAACTTATAGAGAAATGAATATCATAGAAAAGCCGATAATTACCGAAAAGATGAACCAGTTGGGCGAGAAGTTAAATCGCTTTGGGTTTTTGGTAAACAATAGGGCTAACAAAATTCAAATTAAGAAAGCAGTGGAAGATCTATATGATGTAGAAGTAGTAGCTGTGAACACTATGAACTATAGTGGTAAGACTAAGGCAAGAGGCACCAAAGGTGGCTATATTAAAGGAAGAACAAAAGCAATGAAAAAAGCAATTGTTACCTTAGCTGAAGGACAAAGTATAGATTTTTATAGTAATATCTAGGAATATATAGACATGGCTTTAAAGAAATTCAATCCAACAACGCCAGCAAGGCGCTACAAAGTAGCAGGAACCTTCGATGACGTAACAACATCAACACCTGAAAAGAGCTTGTTGGCTCCAATGAAAAGATCAGGTGGAAGAAACAGTCAGGGAAAAATGACAATGCGCTATATTGGCGGTGGTCATAAGAAAAAGTACCGTGTTATCGACTTCAAACGCGATAAAGAAGGTATCCCAGCAACTGTAAAGACAATTGAGTATGATCCAAATCGTACTGCTAGAATTGCATTATTGTTTTATGCCGATGGCGAAAAACGATATATTGTAGCTCCTAAAGGACTTACAGTAGGCATGAAAATTATGGCAGGAAAGGAAGCAACTCCAGAAGTCGGAAATTCTATGTACTTAAGTGATATTCCTTTCGGAACAGTCATTCATAACATCGAATTACGTCCTGGACAAGGTTCTAAAATGGCTCGTAGTGCAGGCTCTTTCGCACAGTTATTAACTCGTGAGGGAAAGTTTGCAGTAATCAAATTACCTTCTGGTGAGACTAGATTAGTACTACAGACATGTAAAGCTACAATCGGAGTTGTTTCAAACTCTGACCATATGCTTGAACGTAGTGGAAAAGCAGGTCGAACACGTTGGTTAGGACGTCGCCCTAGAGTGAAACCAGTTAACATGAACCCAGTCGATCACCCAATGGGTGGTGGTGAAGGTCGTGCAACAGGTGGTCACCCACGATCAAGAAAAGGTATTCCAGCGAAAGGCTTTAAGACTCGCGCTAAGAAGAATCCTTCGAATAAGTATATCATTGAAAGAAAGAAGAAATAATTTAAAGAGATATAGATATGAGTCGTTCGTTAAAAAAGGGTCCATACATACATTACAAGTTAGAACGTAAGGTATTGGCCTCTCTAGAATCAAAGAAGAAAACTACTATCAAAACATGGTCTCGAGCATCAATGATTTCTCCAGACTTCGTAGGAGCCACTATAGCAGTGCACAATGGAAATAAATTTATTCCTGTTTTTGTAACTGAAAATATGGTAGGTCACAAACTAGGAGAATTTGCTCCTACACGTACTTATCGTGGTCATGCCGGTAGTAAGAACAAAGGAAAAAGATAATAAGACATGGGAAAGAGAAAACATAATAGTGCTGAAGTAAAAAAAGCGGAAATGAAGACAACCTACTTCGCTAGGTTGACAGATGTTCCAACTTCGCCACGTAAGATGAGAATCGTAGCTGACCTAGTGCGCCTTAACGATGTTGAGCAAGCATTAGCAATACTAAAGCATTCTCCAAAAGAAGCCTCTGGACGTTTGTACAAGCTTTTACTAAGTGCCATGGCAAATTGGCAAGCTAAGAATGAAGGTGTAAGAATGGAAGACGCACAATTGTATATTAAAGAGATCTTTGTAGACTCTGCAAGACAATTGAAAAGAATTCGTACAGCACCTCAAGGGCGTGCGCATAGAATTCGAAAGCGTTCTAACCACGTTACTCTTATCCTAGATAGTAGAGTTGAGTTAACTGAAGATAATAACAATTAATATAATCAACAATGGGTCAAAAGACAAATCCAATAGGTTTTCGATTAGGAGTTATCAAAGGATGGGACTCTAACTGGTATGGTGGAAAAAGTTTTACTGCCAAACTAGTAGAAGACGATAAAATTAGAAAGTATCTTTATGTACGTCTTGCTAAGGCTAGCGTATCTAAGATATACATTGAACGTACACTTAAGTTGATTACCGTTACTATCAATACAGCACGTCCAGGTATTATCATAGGTAAGCAAGGATCAGAAGTAGACAAGCTAAAAGAGGAATTAAAGAAATTAACGGGAAAAGAAATACAGATTAATATCTCAGAGATTAAACGTCCAGAAATGGATGCTCGTTTGGTAGCTCAGTCTGTTGCACAACAGATTGAGGGTCGTGTTTCTCACCGTAGAGCAATTAAAATGGCAATTCAGGCAACAATGCGCGTTGGAGCACAAGGAATTAAGATTCTTGTAAGCGGTCGTATTGGCGGTGCTGAAATGGCAAGAACAGAAATGTATAAGGAGGGTCGTATTCCGTTACATACGATTCGTGCAGACATCGATTATTCGTTGATTGAAGCGCAAACTACTTATGGATTGCTAGGTGTTAAAGTATGGATCTTCAAGGGCGAAGTTTATGGAAAACCGGATTTAAGTATCGCAGGAAATATAAGCAAAGGATCGTCTAATCGTAAAGGTGGTGGTGGAAATCGCCAAAGAGGAAACAGAAAGAGAACTCGTTAAGTATTATAGAACCGTTAAAATTTTGGAATAATGTTACAGCCAAAGAAAACAAAGTTCAGGAAAATGCAAAAAGGCCGTATGAAAGGCAATGTGACTCGCGGGGCACAATTATCTTTCGGTACTTTTGGTATCAAGTCTCTAGAGGAAACTTGGTTAACTGGACGACAAATAGAAGCTGCTCGTCAAGCAGTAACACGTTATATGAAACGTGAAGGTCAAATATGGATTCGAGTATTTCCAGACAAGCCACTTACTAAAAAGCCTGCAGAGGTTCGTATGGGTAAGGGTAAAGGAGCTCCAGAATTGTTCGTAGCACGATGCAAGCCTGGTAAAATCATATTCGAAGCTGAAGGTGTACCTTTAGAAGTTGCCAAAGAGGCAATGAGATTGGCAGCGCAGAAGCTACCTATTAAAACAAAGTTTATCGTTCGTAACGATTACGTTGAATAGGTAAAGTTTTAAAACTTATTTAAAAACATTTGAATAATGAAACAAGAAGAAATAAAAGAACTGTCGTTAGATGATCTGAAAGATCGTTTAAGTGAAGAAAAAGGTTTTCTTTCGAAAACTAAACTTCATCATGCTGTTAGCCCAGTGGAGAACCCACAAATTATTAAAGCAAGCCGCAGAACAGTTGCTCGGTTGAATACTGAGCTTCGTAAACGAGAGTTAGAAGCTGCTAAAAAATAATTTTTAATCTGAATAATGATGGAAAGCAGAAATTTAAGAAAAGAGCGTATAGGTGTTGTTGTTAGTGATAAGATGGATAAGTCTATATCAGTTACAATTGAACGTAAAGTGAAACACCCTATGTACGGTAAGTTCGTTAAGAAATCAAAGAAATATTTGGTACACGACGAAAATAACGATTGTGGAATTGGTGATACTGTAAAAATTATGGAAACACGTCCACTTAGTAAGAACAAATGTTGGAGATTAGTCGAAATCATTGAAAGAGCTAAATAGGTATGTTACAACAAGAATCAAGAGCAATAGTTGCTGATAATAGCGGCGCGAAAGAGATTTTGGTAATCCGTGTACTCGGAGGTACTAAGAAACGTTATGCACGTATTGGCGATAAGGTGGTAGTGACAATTAAGTCAGCAACTCCAAATGGTAATATAAAGAAGGGTTCCGTTCAAAAAGCTGTTGTTGTTAGAGCAAGAAAAGAAATTCGTCGTAAAGATGGTTCTTATATTCGCTTTGATGATAACGCAGTTGTATTGTTAAATACTACTGGCGAAATGATGGGAACACGTATTTTCGGTCCTGTAGCTCGTGAGTTACGTGATAACGGATTTATGAAAATTGTTTCTTTAGCACCAGAGGTGTTATAAATTGAACCATATAAAGAGATAAAGATATGAGTTTTAAATTAAAATTAAAGAAAGGCGATAAGGTTAAAGTTATCGCTGGACGCGACAAAGGTAGCGAAGGTGTAATACGTATAGTATTCCCAGCGAAGAATAAAGCCATTGTCGATGGTATTAACATGGTATCGAAACATGCCAAACCTTCTAACGAGAATCCTCAGGGTGGAATCGTTAAACAAGAAGCAGCAATTCATATGTCGAATTTGATGCTAATTGACGAAAAGGGTAACACTACACGTGTTGGTCGAAAAGTAGAAGAGGGTAAGATTGTTCGTTATTCAAAAAAATCAGGGGAGGTAATTAAGTAATGAGTTATTCACCAAGATTACACGCAAAGTATAAAGACGAGATAGTTCCTGCAATGATGAAGGAATTTAGCTATAAGTCTGTTATGGAAGTGCCTAAGTTAGTAAAAATTGCAATCAACCAAGGTGTTGGTGCAGCTATCACTGACAAAAAATTATTAGATGCTACTATAGAAGAGTTGTCTTTAATTACTGGTCAAAGAGCAGTAAAAACATACTCAAAGAAAGATATTTCTAACTTTAAGCTTCGCCAAGGAATGGGGATAGGTGCTAAAGTTACTTTACGAAGCGCAAAAATGTTAGAATTTTTGGATCGTTTAGTTGCTGTATCACTACCTCGTGAGCGCGACTTCAAAGGTGTTAGTGATAAAGGATTTGATGGTAGAGGTAATTATACTCTAGGTATTACTGAACAATTAATTTTTCCAGAGATTGTTATGGATAAAATTAATCGAATTCAAGGTATGAACATCACATTCGTTACAACCGCTAATACTGATGCTGAAGGTTTAGCACTTTTAAAAGCTTATGGTTTACCATTTAAAAATCAAAAATAATGGCTAAAGAATCAATGAAAGCGCGTGAGCGCAAGAGACAAAAAATGGTTGCTAAGTATGCTGACAAAAGAGCTGCATTAAAAGCTGCCGGAGATTACGAAGGTTTACAGAAACTTCCTAAAAACGCATCACCAGTTCGTTTGCACAATCGTTGCGCACTTAGTGGTAGACCAAAAGGTTATATGCGTCAATTTGGAATTTCTCGTATTAATTTCCGTGAGATGGCCCTTGCCGGTCTTATCCCAGGAGTTAAGAAAGCCAGTTGGTAATTTTATTTATTAATAATTAATTTTTTATAAGATGGTAACCGATCAAATAGCAGATTACTTAACTAGAATTAGAAATGCTGTAAAAGCAAAGCATAGAGTAGTCGAAGTGCCTTCTTCAAATTTAAAAAAGGAAATGACCAAAATTTTGTATACAAAAGGTTATATCCTAAGCTATAAGTTTGTAGATGAAGGTGCAAAGAGTAATATTAAGATTGCATTAAAATATCACCCAGAGACTAAGCAGTCAGCAATTACTTCTATGGAGCGTATTAGTAAACCAGGTTTACGTAAATATACTAACTCTAAAGAATTGCCAAAGGTGATTAATGGATTAGGAATTGCAATTATTTCAACTTCTAAAGGTGTTATTACGGATAAAGAAGCTCGCAGACTCAAAGTAGGTGGTGAGGTTTTATGTTACGTAAGCTAATTTTCAAATATATAGCAATATGTCAAGAATAGGTAAACAACCAGTAACAATTCCTGCAGGTGTTGATGTTAGCATTAACGATAAGCAAGTAACTGTTAAAGGAAAGAATGGCGAATTAACACAAAGTATTGATTCGAACATAGAAATAAAGATAGAAGAGAATCAAGTTATTGTTAATCGATTAGAGGACAGTAAAGAATCTCGTGCAAAGCATGGTTTAACACGTGCTTTAATAAATAATATGGTAATTGGAGTATCTGAAGGATATAAGATTGTACAAGAATTAGTTGGTGTGGGTTACCGTGCTACTAATCAAGGTCAAGTTTTAGATCTATCTTTAGGACACTCTCACCATATTTACTTTCAAATACCAGTAGAAGTAAAAGTAGAAACGGAATCAGTAAAAGGTAAATCACCTGTAGTAATACTTACATCTGCTGATAAGCAGCTAGTAGGACAGGTTGCAGCTAAGATTCGTTCAATGCGTAAACCAGAGCCATATAAAGGTAAAGGTGTACGTTACCTAGGTGAAGTAATTCGTAAGAAAGCAGGTAAAACAGCTGCTAGTTAGTAATTATATATAATAAAGCACGATGAGTAAAAGTAAATCATTTCAGAGATCTAGGATTAGGCGAAGAATCCGCGGCAAAATAAGCGGTACTTCTGAGCGTCCAAGATTGAGTGTATTTAGAAGTAATAAGCAAATTTATTGCCAAATCATAGACGATAGTAATGGAACTACATTAGTTTCTGCTGGTTCTTTGGATAAGGATATAGCTTCTAAAGTTGTTAATAAAATTGAGCAAGCTAAATTAGTTGGCCAATTATTAGCAGAGAAAGCCAAAGAGGCTGAAGTAGAGATTGTAACTTTCGACCGTGGAGGTTATGTTTATCATGGTAGAATCAAGGCTTTAGCAGAAGGTGCTAGAGAGGGAGGTCTTAAATTTTAAGGATTATGGCTAATATGAAAGATAAAAGAGTAAAATCAAGTGAAATTGATTACAAAGATCGCTTAGTTAGTATCCAACGTGTTACTAAAGTAACTAAAGGTGGTAGAACATTTAGTTTTTCGGCTGTAGTTGTTGTAGGAAATGAAGATGGCGTAGTAGGTTACGGTCTTGGTAAAGCTGGTGAGGTTGTTTCGGCAATCGCTAAAGGTGTTGATGATGCTAAAAAGAACTTAATTCATGTTCCAATTTTTAAAGGAACTATACCACATCAGCAATCAGGAAAGTATAGCGGTGCTAGAGTTTATATTCAACCAGCATCTAAGGGTACTGGAGTTATAGCTGGTGGTGCAATGCGTGCTGTGCTTGAGAGTGTTGGCGTTACTGATGTTTTGGCTAAGTCAAAAGGGTCTTCCAATCCACACTCAGTTGTTAAAGCAACTTTCAATGCGCTTCAACAATTACGTGACCCACAGATGGTTGCTCATATGCGTGGTATAAGTGTTGATAAAGTTTTTAATGGTTAATAATCGGTAGTAAAAATATTGTATTTTTGCCCGTTATAATTCGTAGTTTATGAAGAAGCTTAGAATAGAATTAGTAAAGAGCGGTATCGACCGCCCAGCACGTCAAAAACGTACTCTTGTTGCTCTTGGTCTTAAAAAGATGCACAGAGTTCGTATTGTAGATGCTAGCCCGCAAATGGTGGGTATGATTGATAGTGTTAAGCACTTGCTTAGCATTGAAGAAGTTTAGTAAATAATTTTTAAGATATAAAATAATGGATTTAAGTAGTCTTAAACCAGCAGAGGGATCAATTAAAACTCGAAAAAGAATCGGTAGAGGTCAAGGCTCCACACGTGGAGGTACTTCAACTCGAGGACATAAGGGACAAAAATCTCGCTCTGGATACAGCCGCAAAGCTGGTTTCGAAGGTGGTCAAATGCCACTTTATCGTCGTGTGCCTAAGTTCGGATTCAAGAATCGTTTCCGCGTTGAATATCAAGGAATCAATTTAGATACTATTCAGCAATTAGCTGATGATGGTATAACTAAGTTTGATCACGAAGTATTCATAACTAAAGGTTTAGCTCATAAGAATGACCGCGTAAAAATACTAGGTCGTGGAGAGCTTAAAGCTAAAGTAGAAATTAATGCACATGCTTTTACTGCCACTGCCCAAAAAGCTATTGAAGCTGCTGGTGGTGTTGCAACAAAATTGTAATAACAACACTTTTTTATACTAATGAAGAAATTTATAGAAACATTACAGAATATATGGAAAATTGAGGAGCTACGTAACCGTATTATCCTTACTCTTTCTCTTATTTTGATTTATCGACTAGGTGCCTATGTTGTATTACCTGGAGTTGACCCTCGTGGTCTAGAGGCTCTACAACAACAAGGTCAAGATGGTTTAATAGGACTTATTAATATGTTTTCGGGTGGAGCCTTTTCTAATGCTTCAATTTTTGCCCTAGGTATTATGCCATATATTACTGCTTCCATCGTAATTCAATTATTAGGAATGGCTGTGCCTTATTTCCAAAAATTGCAAAAAGAAGGTGAAAGTGGACGTCAAAAAATAAGTCAGTTTACACGTTTCTTAACAGTAGTGATCGTGGGTTTTCAGGCTCCAGGTTATATCGCTAATATGCTTAATACTTTAGGTAAGTATTATAATGCTGGTGGTCAAACTTTTGAGACTGTTCCTTTATACGCATCACATCCTGTATTCTTCTATGTACTTTCGGTAGTTATTCTAATTGCTGGTACTATGTTCGTTATGTGGCTTGGTGAAAGAATTACTGACAAAGGTATTGGAAACGGTATATCACTAATCATTATGATTGGTATTATTGCTCGTTTACCTATGGCTTTAGTTGCAGAATTCTCATCTAAAGTTTCTGGCGCAACTGGTGGTTTAGTCATGTTCTTAGCAGAAATGGTCTTCTTGGTTCTAGTTATTCTCATTACTATATTATTAGTACAGGGAACACGACGAGTACCAATTAACTTTGCTAAACGTGTTGTAGGAAATAAACAATATGGTGGTGTTCGTCAATATGTGCCTCTTAAAGTTAATGCTGCTGGTGTAATGCCAATCATTTTTGCGCAAGCAATAATGATGCTGCCAATCACTTTGATTGGTTATGCTCAATCTGAAGAGATGAGTTGGTTTGCTTCTGCATTTTCTAACTTTAATGGATTTTGGTATAATGCTACATTTGGTATAATGATTGTAATTTTTACTTATTTTTATACCGCAATAACTATCAACCCTAAGCAAATTGCTGAAGATTTAAAGAAAAATGGTGGTTTTATTCCTGGTGTTAAGCCTGGAAAAGCAACTGCGAATTTTTTAGATGTTATTCTTTCAAGAGTTACTCTTCCTGGTTCATTTTTCTTAGCATTTGTTGCTATTATGCCAGCATTAGTAAGCCAAGTTGGAATTAATCAACAGTTTGCACAGTTCTTTGGTGGTACTTCATTACTAATTTTAGTAGGAGTAGTATTAGATACGCTACAGCAAATCGAAAGTCATCTATTGATGCGTCATTATGATGGTTTAACTAAATCTGGTAGAATTAAAGGTCGTTCTAATAACATGATGAATGTTAGTGGAATGGGTGGAATGTAATACTCTATAAAAGATGATTGTTAAAACACTCGAACAAATAGAATTATTAAAACAAAGTTCATTACTTGTTGGCAAAACATTAGCTGAAGTAGCTAAAATATTGAAACCTGGTGTTAAAACTATAGATATCGACAAATTGGCAGAGACCTTTATTCGAGATAATGGTGCAATTCCTGGTTTCCTTGGCTATGGTGGCTTCCCGGGTACTTTATGTATTTCTATTAATGAAGAAGTAGTTCATGGAATACCTGGTAAAAGAGAACTTAAAGATGGCGATTTAGTCTCAATAGATTGCGGAACTTATATGAATGGATATTATGGCGATTATGCTTATTCATTTGCTATAGGTGAATGTAGTGATGAGGTAATTAAATTGCAGCAAACAACCAAAGATTCGTTATACCTTGGTGCCGAACAAGCAGTATTGGGGAAACGAGTTGGAGATATTGGTGCAGCAATTCAGAGCCATGTTGAAAGTTTTGGTTATTCAGTTGTTAGAGATTTGGTAGGTCATGGTATAGGCAAGAATTTGCACGAAAGCCCTGAGGTGTTTAATTATGGTAGAAAAGGAACAGGTAAAAAATTACCTGAGAATTTAGTAATTTGCATAGAGCCAATGATAAATGCAGGAACGAAAAACGTAGTTCAAGGTAATGATGGATGGACGATCACTACACGTGATAAGAAAGCATCAGCACATTTTGAGCACACAGTTGTTGTGAAAGCTGGAAAACCAGAGTTTTTGTCTACTTATGAGTATATTGAAGAAGTTTTGAAAATTAATAATAATATAAGATAATAATGGCAAAACAAGTATCGATAGAGCAAGACGGAACTGTTATTGAGTCTTTAGGAAACGCAATGTTTCGTGTAGAACTCGAAAATGGACATGTTTTAATAGCGCATATTTCAGGAAAGATGAGAATGCACTATATTAAAATATTGCCAGGAGATAAAGTGAAATTAGAAATTTCTCCTTATGATTTATCAAAAGGAAGAATAACATTTAGATATAAATAATTAATTGGGAGTAATATTGGAATAATTTTTGATAGAGCTGCCAAATAATAAAACAATTATATAATGAAAACAAGAGCATCTATAAAAAAGAGAACTGAAGATGATATAATGGTTCGCCGTAAAGGTCGTCTTTATGTTATCAACAAGAAAAATCCTAAGCATAAACAGCGTCAAGGATAGTAAATAGTAATTATAATAGTAACCATTTAAATTTAAAGTCGATGGCTAGAATCGCGGGAGTAGACATCCCAAACAAAAAAAGAGGCGAAATTGCACTGACTTATATCTTCGGAATAGGTCGCAGCACTGCCCAGAAAATTTTAGGAGCAGTTGGTGTTGATGTTCACAGAAATGTGGAAGAATGGACCGACGAAGAACAAAAGAAGATACGTGAGTATATTGGTGATAACTTTACAGTAGAGGGAGAGCTTCGCAGCGAAACCGCTATGAACATTAAGAGATTAATGGATGTTGGTTGTTACCGTGGTATACGTCATCGTGTCGGATTACCTCTACGTGGTCAACGCACTAAAAACAACGCCCGTACTCGTAAAGGTAAGAAAGTCACAATCGCCGGAAAGAAGAAAGTGACTCGATAAGTAAGGGTTAAAGTTTAAATAAAAAAACTTAAGAATTAGTAGCATTATGGCAAAGAACGTAAAAAAAGGTAAGTCAGCTAAGAAAAAGACTGTAAAGGTAGAGGCCGCAGGCCATGCCTATGTTAGCGCCTCCTTTAATAACATCATTGTTTCCTTAACAAATACTGCAGGTCAAGTAATATCTTGGTCTTCAGCTGGAAAAATGGGTTTTAGAGGCTCTAAGAAAAATACACCTTATGCTGGGCAAATGGCCGCAGAAGATTGCGCTAAAGTAGCCTATGATTTAGGCTTGCGCAAAGTAAAAGTATTTGTAAAAGGACCTGGATCAGGTCGTGAATCTGCAATCAGAGCAATTAATAATTCAGGAATTACGGTTACTGAAATTATGGATAAGACACCGCTTCCTCATAATGGATGCCGTCCTCCTAAGCGCAGAAGAGTATAAGTATTATTAGTTAATCAGAAAAAAACAAAGACATGGCTAGATATATTGGTCCCAAAACAAAAATCGCTAGAAAATTTGGCGAGACTATTTATGGTCCGGATAAAACCTACGATAAGAAGAGTCATCCTCCAGGACAACATGGAAACTCTCGTCGTCGTAAGAAGCTTTCAGAATACGGTACACAGCTTAAAGAAAAACAAAAAGCAAAGTACACATATGGTATTCTAGAAAAGCAATTCCGAAACTTATTTAAGAAAGCAAACCAGAAAGATGGTATTACAGGTGAAGTGCTATTGCAATTATGCGAGGCTCGTTTAGATAACTCTGTATTCCGTTTAGGGATTGCTCCAACGCGTTCTGCTGCTCGTCAGTTAGTATCGCACCGTCATATTACAGTTAATGGTGGACTAGTGAATATTCCTAGTTACTCATTACGTGCTGGTGACGTTATAGGAATTCGTGAAAAATCGAAATCATTAGAAGTTATAACTGACTCTTTATCGTCACCAAAATCTTGTCCTTGGATGGATTGGAATAGTGATAAATTAGAGGGAACGTTTAATCATTACCCTGATAGAGCTGATATCACTGAAAAAATCAATGAGCAGCTTATCGTGGAATTGTATTCTAAATAATACTTTGTCGAATAATTAAAATCATATTAGATGTCTATATTAGCATTTCAGAAACCAGATAGAGTTATAATGATTGAGTCGGATCAACACAAAGGTATCTTTGAGTTTCGTCCACTAGAGCCAGGATATGGTATGACAATCGGTAACTCACTTAGAAGAATTTTGTTAAACTCTCTTGAAGGATACGCAATTACGAGTATCAGAATTGAAGGAGTTGATCAAGAGTTTGCTTCTATCGAAGGTGTTATTGAAGATGTTACTGATATAGTTTTAAATCTTAAGAAAGTAAGATTTAAGCGCCAAATCGATTCTTACGAGAACGAAAAGGTACTTATCAGTATCAATAATCAAGATACTTTTACCGCTGGAAATATTAATAAATTCTTATCAGGTTTCCAGGTTTTAAATCCAGAATTGGAAATATGTCACATGAATACCGATGTTAAACTTAATATTGAGTTGAACATTGAAAAAGGTCGTGGATATATTCCTGCTGAAGAGAATAAGATAATTACAGCACCTCTTGGTACTATATTTATCGACTCTATTTATACCCCTATCATTAACGTAAAGTATAATGTAGAGGATTTTAGAGTAGAACAAAAAACCGATTACGAAAAGCTTGTAATAGAGATTGATACAGATGGTTCTGTTGAGCCGATTGAAGCTCTTAAAGAAGCCGCTAAGATTTTAATTCAGCACTTTATGTTATTTTCTGACGATAAGATTACTCTTGAGTCTGATGAGGAGAATATAAGTGAAGAGTTTGATGAGAATACACTACACGTTCGCCAACTACTAAAATCTCGTCTTGTTGACCTTGATCTTTCAGTTCGTGCATTAAATTGCTTGAAAGCTGCAGAGGTTGATACTCTAGGTGAGTTAGTTGCTTTTAATAAAAGTGACTTATTAAAATTCCGTAACTTTGGTAAGAAATCTCTTACTGAATTAGAGGAATTGGTGAAAGTTAAGAATTTGAATTTTGGTATGAACGTTACCAAATATAAATTGGATAAGGAATAAATAAAATGAGACATAAGAAAAAATTTAACCATTTAGGAAGAACAGCTTCACATAGACGCGCTATGTTAGCAAATATGGCTTCTTCTTTAATTGTTCATAAACGAATTAAAACAACTGTTGCTAAAGCAAAAGCTTTAAGACTTTTTGTTGAGCCATTAATAACAAGATCTAAGACTGATACTACTCACTCTAGACGTATGGTTTTCCGTAAACTTAAAGATAAGCACGCTGTAACAGAGCTGTTTCGCGAAGTATCTGCAAAGATTGCTGAAAGAGATGGTGGTTATACTCGTATCTTGAAAACAGGAAATAGACTTGGAGATAATGCAGAGATGTGTATTATTGAATTAGTTGACTATAACGAAAATATGGCAACTAAAACTGTAGCTAAAGCTAAGAAATCTACTCGCCGTAGAGGTGGTAAGAAAAAAGCTGACCTTCTAGTTGACGCTCCAAAGGTTGAGGCTAAAGAAACTCCAAAGACTGAAGTTGAAGCTCCAAAGGCAGAAGCTAAGGTTGAAGCTCCTAAGGCTGAGAAGAAAGAAACTAAAGCTAAAGCAGCCCCTAAAAAAGCAGTAGCTAAAAAAGCTCCAAAGGCTGAAGCTAAAGATAAGAAAGAAGATAAATAGTTTTCTTTTAATCGAAAAACGTATATTAAAGGATAGTTCAGTATTGAACTGTCCTTTTTTTTTGTTTATTTTTACAGTATTAATTATTTCTTAATAATCATAGTTTATGATACGCGCTTATATTGTT
>Ga0164318_10001984_pt1 | contig 18711 bp, 13 predicted proteins | sample GuaBasSedimGuay9_FD_113734 | JGI IMG/M metagenome (GOLD analysis project Ga0164318, IMG submission 113734) | Subseafloor sediment microbial communities from Guaymas Basin, Gulf of California, Mexico - Guay9, Core 4571-4, 0-3 cm | ecosystem: Environmental > Aquatic > Marine > Hydrothermal vents... | reverse complement strand
GTAAACTGAACTGAAGTTCCCGGAGGACCTGACAAAGGTGAAGCGATGAAATTTGCCTGTGGCGCGCCCGGAACGGTTACAGTCACATAATTATTTTTATAATTTGTAGAAGTTCCGTAAGAATTTGAAACAATAAGGGTTACCGAATAATTTCCCGCGGATAAATAAACATTACTTGGAGTTTTTTCACTGCTCATATTTCCATCACCAAAATCCCAGTGCCTCCAATCTACAACCTCGCCGGAAATGTCCGAAAAAATGACCGTTAAAGGTGATTCACCAAATTGAGGATAACCATTGAAAACGGCTGACGGCGGCTGATCACCCGCGAGGGTAGATTGATGCCAGTCCTGCCCGTTATTATTATCCCACGTCCCACTGCCGTTGTTAAAGACACAATCTATTTGCGTCCAATCATTACTAACGAAAAAAGTGTAAGCCCATCCGCCGTCGGGCGTTCGGCTCATTGAGGCATCCGGTGAAATTACTGTATCCCAATTATTAAAACCAAGGTGAATAAAAACTTGCTCCGCGCTTGCTAAATTTCTTCCCGAAGGGTTGTAATTTATTGTGCATAGACCGCCACGAACAGGTGCTTCAGGCAGGAAAGAAACAACGTCATCTCCGCCGCCGCTTTGCGTACTACCGACAAAAACATGCTGAATATCCGTTGTAGTCGAGTGTCCTACAGAATCAACCGCAACGATTGCGTAATCGTAAAGTGTGTTTGTTGATGTTGTAATTTTAGTCCAGTAATGATGTGCAATAATCTCCGGCAACTCATATTCAATATTTTCCAAACCGTCAAATCCATCCATCGTTTTTGGAAATTCTCCGCGATCGGTCATTGCCTGTTCCTGCCACGCGTTCACATCGCTTCCTCCGGCGAAGATTTCGTTATGATTATTTTCGGGATTATTTGTTCCGTCTTTATCGGTTCTATAGATCACTTTAATTGAAGAAATCCCGCTGCGATCATACGCGAAAGTCCACACATAAAAATCTTTGCCCATATCAACAGGTCCCCACGTTCCATGCTCTCCCCAGTTATAAGGTCCAAAACCCTGTCCTCCCGGATTCCAGGGAAATCTCTGCGGAACCCAAACGGATGGACTTACATTATCCGGATTTGAGCCTACCGCTGTTTGCGCGTTGTTATACGCTTCATTACACGCGATAGAAACACGAATTTCGTTATCTCCGGGATTTCCGTAATATTGAAATCCGCTGTCAAGAGAGCCGAGATAAAAATGCCACGCTTTTTCCGCCGCACTTGCTCCACCGTAAGGTTCTGCCACTTTAGCGATATTAATATTATTTTCTCCAACTACTTTTTCGGCTTCAAGCACCCAGTTTAATGCAGCCATTCTGATAGCATAATCTCTTAATTTATAATGCCATCCGGTTTCAATATCCACTTTATCATTTTTCCATAAAAACCACGTCCAGTTAAGCATAAACGGCGAACCGAAATCTCCGTCCGCGTTTACCCAGCCGCCGTCTTCAACGTGAACGATATCATCATCCGCAACGGGAAAATCGCTTAAATATTGTTCAATAGTGGTTGGGTGATAACCTTTGCTTACGGCTTCGCCTGTGAATCCGGGAACAGCTTCCTGATAATATGACGCTCCGCCACCCCAGGCGTTATCGCCGTCATGGCAAAGCATAACGAGACAGGGTTTTGACGGATTGTTGTGCGGCGCGATATTCGCGTCAATTTGTCCTGTGCCCTGCGCGCTGTAACCGTCATCCCACGACAATGCCATTTCTGCCGGAACAACAATTATTTTATATTCTTCGCCGGTGTGAGGGTCGTATTGCCGCGCGTAATGCGGCTGAACGGAAAAAGGAATCGCGTTGCACGGAGAACATCCTCGGTCAATTTGTTTTCTAAACCAGTTAGCGCCATTTTGATTTATTTGATCTGCTTTGTTCGGCGGATCACAAAGTTCACCATCACTGCCGGAAACATAAGGGAAATTCGGACACGCGCGGGAAATATGATTATTTGCCACAGCCACCCAGTTAAATCCTCCTCTTACTAATGAAGGAATTATTCTTTCCGAAAAACACATCTCAGGAGGAAAAAATCCTTTGGTATAAGGCTCGCTGCTGCCATAATGAAGCTGCGTTAAATACTCATGAATCTTCATCTCCAATTCCAATGTCCGCGGATGGGCAAACGGCGCAATGGGATGATGCGCGGGAATACAAATTAAATCCAGTCGCGGCTTGCCGGAAGATGTGTTCCAAGTTCTTCCCTGACCGTTATCTGTCCAGCTCGGTGAATATCCATTCCAATTATTATCGCCTAGTTGGTCGATATTCTGCATAAGCGAACCCGACATTGTAACTTGAGATCCTGCGTCCGGCCGTCCGCTCATTGAGGCCACGGAATTTTTCAGTCGATATTGATAAGAGGCTTTTCTGTCATCTTTTCCAAAAATATCGCCGAGATTTTCTGTTGGATGACCTCCTCGTCCGCCGGAATTATCCATTGTATCTTTAGCTTTTTCGTAACCGTTTCCATGGCCGCTTGTACTTTTTGGCCAATAGATAGGTTGATGCATGTGCCATAGATAAGTTGTATTTACGCTTGTTTTATCCGCGAGAGCAATTAAACAAAAAAGAAATAAAAAAGAGATGGTTAGTTTGAAATTCATAGTTTTTCCTTTGGAGTGCAGTAATAAAGAATTTTCGCTTTTGCGAAAATTCATTTATTGCGTTATTTCATTAAATTGTACTCCATGTTTGTCATCACGCTCCAATTGGAGCGCAGCTTTTTCTTTCAATCAATTTTGTTTTTACTAAAAGTTCTTTACGACGGCTGTTCGGTTTCTTAATTCTGTCCAATAAAAGTGTAATGGCTTTTCTGCCCATTTCCTCTTTATTTTGCGCGACAGTAGTTAATGGAGTATCAAGGAATTTTCCTTCGTGTAAGTCACCAAAACCAACCAAAGAAACATTTTTGGGAATTTTCATTCCTGATTTTTTGAAATTCCGATATGCCCAGACCGCAAGCAAATCGCTCATCGCGAAAATAGCTGTAGGAGGATTTTTTCCTTTAAATAATGAAAGTAAAAAATCCGCCGGTGCATCGGTTTCCCACGGCGCGGTTAAAACAAACTTTTTATTAAATTTTATTTTATTCTTCCTTAAAGCATCTTTGTATCCGCGAAGCCTTTCCGACCGAACATCTGACTCATCACCGAAACTTAAACACAGAATTTTTTTATGCCCGAGTTCAGCAAGATGTGAAACAGCGAGTTTGGCTCCTTCATAATCTTCCGTACCGACAAAATCGAAGCTTACTTTTTCTATTTTTGAATCAATGCACACAACCGGCAATTTCCCCTTTTTAAGTTTCTCAAAAACTTTTTTGTTATGATGGCTAAACGGAATGGGGAAAAGTATAAATCCATCAACCCGGTGCTGCCGTAACAAAGAAATTTTACGCGCTTCATCACTTTCCTGATAGTATGTCTGGCAAAGAAAAAGCTGATAACCATTTTTATCTGCTTCATGTTCTATCCCATGAATTATGTCCGGAAAATACGAATTGGCAAGGTCGGGTACAAGAACTCCAATAACTTTCGTCTTTTGACCCTTCATCGCTCTTGCCGCTTTGTTAGGATAATAATCCAATTCTTCAGCTGCTTTTTTCACGCGTTCCTTTGTCCCTTTATTATATCGTGAATCCGATGACGAAAGAATATTTGAAACTGTGCTGATTGATAGACCAACATACTTGGCCACATCTTTTAAAGTGCTTGTCATTGTATTTTTTTTAATTTTTTGTTAATATGTTCGTAACGTTACGAATTGTAACATATTTTTATGACATTGTCAAGTGACGTGCCGGTTTCGTGCCGGTTATTGTATTTCCCTTTGTAAAGGGGGTTAGGGGGATTTTATCAGGCACTTGGAGGAAATTTGCTTTTGCAAGCAAATTAAATTTATTGACAAAAAACAGGAAAAATGATAGAATGGTTAAAGTGATTAAAATAGTTAAAATGATTAATTTATAACTCAACATTATTATGAACTCTACCGTTACAGCAACTTACGCTAAAATACACCTCGGCGAATTACTTAACCGTGCCGGCTTTAAAAATGAAAAAATATTCATTAAAAAAAATAATAATATTATCGCCATGCTGGCTCCCGTTCACGACAACACTGAAGACCCATCAAACAATATTGTGGCAAAATTCGCCGGGAGTATTGACATTACAGACAAAGAAGCAGAAGATTGGGCTGATGAAATTATCTCCCGACGTAAAAAATCCAAACATTGGAGTAAATAATGAAGTATTTAATTGATACCGATATTATTATCGCGTATTTACGCGGTGTTCCTTCTGTGGTAAAAAAACTTTCTTCTCTGACTTTAGATGAATTTTCTATATCAGCAATGACAAAAGCAGAACTGCTTCTCGGTCCAAGAAATTTGAAAGGCAAGCGAGCTGTCAAAGCGATGAAAACTGTTACGGATTTTCTAAATTACTTGGAAATCGTTCCTTTTAATAGTGCCTGTGCTGATATTTTTGCGGATGTTTCCGCCTCTTTAAGAAAAAAGGGGTCTAAAATCGGTGATGCTGATATAATAATCGCCGCTACCGCCCTTAAAAACAACTTGACTTTAGTTACTCATAACCAAAAACATTTTTCTCAAATTAATTCTCTGCCCTGCATTGACTGGGTTGAATAATTATTCTCGTACTCTCTTATGAAAAAAAATATTAATAAAAGAAATTGCGGCGTGTTGCTGCACCCTACTTCTCTGCCGGGAAAATATGGCATCGGCTCCCTCGGTAAATCAGCTTACTCTTTCGTCAATTTCCTTCATTCCGCGGGACAGTCTTTCTGGCAGGTTATGCCGCTTGAACCAACAGGTTACGGTGACTCCCCTTACGCGGGATTTTCCGCTTTTGCGGGCAACACGAATTTAATTTGTTTAGAAGAACTTAGAAAAACCGGTTTACTTACTGAAAAGGATTTGCTTCATAAGCACAAATTTTCTGATGAAAAAATCGATTACGGCACGGTAATAAAATTTCATAATAAACTCCTTGCAAAAGCTTTTAATCATTTTAAAAAATCGCAACACCAAAAATTAATCTCCGAATTCTCTGAATTTAAAGACCAACAGAAAAACTGGTTAGATGATTATTCGGCATTCATGGCTTATAAAGATGAAAACAACGGTAAAATTTGGAGTGCGTGGAGTTATGGAAAAGGGAAACTAAAATTCACTCCGGAAAATAACAATAAAATTAAAATTGAATTTCATAAATTTATTCAATTTTTATTTTTTAAACAATGGTTTGAACTTAAAAATTACGCTAATAAACACGGAATAAAAATTATAGGCGATATGCCCATCTTTGTCGCTTATGACAGCGTTGACGTTTGGGCTAATCCGGAACTGTTTCTGCTTGACAATAAAGGTCAAATGACCCACGTGGCAGGCGTTCCTCCTGATTATTTTTCAAAAACAGGTCAACTATGGGGTAACCCGCTTTACAATTGGAATGTCTGTCAAAACAATAACTTTAAATGGTGGATTGATAGATTTGAATGGTTGATGAAAACCGTTGATGTTATCCGGATTGATCACTTTCGCGGATTTGCCGCCTGTTGGAGTGTTCCGGCTGAAAATAAAACCGCGGAAAAAGGGAAATGGGAAAAAGTTCCCGGTTGCGAGTTGTTCAATACTCTTAATTCTCATTTCGGAAAATTACCTTTCCTCGCGGAAGACCTCGGGGAAATTACCGATGATGTTGTCGAACTTCGTGAAAAATTCGGTTTCCCGGGAATGAAAATTTTACAATTTGCTTTCGGCGGGAACGCGAAAAATATCTTCCTGCCACATAATTATGAACGCAAATCCGTGGTTTATTCAGGAAGCCATGACAACAATACTTCTAAAGGATGGTACAATCAACTTGACGAAAACACCCAAAATCATGTCAGAAAATATTTAAAATGCAGCGGAAATGATATTGCTTGGGATATGATTCGAACAGCTCTCGCTTCTGTCTCTGAACTTGCCGTTATACCTTTGCAGGACATTTTATCTCTCGGCAGTAAAGCACGAATGAACTTCCCGGGTAAAGCGGGAGGCAATTGGCAATGGAGATTTAAAAAAGAAGAATTAACCGAATTTCTCGGTGTCAGATTGAAAGATTTGACTGAACTTTACGGAAGAACAGAAACCACGGAAGAATGATTTTAATTATTTTTTGCCCACGGAACACACGGAAAGACACGGAAATTATATTTATATTTCAATGAAATAACCCCGCTGTTCGTATGGGTCATTGTTTTGCCACTAAATAATGAATATGCGATAATACGCACATTATTTCATTGTTGCCAATAGATGAATTTAATCGTATTCCCCATAAATAGTACTGCAAAAGAAATTATCTTGCTAAAGCGCTATCCTAAATACTCAGGACGTATTCGTGAGCTCGTAAAATAATTCATAATAAATATAATTTTATTTCTTGTATTCTAATCATTTTGCTATTAAATTATTTTGCAAATAAATGAAACAAATCGTTTTGTCATCAAATGATTTTGTCAAATAAATTTCTCAATCGTACTGTTTAAATAGTTCTGTTAATGAATTTAATTGTTTTGCAAATTCTTTATTTCGTGGTTCACTTCTGCATTCCTAAGATGAATGCCCCTTCTTCAAGTATTATCTTCCCATCAATCTCTTTCCCTTCTTTTTCATAAAATTCTTTTTCATCAGCAATTAATTTCCACTTTCCTTCCGGCAAAATAAATTCAGCGACATTTTTCGACGGGTTAAGCAAAACAACGATTTTGGGTTCATTTTTTATTGAAGAATCCGCGTTAAGAACATATCCTGCCGCGTGCTTATTTTTAGTTTTCAAAGATTTATAAAAACTATTTGGTTGATCCTCTGCTAATCTCAAAACAGGATTTTTCATCCGCAACGCAATTAATTTTTTATAAAAATCAAGAAAATCAGAATTATTTTTCATTAAATTCCAGTCTATTACATTACTTTTATAGTCCTGAGTTTGAACATCCTTATCTCGCATAACAGCCTGGCCCTCCAAAATCATAGGGATTCCTTGTGATGTGAGCAAAATTATTCCCGCCATTTTCGCTCGATTGATGATATTGGTTTTATTAGTCCATTCCTCGTTATTCAATCTATTAGCTATAGTTTCCTCATCGTGACTTTCAATATAATTCACAGTTTCCATGGGATTAGCATAAAAATTTTTATCTTTGCTCCAACGGATTCTGTCCAAAATAGAATTTTTCTTTTTCCCTCTGCTGATAAAATCTTTAACATCTTCCCGAAAAGAATCATTCCATCGGGCAACAGTCGTATTTTTAAGTTCTGCGCGATTATTTGACCAATCTTCGGCAATAAGAATTAAATTTCCTTTTGTCATTTTCGCGGATTCTAATTTTGCAATGTTTTCCGCTGTAAATAAATTCTTCTGGTCAATTAAATGTGATAAATCAAAACGGAACCCGTCAATGTGATACTCCTTTAGCCAATAATTCAAACTGTCAAGTATTAATTTTCTCATCATTGGTCGAGAACAATAAGTATCATTTCCGCATCCCGATTTATTCCCGCCGGTAAAATAATATTCGGAATCAATCATTCCAAGCGCGTTATCAGCATTACTCGTGTGATTAAAGACAACGTCCACTATCACGGCAATCCCGTTTTTATGGAGTGTATCAACCATTTTTTTCAATTCGCTCACTTGTTTTCTGCCGGCAGGATCGGTTGAAAAAGAGCTTTCCGGAGCGAAATATAAACTTGTCATATAGCCCCAGCTGTAATGTTTCATGAAATTGATTTCCGCACCGTTTTGATATTCATGCAACGGTAAAAATTCCACTGCGTTTATCCCAAGTTTCCTCAAATAATTCAACGGACTGCCCGGTTTATCAATCGTCATTGCGAGAAATGTATGAGGAATGTCTGAACAAGCCGGATTTTTACCTGTTAAATCCGCAATGTGTGTTTCATAAATTATAATTTTGTCTTTGGACGGTGTTGTGTAATTCTTATCTTGCCAACCCGTGAAAGGGGCGTCTTTTGTTTCGTGATAAATTACAATTGATTTTCCCGCGGAACCGACACTTGCTTTTGTGTAAGGATCATTAACCAAAAAATCACCTTCACTTTTATGAATCAGAAATTTATAAAATGTGCCGTGAGGAATTTCTTTTTTTGAAGCGTCAGCCGACCAGATAAAATTATTTCCGCGATTCATTTTCAATTTTTTAAACGGTTCTTTATCTTCGGAATTTTTGTAAAGCAGGACTTCGGCATTTTTTAATCGCGGTCCAAAAAGTCGAAAATCCACTTTTTCTTTTTCGATTACAGCGCCCAAACCGAAATTTACCGCCGGAATTGAATCGAAAAACTTTTTCAGGAGTGGTCGTGAAATAGTTAACGGTAAAGTAGTTTTCCTTTTCATTTTTACACCGTTTTTATCTGAAATACCGGTTATTGTAATTTGGTTATCAATTACATAATTTTCAGCTTCAATGTCAATCGGTGAAATTACAAGTTTTACATCTTTTAAATTAGGAAGTAAAGTTGCGGATTTTACCGTTCCGTCTTTTAAAACATAATTAACCGAGTTTTCAGCGGAATTTTTGTTAAGCGGTTCACTGAACGTCACAACCAATCTTGATTTTCCCGTAAGAACTGCTTTGGATGGTGTTGGGGGAGTGATATCCCCATGAATGTCAAAATTAACCCACAGATTGTTATTTTTTTTATACTTGCTGCTAATTTTATCAATCTGCTGCCATTTGCCTTTGTCTGTAACAAATTTGAATTCCGGATAACCGCTTCCGCCCGGAACATCAATTTCAGAAACGTTTTTTTCGAGAGTATAAATTCCACCCGGAGTTTTTTTTAGTTTCCAATCAGGGTTCCCGATCGCTTCCGCCCATTTATTAAATGTGCCGACAACGAAAATATCATTATTTTTTTTAAAATTCGGGTCATACACTTCGGGCTGAAAAATAAAAGTGACTTTTTTAATATCATCTGAGAGCAGATATCCGGAAATTTCTTCCTGTTTTCTGAAAACATCTTTATTAATGAATAAATTTCTTCCCTGAGTATATTTTTTATCAATATAATTTGGTTCCTGCCACTCATTTTTATTTTTCAAAAACTTAAACTCAGGGTCACCGCCAGCTCCTTTTACAAAAAGCTGTTCATAAGGTTTTTCAAGTATATACACCTTTTTATCTTTTTTCATTTCCCAATTTTTGCTGCCGATACTTTTTTGCCAGCCGTTAAAAGAGCCGAGAACATAAATCTTATCTTCCGGAAGTATTTTAGTTTTATAAGCAGAGGGATCATAAATAAATTTGACAGTATTTGTTTTGTTCATAAAGATATAGCCTGATTTATTAGGGTTAAAATTATCCGGTAATTTAATTTTGGTATTTTGTCTATTATTTGTTGCTGCTTTTTCCACGTATCGTGTGGCACAGGAACATATTATTAAAAAAAATATAAATAATGATTTTAATTTTAAAGTTGATAATTTCATAGATATTGGATTATTATTCCCCTTTGTTTAAAAGTAGTTGAGAGGATTTTAATTTGAATTATTAAAATTCATTAATTCGTAACGTTACGAATTATACCATAGTTGTTATTTAAATGTCAACCGCTAATTTGATAAAAAACAGCGTATATGTTATTATATTACTATATGCGTAATTAAAACCTTAAAACTTTAAAACCTTTTATGCAAAATACAGTCATTAACGCTGTCGCTCCAACAAGAATCTGTGATGTGGGTGGATGGACAGACACTCACTTCGCCAAATTTGGTGCGGTATTTAATATTGCGGTATATCCTTATGTAGAAATTCAGATTAATTCGCTTCCTATTGCGGAAACTGAATCCCGGGTAGTCATTAACGCGGAGAATTTTGGGGATTCATATTCAGTGAATCCGGGAAATATTATTTATGATAAACACCCTTTGATCGAAGCCGCGATAAAAACAATGAAACTTCCGGACGATATCGCGTTAAAAATAAATATTTTTTCTTACGCACCGCCCGGAGCGTCTATGGGGACTTCCGCGGCGGTTTCTGTCGCGTTAACCGGAGCGCTTGACGCTCTCACTTCAGGTCGTCTTACTCCGCATGAAGTTGCATCTTTAGCGCATTCTCTCGAGACAAAGGAGTTAGGGCTTGAATGTGGAGTTCAGGATCAGTTAGCAAGTGTTCATGGAGGGATAAATTTTATTGAAATAGATAAATTTCCACATACAAATATTACAAAACTGAAAATTCCGAATAATATCTGGTGGGAACTCGAACAACGACTCCTTTTGACTTATATCGGTAAACCGCATCAGTCATCTGAAATCCATAAAATGGTTATCGCTGATCTTGGAAACGAGCCGCACAAGGATTCGCGTTTGGAACAACTCCGCCGGTTGGCTCATCAGTCGAAAAATGCTTTATGCGAGGGAGATTTTGCCCAACTTGGCGGAATTTTTAATGAAAATATTAAAGTGCAGGAAGCTCTCCATAAAAATCTTATCTGTGACAGCTTTAAAGAAATAATTTCTATCGCAAATAACTTTGACGCAATTGGTTGTAAAGTGAACGGAGCAGGCGGAGACGGCGGTTCGGTAGCGATTCTCACAAACGGGGATATGAGCAAGAAAAGAGAATTAAAAAAAGCACTTATCCAACACAATTTTCAGATACTTCCAATTTATCTTTCGCGACGCGGATTACGAATTTGGAAAACTGTATCTAATAAAATAGTGTGAATTTGTGCTACAAATATTACGTCCTTAATGGGACTAAGAGTATTTTTGAGTATAGTAGCAAGTTGCGAGTTACGAGAAACGACCGTGCCGTTGGTTCGGTATCGATATTCGACTGTAGCCGACCTCGTTGAGGTCGGACAAAAACCGCAGCCAGCGGCAGCGGCTACAAAAAATGAGGTTGGACAAAAACCGCAGCCAGCGGCAGCGGCTACAAAAAAACGCCGAGAGCGACAGAATTATACTTTCGCGAGTTCTTTGTTTTTCCTGTTTGTTTTCTGTTCCGGTTTTGTAACTTTAAAAGTTATTTTTCCTTTAGCGCAGCCAAGCAATACTTTTGATCCTTCGGGGATTTTCCCGCGTAAAATTTCTTCCGACATAGGGTCTTCAATGTTCTGCTCTATCGCGCGGCGGATAGGTCTGGCACCATAATGCGGATCATAACCTTTTTCGAGCAGTAATTCTTTAGCTTTTTTAGAGAGAGTAACTTTAATTCCCCGTTCATCTAATCTTGCGAAGACTTTATCCATTTCGAAGTCAATAATTTTCAATAGTTCTTGTTTCTGAAGATTTCTGAAAACTACAATATCATCCAAACGGTTTAAGAATTCGGGTTTAAAAGTTTTTTTCATCGCGTCAATGAGTTTCCCTTTCATTCCGTCGTAAGATTTATCTTCATCTTTTGCCGCGAAACCGAGAGATGATTGTTTTCTGAGAAGTTCCGCTCCAATATTTGATGTCATTATTATAACGGTATTTCTGAAATCGATAACTCTGCCAAGTCCATCAGTTAATTTTCCTTCTTCAAGAACCTGAAGCAGAATATGGAGAACATCGGGATGCGCTTTTTCTATTTCATCGAACAGCACGACGGAATAAGGTCGTCTTCTGATTTTTTCTGTAAGTTGTCCGCCTTCATCATAACCAACATACCCCGGAGGAGACCCGACGAATTTTGATACCGAGAATTTTTCCATATATTCGCTCATATCGACAGTAATTAAAGCATCAGTATCATCGAACATAAATTCCGCGAGAGCTTTTGCGAGGAGAGTTTTCCCAACACCTGTCGGTCCGAGAAAGACGAAAGAGCCGATAGGGCGTCGGGGGTCTTTTAAATTCGCGCGTGAGCGTCTGAGAGAACGAGAAATAGCAGAAATTGCTTCGTTTTGTCCCACAACCCTCTTGTGAAGTTCATCTTCCATTCTAAGAAGTTTATGAGATTCTCCTTCCTCAAGTCGGGTGACAGGAATGCCTACCCATTTCGCGAGAACAGTTGCTATTTCATCAACATCAATTGTATCCCAATTTTCGTTACTTTGTTTATTTACAATTCCTTCAAGTTTATTTTTTATTTCCCGCTCTTTATTTCTTAAGTTTGCCGCGTCCTCGTAGCGTTGTTCTTCAACCGCGTTTTTTTTCTGTTCAACGATTTTTTTAATTTTGTTTTCAAGAGATTTTTCTTCAGGAGATTTTATTTTCTTTTTAAGATGAACCCGCGCTCCCGCTTCATCAATAAGGTCAATAGCTTTATCCGGGAGAAACCGTCCTGAGATATATCTGTCACTCATTTTCGCTGCTGCTTCAAGTGCGCCGTTTGTATATTTTACATGATGAAATTCTTCATATTTTTTGCGCAGACCTTTTAGAATTTCTGTTGTCTCATCAATCGTCGGCGGCTCAACAAGCACCATTTGAAATCTTCTTTCAAGCGCGGAATCTTTTTCAATATACTTTCTGTATTCATCCATCGTCGTCGCGCCGATACATTGAAGTTCACCGCGCGAAAGAGATGGTTTAATGATATTTGAAGCATCATTCGACCCCTGCGCGGCGCCCGCGCCGACGATGGTGTGCATTTCGTCAATAAACAGAATAATTTTGCCGTCTTTTTTTACTTCTTTCATGACGTTTTTGATTCGCTCTTCAAATTGGCCGCGATAAACAGTTCCGGCAACAAGTAAAGCCATATCAAGAACAACAACACGTTTATTAAGCAGCACATTCGGTGCTTCGCCATTTACGATTTGCTGGGCTAATCCTTCAACAATCGCTGTTTTACCAACCCCTGCTTCACCGATCAGCACGGGATTATTTTTTTGTCTTCTGCAGAGAATTTGAACAATTCTTTCAATTTCCTTTTCCCGTCCGATAATCGGGTCAAGTTTCCCGTTCTTTGCGGCTTTAGTCAAATCCTGACTAAAGGCATCAAGTGTTGGAGTAGATGATTTTCTGCTTTTCGGGGAAGATTTTTTCTGCCCGTGAGCGATATTTCCGCTTGAACTTTCACTAATATGGCTTTCCGGAACATTTAACGCGTTCAATTCATCTATTACCAGCTTTTTCGCTTCGTCATAAGATACTCCGAGTGAGTCTAATACTCGTGAAGCAACCCCTTCACCTTCACGCAGAATTCCAAGCAGAATGTGTTCTGTGCCGACATAAGAATGGTTCATTTCCTGAGCTTCATGAATTGCAAATTTGACTACCGCGTTAGCTTTTGGAGTAAACGGGGCTTCACCAACAATTTTTGTATCGGGACCGAAACCGACCTGACTTTCCACTTCACCGCGAATTGCGTTCGGGTCGGCACCGAGTCTGTGAAGAACATTTAGCGCGATACCTTCATTAAGGTCGATAAGTCCGAGAAGGATATGTTCCGTGCCAACGTAATGGTGATTATATCTACCCGCTTCTTTTTTTGCGTTAATAATTACCTGTCCGGCTCTTGGAGTAAAATTACTTTGCATAAATATATATTTTTTTGGTTATAAGTTTAATTGATTAAACTCATTTAATAATTTTTTCTATAAAATTTTAAGTATTTATTTTATTAAAAACTTCTTCTTCAGGATTTAATTTATCGTTTATCAAGTACGCGTTTCCAGCGGTTGATTTCACGTTTTACAAATGCCGGATTTGTGCTGCCTAAGCTTTTCTTTGCTTCAACAGAAGCTTCCGGAGTTGATATTTTAAGAACATCTTCATCGAACAAAGGAGATAATTTTTTCAATTCTTTAAGCGGGATTTCTGTCATCCCGCAATTTTTTCTTACAGCCAAACCAACAATTTTTCCTATAATTTCGTGGGCTTCACGGAAAGGCATTCCTTTCTTTACAAGATAATCCGCCCAATCGGTGGCGAGAAGAAAATCATCAGCGAGCGCGAGTGTGATTTTATCATCACGGAAAGTTATAGTTGGAATCAGTTTTGCTATTACCGTAAGCGTGTTGATCAGGGTGTCCGCGCTGTCAAATACCGGCTCTTTGTCTTCCTGAAGATCACGGTTATAAGTCATCGGTAACCCTTTAGTTAAAGTAAGCATAGTCGTAAGATTACCGTAAAGGCGGGCGCATTTCCCGCGCGCGAGTTCAAGCACATCCGGATTTTTTTTGTTCGGCATTAGCGAACTTCCTGTGCAGTATGCGTCATCAATATCAATAAATCCGAACGGCTGCGAAGCCCATAAAATCAAATCTTCTGAAAGTCTTGAGATGTGCATTCCGATTATTGCCGCGGCAGACAAAAATTCAATAAAAAAATCTCTATCCGCAACCGCGTCCATACTATTCCGCGAAATTTTGTCAAATCCCAGCGTTTCCGCCACAAACTTACGGTCAAGCGGGAACCCTGATCCCGCAAGCGCGGCAGAGCCGAGCGGCAGAACATTTACGCGTTTGTACTGATTCTGAAGTCTTTCGATATCGCGTTCAAACATTTCCACATAAGCGAGCAAATGATGCGCGGCAAGCACCGGCATCGCGAATTGCAGGTGAGTAAAGCCCGGAATCACGAGCTGACTATTTTCTGATGCTAGAAAAACCAGAGATTTTTGCAAATCCGATAAGCAGTTTTGTAAAACTTTAATAACATCCCGCAAATATAGTCTTTCATCAAGCGCAACCTGATCATTCCTGCTTCTTCCCGTATGTAATTTCCCTGCGAGTTTCCCGATTCTATTTCCGAGTTCTGTTTCGATATTCATGTGAATATCTTCGAGTTCGGTATGAAATTCAGCTTTATCAGCGGAAATATCATCAGCGATACCGTGAAGCGCTTTAATAATTTTTTTTGCTTCCGTTTCCTTCAAAAGACCGATTTTTGCCAGCATTTCCGCGTGAACGCACGAACCCGCTATATCATAAAGAGCGATTCGGCAATCGAAGGAGAGCGATTCGGTAAATTTTTCGACGAGCGGGTTTGTTTGTTTAGAGAATCTGCCGGTCCAGGGTTTTTTAGTTTTTTTAGGCACGATAATTTTATTTGTTTAATTATTATATACAGTAATTGTATTTTAACAAAAAAGGCGGGTTTTTTCAATGGATGAATTATATATAAATGGCAATTTTATTGAAATGTTACTATAATTATTAAATGATTTAAACCAAAATTTAAACATTAATATTTAAAAACTCGTTTCGAGGCCATAAACGCCCGTAGAAAAAATGATTATATTTTCTATAATTATCCCTGCTTATAATGAGGAACATTTTCTTTCACAGACTTTAATTTCAGCGAAAGAAGCTATTAAAAAAGTTGAATCTGCAGGTGAAATAATCGTTGTTGATAACAATTCAACCGATAGGACAGCCGAAATAGCACGGAACTTCGGCGTTAAAGTTATTTTTGAAGAATATAATCAAATAGCAAAAGCGAGGAATTCAGGTGCACAAGTCGCTAAAGGAGAATATCTTATTTTTCTTGATGCGGACACGATTCTTTCTCCGGAATTATTATCTATTGCTTTGAAAAACTTATCAAGCGGAAAATGTTGCGGCGGAGGCTGCAAAATAAAAATGGATAAGGAGTTATCATTTACCAGCCAAAAGCTTTTAAATTTTTGGAATTGGATTTCAGAGAAAAAATCCCTTGCGGCAGGCTGTTTTATTTACTGCAGCCGCAAAGGATTTGAGGGAACCGGAGGTTTTAATGAGAAAATTTACGCTTCGGAAGAAATCTGGTTTTCAAAGAATTTAAGGAAATGGGGTAAAAAACAAAATTTAGAGTTTAAAATCATTAATGATATTTCTATTGTCACTTCAGGCAGAAAACTTGATAATAAATTTAAATTATGGCGTTCAATGCTGGCAATTCTGTTTTTCCCATTCTCAATATTTTTCCGTCGGATGTGTTCTTACTGGTACAAAAAATAAAATCATACGAACTTTTGACCTGCGAATACCGCTTGAGCAGCGGTAAATTATTGTATAATCCCTTCAGGGTTGATTTATTATTGCACTATAAGCCCCCGCTACGCGAACATGGAAAACACTTAATTGTGTAAAATTAATGTTTATAAGTTCACAGACGATGACATCCACGCGATGTAAATAAAAATCGGGTATCTCCTGTGTATAGCAATTGACATATAATATCAAAATTGATAATATTTAACAAGAAATTTTAACTTCAAAAAAGGAGGATTTATTATGCCGCTGATTTCCTTAAAAACATCAGTTGAAATTCCGGAAAATAAACGCGAAGCTCTGCTGTCTGAACTCTCTAAAATTGTGGCTGAATCAACAGGCAAGCCGGAACAGTATGTTATGGCAATTATTGAAACTGCAGATTTTATGATGGGCGGACATCCAAGTATGGCTGCTTTTGCCGATGTACGCGGAATTGGAGGAATTAACCGTGAAACTAATGCTAAAATTTCGGAAAAGCTTTGTGCATTGCTGGAAAGCAGATTGTCAATCTCTCCGCAAAGAGTTTATATTAATTTTACAGATATTCCCGCGTCAAACTGGGGATGTAACGGTTCAACTTTCGGTTAGAAAATGAAAAAAATAATTATTATTACTTTATGCCTGCTATGCGCATACAATGCTGCTTCATCTGAAAACAAGGCGCGTAAAGTCGCCGGACCTGATTATATCGAAATAGCTTGTATGTTAAGCGGCGGGATGAAACGAGTTACATTTAAGAATCACGTTTTCACCTTTGTACAAACTTTTCCTAAAAAAAAGAAAAAGGGTGGTTTTGAACCCAGATTCGGAGATTTAAGAAGTTTTGTTGAAATACAAAGGAAAACAAGAATTTTTGATAAAAAACAAATTCAACGTTTAAAAGACTGGATTAAAAAATATAAAATAACATCTGTTAAACCTCTCAAAAATCCCGGTAAAAAAGATCTGGCAGCAATAAGATATCCGGCAAATCTGATGATATATGTTGATTCAAAAGAGTATAAACTAAACAACTATACGATTACAAAAAATCCGCAATTACAAAAGGCGCTTAAAGAATTATTTGAAATAGCCAAAGAGTTTACTGCGATCGAATAAAAGAGATTAATTTTAAACCAACCAACTGATAGAAAATGACAGAACAAGACAAATTCGCAATAGAAAAAATAATTAGTGCCGCTGAAAAAAACGGCTTAGATGTTAAAACAGGGAAGATTAGAAGAACTTCTTCAAGATTCTGCCTTGGCGTTGAGCACGGTGATTATAACGGAACAGAACTTTTCGGTGTTGGAACCGACAGGTTCATCTGGATGGCATATAAACCAAACGGCACGAATAAAAGCAGATTTTTCAGCGTGAATTTTCCCGAAGACGGAGTAGTCGAATTTGAAACAGGAAAAGCGCCGGAGCCAAAATCTGTCCATGATTCCTGGGCGAGATTTCCTCTCGGTGTTGACTATATTTTACACCGTGAAGGTTTTAATGTTTCAACAGGAATTGATGCTGTGCTTTTTGGGAACATACCCGGCGGGGGAATGTCCCGATCGGCTTCTCTTTCGTTAAATTTAATTCTTACGATTCTTGAAATTAACAAAATAGAAATGGACGATAAAAATCATATTGTTGATCTTGCGCAGATGGTTGAAAATGATTATATAGGGTCACCGTGTGGAATTCTTGACCAAACAATGATTTTGTTCGCGAAAAAAGGCATGGGAACCCATTATAATCCCGCCGACCGGTCAATAAAATATATCCTCCTTGGAAAATCAGATGAAGAGTTCAGAATCGTAAGCCTTGATACCGGAACCGTGAGACCGGGACTTGAAAAATCAACGTATAAAATTCGTAAAGAAGAATGCGATGAACTGGTGGAATTGTTGAAAGATGAATTTGAAATTTCCTGTCTTGCAGATGTAAAAACACAAGAACTTTACGATAGAATAATTGCGCGGGTTAAAACTTCGAACCCTGATTTATGCGATAGATTGGATTATATTTTTCACGCGCAACAAAGATTTTACAAAATGATTGCTGCATGGAAAACCGGTGATATTGCTGCCGTTGGGAAAATTTTCAGAACGGACGGCCTCAGTCTTCGTGATAAATATAAAATTTCAGGACCGGAACTTGAAACAATGTGCGATATAGCACGAACAGTACCCGGCGTTTTTGGCGAAAGAATGCTTGGCGGAGGAGATAAAGGTGCTGCGGGAGCAATTGTTCGTATGACTTCGGTTGAAAAGTTAAAATATGCTATAGAAACGGCATATCCGCGCAGTCATCCTGACCTTGCCGATAAATTCGCTGTTCATTCATGCAAAATCGTTGATGGAGTGAAAGAGTGGGATATGGTTTGGAACCCGGAATCCATAATAAGTAATAAGTAATGAATTATAAAAAAATCTAAAAACCAGAAACTAAAATAAAAAACCCGTGAATTAGCGGGTTTTTTAATATAATGGTGGGCGACACGGGATTTGAACCTGTGACCTCCTGCGTGTCGAGCAGGCACTCTAACCAACTGAGCTAGTCGCCCATTTATATCAATTAACGCAATAAATTTTACAGAAACGCCCATATAAAGTCAAGGTCTGTTTTTTTGTGTTGACTAGAATGGCTTATTTTGATAGACTATATTAAATAATTAATTTACTTAAAAAAACATGAATAAATATTATATTTATATTTTT
>Ga0164318_10001983_pt1 | contig 18713 bp, 14 predicted proteins | sample GuaBasSedimGuay9_FD_113734 | JGI IMG/M metagenome (GOLD analysis project Ga0164318, IMG submission 113734) | Subseafloor sediment microbial communities from Guaymas Basin, Gulf of California, Mexico - Guay9, Core 4571-4, 0-3 cm | ecosystem: Environmental > Aquatic > Marine > Hydrothermal vents... | reverse complement strand
TTTGTTTAGTATATCGAAGTTTATCGTTATGCCTAGTCCTGGTCCTTCTGGTACTTGAACCATGCGTATTCCATTTTTAAGATAACTTCTGATGGGAGTAGCTATGCTTTCATTATAGCCCCAGTATATTTCTGTTGGCGAATAAGCATCCCACAACTTTATTCCAGATAACCCTGCAATTAAGTGGAGATTTGCTGCCCATCCAACTTCACTTTCCCATGAGGTTCCCATATGGCACGGTATTCCAAGGGCTTGACATGTTTTTGTTATTTCCTTTATTTTTAGAAGTCCTCCAGCCTTCATCGTTTTTAAACTGACCATGTCGCATGCTTCGAATTTAACAGCTGTTAAAACGTCATAGATGGAATGTATGCTTTCATCTAGCATTATAGGTATGTCTATCATTCTTCTTAGTTTTGCAGTTCCCTGTAGATCGTGCTCCGGTAAAGGTTGCTCTATTAACGCGATATCATATTTTTCGAGTTTTTTAATTATTTTTATTGCTGTCCAATAGTTTTTCCATCCTTGATTTGCGTCAAGTCTTATTTCTACATCTTCTCCAACAACTTCTCTAATTAACTTGATTTTTTCTACGTCTTTCTCCAAGCTTTCGCCAACCTTGACTTTTAAACATTTTACTCCTCTTTCAACAGCTTCCCTACAGTGTTTTTCAATATCTGGTAAGGGTTCAAAAACTATTTCTGGAACTTCGAAAATTTCACTGTTAAACTTTCCTCCCAGTATTTTGTAGACTGGTCGTTTAGTTGCTTTTCCAATTATGTCGAAACACGCTGTATCTATTGCTGTTTTAGCAGCAGTATTTTTAACTAGGGCTTCGTCCATTCTCTTGTGAATTTCTTCTATTGCGAAGGGATCTGATCCAAAGATTGCAGGCCCTAGATAGTTTTTTATTGCTCCAACTATGCTATCAAATGTTTCACCAGTGAATACAGGGTCTGTTACAGCTTCACCGTAGCCAGTTATATTTTCATCTGTTCGGATCTCCACAATTACACTTTCAGTGTAAGGGTAGTCATAGGAGGCTATAGGTGCTGACTGTCTATATGGTATTTTCAACGAATAAACATAGATTTCTTTTATTTGCAAATATTTCCCTCCTTCATCATACCTATCTAGTTTTGGTCGAGGAAATGAAGTAGATGTAGTTTTAACTTTTATTGGTAATTTATTTATACAACATTACATTATATCATCATGTTATATATTATATACATTTAGGTGGATGTAGAAAAATCTTTATTTTTAGATTTAATAAAAGGGTACTGCAATAGTTCACGTATTAAGGTAAATATTCGAATGTATCAATTATTAGTAGATTTGGTTTTAGTGTTTATTATCGGGAGGAATAGCAATGAACATATCTCTTAGAGAAGTATTGGATATAAGATACCCGTCGGATTTCGAGTGGTCACCAGATGGAAAATTTCTTTCTTTTATCTGGTATTTTAGAGGGATAAAGGATCTCTACCTTATTCCTATGGACAGCAAGGAGATAAAAAAGCTAACAGTTTCTGATGGAAACGTGAAAACCTATAGTTGGAATAAGGAAAGCAAGCTTATAGCTTATCAAAAAGATGAAGACATTTACTATGTGAACGTAAACATCGGAAAACCAGTCTCCTTAGTGGTTTCAAGTAAGAAATGTAGGAATCCTAGATGGTCACCTGTCTCTAACGAATTAGCGTATATAATGGACAATGACATCTGGTTGTATTCTTTCGATTCGCATACTAATACTCAATTAACAAAAAGTGGAAACGTGGATGATTTTAAGTGGTCTAAGGACGGTAAAAAAATAGCTTTCAAAGTGAGTGAGAAAGGTAAAAGCAGGTGGAAGGTTTTTTCGATTAAAGATGGCGAAATTATATGGGAAAGTGAAGATGGTTTATGTGAAAGTTTAATTTGGATGCCAAATGGAAAAAAAGTATTGTACAGTTTAGCCGACTTTAATTATATATCGAGAAGATATCTGCTTGTGGATATTGAAAAACATGTTGCGGAGGAAATATTAACGGAAAAAGATGAAAGAGGATTACTTTTTGAAGTTCCGCCTATTGTATCCAATAAGGGTAACAAGATTATTTTTGTTCTATTAGTTGATGGTTGGACGCATTTATGGTTAAAAGATCTTGAAAATGGGGAATTGGTTCAATTAACCAAGGGCGAATGCGAAGATATCGGTTGTGAAGGAGACTCTCCTGCCTGGATGCCGAACGATGATTTAATTGTCTTTTCTTCAAACAGGAAAAATCTGACAGAAAGACATGTATGGAGTGTTAAACCGGATGGCTCGGATCTTGAAATGCTTATACCGCTTGATGGTACTAGTGTTTTCCCTAAAGTGTCACCGGACGGTGAGAAAATAGTTTTTCTACATTCTGATCTATATGAGGCTCCAGACATTTGGATGTTTGACACTAAAACTAGAGATGTTGAAAAACTTACAAATTCAATGCCAAAAACCCTCACTAAGGAGAAAATAGTTGCGCCTAAGATAGTTACATATAGTGGGGCTAAGAACTGGAAGATCTATGCATGTTTATTCGTTCCTCCAAATTTGGAAAAGAGGAAAAAGTATCCTGCAATTGTATGGCTACATGGAGGACCCATAAGGCAAATGGTGAGAAATGGATGGCATCCTATGCAAATATACTCTTTATTTTACTCTTTTCATCAACTTCTCGTTCATAAGGGATATGTTGTTCTGTTTATAGATTATAGGGGGAGCATTGGATATGGAAGAGAGTTTATGCAGGGCATATATCGGGAAATGGGTGTTTCAGATGTTATTGACGTTGTTAAGGCTGTTGATTATCTTAAATCATTAGAATTCGTTGATAAAGAAAGAATTGGGGTCTGGGGAATAAGTTATGGTGGTTATTTAACTCTTCAAGTTCTAACGAAATATCCCAACGTATTTAAAGCAGGCATAAATATCGCGGGTGTCACAAATTTTGAATCTTGGATGAAATGGGCTGAAGAAAACTATGTTCTTGCTGCAGCATTTTTCAGGGCAAAATTGGGAGGAAACACTAGTAAAAGTAAAAATTTATACCAGGAAGCGTCTGCCATAAACTTTATTAAGAATATAAAAGCCCCACTTTTAAATTTACATGGGACCGCCGACGAAGCTGTAACATTTAAACAATTGGACGAACTAATTAAAGCCTTGGTTAAAGAAGGTAAAAATTTTGAAGTTATGTATTATCCCGAAGAAAAACATGCATTCGAAAAAGTAGAAACGTGGCTAGACGCGTTTAACAGAGTAATGAAATTTTTTGAGAAGAACATTTAATTAAGCATCAAATAAGACCATTCCAGATTTTTAAACTTAAAACCCCGTTTTTCGATATATCATCCTCTGGTTAAAGTATTTTAACCATAAAATTTTTGAAAACGTTCTAATAACTTTAAGGCAAAATTCCTAAGGTGAGAATCGACCTATAAGAACAAAATTAAGGTGCATTGTAGGGGAGAAAGATGAAGAAAATCGAAGTTGGCACAATATTGCTAGTTATGGCTCTAATTGCCACATCGATGGTAGTTATGCCAGAAACATTAACCGTGGCTCAAGGAGGAGAATTATCTTTCGATTTAATAGCACCTGGCGAACTTGGATATTGGATAAGAGTATGTGAGATCTTTAAGCGTTCATGTGAAGACATAGGAATCAAAATAAACGTGAAAGCAATGGAAACCGGCGCCTGGGTATCTGCTATGATGGACACTCATGACTTCGACATAGCTATGTGTGGAATGTTAATGGAGCCAACACCTAGCTACCTTCCATTGCTATTTCATTCAAAATACGCTGAAGGCGGTTTTAACATAGCGGGAGTCAACGACTCCGAACTAGATGCTCTTTTGGATCAATCACAAGTAACTGTTGACCAAGAAGAACTAAAAAATATTATCTGGCAAATACAGGAGAAAATAGCTGAGAACGTTTATAGCATCCCTATTTTCACAGAGGACGTAGTATTTGCTTACAGCAACAAATTCACAGGAATAATAGGTGTACCAGGTGACGGAGCTGTTAACATATGGTCATACATCAACATGCGAAGAACCAGTGGGGAGGGCGGCGAAATGAAAATCGGCATGCTAGGAGACATCAAAACAAACAATCCACTACTTAGAACTTTGTCTTTAGAAGGATACATTGAGCACATGATTTTTGAAACACTAGTTGCCTTTGACGTTAACTTAACAGTGGTTCCATGGTTAGCTGAAAGCTGGGAGGTCAGTGAAAATGGAACTGTATGGACATTTCATCTACGAAACAACGTAACATGGCAAGATGGAGTTCCATTCACCGCTGATGACGTAGTATTCACCATAGAAACTGTGTTGGAAAATAAACCTCCAACTTGGTACTCGTACTTTGAACTCATAGACAGAGCAGAAGCCGTCGACAACTATACTGTTAGAGTCTACATGAAACAACCATATGCGTGGACATTAACCACATTTGCCACTTTCGAAATATTACCGAAACATCTCTGGAAAGATGTCCCATGGAATACCACCAATCCTCCAATGATCGGAACCGGTCCGTTTAAATGGGTTAAATGGGAAAAAGGAGAATACATTAAGCTAGAGAAGAATCCAAATTACTGGCAGGCAGGAAAACCGCATCTTGACAGAGTCTTATGGACCGTCTACGAAACTGGATCAGCCGAAGTACTAGCACTACGATCCGGTGAAGTAGATCTAATGTATAGATACATACCACTTGAATCCATTAAGACACTTATCGAAGATCCAAATATAGTGGTGGGAGTTTCACCAGGATTAAACTTCAGGTACTTCATTCCAAACTTACGGAGAGCACCATTTAATGATATAAATCTCAGAAAGGCTTTAGCGTATGCAGTAGACAAGGAAACCATAGTAAATGCCATAATGCTGGGCTATGCATCGTCCATCGACAGTTTCGTACCACAAGCATGGGGCAAATGGAACAATCCAAATGTACCAAAATACGAATACAACTTAACTAAAGCCAACGAAATTTTGGATAAAGCTGGATACCTAGATGTTGACAACGATGGCATAAGAGAATTACCTGGCACACCCGCACCTAGTGCGGTACCATTCTGGGTATGGATAGCTGTAGCTGTAGTAATAACAGCTGTATGTTCTGGCGGCGCTGCATATGTAGTAGTTAAGCGTAAGGCAAAAACCTAACACCATTTTATCATATTTTTTATTTTATTGAGAACATTCAATAGTTATCTTTGTTCAAACTTTCGAAAAAGCTGGTAAAGGTGAATTATATCATGGACATGAAAGAGTTTATAGTAAGGCGAACTATACAAACCATTATAATATTCTTCATTATGATTACATTTAACTTCTTTCTTTTCCGTATCATGCCTGGAGATCCGACTGCAATATTAATTGGAAATCCAAATATAACTCAAAAAACTAGGGAAAGAATAATCCATGAATTCGGGTTAGATAAACCTCTGTGGATGCAGTACATTTTATATATCCGAGAATTAATTAAAGGAGATTTAGGTGTTTCATTTTACTTTACAGGCGAACCAGTCATCAAAATAATCTTAGGCAAAAGAATGATTAACACTTTAGTGTTGATGGGTAGCGCTACCGCTCTTTCTGTAGTGATAGGTTTCATTACTGGAGTTATATCAGCTTGGAGACGAGGAACTAAATTAGATTTAACAGGATTAATTATCTCAATAGTGTTTTTCTCAACACCGAGTTTCTGGCTGGGATTAGTTATATTACTCGTAGCTGGCTACTATTTGCACCTAATCCCCCTAGGGGGAACGGTTACTAGAGGTTTAGTACACGTTAATGTATTTCATTATATAGCAGACTATTTGCACCATTTAATCGCTCCTATGATAACTTTAACGTTAGTTCTATACGGTGGATACTATCTTATGATGAGAAACAGTATGCTTGAAACGCTCACACAAGAATATATTGTCACAGCTAAAGCTAAGGGACTTCCAGAAAGAAGAATAATGTTTAAGCATGCAGCAAGGAATGCTATATTACCTTTGGTTTCAATGGTGGCAATAAATGCAGCCCTTATAGTGGGAGGAGCAATAGTAACTGAAACTGTGTTTTCTTGGCATGGAATAGGCAGTTTAATGTTTCTTGCGGTTGCTAGTAAGGATTATCCGGTTTTACAGGGAATATTCCTAATAATTTCTATAACTGTGCTATTAGCCAATTTTATCGCTGACATACTGTATGCGTACCTAGATCCAAGAGTGAGATACTAAGCAAGGGAGGTCTTTCGATGAAGAAAAAAGCCGAAAGACTTGTAACATTTAAAGGGAAAACAGGATTTGCTGTACGTGTGAAAAGAACATGGTCAGAATTTAGAAGAAATAAGATTGGAGTATTAGGCCTATTTATAAGTTTATTTTTCGTTGTTATAGCAGTATTTGCACCAATAATAGCCCCCTATTCCCCGTCCGATATATACGTCGGGGCTCCTTTATCTCCGCCCTCAAAAGAATTTCCCTTTGGAACAGATGAACTTGGAAGATGTATTCTATCTCTAATAATCTACGGATCTAGAATATCCATGTCAGTCGGTGTGATAGCTGCTCTAATTAATATTTCGATAGGTACAATTGTAGGGCTAATTTGTGGCTATTATCGCAATATATTGAGCGATGCGTTAATGAGAGTGACCGATGCATTTATTATGATGCCTTCTCTCGCATTAATGGTTGTTTTAGCTGCTATACTTGGCCCAAATATTTACACCATAATTTTGGCTATAGGAATAACAACATGGCCCACAACCGCTAGAACAGTCATGTCTCAAGTTTTGTCTCTCAAAGAAAGGCAGTATGTTGAAGCAGTTAGAGCTGCAGGAGGCAGTGACTTTTACATAATATTTCACTGCATATTGCTAAACGTTTTACCCATCGTCTTCACTAACATGATTCTTTCTATAGCTACTGCAGTTTTGTACGAAGCCGGTTTAAGCTTTCTGGGACTAGGAGACCCAACTCGTATAAGCTGGGGCATAATACTATACTACGCAAACACTTCAGGAGCTATAATTAGCGGTGCCTGGTGGTACGTAATTCCTCCTGGAATTTGCATAATATTATTAGTTGTGGCGTTCACGTTTGTCAGCCATGGTTTAGATGAAGTATTAAACCCAAGGCTTAGAAGGAGATGAAGTGGAGGCAAATAAAAGTGCCATTGCTAGAAGTAAACGCTCTTAAGATGTATTATGAAGTAAAGGGAAAAAGATGGGTAAAAGCAGTTGACAATGTTAGTATACGAATTGATAGAGGTGAGTCTCTCGGTTTAGCAGGCGAATCAGGAAGCGGAAAAACTAGCCTGTCTCTCTCAATTATGCGGTTACTACCATCGAACGGAAAAATACTTGGTGGAGAAATCAAATTCGAAAATGAGGATATTCTAAACATGAATTATAAGTTGTTTAAGAAGAAAATAGCTTGGAAAAAGATTTCTTTAGTGCCTCAAGCTGCAATGAGCGCATTGAACCCTGTAATGAAGGTGGGTGACCAAATAGTTGAAGCAATCATCTTTCATGAAAACGTAAGTAAGAAAGAAGCATTAGAGAGAGTTAAAACGTTGTTTAAGCTTGTTGGTTTAGATCCTTCAAGAATTAACGATTATCCTCACGAATTTAGTGGAGGAATGAGACAACGTGTCATGATAGCCATGGCATTGGCTTGTAACCCTAAACTTGTAATCGCAGATGAACCAACATCGGCGTTGGATGTAATAGTACAAGCTCAGATATTAAGTCTCATAAAAGATCTGCAGAAAAATTTGAATTTATCTATGATTCTTGTTACCCACGATTTATCCATACTTTCAGAAATATGTAATTCTATCGCTGTAATGTATGCTGGAAAGATAGTAGAATATGGTCCAACGTTAGAAGTCTATGAGGACCCCCAACACCCATATACAAAAGGTTTGCTAGCGGCAACCCCAAGTATAAAAGGAACTAGAAGAAGACTTAAATCCATACCAGGAACTCCTCCAGATCTACTTAATCCACCGCCTGGCTGTAGATTTCATCCACGTTGCCCATATGCAAAAGACATATGTAAAAAAGAAGAACCACCACTCGTAAAAGTGGGAGGAAGAAGAGTAGTTGCCTGTCACGAGGTGTAAAGAGGTTGAATGAGTTAGTAAAAGTTGAAAATCTAGTAAAATGGTTTCCACTTAGACGTGGACTCTTTTCATCACTATTTAGACGTGAAGAATTATTCGTTAGAGCTGTGGATGGAATAAGCTTCAACATAAAGGAAGGAGAAATCTTTGGTTTAGCAGGCGAATCAGGATGTGGAAAAACTACCACAGCAAGACTAGTACTTAGATTAATAGAACCAACAAGCGGTAAAATTTACTTTAAAGACATAGATATCCTCTCAATAGATAAAAAAGAGATGAGAAGACTTAGGAAAGAAATGCAAATAATCTTCCAAGACCCGTATGAGTCGTTAAATCCACGTATGTTTATCTGCGATATCATTAAGGAACCATTAAAATTACAGAAAATAGGAGATAATGAGGAAGAAATGCTTGAAATGGTTTATGAAATGCTTGAAAAAGTAGGTTTGACGCCTCCAGAAGAGTTTCTATATAGGTATCCACATGAACTAAGTGGAGGTCAAAGGCAAAGAGTAGCCATAGCAAGAGCCTTAATACTAAGACCTAAACTTGTTGTAGCCGACGAGCCAGTATCAATGTTAGATGTCTCGATTAGGGCAGGAATATTAGACCTTATGCTTGATCTAAAGGAGGAACTTAATTTATCCTATTTATACATAACTCATGATTTGGCTACAGCAAAATATGTTTGTGACCGACTAGCAATTATGTATTTGGGTAAAATAGTTGAACAAGGAGATACATTAAAAATAGTCGATGAACCTATGCATCCCTATGCTAAAGCATTAATAGACGCTATCCCGGTTCCAAATCCAAGAGTTAAGATAAGGAAAATACCGGTTAAAGGCGAGGTGCCAACACCAATACATATCCCGCCTGGCTGTAGATTTCATCCACGTTGCCCATATGCAAAAGACATATGTAAAAAAGAAGAACCACCACTTGTAAAGGTTGATAAAAACAGATATGTGATGTGCCATCTTTATTCTTAAAAATTGAGCTTACAAGTTAAGATGAGGCATATATGGTTAATGGTTGGTGAGAATCATGGAGGAAGTTGTCGTTAAGAAAATTGAAAAACCAGAAGATTTCTCTAATTGCGAAAATATTCAGCGAAAGGCTTGGGGTATGAAAGACATAGAAATAGTGCCTTTCCATTTTCTAATTACAATTCAAAAAGCTGGAGGAATAGTGTTAGGTGCTTACAGAGGGAACGAGCTTATTGGGTTTTGTTTTGGTTTTATTGGATACGACGGTAGTAAATATTATCTTCATTCCCATATGAATGCAGTTATCCCCGAAAAACAGCATAAAGGTGTAGGTTACCTTTTGAAGCTAAAACAGCGAGAGCATGCGTTACAAAAAGGCTTTGATTTGATAAAATGGACTTTTGATCCTTTAGAAGGCGTTAACGCTAATTTAAACTTCAGAAAGCTTGGAGTTATAAGTAGAACATATATTCCAAACTGCTACGGGGAAATGAGGACGAAACTCTATGCAGGATTAGAAACAGATAGATTTCTAGTTGAATGGTGGATTAAATCGAAACATGTTGAAAACCGTTTAACCGGAAACTTACCGAAATATTCTTTGGAGGAACTCCTGTCAGAAAAAGCAAGCATAGCTAATGAAACTGAATTTATAGGTTCAAACCTTAGAAAAATTGTAAAAATAGACACAAATCTAACTTCAGACATTATATTAATCGAAATTCCAGAGAATTTTCAAAAAATAAAAGCTACAAACATGGAATTAGCCAGAGATTGGAGATTAAAAACAAGAGAACTATTTCAATCATATTTCACCAGAGGCTACGTTGCGATAGACTTCTTATCTGAAAAAATGGATGAACAGCGAAGAAACTTCTACGTACTGAGCAAAAATATCCCAGATGATTTGAAGCCCTTTATAGAATGTTAACAAAGCACGTGAGGGAATAATCTATGATTATTGAGGAAATTCAGTTGAGATTAATTAATATGGAACTTATATCGTTATTTGAGACGAGTTTTGGACGTGAAAAGAAGCGGAAAATAATTATTGTAAAGATGGTAAGTGATGACCTCGAGGGGTACGGTGAATGCGTAGCTATGGAAGGTCCATGGTATTCTTACGAAACGGTTGAAACAGCTTGGTCTATTTTACAAAAATACATGATTCCCTTAGTGTTAGGTAAAGACGTTAAGGATCCAAGCGACTTACTGAAACTTTTAAGCAAAGTACGTGGCCATAACATGGCCCGTGCATCTCTCGAAGAAGCTTTCTGGGATCTATATGCGAAATCCCTGGGAGAACCGTTGTCAAGAGTGCTGGGTGGCGTGAAAAATAAGATCCCAAGTGGCGTAAGTATTGGAATTCAGAAAAACATTCAGCAATTGTTAAAAACTATTGATACCTATTTGTCTGAAGGATACCAAAGGGTTAAATTGAAAATAAAACCTTCATGGGACATTGAAGTCATTAAAGAAGTTAGAAAACATTATCCAGACATACCGTTAATGGTTGATGCAAATGCAGCTTACACCATCAGCGATGCACATCACCTCAAAAAGTTGGATGAATTTAACCTGCTAATGATCGAACAACCCTTGGGTTATGATGACCTTGTCGACCACGCAAAACTGCAAAGCATGTTAAAAACACCAATCTGCCTAGATGAAAGTATTAAAACCATAAACGATGCTCGCGCCGCACTTAAACTTGGAAGTTGTAAAATAATTAACATTAAAGTTGGCAGAGTTGGAGGACTTTTCTACGCAAAGAAAATTCATGATTTATGTCAAGCCAACGGGGTTCCAGTTTGGTGTGGTGGTATGCTTGAAACAGGAATAGGAAGGGCTATAAATGTTGCAATAGCAAGTCTGCCAAACTTTAAGCTGCCAAATGACATATCTGCAAGCAAAAGATATTATCACGAGGATATAGTCGACCCACCATTTGAATTAAATAGTGATGGAACAATAAATGTACCTAAGAATCCTGGCATTGGCGTTAAAATTCTTGAAGAAAGAATAGAGAAAAAAACAGTAAAAGAAGCTACATTTAAGGTGTAAAACATTTAACGGTTTAAGTGTGAGTTTATCTTAACCTTCAAACTTCTAGAGGTTGAAATGTAAGTAATTTAATGTAGTGAACAGCGAGTCAAACTAAAAAGGATGACGAGCTATTTTGTTTAATTCTGTTTAGCATCTCATTGTAGAATTTCTCGATAGATTTCCAGCTATTTTTATATAAATTTTGGATATCAACACGTGCTTTTACAAGTTGCTTTAAATATTTATCAACCTCATCTATAGCTTTAATTCCATGTTTGGTATCTTCCAGCAATCTTTCAAAGTCTTTTGGCAACGCTTTGGTACTTTTTTCTTTTTCAAGTTCATCTTTAAGTTTTTGCAAGAGTTCTCTTTCAACATAGAAAGTTTCCAGTAGATCTTTTATTTGATTTCCTTCTTTAACAACGACTAAGTTCAAGAACTTTTCAATGTGGTCTCGAATAAACTCGTTTTCTATCATGTTTTTCAGTAATTCTCCTACTTCCTCTTTTACATCAAGTATCTTCTCAACCATCTCACTAATCTTTCCATAATGGTTTATAACATCCTCTAACGCTTTAGAAACACCGGAAAAAATAAGTTTTTTAGATTTTTCAATAAACTGTAGGAGGTCTAAATCCAAAACATAGTTTTCTGGATCAAAGTATCGCTGAATTCCTAAAAGATCTTTTTTCTCTTCTTCATATATCCCTTTAAAGTAAATATTTGGACGAGGAAGTAAGAATGCTTGAGCTATTTCTTTAAAAACATCTTTATCCGTTACAATTCTTTGATTTGAATCAGCAACAATAACACATGTTCTCATCGGCTTTTTTAGAAGCTTCTTCACTTCATAGAAAATAGCCCAATAGGCATTTCCCTTTGTAGTGAACAGGACCATCAATATATATTTTCTCTCCCTTCATAGCATATTTTCGAGCTAGAGTCTCAAGGGATGTTTTTTCAAGAAAATTATCCGTCATTTTCACCCTACCTAACATAGCTAAAGAAGATTAATTAAATAAAAACTTAACTTAGATTTGTGTAAAAGTTAATTAACATTTAGGCTGTAGCACTGCATGGTCATAGATGAAAAGATTAAAATCAATTTTCTAAACTTTGGGAATCTTGATGCATTGAAATCTATACATAATTTTAAATGATAAGTAAGTTTAAGCAATTAAATATTTTAGTGTGGAATTTTTTCTTCCCCTTCTTTGAGTATTTCTTTTAGTTTTTCTTGTATTTCCGGTTCTAGTGGTGTTGGCTTATGTGTTTCTAAGATCTCCTTAACTTTTTCCTTTGCTCTCTGAACCATATCTTTGTTTCCCTCTTTTATCCACATTTCATAGGAATTAAAATCTGCTATCATAGGGACCCATAGTTCGCGGAAATGTTTAAGGGTATGCTTTTCACTTATGAAAACTCCCTCATGTCCCTTTTTAATCATCAAATCCAAAGCTAAGGTTTCATCATTAACTTCAAGCCCATTTAATATACTGAATATCATTGTACATATTTCGTAATCTATGAGGAATTGCTCATAGGAGAGAACATTATAACTCTCCAATCCACCGGGACCAGATATGACATCTGCACCTGCTGCCATCATGCAAAATGCTGTTAAAGCGTTTTCATATGCTGCTTGTGAGTCAGGTACTTTGGAAGCTGAACTAAAACCATCTCCACAAGGAATACCATAATATTCTTTAGCAAGCTGTATACTAGCGCAATTAATCAATATTGCACTTGGTAGACAAGGTGCAAAATTACCTCTTTTCGGCTCCATTCCCATAGGGTCAACTGCATACATTATTGGTGTTTTAGGATAAGCTAATTGGATTATCGTTAGCAGACCTAGTATTTCGGCGTTGGCCATGCTTAAAGCACTTGCGAGTGTCACAGGGGAACTCATGCCTAGTAGAGGCATACTCATTATTCTAATTGGTATTCCAACTTTAGCGAACTCTAATGTTGCTTCTGTTGCTTCTTTGTCTAGTTTTAAGGGTGGAGTGGTACATACCATGCTTGTTATTATAGGCCTTTTACGTAGCTCCTCTTCTCCACCAAGAACGGTTTCAGCCATTTTAATTTGTAGTTTTGCTTCTTCTCGCATCGATGTTGAACCTAACATAACATGTTTTTCCGTATAGTTTAACGATGCTTCTAATTCATGTAAACCATGTAAATATCCCGGATAATCAGAGGGCACTACGACAGGATAATATCCATGCATTCCTTCTAGAGCATCGGTTAATATAGCTGTTTTAACGAGATCGTCCTTGACGGATCTCCTTCTTTCTCCAGTTTCTAGATCTATAGTTAAGGTGCATGTACCGTTTGTGAAAATGTAGGTTTGCTCTCCATTTAGGGGAAGATCGTACTGAGGATTTCTAGCATAGAGTTTGAAGTTTTTAGGACATTTTCTTAATGCTTCCTCAACTAGGTATGATGGTATTTTTGCTGTTTTCTCTTTTTCATCTACTTGACATCCTGCATCTTTCAATATGTTTACGGTTTCTTCACTGTATATTTTAATTCCGATTTTCTCGAGTATTTGTAGAGATGTTGAGTGTATTCTCTCTATAGATTCTTTGTCGAGAATTGAAAGTTTAATTTTCCTTTTAAATTTCAAAAGTGACCCCAACATCGAGCCCCCGCTTTACCTATACGTTACAGCTTGGACTTTCTCCCTATCACATGATAATTGATCGATTATAGTTGTATATTATATTTAAGCAACTCATTTATTTCTAATACATCACATATAAACATTAATGATCATTATTAATTCAGGTCGTATTAAAGACAAATTTTATATACTACCCCTTTCCATTTATTTACGACAAAAGGAGTTAGGGGAGAGTAAAATTGAGCAGAAAAACATATCAAATATTGACAGCGATTTTTCTTTTCGTTTTAGTATTCAGTATCAGCTTTACGCAAGCTTCAGCCAAACCTGGAAAATTAAACTCGAGCACAGCTAAATGGACTTTTATGGTCTATATGGATGCCGACAATAACCTAGATCCCTTCGCGAACATCGATATGGAAGAAATGATGAAAATCGGATCAACAAAAGACGTTAACATAATTGTTCTATGTGATAGATTAGAGGAACCAGCATACATTTACAAAATAGAAAAAGGAAAGTGTGTGCTTCCCGAAGGTTCACCTATCAATGGTATTGAAGTTGACATGGGTGATCCTGAAATTGTGGAGACATTCCTTAATTACGTTATAGAGAATTTTCCAGCGGAACACTACTTTTTGGACATATGGAACCATGGAAACGATTTTGTTGGTTCTTGTGTTGACGAAAACACAGGAACAGGAGAAAGGGGATATCTATATCATTACGAATTAGTTGAAGCGCTTCAAAGCGTATACGATAAAACAGAGGTCATGATCGATATATTGTCTTTTGATGCATGTTTACAGGGGATGATTGAAGTAGCTTATTACTACAAGGATTTAGTTAGCTACCTTGTTGGTTCGGAAGGCTACGTAGCACTTGAAGGATATCCTTATGATGAAATATTAGAACAGCTTGTAAATAGTCCAGATATTGACGCAGACGCCTTTGCTAAAATTGTTGTTGACGAATATGTAGGTTACTATGTTAAAGAAAACATGGCTGCAACACGTGGAAGTTTCCCAACACTTTCTGCAATCGACCTAGAAAAATTAGATCAACTAGTAGAAAATCTAAGTAGATTTCTGCGGACATTAGAGAGAGATATCAATTCATATTTAGGTGCCATAACTGCGGGAAGAGGCAAAGGAATCCTTCCATGGGCTGAGTATGGCTGGGAAGCCTATATAGACCTTTACACGTTTGTAGAAACAGTAGGCATCTCTTCTCAAAATGATAAACTAAGAAATATAGCGGAAGCGCTTTTAAATAGTATAGAAAGCGCTGTTTATGCAAATTCAAGCCTACAGCTAGAAGAAATGTCCGTACATGGGTTAGGTATATACTTCCCTTCGTCAGAATCAGCAATGTACCACAATCCCTTGTTAGATGGAGAATACTATGCTGAAGTGCCGTTTGCAACCGAAACAGAGTGGCTTAATTTCCTGTCAATGTACTATAGCCACTGCAGCTAAACTTTAACTTATTTACCTAATTTACCTTATTTTTTCCCATATAATATTGGAATCTTAAATGTCTGTCAATTGTTATGTAGGAGTTTTGTATACAAAATTGATTATAAAGATGTTTTCTTATAATTATGATGCATATTTAATGGTTTTGGAGGAAGCACTTTGATTACATTAAAAGTATTGTCAAAAGAAGGCATTGAGAAAATACATTTTGCAACTCTTGATGTACTTGAAAATACCGGAATTAAACTTGATGACAAAAAAGCTTTGGAGATTTTTGATGAAAATGGTGCCAAAGTGAATTATAGGTCTAAAGTTGTTAAAATTCCGGAAAGCCTCATCAAAGAGGCTATAAGAAAATGTCCAAGGAAAATAAAGCTTTATGCTAGAAATCGAAAGTACAACTTAGAGATAGGTACTGGTAAAAGTTATGTTCATACCCCTGAGGGAGCATATTTCGTGGAGGACTTAAGCACGGGTGAAATAAGGGAAGCTACTATCAAAGATGTGGAGAACTTTGCAAAGCTTGGAAGTACTCTTGAGAATATACATGTTTACATACCGTTGGTAAATCCGCAAGATGTTCCCTTGGAAATAAGAGACATTTATAGAAATAAAATTTCGCTGGAAAACATTGAAAAACATTTCATAGTTTGCGCACATTCATATGAAGGCATGGTTTACACCATCAAGATGGCAAGCGCCATAGTTGGTGGTTTAGATGAATTAGTGAAGAAACCTATAATAACTGGCGATGGAGGAGCCGTTAGCCCTTTAACCTCCTCGAAACATAACCTTAGAATCCTTAGATACTGTGCGAATCTAGGTTTACCTTGCAGCATAGGTTCCGCGCCTATAGCAGGAGGAACAGCACCTGCAAGCTTAGCTGGAACGTTGGTTATTCAGAACGCTGAAAATTTGGCTTGGATAACTTTGGCACAGCTAATTAATCCAGGATTGCCGATTATTTCTCTTGTTAGAGCATTTATATTGGATTTAAGAAAAGGGGATTTTGCTGCTGGTGCCCCTGAAGTAGCTTTAATGTCAGTTGCTTTAATTCAACTTTACAAATATTATGGTATTCCTGTTGATGCTGGTTGGTCTGTTTCAGATTCAAAGTTTCTTGATGTTCAAGTAGGTTATGATAAAGTTCCGATGATGTTAATGTCGGTGCTTGCAGGAGCAGATTTTATCTCTGGATTCGGTCTTATTGATTCTGGAATAACAGCAAGTTATTCTCAACTGGTAATTGATAACGAGGCTTTCTCCATGGTTTCACGTATATCTCAAGGTATAAGAATCGATGATGAAGGTCTTGCTTTAGATTTAATTGATAAGGTTGGTCCTGGAGGAAATTTCCTAGGTGAAAGGCACACAATAAAGTGTATAACTTCTAGAAGGGAACACTTTTTCCCGACTCTATTTAGTAGAGGGAAAGAAGTAAGTGAAGATATTGTACAACGCGCAAGAAAAATGGCATCAAAATTAATTTCAAGTAGTCAAGCAGAACCTTTACCGGCGGATATACAGAAAGATCTAAATAACATATTAGAAGAAGCTAAAAAATCATTACTACGTAGATATACTTAAAATTCAATTCTTAATATCCTCATTCAACTTTGCCGTCAATCACGCTCAGACCATTGTCTAAGATTTTAAGCAATATTGATAGATGATGTTTTAACCCGTAAATATCGAAGGAGGGTAGTCTGCGATGTTTGAATATGATATAGTTATTAAGGGAGGATATGTGATTGATGGAACTGGTAATCCTTGGTTTAGAGCAGATATAGGTATCTTAAATGGAAGAATAGTTAAAGTTGGACGAATAAATGGTGAAAGTGCTGAAAAAGCTATAGATGCTGATAAACTATTTGTTACACCTGGTTTCATAGATATACATACGCATTCAGATATTACCTTATTAGTTAATCCTAAAGCTGACAGCAAAATAAGACAGGGAGTAACAACCGATGTTGTTGGAAACTGTGGAATATCGGCAGCGCCGATAAAAAAGGAGAGATTAGAACTGCATAAGAAGCATTTTGAGCCATATTCTGAATATGTTTCTTGGAATTGGAGTACAATGGGAGAATACTTTAAGCAATTAGAGGAGAATGGAGTTTCTATGAACATAGCTGCTCTTGTTGGTCATGGAACTGTGAGAACAGCTGTAATGGGCTTCGATGATAGAGCTCCCACAAAAGATGAACTTGACGAGATGAAGGCTTTAGTGGAACAATCCATGGTAGATGGAGCATTTGGCCTATCTACTGGACTTGTTTATCCACCCAGTTGTTTTGCTAGTACAGAGGAAATTGTAGAGTTGTGTAAAGTTGTAGCTAAATATGGTGGGATTTATGCTACCCATATTAGAGGTGAAAGGGAGACTTTTATAGAAGCTGTTAGAGAAGCTATTTACATAGGTGAAAAGGCCAGTGTTCCAGTCCAGTTGTCACATAATGCTCCAAAATACGGTGCTTGGGGGAAATTAAAGGAATCTTTAAAAATAGTTGAAGAAGCAAGGGAAAGAAGATTAGATGTAACTTTAGATAATGATACCCAAAGAGATTGGCATGGTAGTTTAACCAGTATTCTTCCGCCAAGAATGCACAGTTTAAGTATCAAAGAAATAATTGATATTCTAAAAAGCCCGTCAGAACGCGAAAAAATAAAGCAAGAAATAATTGAGGATAAGATACCTGGTTTTGGCCCTGTAGGTCTGGTTAAACATGGAAAATGGGATAAAATATTTTTGTTCAGCTGTAAAAGAAATAGAGATCTAATTGGTAAAAATTTTGTTGAAATAGGTGAGCTACGTGGGGAAGACCCATTTGATGCCTATTTAAATATATTAATTGAGGAAGAAGGGGAAGCTGAAGTTATTTTCAAAGAATATATTAGCGAAGAAGACATTGAAACATTGTTGAAACATCCGTGGGTTATGGTTTCCACAGATTCTGAAGCTACTGCCTCTTATGGTGTCCTTAAAGAGCTATCAACATATTACCCAGCTAATTACGGTGAATATCCGAGAGTTTTAGAGAAATATGTTAGAGAAAAGAAGTTGTTAAGATTAGAGGAAGCTATTAGAAAGATGACATCTTTCCCGGCTCAAAAACTTGGATTAATGAATAGAGGATTAATTAGAGAGGGTATGTGGGCTGATATTGTAATTTTTAATCTTAAAAAAATTAGAGATAGAGCAACAAATAGATTTCCACACGAATATCCAGAGGGAATAGAGTACGTAATTATAAATGGAAAAATAGTTGTAGAAAAAGAAAAATATACGGGAGTTCTTGCAGGGAAAGTTCTGAAACATAAAGTGTGACACTAAGCGTCAGCTACGCCCAAAAGCCTGACATAACATCTTATTAATATTTTTGTTAACGCTTTGAG
>Ga0164318_10001982_pt1 | contig 18722 bp, 13 predicted proteins | sample GuaBasSedimGuay9_FD_113734 | JGI IMG/M metagenome (GOLD analysis project Ga0164318, IMG submission 113734) | Subseafloor sediment microbial communities from Guaymas Basin, Gulf of California, Mexico - Guay9, Core 4571-4, 0-3 cm | ecosystem: Environmental > Aquatic > Marine > Hydrothermal vents... | reverse complement strand
GATTCGCTCGAAAAAGCAAGTTTATATGAGTATGCTTATCAATTGGGCAGAACTTATGCAGGCTACACTTATGACTTTTTACTGAATACATATCTCGACAAAACTGTTCCGAAAGCAGAAAGGTCAGATAAATACTGGCGTTTCAATCCCCATGACAAAACATTCTTTCCTGCTTACGACGACCGCCTGGTTCCGCTGGATGATTAGTGGTCATTCCTCACGAACTCTTCTCTGCGGCAGATAATTAATGGGCCAATCAAGAAATTGCAGCTTAATATTTTTTGATATTCCCTTTGAACTTTAGACTTTAAACATTAGACTATTTCCATTTTCTCCTATCTTTGCGCCCATGCAAGAAACCATATTGATCCTCGATTTCGGCTCCCAATACACGCAGCTTATCGCACGCAGAGTAAGAGAGTTAAATGTTTATTGTGAAATTTATCCCTACAATAAAATACCGGAACTTAGCCCGGATATTAAAGGGGTCATCCTTTCGGGAAGCCCGTTTTCGGTGCGGGACAAAGATGCACCCATTCCTGATTTAAGCAAAATCCGGGGAAAGATTCCATTACTTGGGGTTTGTTACGGTGCGCAATTTTTGGCGCAGGCCGATGGCGGCGAAGTTTTGCCATCAGAAATTCGCGAATATGGCAGGGCAAACCTTGGCTTTATCAATCCGGAATGTTTACTGATGAAAGGCATGTCGCACGATACCCAGGTTTGGATGTCGCATGGTGATACTATTCTTCATCTACCCAAAAATTTCAATAAAATTACCAGCACGGCCAGCGTGGAAGTAGCCGGTTTCAAAATTGAAAACGAAGAAACCTTTGGCATTCAGTTCCACCCCGAAGTTTACCACACTACCGAAGGCAAAACGCTCTTAAAAAACTTTGTGGTTAAGATTTCCGGATGTTCCCAAAACTGGACACCCGATTCATTTATCGAAACAACAGTACAATCCTTACGCGAAAAATTGCATGGCGAAAAAGTGGTTCTTGGCCTTTCCGGTGGCGTTGATTCGTCAGTGGCCGCAGTACTGCTGGACAGAGCCATTGGCGAAAATTTATATTGCATTTTTGTTGACAACGGTTTGTTGCGCAAGAATGAATTTGCAGATGTATTGCATTCCTACAAAGACATGGGGCTAAATGTAAAAGGTGTAAATGCAGCATCAGAATTTATAAATGCCTTGAAAGGTATTAAAGATCCTGAAGCCAAACGCAAAATAATTGGAAATAAATTTATCGATATATTTGATAACGAAGCCCATTTAATTGAAGACGTAAAATGGTTGGCACAAGGCACAATCTACCCCGATGTTATCGAATCTATTTCAGTTAAAGGCCCATCAGCAACCATCAAGTCACACCACAATGTTGGTGGCTTGCCCGATTTCATGAAACTGAAAATTGTTGAGCCTCTTAATTCATTATTTAAGGATGAAGTAAGACGTATTGGCAGAGCTTTAAACATGCCTGCTGACCTGATTAACCGTCATCCCTTCCCCGGGCCGGGCTTAGGCATCCGAATTCTTGGCGATGTAACTGCTGAACGTGTTAGCCTCTTGCAGGAAGTGGATTACATTTACATCAATACCATGAAAGAAATGAATTTGTATGATGAGGTCTGGCAGGCTTTTGCTGTACTTCTTCCTGTACAAACAGTAGGTGTAATGGGAGACGAACGAACCTACGAAAATGTGGTAGCTCTCCGCGCTGTTGGTTCCACCGATGGCATGACCGCCGATTGGTCGCAACTGCCCTACGAATTCCTGGCCAAAGTTTCCAGCGACATCATCAATAAAGTAAAAGGTGTAAACCGCGTGGTGTACGATATCAGTTCAAAACCGCCGGCAACTATTGAGTGGGAATAGGTACTTTACAACTTTCCCAAAATGTTTCTTAGCCTTTGAAAATCTGAATTAAGAAAATATCTGATTAATATTTCTGAAATTAATTACTGCATGATTTTGGCTTGAATAGCTTAATTCACCACCATAAACCAAATATCCTTTCCCGGATTTCTTACAAATCTTTTGAAAATAGTTTAATCCCTTAACAAACCTATCGTTATAGGTCATGGCTGCTTTCACCTCAATTGGTATCGCTACCGCATATTTATCGAAGATAAGATCAACTTCGTTTTTATTATTGTCCCTATAGAAATATAATCGTGGTTCCAGCCCCATGTTCAACCGCTCTTTAACAGCGTCCATTACAATCATGTTTTCAAACAAACCACCCAAAAGCGGGTCACGCATTACTTGATTTTTATTTTCAATTCCAAGTAAATAAGAGACCAAGCCCACATCAGTAAAATAAATCTTTGGTGATTTTATTATCCGTTTGCCCAAGTTATTATAGTATGGCTGTAGTTTATAAACAATAAAAGACGCTTCAAGTACCGATAACCACTGGGACAGGGTAGTGGAAGAAACTCCCAGATCACCCGAAATTGAATGTAAGTTTATAACCTGGCCTACCCTGCCAGCCAACAGCCTCAGGAAGTTTTCAAATTGAGACAGATCCTTTATTTGCAGAACCTGTCTTAAATCCCTTTCAACATATGTTTGTAGATAATTACGGTTTGCTTTTGTAGGATCTTGGTTTTGATCATAGATCCTCGGAAGAAATCCGCGATAAATGAACTCGTCTCTGTCCAAATCTATTTCATGAGATTGCAGTTCTTTGATAGAAAAAGGTAACAACCTTAGCAATGCTGTTCGTCCAGCAAGAGACTGGGAAACCGCCTCGCCGAGCGAAAGCTGATGACTCCCGGTAAGTAGAAACATGCCATTTACTTTTTCTTCATCCACAATAGTTTGGATATACGACAAAAGTTGTGGAACCCTCTGTATTTCATCGATAATTACAGGCCACTGAAATGCTTTAAAAAATGCATTGGGGTCAGTTGAAGCCAGATTCCGTATTTCGGGGTTCTCAAGATTACAATAGGTATAAACCGGGTAAGTGGTTTGGGCTAGGGTAGTTTTACCCGATTGCCTTGGCCCGGTTATGGTAACAACTGGATACTCCAACATAAGTTTTTCCAATTCCCTCTGTATTTCCCTTTTAATTATCATTTTGCAAAAATAACTGTTTTATATACATTTTCCAAGTTGAATCTTAAATATGTATAAATGATACGATAAACAAAAAGACTTTGCAGGTTCATTTTACAGTCTGAAATCCAGCATTGATCTCCAGCAACATCATCAATAAAGTAAAAGGGGTGAACCGCGTGGTGTACGATATCAGTTCAAAACCGCTGGCAACTATCGAGTGGGAATAGAATAGCGTTTGTTTCATTTGACCTGGTATTAAACTCCCTTCTTCATCAGCTTTTTCTTGATATAAGGCATGAAAAATGAAACGATGGCCAGCACAATAATAATCAGACTTCCGGGGCGGGTGAAGAAATCAATCCAATCCCCTTTGATTAAAGATAAGCGCAAGTTTTCTTCAATCATTTTACCCAATATCAATCCCAGGATAACCGGTGCGGTTGGAAAATCTCCTCTTTTTAACAACCAACCTAATACTCCGAAGGCAATACAGATACCGACATCAAATACCGAGTTCTGAATAAAATAACTACCAATAAATGACAGCGCAAGTATGATTGGATAAAGCAGAGATTTAGGGGCAGCAATAATTTTAATCCAAAGTTTATTGCCCATCAGCCCGACAAAAAACATAAAGATATTGGCAAAAAACAGGCTGACAAAAATACCATAAACCAATCCGGGTTCCTTATTAAAAAGTTCAGGACCGGGGTTTATTTTATGAATCATTAAAGCTCCTATTAAGACTGCTGTTGAGGCGCTACCGGGAATACCAAGTGTTAACAAAGGCACCAGGGCACCACCTACCGAACCGTTGTTTGCAGCTTCGGGTGCAGCAACACCTTCAAGCGATCCTTTACCAAATTCTTCAGGATGTTTGCTGCTGTTCTTGGCACTGTCGTAAGCAATAAAAGTAGCGATTGTTCCACCCGCTCCGGGAATACATCCTACCAAAGTGCCAATTACAGAAGATTTTAACATAATGGTTTTTAGCTGTAACAGCTTCTTCACAGGAAGGGTTTTCGAGAGGTCAACTTTTGCTGTTTTTTCTACTTTAACCGTATCCCCTTTTTCGATACTGTAAAATATTTCGCCCAATGCAAAAAGACCTATTAGTGCAGGAATGAATGTAATACCATCCGCCAAGTCAGGAATATCCATCGAAAACCTGGAAAAAGGCAATTGGGTATCAAATCCTATCGTTATCAATAACAAACCAATACCCGAAGAAATAAATCCTTTCAAAGGACTTTTTCCCGCAAGGGAAGAAATAATGGTGAGGCCAAAAACGCCCAATGCAAAATATTCGTATGATTCAAACGACAGCGCGAGTGTCGCCAGGGGTACCGAAAACAAAATCAGAATTATCGTTCCAACTAAACCGCCAATTGTTGAAGCAGTTAATGATGTCATCAAGGCGTACAGCGGTTTGCCTTGTTTGGTAAGTTCGTAGCCGTCAAAAGTAGTTGCTACCGCTCCCGGCGTTCCGGGTGTATTGATTGCAATTGCCGTTATTGAGCCGCCATAATTTGAAGCCAGATAAACCGAGACCAACAACACCAATGCACTGATGGGGTCCAATCCAAATGTAACCGGAAGCATAAGTGCAACTCCAATAGATGGAGACAAACCGGGCAGAACACCTACAACAATTCCGATAATAACACCGATAAACATCATTAGTATCGGCAAAAATTGACCGAATTCCTGTAGGCCCAGCCAGAGATCGTTTAGTATTCCCATCGCTTATTTGGTGTTTCCCAGTCTTCTAATATTACCATTACAAACTTTTTTAACTGAAATTACAAACCTCAATTTTCAAATAACAAATAAATAACAATTTTCTAAATTCAAATTTCCAAACATTTTTCCAATTTAAAGATTGCTAATTAGTCTTTTATCCATACAGACAAGTTTTGCAATTTATTTTTTGCTATTTGGTGCTTAGTATTTATATCTGGCACAATAAGTTCAAATTAGATGAACCACCATCCCAAAGGCAAGTCAATATGTAAAAGTTTATTAAAAACAAAATAACTGAACAACACAAAACCAAATGCGTTAATTGTCATAAAAGCAGCTTTGCGGTATTTCAATAAATACATTGCTGCCAATATAAAAACCGGTGTCGTAAAAAAGTAACCAATCCACTGCATGGCGAACAAGTAAGCAAGTAATAAAGCAATGATAATTAAAACAGTGCCTGGCGTAGCTTTTACGGGTTGTTTCCTTTTGGTTTTTGATTGGATGATAAGTATTACGCTCAAGAACACCAAAGTAATAATCCAAATTCTAGGAATAAGAGCAGGACTTGTAATATTTACCGTTTCGGGTATTTGAAACAATGTAGTCTGAAAATAAAAAAATAGTGAAAAACTGAGGATACTAGCTCCAATAACTTGATCGTAATTAAATTCCCGGCGACTAAATTTGTTAAACGCAAACAACAATAAAAAGACAACAGAAACGACAATCAAAAAAACGATCAGCAAATGGATGGAACTTTTATTTACATAAGAAACCAGTAAGCCAGCTTTGTTTAAATAATGATCGGTTTCTACTGTTTCCTGAACAATTCTCTTTGTAAATTCTTCTTGCTTTTCAAAGCTTGAAAACACAGCAGTTTCATTGCAATAGTTCTTCCATTCTTCATCATTTACAACATCCTGCAGTACTTTGGTGACATATTCCCGGGCTTCCTCAGGAACACCCTTTTTAAAAGCAAAGCCCCGCCACATCGATTCGTTTAAATCGTAGCCCTGTTCTTTGAAGGTCGGGACATCAGGAAGTGCGTTTAAGCGTTTATCGCTTGCAATTGAAATAACTGCCAAATCGGTTTTTCCTTTGATATCGGCAGGATTACCCACATAAACAGCCGATTCGTTTCTGAGCATGGCAAGAATGGACTGTGGTCCACTTTTGTAATCAATCCATGTGGCATTAATTCCTAAAGTTTCCCAAGTCTTCATGGCCATTAAATGATCGCGGCTTCCGGTTCCGGGACCTATCCAAACCTGTGTTGTTTCACCGCTGCTTGCATCCTCAATTATATCGCTGAGTGATGTAAAATTTCTTTCTTTATTTGAAATGAGTGCTTCGGGATCGGAAACCATATTTGCGATAAACAGAAAATCATCGAGGCTGACCTTGCTTTTATTTACCATTACCGTCGAAACAAAAGACTTGGTAACCCCGAGCAAAGTATAACCATCGGCCTTCATATCGAGTACATGTTGCATGGCAACAAGGCCTTGTGTACCCGAACGGTTTTCGACTACAAATGCTACATCGCTATATTTACGTGCTATTTCAGCCACTTTACGTGCCATATAATCAATGGCCGAACCCGGTTTTGAATGCACGATTATACTGATTGGCTTGGCAGGATAAGTTTTTCCCTGCCCAATGCCGAGGTATAAATATCCAAGCAGTCCGAAGTAAAAAACAAGGACTATTCCTGCAATGTAATTTTTCACATTCATCCGAAACAAATATATCTATTTATCACAATTTCGCATTGGATGAATAAAATAAATTTTACCAACTACTTTTCTCAAAATTATACGAATATTTGCAGGCCGCAGGGAGTAGATTTCACCCGATAATCAGTTTTACAAAGGAAAAATTATATCGGACAGTTACTTCTACGAGGTAACACTTGATCTATAACCAATAGTTTTATGTTTCTTGTTACGTTAAAGATCATAAAGGTGTACAATTTATGATATTTCTTGTTAAGGCTATTGTGTTTATACATTATTAATTGCTGCCTTTTTCTTGATAATCCTGAAATTATAAAAACACAAGTTCTTTTCGGTTTTTTTCGGATTCAATTAAACTTGTCAAAAAGTAAATGAGTCCATTCAATAATATCACTTCCTGAATTATTTCCTTAATATTCGTAATTGGATACCCCACTGCGACAAGAACATATGATGACATCAATGGTATAAGTATGGGAACACTTTGATGAGGGCCCAAGAATTCAATTTTTAGATGTATTTTTGACTCTGGAATATTTATCCGTTGATATTAATCATCCTCTTCGCTCCATTCTTGCGAACCATTGAGGTCTTTTTTTTTAGCCCTTATTTGATTGTTGAAACGCTGGTCATCAACTTAATGCCTGATCACTGGAAAATAAGTATCTCCAGAAATTTATTCTGATGTTTCGCCTATCTCATTAATCTGCGATTCATTTCAATCTAAAAAAGAGATTCTTATGACCTTATTAAAAATGGGTGTAATAGGCACTTCAAAAAAGGAGGACGAAAGACGCCTCCCCATCCATCCGGAGCATTTAAAAAGACTTCCCGAATCAATTCGCAGACAGCTAATCTTTGAGAAAGGTTACGGTGCTCCTTTCAATATCGATGATAAAGAAATCGCTGAGCAAACTGGTGGAATGGCTTCACGGACTGAAATATTATCCGATATTGGATCAGTCATAATTGCCAAACCGATTTTATCGGATTTAATGGAGCTAAAAGAAGGTGGTATTTTGTGGGGCTACCCTCATTGTGCCCAGCAAATGCAGGTTACACAAGCCGCTATTGATCGGAAGCAGACATTAATTGCGTTCGAAGATATGTTTGTATGGACTCCTAATGGACAGGTAGGACGGCATACCTTCTATAAAAACAATGAATTGGCTGGCTACAGTGCAGTTATACATGCGCTTCAACTAAAGGGAATAGACGGTCATTATGGAAATCAAAGAAAGGCAACCATATTTAGTTTTGGAGCTGTCAGTCGAGGAGCCATCTATGCATTAAAAGCACATGGTTTCAGAGACATAACTATTTGCATTCAAAGACCGGATCATATGGTTAGAGAAGAAGTGCTGGATGTAAATTATGTTCGAATTAGAAAGGGAGAAGGGAACGAACCACGATTACTTATTGTGAAACATGACGGATCAGAAAGACCATTATTAGATTTGATCAATGAGTCTGAAATAATAATTAATGGCATCTATCAAGACACAGATGATCCTATCAATTTTGTGAACGAGGATGAAAAATCCAGGCTAAAGGCTGGCACATTAATTATTGATGTAAGCTGTGATGAAGGAATGGGTTTTTATTTTGCTAAGCCAACTTCTTTTAAGAATCCAATGATATCAGTTGATAAAATTGATTATTATGCGGTTGATCATACACCAAGTTATTTTTGGGAAAGTGCTACAAGGTCTATTTCCGCTGCGCTAATTGTACATTTACCATCTGTGATTTCTGGTCGGGCAAGCTGGAAGCAAAACAAGACCATCCAAAATGCAATAAATATTGATAAAGGTGTAGTCATAAAAGATTCTATTCTTAGATTTCAGAATCGGCAAAGGACCTATCCCCACCTGGTGATTTAGTCTGTGAATTAAATTGTACTTATTGGTTGCAGGTAATTACTCAATATCCCCACCATATTGTGTTTATTTCTATTTTACCAAGCGTGTTTTGTTTTCGTATAATTCTACAAATTAGCAGCATACCGCTTTTTACTTTTTATAGTCACGTTTTCGATTTTACATATACGTTCGTAAAAATACAACAATCTTACAGGCCTCCACGTTTGTATTAGGCTTTATTCTATTTTTGGAATTCATTTTCCAACCAAACAACAGCATTGTGAAGAAGTTAATTTTAGGCCTTATTTTTATTATTTGTATTGCCAATCTGCAAGCACAGCAGCAACTCAGAATTGTTGTTTCGCAACAAATTGAAGAGCGGAGTGGCAAACAGTTTTACATCCACACTGTCCAGAAAGGACAAACGGTTTACGCCATTGCAAAGGCTTACGAAGTAAGTGTGGATGAGATTTATTATGAGAATCCGGGTACAGAAGCAGGAATTAGCATCGATCAGCAACTCTGGATTCCTACTATTAGCAAGGAGCAGGAAGTTACCAAAGAGTTAAAACGGGCTGATTTTGATTTCTTCTACCACATTGCTTCCAATAACGAATCATTGTCACATATTGGTGATCTTTACAATATTCCGGTATCGGCCATCCGAAATGCCAACCCGCTTTTGATGCTGCCCTTGCGAAAAGGTGAGTACATTAAAATTCCTGTATTAAACTCCGGGGAAGAAAAGGAAAACATAAGCTTCGATCCAAATATTCCTGTCAAAGCTGATTTTAGGCATACCGTTAAAGCCGGTGAAACCCTTACAAGTATTGCAAAAAAATACGGAACAACACCCGATAAAATCAGGGCAGTAAATTCGGGCTTGGGAAACCATCCCCGTGCGGGACAACGGCTACGAATTCCTCAAACAGCGACATCTAAAAAGCAGGAAGAAAAGGCTGTTCAAAAAACGGAATATATCTCTTATAAAATTAAAAAAAGAGAAACTTTATACAGCATTGCCCGCGATTATGGAGTAACCGCTGACGACATTTATGATGCCAACGAAGGTCTGACTTACCGGATTTACACCGGACAAGTCATTCGAATTCCACGCATCACAATTGCCAACACCTATATTGTTCACAAAATTACCAAGACCACAAAAATCAAAAAAGTAGCCAAGCTTTATAAAATACCTGCTTCTGAAATACTGGATTTGAACCCATCGTTGGGTACAAAATTGTATGCCGGGCAAACGGTAAAAATACCGGTTGGAAACAAAGCAACTATTGCGGCTAATGTTCCGGATGAAAAACCGGAGGGGAAGGAAACCATTGATAAAAATTACCAGGAACCACCCACACCACTTGGCTGCAACAAGCTGAAAACCATCAAAAATAAAACATTTCAAGTTGCGCTAATGATCCCGTTTTTCCTTGAAGAAACAGACAGCCTGGACGTTGAGCAATTTTTAGCCAGCGAGCAAAGCAATTTCAAGCCTTTCCGGTTTATCCATTTTTACGAAGGCGCATTAATGGCCGTTGATTCAATGCGGTCGCTGGGAATGAATATTGAACTGTTTGTTTACGATGTGGACAAGAGCATCACCAAAACAACCAAGGTTTTGCAAAAGGCCGAGATCAGGGAAATGGATGTTATTATCGGTCCTTATTACCAACAAAGCTTTGATCAGGTGGCTTTGTTTGCCGGAAATTTCAATATTCCAATTGTCAACCCACTATCGTACCGCAGCGAAACAGTCGAGAAATACAGAACGGTTATTAAAGTAAAATCGGGTACAAAATACCAGGCTGACATGCTTCAAGTCATTATCCCAGAATACTTTAGTGGCGCCAAAGTATTTCTGGTAAATCAAACATCGTACAAAGACGCTAATAAAATATCAGAAATCCAGCAGAAAATCTCTTCCATACTTCCCCCTGAAATTAAAATCTCAAATACAGATATTTACAATCTGGCAATAAGTGTTGCACATCGTGATGAAGAATTTGACGACCGCAGCCCAATACCAGACTACAAGCTCGAAGGGAGAACAATAAAGCCCGAACTGATTTCAGAAATGATGACAGACAGTACAACATTCAATAATTCGATCACACAAATCACTTTCACCAAAGATGGGCTTGAACCTTTTATGAACACAGCCAGTCCGTTGCGCACCAACCTTGTTGTTGTATATGGTGACAACAAAGCATTTGTAATGGATGTAATGAATAAACTGAATGAATTCCGTGATTCGTTAAATATTAAAGTCATTGGAATGCCAACCTGGGACAGACTCAACAACCTGGATGAAGTGCAATCTAACAATATGAACCTGATGTATTTTTCGACTGATTTTATCGATTATCAATCACAAAACACACAGGATTTTATTAAAGGCTTCAAACAACAATTTAATACAGAACCAAACAATTATGGCTTTGCAGGTTTTGACATTACATATTATACGCTGCATAGTTTGTTTCGCTTTGATAAAAACCTGATCCGTTGTCTTAAATATGCACCCATGAAAATGTTACGGGGATTTTATCAGTTTGAGAAAACAGGCAAAAGCAAAAATGTAGAGAATACTTATTGGAATATTCTACAATACAACAATTATACGATTCAGAAACTACCCGATCCAGTCATACCCTCTAAGCTTTCAAATTAATGATTTTCAAAAACAAAATCACAATCATAGCACTCTTGTCCCTCCTCCTCTTCAGTGCCTGTTCCGAAAACAAAAAGCAGTATTGGGACAATGGAAACCTGCAATCGGAACTGAATTATAAAAACGGGAAACTCAACGGTCCATCAACATGGTATTTTGAGAATGGGCGTAAAGAACAGGAAGTTTTTTACACAGACAATAAATTGGATGGGCCTCAAAGCAGGTGGTATCCAAGTGGGACATTGGAATCACATTCCATTTACAAAGATGGCAAACGGGAAGGTTCCTCCTTAACTTTTGATGAAGACGGCAACAAAGCCACCGAAGAAACTTACAGCAACGATACACTGGACGGGATTTTCAATCAATGGTATCCCAGTGGCCAATTGAAAATCCATGGCCGTTACGACAAGGGCTATTTTACCGGCCAATGGGTTTACCACAATCTTTATGGAACTGTAATTGGTGTTGGGAATTATGAAAAAGGAACCGGTACGCAAAAAGCCTGGTATCCCAATGGTGTACTTCAGCGCGAGATTTCTTATGTGAAGAATGTGAAACATGGTGCCGAAAAAATATACAATATGGATGGCATGCTGGAGAGCGTGGTATATTATGCTGATGGGGTTGTGATTGATTGATTTGCTAAAACAAAAAGTGCTTTATATTAACTAATGGCTTTAAAAACCCCACCTAAATCCTCCCCCATGGGGGAGGACTTCCGTTGCTCACAAGGTTTGCGAGTATCCCGCACCCTCCCTTTGGGGGAGGGATGGGGTGGGGTTTTTAAACTATTCATTACATTCATAGATTATTATTTACTGAATTCTAATAATCGAATGCTGAATAAAAAAGCCCCCTATTTAGAACCACTAAAAATATCCTATATTTACATCCTGCAATTTGCACCTTAAATATTAAGTTTAATTTTGCATTGTTAATTATTTAACAGTGTTAATCAATAACAAAAAACTTTTTGGTAAAATCATTAAATATTTATTGCCATGGACCTAAATAAAATATTAAACGATCTGGAAGCTAAGCATCCGGGAGAAAATGAATACCTTCAGGCAGTACGTGAGGTACTGGAGTCAATTGAAGATGTTGTAAACGAAAATCCTCATTTTTCAACAGCAGGAATTATTGAACGCCTTGTAGAGCCCGACCGGGTTTTAACTTTTAAAATCCCCTGGATGGATGACGAAGGAAACGTACATGTGAACCTGGGTTACCGCGTTCAATTTAACAATGCCATTGGACCTTACAAAGGCGGCTTACGTTTTCACCCGAGTGTAAACCTGAGCATCCTGAAGTTTTTGGGCTTCGAACAAATTTTCAAGAATGCCCTCACTACCCTGCCAATGGGCGGTGGAAAAGGTGGATCTGATTTCAATCCTAAAGGAAAATCAGATGCAGAAATCATGCGTTTCTGCCAGGGATTTATGCTCGAACTGGTGCATATTATCGGCCCTGACACAGATGTTCCTGCCGGAGACATTGGTGTAGGCGGAAAAGAAATTGGCTATTTATATGGCATGTATAAAAAGCTGGCTCGCGAGCATACCGGTGTATTGACCGGGAAAGGCTTAAACTGGGGCGGAAGCCTCATCCGTCCCGAAGCAACAGGATTTGGTGCTGTATATTTTGCACAGGAAATGCTGGCTACCAAAGGGGAAAGCTTTAAAGGCAAAACAGTAGCCGTTTCCGGTTTTGGAAATGTGGCCTGGGGTGCTGCAAGTAAAGTTACTGAATTGGGCGGAAAAGTCGTCACCATTTCAGGTCCTGATGGTTACATCCACGATCCCGAAGGAATTTCCGGTGATAAAATTGATTATTTATTAGAACTCAGGGCATCCAATATGGACGTTGTAGAGCCTTATGCAGAAGAGTTTCCCGAAGCTACTTTCTTTGCCGGCAAACGCCCATGGGAAGTAAAAGTTGATGTTGCATTACCCTGTGCAACCCAAAACGAACTGGATGAAAATGACGCCAGAAATCTTGTAGAAAATGGCTGTATTTGCGTTGCAGAAGGTGCCAATATGCCTTCAACACCAGAAGCTGTTCACACACTTCAAAACAACAAGATATTGTTTGGACCAGGCAAAGCTGTAAATGCCGGTGGTGTTGCAACATCTGGTTTGGAAATGACCCAAAACGCCATGAAACTGGCCTGGACGACCGAAGAAGTTGATGCCAAATTACACCACATTATGAAGAGCATTCACGAAGCTTGTGTAAAAAACGGCACACAAGCTGATGGTTATATTGACTATGTAAAAGGAGCCAATGTTGCCGGTTTCCTCAAAGTAGCCAATGCCATGTTGGATCAGGGTTTGATTTAACATTTTCCCCAACCCTGTGCTGAAGCACAGGGCAACCGAGGTATATTCTATCAGTTGCCCTGTCCTTTAGGGCAGGGTTTTTTGTGTCTCAAAATATTGAAAACCTAATTGCAGTCCAATCCAAAACTCAATCAATTCGGGGTTCTTTTGGTAGGATTTTTGTAAATACTCCATCTCCTTTTCTGTCAACCTGGCTGGGAAAATATGTACAGAAATTTCTTTCTGTCCGTTATTTCTTGCTTCAATAGCAAAAATATAAAGCTCTTTGATTTTATCATCGGTTATGGGAATACAACCAATTGTCTCACAGCCACCATGAATAAAAATATCGCCTCCCGGATCGGATGACCCTGACATCAAATCTAAGGTATTTGGGTAATTAATCCCCAATGATAAATAAAACTTACTGGCAGGATTAAAACGGTCAATCTGGTAAAAACCCTCCGGGATTTGTCTGTCGCCTCTTTTCAACTTTGGGCCAAGCACACCGGAGAATGCACAAAAGTCATAAGTAGTAATCAGCTGGAACTCCCTCTCGTTGATGTTTTTTCCCCACAGTTCCAACAGCTTTTCATTTTTAATCACCCTGATGAATATTTCCAATGAATCGGGCATGATATTTTGCTGATTCAACAGTTGCTTCATCCCCGCTTCTTTTTCTGCATAAGCAACCCGAACCCTATCGAAATTTAGTTGTTGCGATTTAAAGCTTTGCTGGCTGATTGTAATTATGGGAAAAGAAAAAATTATGAAGATTAGTGTTATTGTTTTCAGCATCATTACTTTTGCTTTTAGCAGAAATCAAAAGTAAGATATTTTGATTTTGATGCTTCCTAAAAATAAATAAACGGTTGTTGGCTGGTTATGTGTATATGGTCAGACGACTAATACGCGGCAGCAAAAAAGTCGTCCGACCACTAAACCGGTAATGATTGTTTGAGAACTGACTATCAACTGAAGACTTCCAGCTTCCAACTTTTAGTCGTCTGACCACTTTTTTGATTTGGCGTATAGTGGTCCTACGGATTTTATTTGGTCATCGGACGACTAAAATCTGACAACTTTTTCCTTACTTTTGGCCATTCAAATATTACAATATTCAATGAGCTTTAACCATCCTGAAATTCTTTACGGACTTTTCGCCTTGCTGATTCCAATCATCATCCATTTGTTTAATTTCAGGCGATACAAAAAGCTTTATTTCAGCAATATTGAATTTCTCAAAAACATCACTGCCGAAACCAGAAAACAGAATAAACTCAAACACCTCATTGTTTTATTACTGCGAATGCTAGCAATTGCTTTTATTGTGTTTGCATTTGCCGGCCCCGAATGGGACAAAGCGGGAAAGAAGCCAGATCAAACCGGTGAGCAATTACGGCTTGTTTACATCGACAATTCGTTCAGTATGATGGCCGAGGGTGAAAATGGCCAACTGTTTCACGAGGCCATTAACAGCACACGCGAATTGATTAAACAATCGGCACGCGATTTACGTTTTGCATTGCTTGACAATGAATCATCAAGTGGACGAAATACCCTCAATAAAGAAGCTGCTTATTCAAAGCTGGAACAAATGACAATTTCACCAGCCTACCGAAAGATGGCTTCAATTATTCAATCGGGGCTAAACCTTGTTAAAGAAAAAGAAATTGGTAAATATGAAATGTTTATCTATTCCGATTTTCAAAAAAATGCTTTCGACACCAAGAACTTTCCCATCGATTCCCTGGGCGATTACTACTTCATTCCTTTAAAACAAAGCAGAAGCAGGAATATTTACATCGACTCCTGTTGGATTTCAACTCCTGTTCTTATCCCAGGAAAGCATGCCCAATTGATGATTCGCATAAAAAATGCGTCCCCGGAAGATTACGAAAAAGTACCGCTGACCCTACATATTGACGGGCAGCAAAAAGCAGTGGCGGGCGTTAATCTGAAAGCCGGAAGCACTGAAACTGTGAAAGTTAGCTTTTCGTTGGGAAGTGCGGGCTGGCACAAAGGTTTGGTTGAAATTGAAGACTATCCCATTACCTTCGACGATAAATTCTATTTTGCTTTCAACATCCAGAAAAAGCTAAAAGTACTGGAAGTACACAATGGAAAAGCCAGCCTGGCACTGCAAATGTTTTACCAATCCGACAGTGCTTTTCAGTTTGAGCGGATGAATTACCGGCAAATTGACTACAACAAACTCAAAGACTTCAACCTCATTATTCTGAATAGTCTCCCCTCCTACTCTTCCGGTCTGTTAAAACAATTAAAAACTTACCAGGAAAAGGGTGGAACAGTCCTGTTTTTCCCGCAGGAAGTGACTGATTTAACAGAAGAAAATAAATTCCTGAAAAGTTTTCAAGCCGGCAGGATCGTTAGCCTCGACACAGCCAATAACCGGGTTGTCCGCATCAAACAATCCCACGAATTGTTTAAAGAATCCATCAATAAAATTCCTGAAAATGCCGAGTTGCCCACAGTAAATCAACACTTCCGTTTTTCGTATCCCATTTCTTCGGGATTGCAAAGTTTGGTGAGCTTATTGAACGGGGATGCTTTTTTGTTGAAGAAAAATATTGGGAAAGGACAGCTCTTCTTATTGTCAGTTTCATTAGATGAAGCTTTTAGCAATTTCAGCACACAGGCACTTTTCGTTCCCGTGATGTATGGGGCAGCCATTTCGGGCGGCGCGCTTCCCCAACTGTTTTACACATTGAAAAAGGACGAAATTCTGACCGCAGATATTTCATCATTACCCTCAGCAGAAACACCATTCAGCCTAAAGCTGGCTTCTTCTGATTTGTCCTTTATTCCTGAACAGCAATCCGGTAACGGGGGGTTGCGTTTGTTGCTCAGGAACGACAATATGAAAAGCGATGGCTTCTATCAATTAATACTAAACGATTCCACCTGGCAGATTTTCGCATTTAATTTCGACCGCAATGAATCGCAAACAGCATTCTATTCCGCAGAAGAAATCAAGGAAAGATTAAGCAGTTCAGGATTGATAAGTTTTGAAGTATTAGACAGTTCAGATAATACACAATCAAATGTTATTAACAGCTTGCAAACAGCGAGCAAATTATGGATGCTATTTATTATTTTCGCACTCTTAATGCTATTGGCAGAAGTGCTGGTGTTGCGGTTTTGGAGATAAGCCCTCTGCCCTGCGGGCATCTCCCCCGAGGGGAGAATTGGGGTAGTATTAGAATTTTGAGAGAAACCCGTTTTCTCCACCCTTGGGGGGAGATGCCTTCCTGAGCAGAGTCGAAGGAGGCAGAGGGGGTCAAACTATCTATTAAATTAATGAGCGAGCAAGAAGACATACAGGAACAATTACCAGAAAACAATCTGCAGCCTGATGATGGCCATCGGACGACTCCCCTTCGTGGGATGTACGAAAATTGGTTCCTCGATTATGCTTCCTATGTTATTCTTGAGCGTGCTGTCCCTGAAATAAACGACGGACTTAAACCCGTGCAGCGTCGTATTCTTCATGCCATGAACCGATTGGACGACGGGCGTTTTAACAAAGTAGCCAACATCATCGGCCACACCATGCAATTCCATCCCCATGGCGATACCAGTATTGGGGATGCTTTGGTTCAATTGGGTCAAAAAGAATTGCTGATTGACATGCAGGGAAACTGGGGAAACACACTCACCGGCGACCGTGCAGCAGCATCGCGATACATCGAAGCGCGATTATCGAAATTTGCCAAAGAAGTCGTTTTCAATCCCAAAACAACCGAATGGAAATCTTCTTACGATGGCAGAAACAAAGAACCTGTAACTCTTCCGGTGAAGTTTCCTTTGTTATTGGCACAAGGTGTTGAAGGGATCGCTGTCGGACTGGCTTCAAAAATACTGCCCCACAATTTTATTGAACTGATTAATGCGTCGATAAAAATCCTGCAAGGAAAAAGTTTCGATTTGGTTCCTGACTTCCTAACTGGCGGACTGGCAGATTTTTCGCGCTATAACGAAGGGCTTCGGGGTGGAAAAGTAAGGGTGAGGGCAAGAATTATCCAGATGGATAAAAAGACACTGGCCATTACCGAAATCCCTTTTTCAACGACTACATCTTCCCTGATTGATTCTATTGTTTCTGCCAACGACAAAGGGAAAATCAGGATTAAGAAAATCGACGACAATACGGCAGAAAATGTCGAGATACAAATTCATTTGGCTGCAAATGTTTCGCCCGACCAAACCATCGATGCACTCTATGCATTTACCAATTGTGAGATGTCGATTTCGCCGAACTGTTGCGTAATTCACGACAATAAGCCCCATTTTCTTTCAGTCAAGAAAATTCTTGAAACAAATACAGAACACACGATTCATTTGTTAAAAGCAGAACTGGACATCAGGCTGAATGAATTGGAAAGCGCATGGCATAACTCGTCACTTGAAAAAATATTTATCGAAAACCGTATTTACCTCGAGATCGAAGATTGCGAAACCTGGGAATGTGTATTATCAACCATCGACAAAGGTTTAGAGCCATTTAAAAAACTACTGAAACAAGAAGTTACCGAAGACGATTTGGTTCGTTTGACCGAAATAAAAATCAAGCGAATTTCAAAGTTCAATGCCTTTAAAAGTGATGAACAAATCAAGTCCATTGAAGCTGAAATGGAGGAAGTTTCCAACCATTTGGCAAACCTGATAGATTACGCTATCAATTACTTTCGACAGATAAAAAAGAAATTTGGTAAAGGAAAGGAAAGAAAAACCGAGATTCGAAATTTCGACAATATTCAAGCTGCCACCGTTGCTGTTGCCAACCAAAAATTGTATGTAAACCGCGAGGAAGGTTTTATGGGAACCTCGCTGAAAAAAGACGAATTTGTTACCGATTGTTCAGATATTGACGACATTATTGTTTTCCGTGAAGATGGCAGTTTAATCGTAACTAAAATCAGTAATAAAGTTTTTGTCGGAAAGGCTATTATACACATTGACGTTTTCAAAAAGAACGATGACCGCACTACCTATAATATGGTTTACCGTGATGGAAAACGTGGAAATTATTATGTAAAACGCTTTGCTGTAAAGGGTATTACACGCGATAAAGAATACCACCTGACCAAAGGGACCGACGACAGCAAGATCATTTATTTTACTGCCAATGCAAATGGTGAAGGCGAAATCATCAAGGTAAATCTGCGGGCAAAGCCTAAACTAAAGAAAACAACTTTTGATTTTGATTTCAGCGAATTAACCATCAAAGGAAGAGGAGTGCAGGGAAATATCCTCACAAAACATACAGTAAGAAATATAGTGCAG
>Ga0164318_10001981_pt1 | contig 18725 bp, 7 predicted proteins | sample GuaBasSedimGuay9_FD_113734 | JGI IMG/M metagenome (GOLD analysis project Ga0164318, IMG submission 113734) | Subseafloor sediment microbial communities from Guaymas Basin, Gulf of California, Mexico - Guay9, Core 4571-4, 0-3 cm | ecosystem: Environmental > Aquatic > Marine > Hydrothermal vents >... | reverse complement strand
AGCATCATGGAGTTTAGATAAAAAAATTTGGACGGCTTACTATAATGTTGATTTGTATACAGGAGATGGGACACATACAATCAGAGTTGCTGAAGCCAAGGATTCAACCGGTCAACAGATTCCGAATGAAGACAGTAGGTTCGCCTTTATTATTCAGGCAGCAGGAGTTCAATCTGTAAATTTTATGGCTACAGCCGGAATTGGAAAAGTTGAATTAGAATGGAATAGTACTGGTCTGATAGACTTTCTTGGATTTAATATGTACCGATACATGAATATAACAGATACTACATTTTCAAACCCTATCGTAATTAATACTTCTTTAATAACTGATACGGTTTACAATGATTTCAGTATTATTCCTGATACAACATACCATTATTACTATAAAATTGTGGATACAGACCTTCAGGAATCTGATTCGTCAAATATTGTAACTGCCACCCCATTCAATGCAGCGAACGGAGATGCCAATGGAGATCTGGCTGTAAATGTACTTGACATTACAACAATCGTCTCCTACATGCTTAATGAATATCCTTCCCCATTCCTTTTCGATGCAGCAGATGTGAATTATGATGATGAGATTAATGTGCTTGACATTATTGCTTTGGTGCAGTTAATCAATGGGAAGAAGAGTTTGTCGATCCTGCCCTTACCCGAGTTTAATAAGGAGATGGCTTATTATCTGATGATAGATAATAAAATGCAATTGGAGAGTATGGGGAATGTGGCAGCTTTACAATTCAAGATAAAAGATAAAAGAGGAAAGATAAAAGAATTGGAAGAATTGAAGATTTTCTCTTTAGCACATGGCTTCGAATTTGCTTATGCTGTTGTGGATGATCATATTATCGGCATATTATTTAGCCTGAGTGGCAAAGAAATTCCAACTGGGAATACAGATTTATTCCGTTTCGAAGGAATTGACATCGATGCAATTGAGTTTAGTGGAATATTTGGCGGCGACTTATCAGGAAATTACGTGCCCGTTTTGAAAAAGGGAGAAGGTGCAACTATTTTGGCAAGCGAAGCAGATTTACACGTCAATCCCAATCCTTTCAGTTATTCCACGCAAATCAACTATTTGGTTCCTGAAAACGGCCTGGTTAACATGAGGATTTTTGATTTAACAGGAAAAGAAATAAAAAGCCTCACCAATGCATACCACCAATCCGGTAACCACACCACCAACTGGAACGGAACAAATAGTGAAGGCCAATTGTTAAAATCAGGTATTTACCTACTACAACTAAAAATCAAATCCGCATCAGGAAACACCTACAACAAAGAAGTAAAAATTGTATTGTCAAAATAAGTTATGAGACTACACAGCAGATATAAAGCTTTTATTCAAACCAGCGGCTGTCATTTCGAAGGAGGAACGACTGAGAAATCCCCTGAGAGCGGGGGTTGCGCCTGTGAGATTTCTCCATGCAGTCGAAATGACAACACGGGCTTGAACAAACTATCATTGTATTTCAAAGGTCTCCAATCAATACTGCTTGTTGTACTGCTAGCATTTACCTCATCTACATCGGCACAAAATACCATGCAAATCAACAATGCGCAGGGATTTATCAACGACACCCTTATTGTATCACTATCAATAACAAACGACGAGGAATTCATTTCATTACAATGCGATGTCTTATTACCGGAAGGTTTCACCTACGTACCCGGAAGCACAATCCTCAGCCCCCGGGCGGTAGACCATGTCATAAGTGCCACAAATACAGGAAACAATAGCATTCGCATATTATCCTATTCACTCAATAACACCCCGTTTTTATCAGATTCCGGACTTATTGCTCAATTTAGCCTGAGCACGCCTTCAACGGCAGGTGATTATATGCTGGAGCTCAACAATGGGATCATTGGCAATGCAGCTTCAGTAAATATTCTCGACAGCCTCATAGCCGGTGAAGTCAACCTCACCCCAATAGGATTCTCTGAAAACAAACCACTACAAGACAAAATAATTTGTTTTCCAAATCCTTTCAGCGAGAACCTGTGTATTCAATTCAATGTGGATGTTCCCAAAACAGTCAATATGCAGGTATTCGATGTGAAGGGACGATTTCTAAGTGAACGTAATCTGGAACTGAACAATACGGGAACGTTTAACCTCAATTTTAATAAACACGACCTATTAGGCAACAACCCGGCTCACGGGACTTACTTTATACATTTTGGCTTTCAGCAAGGAAACCAAAACCATTCAACAGTAAAAAAAATTCATTTTAAATAACAACAGCATGAAACCACAACTATTCCTTTCAAAAATGCTACTCGGCTTCACCTTCCTGTTGGTTCAAATGGCAGGGGCAACAAATACCCTGGAGATAGTCAGCGGACAAATAACAACAAACGACACCGCTGCCATATCTATCAACATGGTAAACGACAGTGCGATTGTGGCTTTCCAGATCGACATCCCCATTCCTGCACAGCTAAGGTATATTCCAGGGACGGCAACATACAATCCTGCCCGCGTTTCAGACCATGAAATCAGCGATACCTTACTGCCATCAGGGGATCTTCGAATAATCGGATATTCCTTAAACAACACACCATTTATTGGGAGTGCAGGAGAATTATTGTCCTTTGAATTAGAGGCCAAATCATTACCCGGAACCTATCCATTAAATTTTACAACTGCGGTTTTGGGCAATGTATATTCAACCAACATCATTACAGGATCACAAAATGGAACGTTAATAGTTTTGGGGCCAAATATTTCAACCAGTAGCTCGACTGCTGACTTTGGGAGGGTTCCATTGCTAGGTTCAAAGGACAGATATATAACAATTTACAATACCGGAAATGTTGTCCTAAACATCCAGGACATGCTTTCATCTAGTCCCTATTTTACTGTAATAAGCGCAACATCACTTACAATTGCTGCCGGCTCAAATTCAAGCCTACGCCTTCGTTTTAGCTCAGATGTTAAAAATACTTATTCTGATACTTTAACAATCTATTCAGATGATGCCGATCAGGGGACTCTTGAGATTTATGTGTCAGCAATCGCCTATGCCGTGAATGAACTACATACCGGAACCATGTATGCTGTCTCAGGTAATTATACCACCCTTAATTTCACCATCAATAATATGGAACCATTTGTTGGTTTTCAATTTGATCTTTATATACCAAGTCCTTTAAGTTTTATTGCTGATTCAGCCTTTCTTTCCGACAGGAAAACCAACCACAACATTTCGGCAAATATGATTAACAGCTACACTTTAAGGATAGTTGCATATTCAGAAAACAACGAGTGGTTCACTGGTAGTGATGGACTGGTTCTACAACTTGGCTTTAATGTAGAAGGCGTAGATGGTTATTATTGGATGGGAGCATCTAACGTTGTTATTGGCGACACATTAGGATTAAATGCTGTGTCTGCATATACAAGTGGAAGCCTCCGTATTATTGGGTCTGCGGATATTGCGGCTACAAATTCAATAAACTTTGGTGATGTCTCAATTCTGGAGTCATCTACAGAGAGCCTTACAATTTATAATTATGGAAACGATACATTGGAAATAACAGCTTTGCAATTCTCAGATCCTCATTTTTCATCCTCACAACCATTGCCATTAAAAATTCTTCCGGGAATACCAGTCCCTGTGAACTTATCATTTAGTAATTCAATTGAAGGAACAGTAACAGGAAAATTAAGAATTATCAGCAACGATCCCAATGAAAATCCTTTTGACATTGACCTCAGCGGTTACGCTTATGTGCCCAATTACATGAGTATAAAAGATTCCATGTATGCATACAACGATACCATGTATGTTGAAATAGAAGTGGACAACTTAGAAGAATTCACAGGCTTTCAATTCGATTTGCACCATACAGACCTGCTCACTTGTTTAACCGATTTAATTCAACTGGGCCAGCGTGTCGGTGACCATGTTGTTGAAGTGACCAATATCGATTCTACTGCGGTAAGGTTGATTGTTTACAGCTTATCAGAAACAGAAATTACCGGCACCAACGGAAGCATAATCAGCATTCCTTTTGTTGGAGATTCCGCAGTATATGGTCCCATTCCCTTGTCATTAGACAGTGCAATATTAGGAAACTCACTATCCCAGGACATTCTTTGGGGAATGAGCAACAACTCAATAATCATTGCCAAACCACAGGAAATAGAATTACAATTCGGATGGAATATCTTCTCATTAAATGTAGAACCCTACTACATGAATATGGATTCATTACTGGCTCCACAAATGAGTAACGGAACGCTAATTAAAGTTGTTGATGAAGCAGGAAATATCATTCAGGACATTCCCGGAAATGGCTGGATAAATACAATTGGTAACTTAAAAACAACAGATGGCTATTACACCAAAGTTACTGTAACCGACACCATATTCTGCGAGGGCAACCCAGTGATAACACCATTTACAATTCCATTATCCGGTGGATGGAATATCATGGGTTACCCATTGGTAAATGCACAAGATGCGATGACGGCTATGCAACCACTGATTAATAATGGCTCACTCTACAAAATGGTAGATGAGCAGGGCGGATTTCTACAGAATATTCCCGGATTGGGATGGTTAAATACCATTGGAAATTTAAGGTCTGGAGAAGGATATTACTTAAAAGTGAACGCAAATACGAGCATAACCTTAACAGAACCAACCACCAAGAGTAGCCTCAAATTAAGGGAAGATAAGCCCTTAATCTATTTCAGCCCCATACAGGGAGAAATGATTTACAATCCAATGAACTTTGTTATACAATTGTTAAACGAAGGTGGTAGCCTGATTACTTCAGGAGATGAAATAGCCATATTTGATGGAGCTTTTTGTGTAGGGGCAACGACTATTTCTGAAAACAACCAGGATTACATTTCAATTGTTACCTCCATGAATGAAAATGCTTCAGAAGCAATCGATGGTTACAGTGCAGGCAATACTTTTAGTTTCAAATTTTGGGATAATGAAACAAATGAACTCTACGCAAATGTTATTCCTGACAACCTGAACAGCACCACATTCTTTCAGCCACTCGAAACCTATATGGGAAGTCTTTCAACCAATGCATTGGGGATAAAAGAATCTGATGAAAACAAAAATGGAATTCTCAACATCGTTATTGCGCCAAATCCGGTAGTGGATAAGTTGAAAATATACTACCATTCGCCAGGCACAGGCCAGTCAGAAATAAAAATCTTTAACGCCAGTGGTAGCAAGTTATTTTCAAACAAATACACCAATCAAGGAGATGGATGGAACACATCAATAATAAGCACAAACAATTTAGAATCTGGAATTTATTTCGGTGAAATCACCTTCACAAACGAAACGGAAACAATAACAGAACGATTTAAGTTTTTGAAGTTGTAATGATAATGTGGCCACATACAGCTCTTTAGAATCAAACTGAATTTTGATGAAATTGAAGATTTTTAAAGCAGATCGGATACAGAGTGTAAAACCAAAGAGCAGAAAAAGAAAGGGTAAAGTATTTACCCACTATATCAACTGTAGCTTAAAACGCTTGCGTGAACTCTATGGTATTGCCCAATCCAGATGAGCTAACAACATATGTAGCCAGGCATAGTTTGAGCCTACCACAATGAAACGTAGGGGAGCATCAAGGGCGTTAATAAGTGAAGCATGCTGATGAGAAAACTACCCAGATATATTTAGATAGTTTTGAAAACAAAAGGGTCGATAAAATGAACGAGAAGTTCTACTTACTAATACTTCAATATCTCTTTCTTCAAGTTCATTCGTTTTTTTGAATCATCAGTATCATAAGTAAACAGAAGATCACCCGATTTCATAAAAAGTTTTACGGAGTTTAGGTCAAGCCAATTAGTTTGACTGCCTACATAGATACTCGAAAATACCTGAACCAGGATATTCCCGCTTTTGTACTTTACAATTTTTATTCTTGCATTGTTTTCTATTTTTATCTTATCAAAAACTACAGGTTTTCCTTCGAATGTTTTAATGGTAACAATACCGCTCTCATTTTTCAGAAAGGTCATCTTTAACAGATTATCATATATTTCTTTTGAATTTTCTTTTAATTTATTGCTATAGGTTTCAAGAGTTTTTTTCATGCTTGTGCTGGAAATTACTAAGGTATTTCCGCTTAGGAAATTTAAAGCAGCAAAAATACCTGCAATAGTAGGCTCATACTCGTTACTTTTATATGCTGAATCCGCCTCATATAAAGCTGTTGGTACGTCAATAGGAGCACCCCTGCTTTTGCTTATATAATAATTGTCATTACTTAAGCCTGTGGTGGCAATAAATGATGCAATAACTATCGCATTGCCATCCTTGTCCACTTTCAGTCCATATTCGGTAAAATCTTCGGAAGCACTATAAAGCGTTGTGGATGCTTTTCCATCATATGACTGGTATTTTGTAAGTATAATAAAATCGTTAGCATGATTTATGGTATCTAAACCTGCCTTTTTCACCCAAAAAAGATTTCCTTCCTGACTATATTTAGCTACAAAAATATCAGCGGCTCCATTTGCTTTAATTAGCTCTCCTGAAAAACTTAATTCTTTTTCAAAACTACCAAAAACGTAAAGTGCTTTATTCTCGTCAAGAGCCAGGTTAAAAGCCAAATCATTTCCTTTTCCCACAGCGGTTCTTACCCATATTGGTTTTAAATGTGCATCAAACTTAGCCACAAAAACATCTCTCCCCTTTCCTGTAGCATCAATTTGATAATTGCCAAAGTTGAAGCTTCCTTTAATGTAACCACAAACAAAGATATTTCCCTGCTCATCGATTACAATATCCTGCTTCTTTTTATTAGCTCTAAAGCCGCCATATTCTTTTATTTTAATCCAAACTTCCTTAGCAGTTGCCAACGAATTTTCTTCAATATACGAAGGGTAAACTATGGTTTTTTTACCAGAAAAATCAATCATTGCTAACCCAATGGGGGCATCTGAATAGTTAGGGTTGGCCACAACAAAAGCCTTGTTTTTATAAATTATTTGAGTTCCTTTTTCGTCGTTCTCCACGTTTACTGCAACAAGATGGTATCCTGATGATTCCAGGGCAATACAATCTGTTTTTAGTAAAGTTCTTACCAAATAAGTAAACAAAACTGAAAGCTCTTTACCGTAAGAAGATGGAAAAGCGAGTGCGTCATCAGGAAACATATGTTTGATGTTATTAGCCGGAATAGTGTTTGTTTCATCTTTAAAAGCCTGATGTACAAAGTTTAATAGCATGTTCACTGCTGCCTTGTCAGTTTTCCCTTCAAGAATAGGGGTAAATGAGTTTATTATTGATCTTTTTGTAATATCCCCGATTACTGAATTATAATAAACTGCCAAATCCGACAATGGAATAGTTTGATAAAAACTGAGCAATTGCTTGTCAAATTCCAGTGAAACTGTAAACTCCTCATCATTAAAAGTGAAGTGAAAATCTTTAGATTTAATGTCAGGAATTGTATTGATTGGATTCCTTATTCTTAAGTCCATCAAAATTTCGGCCTTAGGAAAATCATGCTTATAGGTTCGTATTTTTTTGGAATCAGTCCCTCCTCCCATTAAATAGTATTTAAGCCCATTGATGTTTACATAATCCATATTATAGACAATATAAACTGTAGGTATAAGAAGGGATAACTTATCATCTTTGTCAAATCCTACTTTCACTTTAAACTGACTTCGGATTAACATGGCCCATTGAAACAATAGCTGCATATTATTGTTGTTTGGATAAACCTGCTCACTACAATTTTTTAGCAACATATAATAGCCCCATTGATTAAGGTTAAGGGTGTTCGAGGCTTCTGAAAGCTGACTTAAAAAATGATTGTAGTTGAGTTTGCTAATTTCCGTCCAGAAAGTACTTATCCCATTGCTTGATAATTCCATTAACCCTATTGAAAAAAAAGCGCTGTCAATATCAAAGAATTGTTCATGTCCTAAATACTCAAAACTGATGTGTTTAGTGCCAAAACTATTCAACTCAGCTCTTTTTATCAAAGGATAAATTGGCGTTTGATATGCCTTATAAGTTTCGCCAATCTCAAAATCAATAATATTATCTGTTATTTCAAGCTTATTATCGTATCGCTTTCCTATAGCCTTTGGGTTTTCTACAATAAAATCATGATGGTTTATTGGGTAAGATTTAAAATTCTTTTTTAGATAAACATAGAACTCATTATCAATTTGCAAAACATATTCATTAAACTTTAGTTGAATCTGCTTTTGAGAAGTGCTGTATTCTATGCCCACTTCTTGGTTGAAGCCTGGGGTTATTTGAGAAAACACAAGGGCGTGAAGAAAAACTAACACAACAATACTGATACAAATGTATATTGGTTTGATCATGCTAATATGTTATTTGCAAAAAAATACGATAGGCTAATTTAAGAATGTTTTTAAAATAATAAGGTGAACCCTTTGTAAATCCTCAGTAAACTGTCCTTTCGGATAGTGTGGCGAATCTTTTCTTTTAGAACTTCAGGTAATAAAGATTTTGTGCTGTCGCTCAGAAAGACAGAGCTTGGTGTTTGGCAAAGTTTAAAGATATAATATTGATAGTAAAAATGTGAGTATACAATAGAAATATGCGCTTGTTTTTATTATATCTTTATTGCTCATTAAAACATGATTTATGAAAAAGTTAGGCCTTGTTTTTTTATTTCTCATATCCTTTGCAATCAGTAATGCACAGGAATTTGACCAGGCATTTGAGTATTTTAAAGCCGAAAAATATGAGCTTGCAGCTCAGGAATTTGAAAAAGCATTGATTCAAACACAAAACAAAAACGGAAAAGAAAACAAAACTTATGCCCAGTTAGGTTTTTTTGCTGCACTAAGTAATAATAGGGCTAATAATATTGAAAAAGCAATATCTTATTATGTTCTGTATATCGAGGCATGTCATTCATTTCAGGACGGTTTAAATGATAAATATTATGGATTCGGTTTAGGTAACCTGGCATCCTTATATAAAGCTACAGGGCAATATGAAAAAGCACTGCCTTTAGCCATCGAAGTTCTTCCATTAACGGAAAAATCAAAGGGAAAAACCCACCCTGATTATGGCATGTATTTAAATAACCTGGCAGCTTTATACGAGGATATGGGAGAATACGAAAAAGCGTTGACTTTATATCTTGAAGCTATCAGCAATGTAGAAAAGAACTTGGGAAAGGAACATTCAGAATATGATAAATACTTGTTCAATTTGGCAGGATTATATCAGAGGATGGGACAATACGGGAAGGCACTGCCTTTATATCTCGAAACACTTAATAATACTGAAAAAGACCATCCATCCTATTGTATCCGCTTAAGCAATTTGGCAATGCTATATAATACAATGGGAGAATACGAGAAAGCATTACCCTTATTTCTAGAAGCTCTTGAAGTTACGGAACGCATACATGGAAAGGGCTATTATGCTTATGGTGTTTATTTAAATAACCTCGCAATGTTATACAATAGTATGGGAGAATACGAAAAAGCACTGTTATTGTATCTTGAAGCTATAGAAATTATTGAAAAATCAAAAGGGAAGGATCATCCCGATTATGGCACTGGTTTAAATAACTTAGCTTTCACATACCAGAGGATAGGACAATACGAAAAAGCACAAGCATTATTTCTTGAAGCAATTATTAACACGGAAAAATCATTGGGAAAAGAACATTCAGAATATGGTTCGCGCTTAAATAATTTGGCAAAATTATACGAAATCATGGGGCAATACGAAAAAGCGTTTCCATTATGTCTTGAAGCCCTGAATAATATAGAAAAATCATTGGGAAAAGACCATTCAGATTATGGCGTTTTATTAAATAGTCTGGCAAATTTATATCGGTTATTGGGACAAAACGAAAAGGCATTGTCATTATACCTCGAAGCCTTGGAGATCGTAGAAAAATCATTGGGAAGAGATCATGCATATTATGGTGGCGGTTTAAATAATTTGGCATTGGTATATATGAATTTGAAGCAATACGAAGAAGCATTGCCTTTAGCTCTTGAAGCACTTACCAATGGAGAAAAATCGTTGGGAAAGGAGCATCCGGAATATAGTACCCGTTTAGGCACTTTGGCAACTTTATACGAGAATATGGGACAATACGAAAAAGCATTGCCATTATACCTCGAAGCCTTGGATATCGTAGAAAATACACTGGGAAAAGATCATGTAACTTATGCTATTTATTTAAGCAGTTTGGCAGATTTATATCAGACACAGGAGCAATACGGGAAAGCACTGCCTTTATATTTCGAAGCACGTGCTATTATTGAGAAGAAGCTTGGGAAATACCATTCTTATTATGGACGTATTTTATATCTGATGGCAGGATTGTATCAGGAAATGGGTCAGTTCGAAAATGCGCTGCCTGTGTATATTGAAGGAATTGAGGTAATCAACAAGAATATTAATCAAAACTTTTCATTTTTATCAGAAAACGAAAAAGAAGCGTACTTAAAAACAGTTAGTCAAATGTTTGAAAATTTCAATTCTTTTGCACTAAAACATAAAAGTAATTACCAAAATGTAACCACCTATGTATTTAATAATACGCTGACAAATAAGGGTATTCTATTAAAATCTTCAAAGGCCATGCGAATTGCCGTACTCAATTCGGGTGATACTGTACTCATCAATAAATTTGATGAATGGACACGGTTAAACAGGCAGATTGCCCGTTTATATTCAACTGAGAAAACCAAACGTTTTCAGGATCCCGAAGAATTGGAGGACAAAGCAACCGAAATCGAGAGGCAACTGGTTCTGGGTTCACAAGAGTTTGGTGATTTTAAAAACCTGCAGAGCAATACCTGGAAAGATGTTCAAAAAGGCTTGATGTCGGGCGAAGCAGCCATTGAGTTTCTCAAGTTTAGTTATCGAAATAAAGAAAGGACAGACACCACGATGTATTGTGCCCTGATACTAAAACCCGAAAGCCATCAACCGGAAATGATAGCTCTTTTTCATGAGGCAGAATTAGAGAACTACTTTATTAACTCTACGCAATCAACCGCTAATCTCGCTATTCGCTTATATGGTAAAAAAAGAGGCGCCAATGTGCAAACATCAGGTAGTACGTTTGCAAACTATGCTGATTCATTATATTTACTTATCTGGAGTCGCATTGAGCCGTATTTGGAGGGTGTTGAAACTGTGTATTACTCACCATCCGGTTTATTGCACAATATTTCGTTTGCTGCTATTCCATACAATGATAGCCAACTATTATCCGAAAAATATGAATTAGTTTATGTGTCATCAACCGGGAATATTGTAAATAAAAAACCAAACAGGGACATCAATAAATTTGACATAGCAATTTATGGAGGACTTAATTATGACACAGATGCAAATGCCATGCTTGCAAATGTGAATAAATATAATGATAACTATGAAAACCTTCTTGCTCAACGGAGTATTGCTGCAAATGAATCAACAAGGGGAGGTTCGTGGAATTATTTAAAAGGAACATTGGATGAAGCCGAAAGCATCAAGGCTATGTTTGAAAAAAACAGTATCAATACAAGCTTATTTACGGCAAGCGATGGTATTGAAGAATCATTTAAGTCACTATCAGGAAAAAATGCCCCGGAAATCATACACCTTGCCACCCATGGCTTTTTCTTCCCTGATCCTGAAAAAGAAGAATATGACGATGGGGCATTGATGTTGGAAGATAAAATGGTTTTTCAGGGATCCGACAACCCGTTAATACGCTCAGGGTTGATAATGTCGGGGGCAAACCTGGCATGGAAGGGTGAAACAATTCCCGAAGGAATAGATGATGGTATATTAACTGCCTACGAAGTATCGGGCTTAGACTTATACAATACCGAGTTGGTTGTATTGAGTGCCTGCGAAACCGGGCTCGGAGATATTAAAGGCAGCGAAGGGGTTTACGGCCTGCAACGATCCTTTAAAATGGCGGGTGTCAATTATCTTGTTATGAGCCTCTGGCAAGTACCCGATAAAGAAACTTCTGAATTTATGCAGTTGTTCTATACGAATTTGCTGGCAAAGCAAAGTGTAGGTGTTGCCTTTCGTGCTGCGCAAAAGCTTATGAAAGAGAAGTATGATCCTTATTATTGGGCGGCCTTTGTATTGATTGAATAGATATTTAACGATGATGGCACATTATCTGGATATGGACAATCCCTGTTCTATTTTTCCTTTATTATAAAAGGGTACATTATTGTTGAACCTGTGTCTTTAGTTGAAACACTTCCCGTCTTAGGAGCAGCCCCCCTTGTTTGATACGAACTTTTCATTAAGGCACCCAAACTATTTGAAATCTGCCTTGTTCCATCTCCTCTTGTGGTTATAATTGGGTTCAGGTCTATTACTTTTGCATTTGCAAAAACCTTAATGACCTCTTTTCCGTAGGGGGGATAGAAACCAATAATCATAAAATTCCTTGGGATATAACTTCTCCCAGCTTCAACAAAACACTCTTGTGGTTGAATAATTCCTAGCGGATAAAAAGAATTAATGATGCCATCTGGCTGAATATCAATAATGCTAAAATAAGCGTCGAGTTTTCCTGTGTTAATAAGCTTTATCATAACAATATCAGTCTCTTTAAACTCTATGTTCCCATCTATTGTAAAGTCCTCAATATCCAAAGTGTCATTAATTATGTAATTTCCATATTCATCCGTTTTTGGGTTTCCCGAATTGTCAAAAGCGGGTAATACCGGAATAAATTCAATTTCTACTTTGTAGTTTTCATCATTAATTTCAAGGCTTTTTATGAACATGCCCTGTGTATATTGCTTTACCGTTTTAGTTATATCTGATGATACTTCATTATTTGGTTTATCAAGTTTAATCTCTCTGATTATAGAACCCGTTTGCATAGATTTTACATAAATGACATTACTACCTAATGGATTGACCTTCCCTTTTTCAGTAACAGAAGTGATTAGGATGTCAGCATCTGCTTTATTTTTAACAATACTTGAAAGGTTGTTGATGTTGTTCAGCCTTTCGCTTAATATAGCAGTCAAATCTGCATTCAGTTGTTCTATGTAAATTCCAAAATATAAACCTTCGAGATTGTATTCTTCAATAAATACCCAATAAGATTTCAGATTTGTGACGTGATGCTTAGATTCAAATTTTACTGTGGCGCTAAAATTATTTGTTTCAGAAACAATACCGCTGATAAAAGCTGTCTCGTTGTCAATTGAAGGTGTGCCGTTTTTGTATAAGCCAATTTTATCACCTTTGCTAATACCGGTAATATTTCCGCCATTAATTTGAATTTTATTCTCATCAATTACTTTTTCAATTTTATAATAATACACCTGCTCAACAACATCACCATTAAAAATCTTATAGTTGAAATCGCCTTCAATCATTGGTGTTTGATTTGGTGCAATCTCAGCCATTATTTCTAATATTCTTGCAAAAACCGATGCGTAAGTAGAATTTGTATTTATTTCAGAAAATGCTTTTGCAACAGCAAAGGATAGTGATCCTACCCCGTTTCCATTTTCGTCTTTTGTTTCGTAGTTTAATTCATCAAATTTTGCACCTGCAAATAAAATAAATGGAGCCATGTTTTTATCATTTCCCCTTGAATTGACAGATGAAAGGTTCATTCCAGTCCCGTCTTCTATTGCATTCTTATTCATCTTATTTTGTCCGGGAATAATAAATGCTTCTTTGCCACCACGGACTTTGGCAATTCCCCTGGTTCCTGTACCTGAGTGGCACGAATCAAGAATAACCAAAACCTGTCCGTTGCTACCAGCTTTTACACAAAGTTGGTCAATAAGTTCACCAAACTCTTCATCCCTAAGATGTTCTTCTCCTTTGTAATTTGCACTGGCTTCGTAAAGGGATGGTGCATTTATTGTCACCAGGGCTTCATCTAATCCATCAATCTCATCATTGTTGTCATCTGATATTTGTTGGCCATGTCCGGAATAATGGACAACAACATAATCACCTCTTGAAACACTTTCTAATAATATCTTCAAGGCTTCAATTATTCCGGCCTTATCTGCATTTTCATCTTGTAGTATTGCAATGTTTTTCTCTTCAAAGCCTTGCCCTATAAGAGCTGATTTAATCAAGGGGATGTCATTCTCAGAGCTAATTGGCCCCCATCCGGTTTCCGACCTGTCGTAGTCGCCAATTGCAATAATTAAGGCATGTTTATTCTCGTCTGCATATAGCTTATTGGAAAAACTGCTTAATACTATTAATAAATAATAAAATAATTGTCTGTTTTTCTTCATGATTTGCAGGACAACTAAAGATGGATAAAATGGAGTGTAAAGTTAACAGATATTTATCAGCCTTGACTTATGCAATAAACCTTTGATATTGCCCCTATAAACAACCGTTTAATGCAATACTCACGCCAACAAATTCTCCAACTTCAATTTCCATTTTTCCCAATCTGGCATTTCTTTGGTCTGTAAATCAATGAATTTTCTTGTATGGTCATGATAAATCAGATGGCACAATTCATGAATGATTACATACTCAATACAGCCCCTGGGTGCTTTTATTAGTTCGGGATTTAAAATGACTTTACCCTTTGGTGTGCAACTGCCCCAGCGGGTTGGCATATCCCTAAATACAATGGATTTTGGCTCGACTTCGTATTTCCTAAATTTTTCAATTAGTGGATTGGCGATCGAATGAAACTTGTTTTTAGCATGTTTCGAATACCATTCTTTCAGCAGGGATTTTGCCTTGCTTTTGTCAGTTGTCGAAACAAGCAGGAATTTTCCTTTGAGCTTTACAGATTCATCCTTTCCTTGAATTATTTTCAATCTGTATTGTCTGCCCATATACAAATGGGTTTCCCCGGAAATGAATTTACGTGCCGGTAGTTTTGGATGAAAGGAAAGAAAAAAGCTTTGCTGCCTGATTATCCAGGGTGCTTTGTTTTTAAGTTTCTCTTTTATTTTTTCTATTGATGTATCAAAAGGAGCTCTCACATATACCGTTAAATCAGGCTTTACACTAATGCCTAGTGATTTTCTGTCAGTAAATTCTAAATGAAAATCAATTTGTTTTGACCCAAAATGAATAACATCTCTCATTATCTATATCGGATTTTGGCTACTTCAATACACCTATTGGCAATTTCATCCATCTCACCAAATGACAGTTTGATTTGATATTTGTCCCTTACTTCATCGATGAAATAGTCTCCTATTTCAATGAAGAGTTTACCTGTAATGTTTGATTTATACTGCCAGTCAATAATTGGAGTACCATTGTCGAGTACGGCTTGTTGAATCAGGTCATCGATTTGTAAAGCTGCTTGGATTGATATCGCCTTGTTGACACCTTCATCTTCTATTTTTTCACTGAGTGATTCTAAAGTTAAACCATAGAAGGCCTTGGCAACATCCCTGTTTTGGAGTTCGTCAGGAATATCACTGTCGGTATGTGATAATACACTACCCATGATCTCCTGGACTTTCTTCAGGTATTGTAATTCGCTGATTCGTTTTGCTTCATAGTCTGCAATGGTTTCTTTCAGCATTTCTGAAAACTTTTTATAGAAGGCCGGGTCTTCTTCCATTTTTTCAGAAATATGCTTTGCTGTCCGGCTTGCAATTTTATCCGCCTTGGCTGCTTTACCGGTAGTGTTTTCTACTTCTTGTTGAAATGCATCTTTATCAAAAATATTTACCAACTCAGTGATGGTTTCCACTTTCTCCGTGGTAATGTGTGTGTCAATCAATTTCTGAATCTGCCCTTCATATTGTTTATAATCAATTTCATCAGAATATCTTTCCACCACAGCCAAACGAAGTTTCATGAACATGGATAAATCTTCCTTATAACGGCTGATGGTTTTTTCATCCGTTTCTTTATGGAATTGGATTGAAGAAAGTGCCAGTTTCAGTGCTTTGGCATATGCAGCCAGTTTGTCGTAAAACAAAACACGGATGGCTTCATCCCGTAAGAGTAACTGATAAGCTTCAGCATCCCGTTTATTGGCAATGGTTTTAAATATATCCCAAAGCTCGGAATGTTTTTGTGGTAACTTATTGATTTCTTCATTGATGTTTACCAACGTGCCTTCCAGGTCTGCTGCATCAAATTCTTCAAAGGATGAATATCTTCTTAAAGCATCATCCAGGTTTTCAATTACTCCATAATAGTCAATGATGTAGCCAAATTCTTTGTCGGGATAAATACGGTTCACCCTTGCAATTGCCTGTAAGAGTTTGTGGTTTTGTAAATTCCTGGTGAGATACAAAACAGTATTTTTTGGCTCATCAAATCCTGTAAGGAGTTTGTCAACTACAATAATAATTTCAGGGTCTTTCTGATTCTTAAAACGGTTGATGAGATTTTTTTCATACTTTTTGGAATTGCCGTGCTCATCCATCATCTTTCTCCAAAAGCGGTTCTCTCTTTCCGTTGACTTTTCATAGGCATTGTCTTCACCTTCCCTGTCATCGAGTGGTGAGATCAAAACCTCACTTGTTACAATTCCTATTTCGTCTAAAAATTCTTTGTAGCGAATGGCATTTACCTTTTTGTCACAAACCAATTGCGCCTTGAATCCTGTTCCCTGCCAGTTGTCACGAAAATGATGGCTGATATTCCAGGCAGTGGCATAGATTTTTTGTTCAGCGGCATTCAATTGATCTGCCCTGCTAAATTTCTTTTTAAAATCTGCTTTTTGATAATCTGTTAAAGGCTCGGTTACCATACTGAAAAAAGTGTCAATCGGATTGGTATTTACATTTTGAATGGGTAACCTTCCCTCGTACAATAAAGGCACCACAGCTTTATCCTTAACAGCCTGGTCAACGGTATATGTATCAATGATTCCCCCGAATTTTACCGCTGTACTTTTGTCTCTGCTGAAAAGCGGTGTTCCGGTCATGGCAATGAAACATGCATTTGGTAATGTTTTTTGCATTTCTATGTTGAAGGTGCCATACTGGGTTCGGTGTCCTTCATCTACCAGAACAAAAATATCAGGGCTCTCCAATGGTTTCCTGATCTTTTTTATGGCGGCCACAAATTTATTAATGATAGTGGTAACCACAGCATCACTTTTACTTTCCAGTAACTCAACCAGGCGCTGTCCTGTTGATGCGTTCTCGACAAATAATCCACATTTGCGAAAAGTACCGGTAATTTGCCTGTCCAAATCGGTACGATCCGTTACCAGAACAATTTTAGGATTTCGAATGGATGGTTCCAGAGCAATTGCTTCTGCCAACATGACCATTGTCAATGACTTTCCACTGCCCTGTGTATGCCAGATAACACCTCCTTTTCGTTTCCCGCCCTCAAGTTGAAGAATACGTTTCATGGATTTTTTAATGGCAAAATACTGCTGGTAGCGGGCCACCTTTTTTTCGCCATTATCAAACAAAACAAAATTAAATGCAATATCCATTAGCCTTTCCGGACGGCACAATCCGTATAAATATTCATCCTGAACAGTTGTCTCGATATTTTCATGCTCCAGTGCATCAAAGTATTGCCTCACGTATTTAAAGCGTTCAGCAAATAATTTGTCTTTTTGTTCGGGGGTTAAAACCTGGTTTTTTAAATCTTGTAAATGGTTGCGGTATTTCTCTTCTTCTTTTTTTCTATCGCCTTCGGTTTTGCCATCAAATTTTTCCTGCCACTTCGACCAGAATTTTTCTGGTGTAGCATTGGTAGCATAAGCCGCTTCTTGAGTGGCGACGCTTAGTATAATCTGTGAATAAACATACAAACCGCGGATACCGTCTTCCTGTTGATTTCTTAAATGCTGACTGATGGCCTGCTTCAAAGGTTCTTTCATGTCAGGCCGTTTGCACTCGATAATGCAAAAGGGAATACCATTGACGAACAAAACCAAATCAGGACGGTAATGCTCCTTGCTGCTGCTTCGCATGACACTGTATTCTTCGGTTACATGAAATATATTTTCCTCAAGGTTTTTCCAGTCGATGTATTGCAGGGTGATGCTTTTTTTATCTCCATCAAAACTTTGTTCAAATGTTTTTCCCAGGGTGATCAGGTTATAAGCTGTTTCGCAGGCAGCAATATAGCCTTCGTTCATGGGCAATTCTTTTAATGCGCGTATCCCATTTTCAATATTGCTATCGCTGATGTAAGTAGTTTTTGTGGAACTGATTCTTTTTTCCGAGTTGATTGCCTTCAATTGTTTCCGCAAAATATCATCCAGCAGAACATTGCTCGTTTTGCCACCTCGTAGCTTTTCAGCTTCTGATGGACTGAGATAAGTATAGCCCATCTTTTGCAGCATTTGTAGAGCAGGAATTTGGCTAATGTGGTCTTCTTTGAAACTTGGTGTGTCCATATTTTTAATTTTTTGAAGAATTTATATCAATATATGGAGAACTCCTCTCTCATTTTCTTTTTTCAAATACAGAGAATTTTATCCTCAATACAGAGAATTGTCTTCTGCTTTACGTTGCTGTTTATAGTACGGGTATTCAGTAGGTTAGATATACGTAACAGTATCACCTTCTTCATTAGTAACAGCATTACGAAGAATTCTATTTCTATTATTAGCTGTAGTATCTTTTGTTTTATCTCTACTATATGGAGAAAAAGCAAAACTTTATGGAGAATTAACTTATTCATATTTCTAACTGTTCTTCTAACTGTTCTTCTAACTGTTCTTCTAACTGTTCTTCTAACTGTTCTTCTAACTGTTCTTCTAACTGTTCTTCTAACTGTTCTTCTAACTGTTCTTCTAACTGT
>Ga0164318_10001980_pt1 | contig 18725 bp, 17 predicted proteins | sample GuaBasSedimGuay9_FD_113734 | JGI IMG/M metagenome (GOLD analysis project Ga0164318, IMG submission 113734) | Subseafloor sediment microbial communities from Guaymas Basin, Gulf of California, Mexico - Guay9, Core 4571-4, 0-3 cm | ecosystem: Environmental > Aquatic > Marine > Hydrothermal vents... | reverse complement strand
TCTCTTAACTTAACATTTTATTTTCAAAATATCTATCAAGTTAACATAATTATTAAAACCCCTCAAATCTTAGATATCAGTGCAACTTATAATGTGCAGGATGCCTATACCAAAGAATTTGTAGGAGCAGTGAAAAGAAAAGGGATAAAATCTATATTTAGAGATGAATGGGTATTTTTATCTAAAGATGGTCAAGAAATTGGAAAATTAATAGAAGAAAGTATAATAGGAGCTATTTTAAGCAGGTTTATTAATCTAATCCCTCAAAAGTATGTTATTCTCACCTCTACCGGTAAAGAGGTTGCCCGCATCATTCAGCATTTTAATCCATTTGTGCTTAAATACACTATGGAAATAAAAAAAATCCCTCCCTCTATAGATACAAGACTTTTAATTGCTATGGGGGTACTTTTAGCAGGTATTGAAAGAAGACAAAGATAAAAGGAAAGTAAATTACAATATTCCAAAATAATCTCTTGCTTCATAGTCTGCTACTACTCTACCTTCATTCTGCAAAATTTTTGCACAAAAAATATTGAATTTCTTTTGTGCAGCCTTCAGAAAAAGATTTAAGCATTCTAAATTCTTAAGAATATTGGAATAGTTTTCTCAAAACTATTTCTACACTCTCCAACCAATTCCGTAGATTGAAGGTTTTTAAGAATTAGTTTGTTTATACAAATTATTTCTATACTTACCAGTTCAACCTACAAGGTTAAACTGGCAAGTTTTTCTTTAAGTAAACTTTTTGTGAATTTCTCTCGTCTAAATAAGTGGAAGAAAGGAGGAAAAATGAGAAAGTTATCATTTGTGTTGTTGGGGCTTATCCTTATAGGAAGTAGCTATTTTTTTCAAAATATTTATGCTTCCTCTAAAAATTTAAATACTGAGATGAGTCAAAAAATAACTGATGAGTTAATTTTTGAAACTTTATCTCCAGAAGAGAAAGAAAAGATAATCTCTTTGAGAAAGAAATATCAAGAGAAGTTCCAGAAAGTTTTAAAGAAAAAATTGGAAAAACAGAAAAAATTTTTAAAGAAGTTGAAAAAAGAGGATCCAGAAAAGTTCAGGGAAATAATGAAAAAAGCAAAAGAAAGGATAAGAGAGAGATTAGAAAGAATACGCAGAAAGAATCCAGAAAAATTCAAAGAATTGATGAGAAGAAGGCGAGCTTTAAGAAGAAAGAGGTTTGAAAAACTATGTAAAGAGAACCCAGAAAAATGCAGAAAGATTTTAAAAAGACGTTGGAAAAGACTTAAAAGACACTTAGAAGAATTAAAAAATAAAAGCCCTCAAAGGTATGAGAAAATAATGAAAAGATTAAGAGATACAAAAAGACATTGGGGTTGGAGAAAGAGGTTACATAAAGAATGGAACAGATTACCAAAAAGAGAAATTTCACCTCATAAGTTTGGAAAATAATTATTAAAATGTGTATAATAAATTGGTGTGGAAAAAGAAAGATTATTAGAAAGATTAGTAGATGAGTTTCTTCAAGATAACAATAAAAAAAGTTTTGCGCAAATTCTAAGTTTAATCTGCGAAGATGTGATTAATTTAGCTTATAGTTTTACACATAATTTAGAAGATGCAAAAGATATATTCCAAGAGGTTTCTTTTAAAATTTATAAAGGATTAAAAAAGTTTAAAAAAAGAGCTAAAGTTACCAGTTGGATTTATAGAATAACGGTGAATGCTTCCATCGATTATTTAAGAAAAAGAAAGAGTTTTTCTGAGTTGAAAGAGAAATACATCAAAAATAGCGATACAATTAATGATGTTGAAAGAAAAGATAAAGAAAGGATTTTAAAAAAGGCAGTAGAGAAACTTTCTTCTCAACAAAAAAAAGTGTTTATTTTAAAACATTATCATCATTTTAAAATTTGCAAAATAAGTCAAATTTTGGGCTGTTCAGAAAGTAGCGTAAAGACACATCTTGCCCGAGCAGTAGAGAATTTAAGAAGGCTGGTAAAATGTGTTTAAGTAAGAAAGATTTAATTTTGTTTTTTTACAAAGAAGCAGATGAAGAAAAATTGGCCTATTATAAAAAGCACCTTGAAAGTTGTAAGAAATGTTTGGCGCGATTTAAGGAAATAGAAAAATTCCTTCTTTCCTTTAAAAAAGAAAAGGTTTCAATTTCTGAAGAAGAAAAGGAAAAGTTAATCAGAGATATTCTATCTAAAGTTAAAGCCTCCTCAGAAAGAATAAGAATTTTTGATAGAATCAGAAAAAAATCTATCTTTCTTGCTCGTTTGAGTTTAGTGGGGACAGCTGTTTTTTTATGTATATTTTTCTTCTGGCAGGCAAAGAAATCTTGGGATAAAGAATTTTCTATTTTAGAAATAGAGACGACTCTTTCCTCTGAAGAGTTAGACAAAATTACTGTTTTTGATGAGGAAGATTTAGAAAATGAAATTTTATTTTTCGCCTTTTTAGAAAAGAGACAACCTTATACGCATTGAGTTAAAAATCAAATTAAAATATTATCCAAATTAAGGGATGTTAACAGGATTGAAAATTATCAGAATAACAAGACTGTAAAGCATCTATTTTTTATCTCTTAAACTCTACCTCAATACAACAAAATAAGCAATGTTTGATTTGTCAACTTACCAGTTTCAATCTTACTATCAAATTAAGTATAAAAAATTTCCCAAAAGATAGCTGATAACCAAGGAAGAAATAAAATAATAAATAGTGATAAAGAAAGCCAATCTTTTTTCCAAAACAGCATAATAAAGAGGAATTACACTCAGACATATTCCACTTCCGGCAAAACTGAAACCTAACTGATGTGCAAGAGGCAAACCTAGCTCTTTCAGTGGTCTTAAAAGAATTATATCCTGTCCATTACATAAATGCAGAGGAAAGGCAATTAAAACAGTTAAAAAGAGTCCTTTTAAAGAGAACCCTATAAACGCAATGAATTGAGGAGAAAGAAAGGTAAGTAAAGTCGTTCCCAAAAGAATTCCTATAAATATGTATCTTAAAAGACTCCTGAAAAGATAAAAGCCATACTCAAAAAAATAAAAACCTCCCTTTTTCTCATAAAGTAAATCTTTCAAAAATACTTCTTTATATAAACTCTCTCTTATCCTTTTAACCTCCCTCATTCTACTTAAAATAAACGCTCCCACACCTGCTAAAAGAAGTGTTCCCAGAATACGCAAAAGAAGGTATTTTACTCCCAAAAGAGATAAAGAAAGAAAGATAATAAGGGGGCTTAATAAAGGAGTAATAAAAAGAAATAAAAAAGGAACCTCTGACTTTATCTCTTTCTCAGCAAGCATCCCTTTTACTAAAGGAAAAATACCACAAACAGAAAAAGGAAAGACTATCCCTCCTATTATTGCTCCTAAAATACTTGAGGGGAAACGGCGATAGAAAATAACAAAAAAACCAGAAAAAATAGTCCCTAAGACAAAGGAAGATAAAGCCATCAATGTATATTGATAAAGAAAATAAAAAAAATCAAATCTCAGCTTATTCAACCATAAAGGTTTCTCAAAACAGAGAGAATATAAAGGACAATGAAAACAATTGATTGTTGTTTTTGTATAAAATTTTAGTTTAATGAAAAAAAGTAAAGAAAAAATAATTAGAAAAAAGTAAAGAATTTTAAAGAATTTACCCTTAATTTTAAAAAGAAAAGGTGTAAAGATAGAAAATATTATTACCACAAAGAAGAGATATCCAGCCAAAATCTGAAAATTGGACATTAATCCTTTTGCACTTTAAATTTTGCACGCAAAACACTTTCTGAAGGACGTGATTTCCATCGCCGATGATTCCAGCTCCAATAGGAAGGATTCTCCCTAATCCAGGACTCAATCATCTGGGTAAATTTAGCAGCATTTTTTAAAACCATCTCCTCACGATTAGGAAAATAATCTAAGGGTTCCTCCGGCAAGAATCTAATTAAATATTTATCCTCATCTTTTTTTATATAAGCAGGAACAATTGCTGCTTTAGTTCTTAAAGCAAAAATAATCGGACCTATAGGGGTGGCAGCTAATTTATTAAAAAACTTTACCCAAACCCCCCCTGTGCCAAAATTCTGATCCATCTGGATCATCACAATTTCATTATTTCTTAATGCACGCAAAATATTTTCTACACATGCTTGGCGAGGATAGGAAAGGATAGTCTTTATCCCTGCTTTATTCCTTAAATTATTTACAAAAATATCTATTTTCTCATCCCGCATCGGTCGGGCAACAACATTAATCTTATAACCATTTTTTGCCAAAACTAAACTTATTAAAGGAAAATTTCCCAGATGAGCAGTTAGAAGAATTACCCCTTTATTTTTACCTAAAGCTTTTTTTAAAAAACTTTCTCCTTCAATTTTTACTTTTTCCTCTAAAAGGTGTGGTTTTTTTAAAAAATAGATTAGCTCAAAAAAGCTTTGAACCATAAAAATAAAAAATTCCTTAGCAATTTTTTTTCTTTTTTTAAAAGAAAAATCAGGAAAAGCGATACTTAAACTCTCTAAAGCCACCTTTTTATGAGGCAACACAACCATATAAGCTATCCTTCCTAAAAAAGCTCCTATACCATATAGTAAAGAAAGGGAACATTTATCACATAAAAAAGTAAAAATTTTTAAAAAAATCCAAGAAAGTTCCTTTCTTAAAAATTTTTTCTTTCTTTTATCCATAATTATCTTTTATATCCGATTTTTCTTAAAAATTCCTTCCTCTCTTTAATATCTTTCTTTTTCTCTCTACCTTTCGGAGAAACTCCATCAATTACTCCCAAAATTCCTTTTCCCTCCTCACAAGAGGCAACAATTACCTTCAAAGGGTTTGCGGTAGCACAAAAAATTGTACAAACTTCAGAAATTCTCTTTATGCGATTTAATACATTTATAGGATAAGCGTTTTTTAAAACAATCACAAATAGATGCCCACACCCAATTTTTAAAGCATTCTTTATCGCAATCTCTTCTAATTCTTCATCATTCCCATCACTTCTTATCAATGCTTTTCCTGAAGATTCACAAAAAGCAATGCCAAACTTTATTGTCGGTGAGGCTTCAGTTAATGTTTCATATAAATCTTCTACTGTTTTTATAAAATGAGCTTGTCCCAAAATAATATTTAAATTTTGAGGCTTCTCCACCTCTACCACTTCTAACTTTAACTGCATCTTTCACCTCCTTCTGGTTTAAAAGGCTCAATATGAATATTAACTTGAGAAAAACCAAACTTTTTCTTCAGTGTATCTATCATTTTATGAGTAATTTTGTGAGCTTCCTCTAAGGAAATATTTTTATCTAGCTGAAGATGAAAATTAAGGATTCTTTCTTTTTCTATATTAAACACTTTTACCCGATGAAAACCCTTTACGGGTTTTATAAACTTTGTCAATCTTTTTATGAGATGAGCTACTTCTTCTTTGTGAGTAACCTCCTCTCCTGCTAAATCAGCATGAATCACAACCTTCTTTAAATAGTCTTTTAAAGCCAACTCTTTCTCTAGACTATCCACAATAGTATGTGCTTCTTCTAAACTTAAATCCTTATCTAATTCTATATGTAAAGAGACAATTTTATTTCTTCCATAAGAGTGAACCTCTAAATCATGAAATCCTTTAACTTTAGGATAGTGCTTAATTGCCTCTTTAATCTGATTATATATATAGGAAGGAGCAGGTTTACCCAGCAATTCATCTATAGTTTTTCTTAAAATTCTAACTGACCAGAGAATAATCAAGCCAGAAATTGCTAATCCTAAGAAAGCATCAACAAAAAGAATACCTCTTCTTACCAAAATCAATCCCACCCCTACTGCTAAACTGGTTCCAAAATCAGAATAATGATGGAAAGCATCACTTTCTAAAATAAGAGAATCTACCTTGCGTGCTCGTTTTAAAGTAAACTTTCCCAAAAATAATTTAGCAAAAGCACTCAAAAAAATAATAACCACAAATAAATAAGTAATGTGAACCGAGAGAGGTAAAAATAACCTTTTTATTGATTCAATCAAGAAATAGATTCCGGAAACAAAGATAAAAAGAGCGATTAAAAGAGAGGAAATATCTTCTATTCTTCCATGACCAAAAGGATGCTCTTTATCGGGAGGTTTTTTACTTATTTTTATACTTACAATTATTGCCAAAGTTGTACCTAAATCCGCAAAACTATGTAAAGCATCACAAATAATGGCAATACTGTTAGAAATAATTCCTATTCCTACCTTAAGCAAAGAAAGAAAAAGATTTATTCCTAAAGCAATATAACTTGTCTTAACTACGGTGGAATAATATTTTTTCATAATAATTTCTTACCAAAACAAAAAGATTAAAAATAATCCCTAAAAGAACAAAAATATCTGGATACTTATTATAAAAGCTTCTTTTTTCTCTTAAAGGCAAAAAGAAAGTTTTTATTCCTTCTACAAAAACTTCTCTATTGGCTTTTTTTAAAGTAAAAACTTTACCTGTAGGTGTAATCATCGCACTTATTCCTGTATTGGCACAGCGAACAGAAGAAATTCTATTCTCAATTGACCTTAAAGTCAATATACTTAGATGCTGATGAGCTTCTGGATTTCCTTTAAACCAGGCATCATTGGTAATATTCACCAAAAAATCTACTTTTTTTGAAACTCTGGCTACATAAAAAGGAAATATATCCTCAAAACAGATAAGAACAGAAAATTTTTTATCTTTGTATTTAAATATCACCTCTTTTTTGCCTGGAGAGAAATCACCAATCGTATTTATTACAGGAATAAAAGAGAAAAGATTTCTTAAAGGAACATATTCTCCAAAGGGAACTAATTTAATCTTTTTGTATTTTTCTATTAAATTAGCTTCTTTATCTAATAACATTGCCTCATTATAAAATTTACCTTCTTCTTTCTCTACTACTCCCCATAAAGCATCTCTTTTTATCTTTTTCAAAAACTTTTTAAATTTATCAAAATTTATTTTTTTTAAAACAAAAGGGAAACTGGCTTCAGGATAAATTACTAAGGAGTCTATAGGAGCTTTTTTTGCTAATCTCTTTAGCTTTTTTAAAATAAATTCTCTTTTTTCAGGATCCCACTTTTCTTCCTGCAAAATATTTGGCTGAATTAAAGTTAGCTTTATCTTTTCTTGAGAAGTAAGTGTATTAATCCTCCAATTAGAGTAAATCAAACAGAAAACAATAATACCTAAAAAAACAAAAATCTCCTTTATTAATCTTTTCTCCCTCAATATCTTCTTTATTATAAGATTGCACAAAATTATCAACCAAGAGATGAATTTTGTTCCCAATAAATCTGCTGGCTGAATAATTAATGTATTTAGATATTGAGAATAACCTAAATTAAGCCAGCCAAATCCCCACCCTATATTTTCTCTTAAAAACTCAAAAATAATCCATAAAAAAGCAATACTGTATACCTCCCCACATTTAGAGATGAAATATTTTGCTGTAAAAGCAAATAAAATCCACCAAAAGGAAAGATAAAGAGAAAGAAAAACTAAACCTAATTTAGTAACATAGCCTATCCAGAATAAAGTGAAAAGAGAAAAAAGAAATCCAACAAAAAAAGAATAAAAAAAAAGAGATTTGCCTTTTAAATTCTCCAAAAGAAATAAGAAAGGAACGAAAGAAAACCAAACAAAAAGAGAAAGGAAAGGAAAGTTAAAGCTTAAAGCAGACAGAATAGCGGTTAAAAGAGCATAAAGAAAATTCATGAAATTCACCAATTATTGAAAACGGCCACAACATTTTTTATATTTTTTCCCACTTCCACAGGGACAGGGATCATTTCTTCCTATTTTTTTTCCTTTAACTACAGGAGTTTTTTTCTCTTTTTTTTCTAAAGAAGAATACTCAGAATGCACATAGCTTTTAGGCACCGCTTCAAATACAGAAGAAAGTTCTTTAGGGGTAACCTCTATATGAAAAATAAGATTAACAATCTCTTCTTTAGCAGAAGTAATCATCTCTTCAAAAAGAAAGAAAGACTCTCTCTGATACTCTACAATGGGGTCTCTGCTGGCATAACCTCGCAGATGTATTCCTTCCTTAAGATAATCTAAAGCCAAAAGATGTTCTTTCCAGTGATGGTCAATTACCCATAAAGCTAAACTTTTCTCCATTGCAGATAAATTTTCTCTTCCTAATTTTTTCTCCAGTTCTTGATATAAAAAAGAAACTTCTTCTTTTATCTCTTTTTTAATCTCTTCAGCATTTGTATAAGCAGAAAATTCTTTGTCTAAATTTATATTAAAAGTTTTCCTCAGCCAGCTATTTAATCCTTCAAAATCAGAAGTAGCATAAAAATTTTCTATCTTTTCTTCAATCACTTCATTAATAATTTGTCTCATCTCCTCCTTTATATCTTCTTTTTCAAGAAAAATTCTTCTCTGTTTATAAATAACCTCTCTCTGTTTATTCATCACATCATCAAATTTTAAAAGGTCTTTTCTTATCTCAAAATTATGCGCTTCCACTCTTTTTTGGGCAATCTCTATAGAACGGGTAACCAAAGGATGCTCAATAGGTTCATCTTCAGGAAATTTAAATCTTTCCATAAGAAAGTATATTCTTTCAGAACCAAATAATCTCATCAGATCATCTTCTAAGGAGATATAGAAACGTGAAGAACCAGGATCTCCCTGGCGACCCGCTCTTCCCCGCAGCTGATTATCAATACGTCTTGCCTCATGGCGCTGTGCTCCAATAACATGAAGCCCTCCCAGATCCACCACTTTTTTGTGTTCCTTATCAAACTGAGGTTTATATTTTTTATAAATTCTCTCATATTTCTCTTTATAATCAGGATCTGAAGGAGAGATATTATTCTTTCTTAAGATGTCCTTTACAAAATAATCAATATTTCCTCCCAAAATTATATCTGTTCCTCTTCCTGCCATATTAGTAGCAATGGTTACCTGCCCTAATCTTCCTGCCTGAGCAACAATATAAGCTTCTTGTTCATGATATTTGGCATTTAAGACATTATGAGAAATACCTTTTCTTTTAAGCATTAAGGATAATTCTTCAGAATCATCAATAGATGTAGTCCCCACAAGAGTTGGTTTTCCTTTTTTATAAAGCTCCTCAATTTCAGAAACAATTGCTTCAAACTTTGCTTTCTTCGTTTTATAGATTCTGTCGGGATAATGAATTCTTCTTAAAGGTTTATTGGTAGGAATAACTACTACATCTAAATTATAAATGTGTTTAAATTCAGCTGCTTCTGTGTAAGCGGTTCCTGTCATTCCTGCCAGTTTTTTATACATACGAAAATAATTCTGCAAAGTTATCGTTGCCAAAGTCTGAGTTTCCTCCTGTATTTTTAACCCTTCTTTAGCCTCAACTGCTTGATGGAGTCCTTCAGACCAGCGTCTTCCTGGCATAAGACGTCCTGTAAACTCATCAACAATAATGACACGACCATCTTTTACAATATAGTCTCTATCTTTTTTAAATAAATAATGTGCTCTTAAAGCTTGCTGAATATAATGCAACCAGGTATAAGAAAATCTATCGGGCAAATCTTCTGAGACATTTTTTATCTTAAGAAGAGATTCTGCTTTCTCCTCGCCCCGTTTAGTAAGAAAAATAATATGTGTCTTTTCCTCAACAATAACATCATACATCTCTTCAAGTCTTTGTGGCTCTATCTGTGTCTCTTTCCCATCAACTTCCTTCAATATCACATAACCTTCTTTTGTATCATAGCGAGAGATAACTTTTTTTACTTTCAAAGACCGAGCTACTCTATCAGCAAGATAGTATTTCTCAGTAGAGATTTCTGCCGGACCAGAAATTATTAAAGGAGTTCTTGCTTCATCAATAAGGATAGAGTCTACCTCATCGACAATTGCATAGAAATGACCTCTTTGAACACAATCCTCACTTGATGCAGCCATATTATCTCTTAAATAATCAAAACCAAACTCATTATTTGTACCATAAGTAATATCACAAAGATAAGCTTTTTTTCTTTCCTCCTTACCCATATCTTGCTGAACTACTCCACAGCTTAAGCCTAAAAATTCATATACTGGCCCCATCCATTCCCAATCTCTTTTAGCTAAATAGTCATTTACAGTAACAATATGCACACCTCGCCCGGATAATGCATTTAAAGATGCAGCTAAAGTTGCCACTAAAGTTTTTCCTTCTCCTGTAGCCATCTCTGCAATTTTATTTTTATGCAAAACTATTCCTCCTAAAATCTGCACATCAAAGTGTCTTAAGCCTATTGTGCGAGAGGCAGCTTCTCTTACTAAAGCAAAATGGAAAGGCAAAATTTCATCAAGGATATTTTCTAAAACGTGCATATATTCCTCATCTTTTAAATTTTTTGTCTCCTCGGCTATTCTTCTTCTAAATTCATATATCTTCTCTTTAAAGAAGCTATCCGGTTTTTTCTTTAGCTTCTCTTCATAAGAATTTACTTTACTAACAATAGGGGCTAATTTAGTTACTTCTTTTGCTGAAGGAAGAGGAATCTCAGAATGAAAAGAAATATTTACCTTGGGTTTTAACTTTTTTATTCTATTTTCATATAATTTAAGAAGTACTTTTTTAATCATCTTTTTACATTTTGTTTTAAATACTGATAAATAAATTCATCAATTTTGCCATCCAATACCTCATAAGCTGAGGAAGACTCTACTTGTGTGCGATGATCTTTTACTAAAAGATAAGGATGCAAAATATAGGAACGAATCTGACTTCCCCACTCTATTTTCTTCTTTTCTCCCCCAAGTTTTTCCATCTTTTTTCTCTTCTCCTCTTCATATAAAGCATAAAGTTTTGCCTGCAAAATCTTTAAAGCTGTCTGACGGTTCTGGTATTGAGAACGTTCATTCTGACAGTTAACTACAATCCCTGTAGGAATATGAGTAATTCTTACTGCAGAATCTGTGCGATTAACGTGTTGTCCTCCATGACCGGAAGCACGAAAGGTTTCAATCTTTAAATCATCAGGATTAATCTCTATTTTTTTATCAACAATTTCTGGCAATACATTTACTGAAGCAAAAGAGGTGTGTCTTCTGCGATTAGCATCAAAAGGAGAGATTCTCACCAATCTATGCACGCCTTTTTCTGCTCTAAGTAAACCATAGGCAAATTCTCCCTCTACAAGAAATATAATATTTTTTATTCCTGCCTCTTCTCCTTTTAGCTCATCTAAAATTTTCACTTTAAAGTTTTTATCCTCTGCCCAACGAAAATACATTCTAAAAAGCATTGCTACCCAATCACAGGCTTCTGTTCCTCCGGCTCCGGCATTTATCTCTACAATAGCATTGTTTTTATCAAACTTTTCAGAAAATAAAGTGCGTAGACGAATTTTTTCTATTTCTTTTTCTACCTTCTCAAGTTCTTTTTTGATCTCCTCTTCTAAAGAAACATCCTCTAACTCTGCTAATTCCTCAATTTCTTTTACTCTTTTCTCCATCTCTTTTATTTCCTCTACCCCTTTTTTTAAACTTTTAAATTCCTCCATTATCTTACTACTCAGGTGAGGACTTCTCCAGAAATCAGAAGAAGCCATCTCTTTTTTTATCTCCTCTAATCTTTTCTCTTTTCTATCAATATTCAATATTTTAGAAAATTCCCTCAGGCTATCTTTTATCTTTTTAATTCTTTCTAAAATTTCTGAATTCAAATCAGACCCTTTCCTTTCAGATTAAGCTGTAATTCTTCTTTCTTATCTGCGTACTCTAAAGCTAAACGAGGAGAAATTAATTTTTTCTCCACTAATTCTAACAAACACTGATCAAAACTCTTCATCCCATAGATTTCTCCAGAAGCAATGTATTTAGGAATCTCCCACAACTTATTCTCTCGCAAAAGACGAGAGATTGTAGGAGATAAAGTCATTATCTCATAAGCAGGAATTAATCCTTCTTTATCCAGGCGAGGCAAAAGTCTTAGACAAATCACTCCTTTAAGAAGGACAGATAACTGCATTAAAATAAAATTATGCTGATAGGGAGGGAAAAAGTTGATAATTCTTTCAACTGTTGTGGAAGCATTTACTGTATGGAGAGTAGAAAATACTAAAATTCCAGTTTCAGCAGCAGTTAAAGCAGCATAACAAGTATCCTGATCGCGGATATTTCCAATAAAGAGAACATCTGGTGAATGCAGAGCAAATTGTCTTAAAGCTTCCTGATAAGAAGCCACATCCTTGCCAATCTCTCTCTGATTAATTATTGACTTTTTATCTTGAAAAGTGAATTCAATTGGTTCCTCAACAGTAAGGACGTGCTTTTTAAAATTCTGATTTATATATTCTATCATACTGGCGATAGTTGTTGATTTTCCGCTTCCGGTGATTCCGGTAAGAAGAATTAAACCTCTTTTTTCCTGGCAAAACTTTTCTAAAACTTTTGAAGGAAGATTAAGCTCAGAAAATGTAGGAATTCTTAAATCTATCTTTCTTATTACTAAAGCTACTGTATTTCTTTGATAAAAAATGCTTATACGAAAACGCCAGTTTTCCTTAAACCATAAAGCAAACTCACAACTTCTTCTTTCCTGAAATGATTTCTCCAAATCTTGAGGAATAACCTCAGCAATTATCTTTTCTAAATCCTGAGGAAGAAATTTATAGTCACCGATAGGCCTGACTTCTCCTAAAACCCTTCCTTTCAAAACAGAACCTGCTCTTACAAAAGCATCAGAGGCATTTTCCTCAATCATTTTTTCAGCAATATAGGAAAAATCCACACTTCCCTCCTTATTCTAATTCTTCCTTAATTTTTTCCTCCAGCTCCAACAATTGTTTTTTTAACTTTTTCCCCAAAGAATATCCTCCCAAATCTTTTTTATGAGAATAAACTACCCGATGACAAGGGATAAAAAAAGGATAAGGGTTATTTTTTAAAACCTTAGCTACTGCTCTAAAAGCATAAGGCTTTCCTATTCTTTGAGCAATTTCTTTATAAGTGCATACTTCCCCTAAGGGAATTTTAAGCACTTCTTTTAAAACTTTCTTCTCAAATTTAGTCATTTTCTAAAACCTTCTTCTTCCTCAACAATAAATGATATTGATGAGCAAAACGATGTGCTTCATCTCTAACCCTCTGAATAAGTTGAAGTCCGATATTGTCCTGAGGCAGTTTTAAAGATTTCTTTTTTGAAGGAAGCCAAATTTCTTCATTTTTTTTAGCAATAGAAATTAAAGGAATCTTCAATTCTAATTTCTTCAATACTTTTAAAGCTACAGACAGATGAGCTTTGCCCCCATCAATTACAACCAAATTCGGCAACTCTCTTTTTTCTTCTTTAAGTCGGCGATATCTTCTTTCTACGACTTCAGCAATCATTTTATAATCATTAATATCCTCACTCATCTTTATCCGGTAACGCCGGTAATTACTTTTATCTGGTCTTCCATCTTTAAATACCACTACAGAACCACAAGCTTCTTTACCACTGATGCAAGAAATATCTATCCCTTCAATTATAAAAGGAATTTTTCTTAAATGCAAAACTTCTTTTAAAACAATTGCTTCATTCCCCCAAGACTTTCCTGTATATAATTTAGTTAATGCTTCTAATTTATCCCGATATATACTTGCTTCTTCAAACCGTTGTTCTTGTGCTAATTTTTCCATTTTCTCTTGTAATTTCTTAAGCAAAATCTTTCTTTCGCCAGATAGAATTTTAGCAATATTATCTACAATATCCTTATACTCCTCCTCATTTATTTTTTCTTCACACATTCCCGGACAAAGATTGAGATGATAATAAAGACACGCTTTTTTAGGTAAACTTTTGCAAGAACGATAAGGGAATATCCTTCTTATCAATTTAAGTGCTGATTTTAAAAGTTTAACATTAGGATAAGGACCGAAAAGAGTAAAATTCTTTGTTTCTTTTGGTCTGGTTACATAGATTGCCGGGTATTTTTCTTTAGTAATAACTACATAAGGATAACTTTTATCATCTTTTAAAATAATATTATATTTAGGTTTTTCTTCTTTTATCAAAGAAGCCTCCAAAAGTAAAGCCTGCTCTTCAGTATCACACAAGATATAATCAATCTCTTTAACTTTCTCAGTAAAAATTAAAGATTTACCTCCTCCTTTAAAATGAGAAATCACTCTTTTGTGGATTGATGTAGCTTTTCCAATATAAAGCACCTCTCCCCTCTCACCTTTTAAAATATAAACTCCACACAAATCCGGCAATTTTTCTATTTTTTCCTGTAAATCCATTTTTTTAAAAACATTATTTGTTCTATTTTTAAAAGATTGCCTCCTGTTAAAAATAAACTTGTTCCTGCCAAAACAGCCAATAAAAGCTTTATATATTTATTATACTCTCCAAAAATAAAAATTGATTTAAAAAATAAAGCAGAAATTATACTTAAAAAAGTCAATTTTAAAAGATATTCTTTTAACTCCTTCCAATAAAAAAATTTTCCTATGCATTGATTGAACCTGTAGAAAAGATAGAAAAAATTAAATGCTGCTGCCAGCACACTTGCTAAAGCCACCCCTCCAATTTTTAAAGGAAAAATCAAAAGAGCACTTAAAACTATATTTATTATCAAAGCAAAGGTAGCACTTCTTGCAGGAGTAAGGGTATCTTTTAAAGCATAAAAAGAATTGACCAAAAGTTTTATTCCACAGAAGAAAAAAAGACCAAAGGAATAAAAAAGCAAAACCCAAGAAGTTAAACTTAAAGAATATGCTCCAAATGCACCTCTTTTAAATAATACTTCCAAAATATTATTTCCTGCAAAAATTAAAATCATACTGAAAGGCAAGACAAAAAAAAGTATGCTTTTAAAAGAAAAAAGAAACAATTGTCTAAATTCATTATATTTTTTTTCTTTATAAAGATAGGAAAAATCAACAATTGCTACCCGAGATAAAGATACCGCAATCAAAGCTAAGGGAAATTGAATAATCCGATTAGCATAATAAATAGCTGCTAAAGCTCCTTCTCCCACAATCCAACTTAAAGAGGAAAAATTTGTATCTATAAAGACAGATAACTGATATACAATGCTTGACCAGATACGGGGGAAAAACAATTTTATCATTCTTGATATATCCTTATCTTTAAAAATTCCTTTAAAAGAGACTATTTTTAAGTTTATTTTTTCTTTAAATCTTAAAAAGAAAAAAGAGATGATGAATTGTAAAAAAGCAGCTATCAGAACACTTAAGACAAGAATATATCCATTAAGATATTTTTTAAAAAACAATATGCCAAAGATAAGAGAAAGATTAAAAAGAAGAGGCAAGAATGCCGGAAGAAAAAATTTTTTACGCACATAAAAAAAAGAGTTAAAAAGAGCTACCAATCCAATAAAAAACAAATAAAAAAATACCCAGCGGCTAAATTTTACTGCTAAATTAAATTTACAAGGATCTTTAAGAAACCCTAAAGCAGTAATCATTATTAAAAAAGGAGCCAGAATTATACCTAAAAAAGTAAATATTAACAGTAAAATAACAAAAAGAGAGAGGGTTTTACTCCCCAAATCCTTTAATTTTTTTTGATCTTTTCTATATTCAGAAAAAACAGGGGTAGCCACAGAGTCAGAAAAACCTTCTCCTAAAAGACTTCTTAACAAATTAGGAATTTTAAAAGCAGCGATAAAAGCTTCTAAAGTAGCTGAAGTTCCAAAATATTTAGCAATAACTATATCTCTTACCAATCCCAAAATACGTGAGAGGAGTATCCCACTACTTAGCAAAGTAGCATTTTTAACTAATTTTTTAAACATTTTAAAATTGGATGCGTCCTAAATTTTGATATGTAATGGAATAAGTATAAAAAACTATTAAAAAATAATTTGAAATTTCTCTAAAAATATAATAGGCTCAACCTCCTAAAGGAAGGAGGTGAGCCTATGAAAATTGAGTTAAAAATCACCTTAAAGATACCAAATAAATTAAGAGATGTCAATAGCATTGAAGGGTTTGTTTTTAAAGAAAGGAATCGAGTAGGCAAAATAATAGCATGAGATAAAATTGGCTATTTGTTAAGAAATATAAAGAAAAAGAACAAGAAAAACTACTTAGAAAACAAGATAATCTATAAAGGAGTAAAAAATATTACAACCTTTGGTAATAATTTTACTCTCTTCTAGAAGAAAATTCAACATAACCTCAATAAGGAGGAAGTTTTAATTAGTGATGGAAACAGATGGATAAAAGAGATAAAGAACCTCCGCTTTCCTGATGCCAAATGTCATCTTTCTTGGCTGGCATCTAACTAAGAATATAAGAAGAGCATGAGAAAAATAAAAGACTAAATAAACTATTTTTAAAGTATCTTTACGAAGGGAAGGCAGACCGAATAATAGAAACTTTAGCTACTAAATATAGAGTATTAACCAAAGAAAAACAAGAGATAAATGGACTTTTAGAGTATCTTAAAAACAACCAGGAAGGAATATACGGCTCTAAAGGCTTTGAGATTAACAAGATAGGAAGTGGTGCAGTAGAGAAAAATATTGAGATAATAATTGGCAGAAGATTTAAAAAACAAGGGATGAGGGGCAGGAGAAGGGGCACAGGCTCTTCTTAAATTAAGGGTCCTTAAACAAAATAAAGAAGATTGGGATAAGTTTTTTAAAAAGTTAAAATGGAATTAAGTTATATCAATTTTGGGGACGCAAACCTTATTAAATAATTTCTTGACAAAAAAAGTTTTTTATAAATAATCAATAGAGAAATGGGGCGACCAAAAAAAGAATTAAAAAAAATCCATCGCAAAAAAGTTAAAAAAGCAAAAGAAAAAGTAAAACTTTTTTTAGAAGAAAAAATCTCCCATAAGGAGCTTAATGCTTTAGCAAGAAAGATGCTAGAGAGAAGAAAAAAAGCAGAAGCCTCCCTATCCGGTTCATCCTAAATTATAGTGCTTTCTTACCCTCTTTTTTATCTTCCAGCGACAGCTTAATCCTTTAGGAAATTCAACAAAATCATCCTTTTTTATCTTTATTTTCTCCCCATCAGGCAAAACTACCTCTGCTTCTCCTTCTAAAAAATAACATTGTTCTTTTTCATCATAATACCAGTCAAACTCACTCTCTTCTTTTTCCCATATAGGCCAACTTTCTATATTCAATTTTTTTATTTCTTCAGGAGTAAGCTTTTCTGTCTTCACCTTCATCTTTCACCTCCTTCTTCTAAAGATTTTAAAATTTTTTCACAAGACTCCTCAATTATCCTTTTTGCTTCTTCAGTAAGCACAAAATATATCTTTCCTTTTATCTGGCCTTCCTCTTCTTTAAATAACGCCTCAACGAGCAAAATAAATTTTTCTTGAGGTGTAATTATAGATTTTATAACATCATAAAAAGTTCCACTTACTAAGGTAGGTATCGAAGGAAGAATTAAAATATTCAAAAAAATCCCTAAAGCTCCTGCATAAGAACCAACAACTATGTTTCCAATTTCTTTAATTAGAGATAACCACATTTCAGCAAATGAGCCGGAGGAGGATTCTTCTTTTTCTTTGTAGAGACGGTCAATAAGTTCATAAGCTCCTTTTTCTTCCAATACTAAAGAAACTTTTCCCTGAATCCCACTTAACAATCTTGTCTCCACACTCACTACCTGTTTTGCTTCAGGTATATCTTTGAATACATCTTGGGAAGAGATAAAAGTTACTTCAGGAAGTTCTAATTCAATCTTTTTCTTAAGCATTTCTGAAAGAGCGCTACTGGCATGAGCACTGGCAATACTGGCTACCTCACGAAAAATATCCATTTTATCTTGCATTCTTCCTCCTTTCTTTTAATTTAAGATACGCTAAACACTCTAAGTGAGGTGTGTGGGGAAAAAAATCAAATGGTTCAACAAATTTTATATCATAAATTAAACTTAAATCTTTAAGGTCAACAAAAAAAGTATAAGGGTTGCAGGAAGAATAAAAAATTAAAGGTGCTTTAAGATTAACTAATCTTTTCTTTATTTTTTTCGATAACCCACAACGAGGAGGATTAATAATAACTATATGAGGTGAAGAAACTTCATTCTGAGCTAAAAATTTTTTTACATCTGCACAGATAAAAGAGATATTGGAAATATTATTTATCTGTGCATTCAAAACAGCTGTTTCCACTGACTTTTCCTCCAGCTCTATCCCCCATACAAATTTTGCTTTTTTTGCCAAAAAAATACCAATAGAGCCCACCCCACAGTATAAATCCCAAATAAATTCCTTTCCTGTTAAGTTAGCGTATTCTTCTATCTTTTTATAAAGAGTATTAATCCCGAAAGAATTTGTCTGGAAAAAAGTATCAATAAAGATACAGAAATTAAAAGAACCAATTTTCTCAGTAATGAAAGAATCTCCCCAGAAAAGTTCTTTTTTTTCAAAAATCACCGCATCGGCAACCCGGTCATTAATTATCCAAAATACTGATTTTATCTTTTCTTTAAAGGAAAGACTTTTGAGAGCATTTAAAAATCCTTGCTTGTCCAGGGTAAATGAAGAAGTAGTAACCAGACCAATCATTAACTCTTCGTTAAATTTTGCCTCTCTTACAATCAAATGACGCAGAAATCCAGTATGATTAAACTTATCATAGGCAGGATATTTATCTTTTAAAAATTCTTTAACCACTTCAAGTAGTTCTTTGGTAATTTCTGAAAAAATCAGACATTCTTCTAAATCAAAAACTTTCCTTTTTTTATCTTTGCGATGCAGTCCTAAAATAAGTTTTTTCTCTTTATCAGGAAAAAATGTAAACTCCATCTTATTGCGATAAAACCAAGGAGAAAAATGA
>Ga0164318_10001979_pt1 | contig 18729 bp, 14 predicted proteins | sample GuaBasSedimGuay9_FD_113734 | JGI IMG/M metagenome (GOLD analysis project Ga0164318, IMG submission 113734) | Subseafloor sediment microbial communities from Guaymas Basin, Gulf of California, Mexico - Guay9, Core 4571-4, 0-3 cm | ecosystem: Environmental > Aquatic > Marine > Hydrothermal vents... | reverse complement strand
GTAGACCCAGAGAGTATCAAAGAAATCATCGCCCGACTGCCCCGAAACGAGTTTAAACGCTACTTCAACTTCCTGTGGAGCCGTACCAGCATCGGGAGTCATTGACAACAAGCGCGTGGAGTTTTCCTCTAGCCAGAAGTTCATAGTTCCCGCTCCGCCGTTTCTAATAAGTATTGTGCGGGGGTCGACAGTCAATTTTGAGGTCGGTACGACAATGTAGTTAAACGCCGAATCCACTTCGATAATAGGCAGGTCCGACCCAACGGACAGAAATACGGGAACTTTTACCGGGTTGTTCGAAGCATTAGGATCACTGACCACAATCGTGTCCACATAGTCGCCATAGGATAACCCAGCAATGCTCACCGAGACCGTTACATCACCTTCATCGGTGCCGCTGAGAGGCGCCAGACCAAGCCAGCTTTCAATATTGGAGACGGTCCAGTTAAGAGTTGGACCTCCTTCGTTTGTAATTGTTAGCGTCTTATCACTGGGATCATCCCCACCGGCAACAGCATTGAAATACATAACTGTGGGAGAAACTCCAATCTCCGGTGGTGGTGCTTCTACTGTGAGACTTACCTTAACATATTGAGGTGAATTACCAGCTTCACCCGATTCAACGCGAATCGAGTCAAGATAAGTACCTACCGGCATTCCGGTCGTATTTGGAAGAACACTTATAGCCTGCGTCGTCCAGCCGGAACTCGGACTGATAGTCAGCCATGAAATACTCTCATATTGATTGAAATACAGTGGTACCCCATCGGAACTAACCGTATACGATTGCGGGTCGGGACTCGGTTCTCCCTGGACCGCATCGAAATGCAATGAGTCGGTTGACAGTACCAGATTGGCTGACGGCGCATAAGCTGTATCATGAAAAACCACTCGTCCTGCCCAATATGGCCGATAATTCAGATTACCATAGCTTACAAGCTTATAGACAGTACCGGAAGAATAGGTCAAAGTGTCCAGCGCGAGTGAATCGGAAACATCCCAACTTGAAGTAGTGAAATAGTAGCTGGCCCATAGTTGGCGTTCCGGTGCGCCAGTGATACCAGGACCGAATATTAGAGCACCCCCAAAGAGAAAGCGTTGGTTGGCGTTGGTTATGTTAATGTCATTATCCTCATAGAGGAAAGTCCCCAGATCGAATCCAGTCACAGTCAATTCTGATGCTACTGCGCTGTCCATCTGAAAGTTTGAATTATCCCATGTAAAACCGACTGTTCCGCCTATAAGTGAATTGGAGTCATTAAATACCCACATATCCATCTGCACATTATACTGACCTGTCGTATAATCGGGTGTAACAGAAAATACCATCTCAATTGTATCCGCTACCCCAAAATCATTCTCGTCCTGATAATAATCTGCCTGAGCAGGCACTACTGCCAATAAAACCAGAACAAGCCCTAGGAGAAAACACTTTTTCATTTGTATGCCTCCATGCATCTAAGGTTAATAAATCTCATCTGTTGATTTTGATATACCCAATCCAAGTGGTCTGGTAAAAAATGGTGGAAAAATTGACTAACGCTTGAGACGAAATATCCCTGATTTAAACAGTACATTTGCTTTTTAGTCATCAGATTTCTAAGACTTACGAAGTTCTACGGTCATTATTAGAAGACCACTTACCCTCTTTTATAGTATACACAATGCGATTAGCAGATGTCAAGCTGATTTACGGGTATTCTCTTCACTTCGTAAGCTGAGAACACATGAGGTTACCGGATGTGGTAATGAAAACTGGTCAGATGCGCCAAAAGATTGATTGTTATATCTATCGCTTTTTCTTGCTGGTTTGAGATTTCTTAGTTGCGGATTTTCGGACAGTGCGAGGTTTGTGCTTCTTTGCTTTTTCAATCTCCTCGGCGAAGATTTTCTCGAGGGTAAATGATGAAGGCATGAAATCAAGCAGACAAATCTCAAAAAGTTCATCCGCTCTCTCAATGTATGTGAACTTTGTTTTTCTAAGAATATCCTTTGGTAATTCTTTGGTATCTCTCTCGTTCTCCTTTGGCAATGCGACATGGTTGATTCCAGCCCGATAGGCTGCCGAGATCTTCTCCTTGATTCCGCCCACCTGAAGAACTCTGCCGCGCAACGTTACTTCACCAGTGACAGCGATATCGTTACGTATAGGTCGTTCCGCCATCACTGATGCAATTACCAAACAAACCGTAACACCAGCCGAGGGACCATCTTTCGGAATAGCGCCTGATGGAAAATGAATATGAATATCAAACTGGTTGAAATCATTGGAATCAATACCGAGTACATCCGCTTTTGAACGAACATAAGAATGGGCAGCCTGGATAGACTCTTTCATCACATCTCCCAGTGAACCGGTAGTGATGATATGCCCCTCACCCTTCATTTTCAAACCCTCGATGAACATTAAGTCGCCGCCCGCTCCGGTCCAAGCCAACCCGGCAGCGGTGCCGATTTCTGGCGAACTCACCGCATGTTCGCGAATATATACTGGCTGACCAAGATAGACTTCAATGTTACGCTCGTTAATACTCCACGATTTTTTAGACTTCTCCGATTTGGCCAGAGCAACCTTGCGACAAATTTTTTCAATCTGCTGAGAAAACCCAAGCAAACCAGCTTCCATTGTATAATCGGTAATAATTTTGGTCAGTACCTTGTCGGAAATACGCACCTCTGATTTCAGCAAACCATGTTGTTTAAGGAGCTTGGGAATCAGGAATTTCTTTGATATGATTATTTTTTCACGTTCAATGTATCCGGGCAATTCGATTATTTCAAAACGCGGTATAAACTGCTCAGGGATTTCCTCAAAAGAACGCACTGAGCAAATAAACTGGATACGGTTGAAGTCAAAGGGAATGCCCAGATATTTGTCGAGAAAACGTTTGTTCCATCGGCTGTCGATGACTTCCAACAGAGCCATATTGACTGAGGAATCGTTGTCCATATTGAAATAATCGATGTCCTCAATAAGAACAACCGGATCACAAGTGCCGGCATCGCGAAGAGAACGAATTATTTTCCCCGGCATGGCGCCCAGGAACGTGCGCGGGGAACCCTTAATTTCAGCCACATCGGATATCCCCCCGACCGAGATACGAATGAACTCTTTGCCTAAAGCACGGGCAATTGCTTTGGCCAGAGAAGCTTTCCCAGTACCGGGAGCACCAATCAAACAAAGAGTAGGAGCCTCATTGGCGCCACCCAATAGTTTGCGCACAGAAAGACGCTCAAGAACCTGTTTTCTAATGTTTGAAGGGCCGTAGTAGTTCTCCTCCAGAATCCTGGCTACATCAGTGATTTCGTAATTTTCCGGTGAAAACTTCCCCCACGGTAGTGTTAGAATCCAATCCAAATAGCTTTTAGTAACACCATACTCGGCTGACGCTGAAGATAACTGCGAGAGACGATCTGTTTCAATCGTAGCTCGGGCTATCACTTCTGATGGCAAATTAGGAGAGTTTTTAATTATTTGACGAAACCGTGCCGCTTCCCGCTCCTCAGACAAATCCTCTCCCAATTGTCTGCGGATTTCGAAAAGCTGCTGCTTAAGGAAATGATGCCGCTGTTCTTCCTCGATAGAGGTCTTGACGTTCTCTTCAATATTTCGAGCCAGCGCAATGCGGTTCAGTTCTGCATTCAAGTATGACAGGAGACGCTCATATCGTTTTTTGAGATCTACCGCATCCAAAAGCTTTTGTTTGCTTGATAAATAAAAGTGAAACAACGAAGCTGCTTTATCCGCTAATTGGGACGGATCATTCTGATTCATCTGAAGTACATTCAATACTTCCGGAGAATAGCCAGGGTCAAGTTTGGTGACTTCCCTAGCAACTGAAATTACAGCTTCAACCTTTTCATTAAGCTTTCTGCTGACTGATGGTGGAGTCTGAAGGTAATTGACGACTGCTACCAGGTATGGTTTCTGTTGCAATATCTTTTGAATAGCCACACGTTGCAACCCCTCCAGTGTAACAACAAGCGAGCCTGCCTGCCCATCTCTACTGTCGCGCACGACTGCAACAACACCAACCTGATGTATTGAGCCGCCATTGTTGTCGCTCGGATAAGAATCCGAGTACGAAGCGATTAATTCACGCTTACCATCGAGGCAGTGGCGTATCAGTTCGAGATTGTCAGATCGCCCAATCTGCAAGGTGATCATCGTACCGGGGAAAAGAACCCCTGTCTGAAGCGGCAGAACAGGGAACCGGTCTTCACGATCAGAAGGCAAAATCGGGATGTTTCCGCTGGCCTGCACAATGGTCGGCATCTTTTTGTCCATACCCATCAAGCCACATCTCCTTTCATTCGCAAGAAGTTAGGTTGTGGCTGAGCCATAGTCAATTTTATTTATTATCGGCCAAATCAGACGCCTCCAACAGGACAGATTCTGTTAATTGATAGATTTCCGTTCCGAGCCGGAAACCATGTCGCGCAGTTCGTAGTCAGGGTGATTTTTGAGATTCTCTACATTGATATTAATCCGGCGCGGATCAATCCGCAAACGGTAGTAGCCAAGACGATTATTCTCAAACACAGACCATCTCGTTCCCAATCCGGCGGCAATTTCGTTTTTCATCCGATACAGGTAACGCGCCTGATTGAATCCAAGCTCGATGTCCTCCTTGTATATCCAGCCAGTATCACTGTACAACCTTTTCCAGGCCAGCTTAGTGAAATATTTGAACGACTTTCCGGTTAACCGAACAGGGAAATTGTTAATCCTGACCAAATAGCGTTCACTCTCATAGCTGCCATCAATAATGACAGACTCAGGTTGCGCCGCAATTGCCGGCCCGCGCGCAGTTACCCTATTATTAATTTCTACTCCCGGTTGCATACTTTTCTCCTGTCTTAATGTTTCCAATTTCTCTTTGAATTGCGTAAACTTATGTGAGTTATCAATAATCTGTTTAAGTTTGTCGGGAGGGCTGCCAAAAACGTTTTCCAGACTAATGATATTGGCTGCCTTCAGAGCAGCAAAATCAGACCTGACAAGAATGTTCGCAAAGTGACTGTGTAACTCCCGAAGATCAGGCGACAATCCATAGCGAAGACCAAATGCCAGATCATCAAATTCATTCCCATGACAGACCTCGCTATCCCCTATAGCGGCCAGCCGGTTCAGCGCCGTTACCAAATAAGTGGCCTGTTCACCAAGGCTTATTATCTGACCTAAATGAATCTGGAACTGTTCCTCAAGACGCTGCACCGGCATCATGCGAGTCCACTCGTACAGCACCAACAGTCCCTTCAAGCGAGCAGCCACCGACATACTTAACGGCTCTCTGCGAGCTGGATGACCAATCAACGGTGCGGCGGCATCTATCAGATGGTCGTACTGCTGATAGAGCATTCTCAGAGGTCCATTGCCTGACTGTTCCAGTCGCGTTAGTATTCTTGCTGGCGGTGTCCAGTCCGGTGCGCTCAGGGCCAGCGCGAGCCACCCGTGTGAAGATTCGGGAACACGGCGATTTAGTCCATGCAGAAAGAAACGCGCCTGGTTTACTGAAATCCCAGTGAGAGCTGTTGTTTTTCCCAATCGAGTAACAGCAAAGTGGCCATCCAACCCCAAATTAACAAGCCCGATATGTTGCAAACACTGAAGCGCCATCTCGAAATCAGGGGGCAATTCAAAATGCTTACCGGTCGAACCTACAGTATCGTCGGCAGATCCAATCACAGAACACAATGTGTTCTCAAACAGTGAATTTAACTCTATTCTATCCGAGGCCAGACCGGCAACAATCATATTGAGCGCCCATTCCTCCAACGGAACACTGCCAAGGGCAGAGCAAATTGATTCAGATGCTTCCGGGGTGATATAGTTTTCCCAGAGCACATCGCGGTCAAACTCCGAGTCGGCCAAGACAACAGCACGACCGGGTTTATCTTCGATAAGTCCCAGACGTCCGGCTCGGCCCGTGATATTGTCAAATTCCGCCCGACTGATAGGCATCAGCACCGGCCCGCCATCGTAGGCGCCATTGGTATACTTGACCGTCTCGAGAAGAACCCGCTCCGCAGGAAGGTCTACCCCCATCGCCAGAGTAGTGGTTGAAAACAGCACTTTGATTTCCTTGCGTACAAATGATTCTTCTACAATTGTACGCTGTCGGGGTGACAGATCCGCGCTGTGAAAGCCCACCCCTCGCCCCAGAGTCTGAGAGAGTGTACGAACCAGAAAGGATGGCTCTTCTGCCTGAAGTTGCTCTACCGCTTGTGTGGCTGATGGCCAGTTTACCGATGAGGCCAGTCTGAACGCATAGTCAATTGTCTCGCGCCGCGATTTGAGAAATACCAATGTCGACATCGGCTCTTTTTGCAACTGACTGATGAAGCATTCGAACGGTTCCTCTCCCACTACGGGGGTCTCGAATTTTTCATCCCCATCCACCCCATCGTTGTAGGATCGGTATCGAAATAATCCTTCAGCAGCCACCCCGCGAAGCAAATCAACCGGACGTGTGGTCTCCTCTATCAAGGTGGCTCCGAGCCAGTTGGCCAATCGACCGGCAGCCGTGTCGGAGTCGCCAATAACCGCCGACAGCCCTACTAGTGAAGGATCATAGACAGATGAAATGACCTTGGTAAGCAAGCGTTCCAGCATGGCTCCCCGAACCGGTTCGGCAATCGTTTGAATCTCGTCGACCACAATCAGCCCTATACCTCCCAAAGCATCAAGGTTGGCTGTCAACAGCAAATCGAACTTCTCATAGATAGCTACCGCAACCTGATATTCACCACGAGCAAAGGGGCTGTCGTTTTCCGGGTGGTCACCTGTAGCTATCAGGCATTTCACACCAAGAGGACCGTAGGTTTTCTCCAGAGTGCGGTATTTTTGTTCCGCAAGTGACTTCAACGGAAAAAGCATGACTGTCTTTTGTCGTAAGGTCAGAGCCTGCACCATAGCCATCTCAGCACAAAATGATTTTCCAGACGTAGTAGGCGCCGATATAAGAGTTCGTTTGGAAACTCGAGAGGAACTATGTCCGGGCATACCAAGGAGACCTTTTCGAACAGCTTTGCTCTGTACCGGTAACAGACGTGTCCCCTGCCGTTTACTCCAGACATCAATAATCCGTAATGGTATCCCCCATTTCTGCAAATCCAAAACTGTCATCCTGTTATCTGTCTCCTTATCCCTTATTCATTTTCTCTCTATCAAAGAGGCTTATTGAAAAAACCCAATCGCTACCATCGCGAACCCGCCTCTTTTGACAAAGAATGGCAAGTTTGAAGACAAATCTGCCCTACGGGACTTGTCTCAAAAGACGTTGTTCACATTCCGCGTAGGCATTGTTCACATTCCGCGCAGGCTGGGGGCCTGTCTCCTATCGAATGTTATCCAACCAGGCGATGCCTGAACAAGGCGATGCCTGCGAGCGGAGTCGAGGGACGGTGGACACAAGGCCCGTCGCTACGCGGAACGTGACGTTCCGGAATTAACCATGATGTTCCCGGGTTAATCATAACGTTCCCTCGATGTGTCTTGCCTGGCTATCAACCGCAACCTGGACATCAACCGCAGCTTCCCCAACCACATGATGGGCAACTAAAGCAAACACCCAATCGCACCATCCCCGCTCCGCAATCCGGACAGGTGGCCACATTGAGATAGCAGCACGGATCACTGTCTATGTTGTCTGCCGTGTTAACCAAATCACATGACACTTTTTCTTCACCTGACACAGAGATATCGTCTGCGGCTGAGCAGCATTGATTATCACATTCGCTAAAGACGCCACTTGGAGCATAAGATAGTTCCGGCATTATTTTTTCCTCCACTGAACACTTCCTTATATTGACTCGACGTTAAAATACTGCACATTTGTGCAGTTGTCAAGCTATTTAGTAAGAAAATCCTGACACAAATCAGAAAGCAGTATCGCTTGATGGTATCACATTGACTGAAAGGAAGTTATGGTATATTGTAAAGGGGCAGGCGAGGGCGTCTGCTGCCCACGGAGTATTGCTTGACATTAAAGTATGTGCTAAGTTACTATACGAGCATCTAATTTAGATTTTGGATGAGGAGTATGTGTTTTGAAGCAATCTGACCGGTTACGTTTCAGCTTGACGAGATATTACAACGTTAATCATATGTTACATTACCTGTTCGGCATCTCCGTTGGCCTTTTGTTTTTTCTCGTCGGAGTCACGCTATTTACTATTTCCTGTGATTCGAGCGTCGATTCCCCACCACCTATATTGCCTCACCAGGATGTTCCAGTTATTGAAGGTTTGATTCGGGATCACGCTGATGGTAGCCCTGTACCAAATGTGTCGGTTTCAATCGACGGGGTTGATTCGACCACTGCCGTATCCGATTCGCTCGGCTATTATTACATCCTTGGTCCGATCTCCCCGGGGGAACATGAGGTCATCTTCACAGCACCCGATTTCATGGTTAAGGCGGTTGAGGTTTACATATCTAATTTGGATGAGATTCGTGGTGACATTGATGTCTATCCATCCGGCGACTATCATTACAAAATCGAACTGGATGTAGAGTTGTACCGTACCCAATAGATACCGTCTTTCGAGTCAATGAGAATATTGTAAAGGGGCAGGCGAGGGCGTCTGCCGCCCACGGAGTATCCAACCAGGCAATGCCTGCGAGCGGAGTCGAGGGGTGGCGGAACCGCTAAAAGGGTTCCGCCCTACGAAGGACTGCTATAAGCGACTACGTGGTCGGTTATGCAAGTGGAAGATAGCGGAACTTGAAAGGCAGTTATAGTATCCAGGGGATTAAAAACCTCCGGGGATTGGCCCGGAGGATGCAATAGCAGAACAGTATGAATGAAGAGGGATTTGGGGTTAGTCACTCAACACAAAGTCTACTTCATAGGTTGCCCAATACTTTATCGGCTTATCCTGATATACGGCTGGTTTGTATTTGTTTTTTATTGCAGCCTTTTCAGCTGCGCGGTCAAGCCAGATGTTATCGGAAGATTTAATCACAGCCGTTTTAATTACTTCGCCAGATTCATCTATCAGAACCTTCATATACACCTTGCCGGAGATGCGCGCATTTTCAGCTATGCGAGGGTAGGTCGGCGGGTGTCGGTAAGTAAGTTCCGGTTGTGTATCGATCGGAATGAATTGGTTTATATCCGGCAATAAATCATGTTTCGCAGTTATGTTGCTTTCTGTCTCACCGGTCCCGTAACTGGGCGATACCCACAGCAGCGCCAAAGCAGTCAGCACCACAAGCGTAGCGATAAAAGCGCGCATAAAATGACCTTGCAGGGTTATTGCCGGTAATCTCAGCACCCGTGTGCGGGGTCCTATTGGTCTGTCTGTGTTTTCCATTTTATCCCAATCCTTTCCGTGTACTTCAGTTGCCTTCGTCTGCAACCTCTGCCTTACTCCTTATTGATAGTACGAAGAACAGGGTAAAAGTATTCAAAAAAAATTAGAGGAATTCAAAGATTTGAATAAAAAACCCTCCAGAGAGAATTCCGGAGGGTAGAAAATCATTACTTTGTTTTCAGGACAAATCAGACTACAACACGAAATCAACTTTGTAGCTTACCCAACACTTGATGGGTCGGCCGTTCTGAATACCAGGTTTGTATTTGTATTTATAAGCAGCTTCGACAGCGGCTTCATCAAGCGAGGTTGTACCTGAGGATTTACCTACAATAGCTCGTCGTACATTACCACTTTCATCTACCAACGCCTTTACCCAAACAACACCAGTAATACCGGCCTGTTCAGCCAGTCGCGGGTACTTGGGAGTTACTTCATGGATCATTTCGGGGTAGATCTCAACCTTCACAAACTCGTCCGGCGCCGGCAGGTAGTCGTCTTGCGCAATATCTACTACGATTTCACCGCCAGATTCTGAGGTTGTGATATCTGGCGCAACAATTTCGGCCAGTTCCTCACGAGTAGCAATAACAACATCCTCGTCCATCACCTCATCGTCAGCTACAGGTTTGGGAATACCAACTTTTGGTGCAGCGACATTCGGCTGGGCTACTTCAATCTGCGGCTTAGACTTAGTGATACTTGGCGGAGGACCCAGGTCAGCGACGGTTTTGACAACTACCACAGGGACATCGGAATATTCCTCTTCACTCATGGAAGAAATCAGCCAAGCAACCAACAGGATAAGTATAACAAACGTCAGAGTGGAAAAGGTACCCACCAGGAAGTTAAATTGATACTTAGATTTCTGTTCATAGGCGCCATAAGGTGAGTACAAAACACTTTTGCTACTTTCCATGTTTACTCACCTCCCTCCGTCTGAAGAGCTGCCACAGCAGCGTCGATAATCTTGTCGTCGCGTGGGTTCCAGTCTCCCATAGCGTAACGATAGGAGAATTTCTCATCCCTGGTAAGCTCGTTTACCTTCTTGCCAAGTTTTTCCGCTGTGTATTTGTTCCACGAACGCTCGATAAGGTCAACTTCATCCAGAATATCAACCATATCGCTATAAGTAGCTTCCCTGTGAATAAGGATAAGCGTGTTGAGTTTGCTGTTGCTCCGATTCTGTTGGAGAAGAAGATTACGCAACGTATCCGGTTCAAGCTTGTACAGAACTGTATCCGGCTTATCTAAACTTGATGGCAGCAGAACAGGCAGATTCTCCGGAGTCGGAGTCTTAAGGTTCCACCAGAACCGACCCTCCTGATCAACTCGAATGGTCAGCAGGTTGGACTCCTTGACCGGGATCGGTTCCTTTTGGTCTTCAGGGGGCAAGTTGATCTCCATCGCCTGAGGCATGGAGAATACCGTCGATACCATATAGAAAATCAGCAACAGGAAAGCAATATCAACCATCGGAGTCATATCAATGCGAATGGAGATTCGGCGTTTCTTTCTTCTCAGGCCTTTCTTTCCGCCTTTTTTCTCGCGTTCTACTACTTCACCGGCCATGTAATACCTTCACTCTCCTCTCAGGATCGTGTGTCTATCCTATCTTTTATACACATACGGTCGTCGAAAAGCTCAGGTGCCTTCCGATGCCGTTGTCTCTTGGTCTGTAATGATGAGAAATCGCTCCAGATGATTTTCCTGCATCGACGACATCACATCATCCATAATGCCAAAACTGGCATTTCTGTCCGCCTTTATAACCAGCAAAGCTGTCAGGATCTTGGCACGCGCCCGGTTAATTTCGGAGGAGACATTATACTTGTCACAAGTACGAACATACCGAACAGTGGTTGTAACCAGTTGACCCTCAATTTCGATTTCGGCTACCTGAACATAATCAACATAGATCGAATCATCTTTGGTTACTGTAATATTAATAATGTCCTTGTCCGGCAACTCGATTTGCGAATGCGACATGGGTAACTCTACCGCACGCGCTTCCGGTGGCTTAAAGGTAGTAGTAACCATGTAGAAAATCAGCAACAGGAAAGCAATATCCACCATTGGCGTCATATCTATTCGGATTGCTACTCGCCGTTTCTTTCCGGCCATAACTTAAATACCCTGTTTTGCTTTCAAAATCTGTATCACTTCGAAAGTGGCTTCATCGGTCGTGTAGTTAAAGGCATCAACCTTATTGACAAAAAAGTTATAGAAGAAGATACCCAAAATACCTGACAGCAGACCACCCGCTGTATTAACCAGCGCCTCGGAAATTCCAGTAGCTAACGCCGTTGCGTCGATAACACCACCTTCAACATTACCGGTTGCCGCAAAGGCACGAATCATACCAATCGTTGTTCCAAGCAAACCAACCATAGTAGCGATGGAAGCAATAGTCGAAAGAGCAATCAGGTTCCTCTCCAGCAACGGACCTTCCAGCGCATTGGCCTCTTCGATCGCAGCCCTAGTCAAATCGAGCTTCTTTTCGGCATTGTACTCAGAATTATCCTTGATTTCACGGTACCGATCGATACCAGCCCGTAGAACATTTGCGGTGGTGCCGCGCTGCTTGTCACAGGCAGCCAGAGCGCCATCAAGATCATCATTCTGGATCAGAGTAACCAGTTTCTTGAAAAAAATCTGAACCGAGCTTTTGCCTTTAGCGCCCCGGTATAGTGACATATACCTTTCAATAACAAATACCATCAGCATAATAAAAATCATGATCAACAAGACCACTAAGGGACCGCCCTTATAGACCGAGTGAACAATGGGATTCTCTGATGTTCTGAATACCCCATACCACAGACCAAAGCCGATGGCAAAGGCAACGATCGCATTAAGCGTCACAAAGATCGTTTGTTTAACCACTTGGAAAATCCTCCAATACTAATAACTATGAACTATATTTATTCTTAATCAGATTTCTACACCCTTAGCGGCAACCAAAACAAAGGCGCCGAGAGAAACTATGATTCCCCACGAGAGAGAATCAAGGAAAACACCTACATTATACACGTCCCCCAAACTGGAGAATGACGCGGTAGCGTCAAAACCATAGTTGGCTCCAAAGAATGACAGAAAAAACACCAGTACAAACAAGCACAAAGGCAGCCAGTTGTAACGCAGGATATTCTTCAGTTTAATTGCTTTTTTGTCTGAATCACCCTTGGTGCCGTATATACCGTAAAGCGTATAAACCGGCAACCCAATGCACAGCAATGTGTATATAATGAGAACGATAGCCGTGAGAATAAGAATAAAACCGGAGGAGAAAACGCTTCCTCCGATCGAGCCTATTGCAAATATTGCCCCCAAGCCGGATTTGCGAACATATTCCTTGTGAAACTTTTTCTTGGCCACATAGCCGTGAATAACTTCCTCTCCGGTACTCTTACTCGCAACTGCAACACCAGAGCGCTCATCTCCCGTTGATTCACCACCTTCTTCAGCCACGACTGGAGGTTCTTCCTCAGTAGCTGTTTCGGCCAGCAGAGTTGCTGAATCGCTGGTAATCTCAGTCATAGCCAGACTGTCTAACATCAACGAATCGGTAGCGGTGACTAAAGCTATACTATCGACAGGGGAAGAAACTGGTTCTTTTGTTGTTTCCTCAATTTCGTTGTAGACGCTGTACCAGGGGACGAACAACGTTATGAAGATTACCAAACTGGCGACGGTCAGGGTAATCCGGTCGAGCATGGAAACACGCTCTTCCATAAGGGTACACTCATCTCTGAGGATATCCCCGCTTTGCCTTTTCTTACGGACCCCATCAATCAGTTTGTTTTTTTCCGCATCAGACTTAAACAGGTCTTTCGGCTTGCCAGGAAAGACCTCAAAGCCGATGAACTTAAAACGGTCCTTCTCGCTAATGCGATCTGAGCTATTTTTCTTTTTATCCTTTTCTGACATTCAAACTCCAAGACAGCAAATTGAGTCTGCGATTAATTTCCCGAAAACTCGAATTGTATTTCATCCCTGTTTTTCTTGGCTTCAGCATGTCCTGGCTCACACTGGAGCACACGACCATACCATTTGTGGGCTTTTCTGAAATCATCCTCTCCCGCTCCCTCGCCCTGATTCTGAGTTTTCTCGGCGGCCCTAAGGTGGTAGCACTGGGCAATCCACAGGACCAGAGGGACATCAGAGCACGCGCCACCACCTTCACTGGACTTGAAACAGTTATAAGCATCTTTGAGATATCCCAGAGCCTTAGTGTAATTCTTGTTACACACACCACCGAAATATGCATAGCCAAGTGATTTGTGAGCATCACAGTTATTTGGGTCAACGATCAGAAGACGTTTGTAGTATTTAACACCTTCTTCACAGTTGGACAACTGGTAAAGATAAGTATTGGCCACCATGAGTAACGCCTTGACATCATTGGGGTTGTACTCCAGATACTGACTCATGTAGTCGATAGTCTTCTGGTATAATTCCTCCGGACTAACAGGGGGTGCGGCGCCCTCTTCCTCCTCATCGATATCCTCTTCATCCTCATCATCACCTAACCGGTTAGCCAGATTAAGAGCGCAGTAGGCCGCATTCTTCACAATTGAGGCGTCGGTGGAATCGATCCCAAAGGCAATCCGTCTGTCATAGTAATCAAGCGCCTGTGCATACGATTGAAGTGAATGATAAGCTATAGCGACATTTTGTAAAAGTCGTTTCTGTTCCGGGTTAGCTTCGAGTGATTTCTTGTAATAAGGGATAGCTGAAGCGTAGTCTTTGTCTGGTTTCAGGTAAAAATAATCATCTCCAAGTAGCTGGTACAGTTCAGCGTCACTAATATGAGAAGTATAGTCCTCATTCTGCTGTTCAACCCACTCGATATGCTTTAGAAGTATCTCAGCGCTCCTGGCATAGTCCTTGATGCCCCAGAGAGCCTTGCCATATTGGAAATAGACATCCTTAGGCTCATAAGGAATCGAAAGGACATCCTCGAAATACTTAACAGCGTCCTCATACCCAAATAAGTTGATATAGGACAACGCCAGACCAAAAAAGACTCGAACGTTAGAAGAATCAGGCTGGACACCGGACAATTCGAGGTATCGCTTGTACGAGCCGATGGTTTCCTTAAATCGCTCATTGCGCTCAGCGCGAGTCCGTGTTGACAGAGCTGCTTTGAAATATATCTCACCAGCCCGCATCCATGCCGGGGCGTGAGTGCTGTCTTTTTTGAGGACTATGCTAAGTTTTTCAATTGCACACTGATAGTCTTTTATCTCAAGGCAAGCCTCAGCCCAATGATAGTATACCTCCATGCTAGCTGTGTCCAACCGCAGAGCTTTATCATACTCAGCAATAGCAAGATACGGGACACCAGCATAAAAATTTGCATCGCCAAGATTGATATGATATTCAGCATTGAGAGAGTCACCCACCAAGGCCTGACGGAAAGCAAGATCGGCCTCCCGATAATTCTCCTTGGCCATCATCACCAATCCGAAGCCATTCTCAAACATGTGTTTGAGTTCCTTCTTGGCTTTCTTCCGGCCCTCTTCCATTATCTTTTCGGCTTTATCGACCTCACCAAGCTTGATATAGCACAGACCCAAACAGTACTTTGATTCCAGATGTTTCTTTTTCTTCTCTAACGCCTTCAGAAACTGGTCACGAGCCTCTGTTATCTGTCCTTGCTTGAAGAGGATTCTTCCAAGAACATAGTAATTGTAATGGTAAGCCTTGTCTAAATCGATCTCATGGTGTAGAAGATCAATCGCCAGGGTGGTGTCTCCCGCAGTGAGAGCTTCACTGATGGCCGGTTTGACAACCTCGGCCTGAACCAAAGCAGCCACCCCCAAAACGAGAGCAGCCAACAAAATTATATAAGATAGTCGCATTAAAATCCTATTTATAGAGGTACATAAATCTCTATTATTATACAAACAAGTTTACATAATAAACCGAATTGAAATATTGTCAAGGGAAACTTTAACACATTCAATTCCCTTTTAACTAACTTATGTGACCTGTATTTCACGTGCGATGAATTGTTCCAAACGTATAAGAAAATACGCTAAGACACTTGCCACTATTACAACCCTAACGGTTGGAGAAAGAACAACCGCAAAGGCAACTTGAATGTAAATTCCGGTCACAAGCATAATCACCGCCGACAAAAGGTTCAGAACCATGATCATTCGCTCCATGTTGTTGCTCCTCTCGTAATACAATTAACCTGTCTGTTTCTTCCAAATCAGCGGAGGTGTGTTCATCGTATTCTCGTAAAGGCTCAAGAATCATGCCGAATAGTTTAGAAGAGTAAAAACCATAGCTCTTACTTGTTGTCATTCAATAGGATTGAGGAAAAAGCAAATAAGTGTCATCCCTGCATGAGAGTTAAAAAAACGCATACTTTGCGCTTGTACTTTCTTGGGGATAACCTGAAGTGATTAGCTTTAAGCGGCAGGCTTATATGTAGTTACGACCATAACGGAGCAGCTTTTATATTTCTACCACTGGCAGTCGATTCGTATCTTCCCACTATTTTCAAAAATAAGGTACACTAATCCGGTGAATTGTTTTGGGTGACCAGTATAATCACGGGCCGGATAGAAGCTAAGTTTCTTCCCAAGTTCCCGTATCGCCTGGTGGATTTCTCTCGATGTTTTACTGAAACGCCGGATGCTAACCGTACCTGAAGTATCAATCGACAGAACAGCGCTGACAGTATCGTTGGTTGCGAATCGACGCTCTGAACTGGTAACTTCAAGATTGCCTGCGCTTCTGGGAAGCGGCTTATGCATAAGACCAACAGTATCAGCTAATAACTCCACTCGCCATCGTTGTAGCGGTGGTAATGTGTCGGCATCAGTTAATCTCCATTGGCCTAAAGAAAAAGCAATTTCACGAAACCACGAGACAACCACGAAACACTCCGATGGCACAATCGCACCCTTAATCTGAGCTGAAGAATACTCAGCCCAGAGTGCTGCTGAAGCGGTAGTTTGGGAACATGGTGAGTATGTCGAGAGGACTTCCTGTATATCAAGTGGCTGCCCGTGTTCATCAAGAGATACCTTAAGTAAAACGAATGAGTATAAGTTAGCGCTGTCTTCTGAAGGAAGATCACAGAAGTATTTAGGAAATGTGTTCAGAACCGGCAGATGAATTTCGTTGCAGCCATAAGTTCGAAAGTATAACTCGCGGTCGGTAACAGCTCCACCCGCATCTACCGGGAAAGTAAAATCGGGGTATTTGCGGTTTGGTTGCATTGTCACCAGCGCTGGGAGTATCGATGTGACCGGTTCGGCATTGAACAACGCAGACTGAAACGGAAGTTCCATGATATAATCACGCACATAGGCAGCAATTGGAGCATTTAGACTATCTTCTGCCTTAACGCTGGTCACCTGACCATGTTCATCAACCTGAACAATGACCATAATCCGCTGCTCTCTGGTGAGATAAGGCGGGTTCGATGGTGGCTTAAAAGCTGTTAAAGTGTCTTTTGGAAACGACGGCGAAAACCCCAAAAGGTTGGGGCGACCTTCTGTCGCCGCATAACTGGAACTCCCGAGAATCAAAACTATCAGAGCTACTGTACGTACAAGATGGATCATGTTCATTCTTTCCAATCTATTAAGTATCGTTGTTTCAGATTATACACCGTGACCAGGTTATCAACAAAGCAAAAAGTCTATAGTTCCCCTTCCTTGACACAGGCGCAAATAATGTCGTTTACTGTGAACGCAAAATCGAGTTGTAATCAAACCGGAGGAATCCCGTGCTCAATGTGAGCCGACAGTTTTTTAGAAACATCTTCTCATCATGGTCGGCGTATGTGGTGCGGATAATAATTACGTTTTTCTTTGTACCATATATTACATCTGTGCTCGGTGATGCCCGGTATGGCACCTGGGTGATAATCTTCCAGACGATTTTTTACTTCTCACTTCTGGATTGCGGGTTGACCTCTGCGCTCACGAGATACATAAGTAAATTCCTCGCTCATCACGATTTTGGTAACATCAACAAAGTGCTCAACACTGCTAATCTACTTTATTTAGTCACAGGAGCATTGGTGTTTGGAGGAGTGTTGGCTTTTGTTACCTTGTTCTTTCACTACTTCAAGATTTCCGATCCTGACCTGCTACACGAAGGCAAAACAGCCCTGATAATCCTGGGGGGGTTCATGGCCTTCAATTTTATAGCTCTTCCATTTGGTAATACATTGGGGGCATTTCACCGTTATGATATCGTCAATGCGCTAAACATTTCGGAAGAAATAATTCGAACCGGCCTGATGGTATTCATGCTGACGCAAGGACACGGACTGGTAGCCCTGGCGTTGGTAATTCTTCTAATGACAGTAGTTAAGCACTTAGTGGCGGCGGGGATATTACTACGCCTTCAGCCGAGGGTAAACATCAGCGCTGCTGATATTGACAAACCTACCGCCCGAATGCTGTTCAAGTACTCCAGTGTATCGATGGGTATCTCCCTGTGTTGGTTGATTCTGTACAATACCGATTCGGCCCTGCTTGGTTTGATGAGCTCTTCAGTAGCGGCAGCAGTATATAACCCGGGCGCGCAACTGATGCGTCATCTTCGTAACGCCATCAACGCAGCCGCTGTCCCGTTGGTGCCAGCAATTTCTCATATAGAATCCACAAGTGATCTCTCTGTTATTCGCAGTGTCTATCTGCGAGCAATCAAATATGTCAGTTTCTTTTCTTTCTCGGTTGCGGCGGGAGTTGTTATCTACGCTCACGATTTCGTAGGTTTGTGGCTAACTCCGGAGTTTGCCCAGACTGCAGATGTCATGCGCATTCTTGCAATCGGTACAGCCGTGCTTTTGCCTCAGATTATTGGCGACGCTATCCTGTTCGCGATTGAGGAACACCGTAAGTTGCTGATTGTGCTTGTGTGCGAATCGATTTTCAAACTCGTTCTGGCAGTATTTCTGATTCAAAAGTACGGTCTGTTGGGTATGGCTCTGGCGGTGGTTATCCCACAGGTTCTGTTGTTCACGACATTATATCCTTACATGATGTCACGCGTGGTAAGGACATCATATTGGCGAATTATCGCTAATGTTACAATGGCGGGATTTACGGGATTGGTAATCACTGCACCTGCGGCGTTTCTACTTCAATGGATATGGATTCCGACAACATGGCTGGGTTTTTTCGGAAACCTGTTTGGAATAATGATAGCCTGTCTTGTGGTTGGGTTCTTTCTTGTAGAACCGCAAGACCGTCAGCGTATCAAGGGGTGGATAGAAAAATGATTTATCTACAATCAAGGATGAAGTGCAACCGTTAAAGATACGACCCTGCTGTCCCACTAATCATCAAACAAGCTGTCGAAGCGTTTCTTGAGGTCTTCTTTGCTGTCTGTTGAAGTCCGTATTCCTCCCGGCTTTTTAACTACATTACG
>Ga0164318_10001978_pt1 | contig 18734 bp, 17 predicted proteins | sample GuaBasSedimGuay9_FD_113734 | JGI IMG/M metagenome (GOLD analysis project Ga0164318, IMG submission 113734) | Subseafloor sediment microbial communities from Guaymas Basin, Gulf of California, Mexico - Guay9, Core 4571-4, 0-3 cm | ecosystem: Environmental > Aquatic > Marine > Hydrothermal vents... | reverse complement strand
TTTTGTTCTGGCTCCCTTTTCATCCGATAAAGAGACCCTGAAAATGATGATAGACGGTGTAGATGATTCATATATCAATATGGGTTCTACCGATTTTTCTGCGCTGGGTATGCTGGGTGCAAAATTGCTGGAAAAGAAAGAGCCGAAGATCATGGTACTCTTTACCGATGGTGGAGATGAAAAAGCCATTGCAGGATTTGCTGATGTGCTCAAGTCTCAAAAAATAGACCTTTATGTGGTTCTGGTAGGTACCTCAAAAGGTTCTCCTGTTCTGGATGCTAAAGGCAAACCAATGACAAAAAAAGACGGTACGATCGCCATTACCCAGAGAAATGATGCCCTGGGCACACTTGCCAAAGAGAATGGCGGTGCATATGTGGTCGCGACGACAGGAAAAGAAGATATAGAGAGTCTGGTCACTGTCATACGCGGCAAATATAAAGATAAACAGCAAGGAGAAGTCAAAATTTCACAAAAAGTAGAGTATTTTTACTATCCGCTTGGATTGGGACTGTTTTTGCTGTTGATAGGGCTTAGTTCATTTCCCAGAAGGAGAAAGTCATGAAAAGAATATTGATACTATTTACTATTCACTATTCACTGCTCACTTTCCTGTCCGCAGGAATAACTGACTTTGAAGCTATTGATGAGGCAAAAAAAGCGTATGAAGCCAAACAATATACAAGAAGTGAAGCTTTTTTAAATAAAGTGGATGCCAAAAGTTCGGAAAAAACCTATGATCTAGGGAATGCTCAGTATAAGTCTAAAAACTATGATGCTGCCATTAAGTCTTACAAAAGAGCAAAAGAGGTTGATAAAGCCACACGTTTGCACAATATCGGGAACAGTTATTTTCAGAAAAAAGATTTGGAGAAAGCCATTAAAAGTTATGAAGAAGCTTTAAAGATAAGAGAAGACAAAGATACACGTTTTAACCTTGAACTTGCCAAAAAGATGAAAAAGAAAAAAGAAGAAGAAAAAAACAAAAAGAAAAATAAAAAAGATCAACAGAAAGAAAAAAACAAAAAAGATAAAAAAGATCAGGACAAAAACAAGGATCAGAAAAAGAAAGAAGATCCGAACAGTCAGAATGAGAAGAAAAAAGAGGATTCCAAGAAGAAAAAAGATCCAAAAAAAGATGAAAAGAAAAAGGGTGACCAGAAAGATAAAAAAGATCAGAAAGATAAAAAAGATCAAAAAAAGAAAGAAGATAAAAAGAAACAGGGTGACAAGGACAAAGAGAAGTCCGGGGCTAAAAAAGAGCAAAAGCCCAAAGATAAAAAAGGTGAAAAACCTTCAGGTCAGCCTAAAAAACAGAAGAAGCAAGACAAGCAGGGTAAAGAAGAAAAACTGAAACAGCAGGAACTAAAAAGACTGTTGAAAAAAATGGGACAAAAAGGTACACCTACAATGATGTATCAGATGGATGCAGGCAAGCCTAAACCAAAAGAGGATGTCAACCCATGGTAAAACAACAAGATATTACATTATTAAAGGAAGCAAGATAATGACAAGAATTAAAATTCAATACAGGGAGGCACTAAATGCTGAATCGTAAAAAACTATTATTTATACTATTTACTATTTACTATTCACTATTCACGCTGCTGAATGCAGCAGGGGTTGAGGCAGCGTTGGCAAATACTGAAGTGGTTGCAGGCAATATGGCACAACTCAAGATCAAGGCTATAGGGAACAGAACAGAATTTCCCAACATCAGCTATATAAACGGCGTAAAAGTACTTGGACGACATGAGAGTCAAAATAACTCTTTTACATATATTAACGGTGAAATGAAAAGTCAACGTACTGTTACACTGGTCCTGACCTTTGCACCGCAGAAAGATATGACGATCCCTTCTTATGAGGTGAATATAGATGGTAAAATATATAAAACAGACCCCATAGAGCTCAAAGTTGTAAAGTCAAGTGCTCCCAATACGGGAAATAACAAGTTTTCATTGCAGCTCAGGACAGACAAAAAATCTGTTATGGTAGGAGAACCATTTTTGGCTACGGTATATTTCTCTTTGCAGCATGGTGTGCGTCTGTCAGAAAATCCCCAATACAATAAACCTGAATTTAAAGGGTTTTTTACAAAAGAGGCAGGTGAAGAGAAGAGTTACAATAAAGGTAATCGTCAAATAACAGAATTAAGATACATTTTAACACCTCAGTCCGAAGGCAATTTTACTGTGGGTCCGGCTACTGCCAAAATAGGTGTAGCTGACAGAAACAGAAGAGATATGTTTGGAAGATTTTTTGGAACAACCTGGGTACCTATTGCTTCAAACACAGTGAATATTGAGGTGAAAAAGAAACCGCAGGATAGTGATCTTGTAGGTGTTTTTACTATAGAGAACAGTCTGGATACACAAAGTGTAAAAGCCAATAAGCCTGTAAACCTGACAGTGAAGATCAAAGGAGAGGGAACACTCGAAGACTTTGAATTTCCTGCCTTTGAGATAGACGGAGTGACGGTGTACAGTGATGATGCCGTGATCACTACGGATTTGAGCAATCAGAGTATTCACAGTACCTACGTCAAACGTTTTGCCTTTATTTCAGACCATGATTTTAGTATACCGGCAAGATCTATCTCTGTGTATGACCCAGGAGCACAGACATTGAGAACACTGGAAGTGCCAAGTTATGACATAAAAGTAGAAGGTACAAAAGTGAGTACATCTGCAGTACAACCGGCAGCAATGTCAAATGACGGAAAAGTGCAAACCAACATTAAACTGCCTGAATCTTCAATGCTTGATGGAGAAGAGGAAGCAGTTGAAGATAAAAATAAAGTAGAGTGGTGGACCATCATTCTGGCCTTTATTTCCGGTTTGGCAGGTATGTATCTGCTTAGATTTATTCCGGCAGTGAAATGGAAGAGAAAAGGCGGCACGGCAAATGAGGCTGAAGCACTTAAAATACTTTATGCTCACATTAATGAATCTCCGGAAATTGAGAAGATGGTACGCAAACTCTATGCAAAGAAAAATGGAGATAAAAGTATCAAGATCGATAAAAATGAACTGAGAAAAATATTGGACAGACTGGAAAATAGAAAGTAAAAATTAAAATTGTGGTATGCTTTCTTTTATAAAGAGAATCTCTAAAATAAAGGAAAGGCTATCATGATCACATATGTCTACTCTGAAGAGAACCTGGAGTTTATTGAAAAAAATAAAGTCTTGGATGTCTGGCCTTCAGATATAGTATATCTTCCCTTTTCTCAATTACAAACCATTGACCCGGCACGCATTTCGCATTTACTTGTGACAGGCTGTGTTAAAGAGATAAAACAAGTGATGCAACTGTCATACAAGTATGAAATACCTCTTGGTATCATTCCTGCCTCTGAACAAAAAGAGTTAAAACGTACCTTGCATCTTCCTTCCAAACTTGAAGATATTATTACGCTTGCAATGACACCTGCAGAAAAAAAACTTGATCTGCTTTTTTGTAACGATACGATCGTCCTGCAGGAAGTGGTCATAGGGGATGCTCCGCCGCTTGACAATTTTGATACAGTACTCAAAGGGAAAACCTTTTTTGACAGAATAAAACTTTTTTGGCTCACCCTGCGTAAAGTAAAACAGTTAAAACATACTAAAATAAAGATCACGGATGCCAAAGAGAATGAGATGAATATCTCTGCAGTCGGCATGGTGGGAATAGAATATAACAATGCAACGTTTGCAGCAAAATTGCTTACTTCCAGGCTCAGTGCCAACGACGGGAAACTTTTGCTTGTTATACTTTCTCCTACTTCCATTATGCAGTATATGGGGTATCTTTTTAAATCTTTAGTCTCTTATATTACACCCAAAACAATGCCTGACTCAGTAGGGTATATAAGCTCTTCACATCTTACGATTGAGCCGGAGAGCGTATTGTCTGTGCGTATTGATTCTTCAGAAACAGAGAGTACCCCGGTTCATTTGAAGGTTGTGCAGGAAGTATTGTCTTTAAGTGTAGGTGAAAAATTTTGGGAAAAACAGAACAGTGTCCCGAACAGTAAAGACAGTATCAAAATTGACCATTTACCTTCAGATAAAGAGAATGCAGAGTATTTGGGGAAAGCTATCCCCCTCTTTACACATGCAAGTAAGGAACAGTATACTTCACTGTTCACCCATCTCAGAGAAGAGGGAAAAGTAAATTCTGTCTATATTACCCTGCTGATCCTTTCAACAATGATCGCCACTTTCGGACTTTTTATCAATTCAAGTTCCGTGGTGATCGGTGCCATGCTTTTAGCACCCTTAATGCAGCCAATAGTCTCTTTGAGTATGGGAGTTTTGAGACAAGATACAATGCTGGAACTCAATGGTATCAAAAGTATTTTCTGGGGTGTTCTGGCGGTACTGTTAACTTCTGCGCTTATTGCAACATTTACTCCTATTGAGCGATTGACCACAGAGATGTCGGGACGTCTCTCTCCCACCATACTGGATCTTTTTGTTGCCATTGTTTCCGGGGTTGCTGCAGCGTATGTAAAAAGTAATGAAAAAATACTTGGCTCACTTGCCGGTGTGGCGATCGCTGTTGCCTTGGTCCCGCCTATAGCCGTTGCCGGTATTGGTCTTGGTTGGGCAGACTGGCATATGTTTGCTATGGCATTTTTACTTTTTATCACTAACCTGGTGGGCATAGTATTTGCAGCGGCATTTACTTTTCTTATTTTGGGTTTTTCACCTTTAAAGGTGGCAAAAAAAGGTATTTTTACCTGGTTGATAATTGTAGCTTTTGTCTCTATGCCGCTTTACAGTGCTTTTATACAAATGGAAGAAGATATTAAAATACAAAGAGTACTTTCAAACCTTTCTTTTAAGCTTGAAGACCATGACGTGACCTTAACCCATGTAAAGCTCTTTCATAAACCTGAAAATGATGAGATACGCTGTGAAGTGATCTCTTCGGGTACCTTAAACAAGTTAGAAAAGAAAACACTTAAAGAAGCAATTTTGAAGAGTATAGATAAAAAAGCAGAGGTAATCGTAACGTTTAGGTATAAACTCTAAATTTAAAGCTGCTCTCTATAAGATATCGTGTAAGGTATTTGCCTCTTTCATCCAGAGGTTGAGGGCTTCCCACTCCTCATTTTCGATCATTTTTTGACACTTTTTAAGTTCTGACTGGAAAGTGTATATAGCTTCCAGCATATTGTTTTTGTTCTGTCTGAAAATATCTTCCCACATATTTGGAGAAGATTTTGCAATACGGCTCATATCTTTGAATCCTCCGCCTGCAAGAGCTACAATACTTGTTACCGCTTCCTGTTTCATAACGGAATTGGCAAGTGCATAACTCACAGCATGTGGCATATGGGAGATAAAAGCAGCATGTCTGTCATGTTCTTCTGCACCCATGAGTACCAAATTCATTTGAATGCCATAAAAGAGTTTTTCTGCAGTTTCTTTTTGATGGTCACCACTTTTTTCCATGTCACAAAGTACTACGACCTTATCTTTGTAAAGATCTTTCATCGCAGCAGAAGGACCGAATTTTTCAGTTCCTGTCATAGGGTGTGCGGTGACAAAGTTCTCTCTTATAGCATCCGGGATGGATTCAGATATTTTCTGCTTGGTACTACCAAAATCGATAACAGTACATTTCGGATCGAGATCAGGGAGCTGTTTTGCTATGGAAATAATGCCGTCAACAGGAATGGTCAGAATGATGATATCACAATTTTTTATCTCATTGAGAGAGGTGACTATTTCATCTACCAGTCCAAGTTTCAGCGCTTCGTCACAGTGACTTTTGTTGTGGTCAAGACCAACAAAATGGTAAGACCCTGCAGTCTCCTGAAGTGCAAGAGAAAAAGAACCTCCCATGAGACCCAGACCAATAATACCTATGCTTGTTTTTTTCATGCACTATCCAAAGTTTTTGCAAGATTATAACAGATTTTTTTCTAACTTATGACCCTCTTATTGAAATAAAGATAAAATAAGATCAAAATATGCAAAGCAAGGGTGTGAAATATGGGGATTAAAAAGATTGTACTGGCATGGATGATACTGGGGTCATTGCTATTGGCACAGAAGGTGACACAGATAAAATTTGTCGGACTTGCTCACCTTTCTCCTTCAATGGCAAAAGAAGTTGCGGGGATCCATGTAGGTGATACTATGGATAATGAACTGATAGATGATTCTGTTAAAAACTTTTTTGATCAGGGTTATTTCAAAGATGTGTGGGTTGATAAAAAAGGTGGTACACTTATTTACCATTTTGATGAAAAACCGGCGATCGCCAATGTTCAGATAAAAGGTTACGGTTCAGGTGATGACGGTAAAAAACTTTTAGAAGGAATCGGGCTTAAAAAAGGGGATCTTTATGATGAGTCCAAGATCAAACAGGCAAAGAAAATCCTGAATGCGAAGCTTGAAGCAAAAGGAAGTTATGACTCTGTGGTAGAAGTGACAACAAAAGATATTGGGCAAAATGCCAAATCGGTAGTTTTTGATGTCAACAAAGGTGAAAAAATTAAAATTAAAAAAATTAATTTTATCGGTGCCAAAGAGTTGAGTCAGGGTGACCTTGAAACAGGTATTGTAAACCAGGAAGCAGATATGCTAGGGTTCATACCTTTTTACTTCAACTCCGGAGAAGTAAAAGTCGATCAGCTGGAGTATGACGGATACAGAGTAAAAGAGACCTATATGAAACACGGATACCTTGACGCCCAAGTCTCCAAACCTTTGATGCGTGTGGACTACAGTTCTTACTCTGCCGAAGTTGACTACCAAATAAAAGAAGGACCGCAGTACCGTGTCAGCAAGGTGAGTCTCAGCCAGTCTATACCTGGTCTTGACAGCGCAGCATTGACAGACAAACTCTCTTTGACAAGCGGAAGGATCTTCTCTATTACCAAAATGCGTAAAGATATGAAAATGCTTGAAGAAGAAGCAGGTAATCTTGGTTATGCTTATGCCAAAGCCTCCCCGAATATGCATAAAGATCCGGAAAAAGCTGTGGTTTCTATTCAGTACCAGTTAAAAGCGGGTAACAAAGTGACTATCAACGATGTACTTATCTCAGGGAATGACACCACCAAAGACAGGGTTATTCGTAGATACATTTACCTGGCTCCCGGTGACAAGTTCAATGCAACAGACTTGAAAGACTCTAAAAGTGCGTTAGGTAGAACAGGTTTCTTTGAAGCTGTAGATATTCAGAGCCAAAGAGTTTCAGATGACAAGATAAACCTGCTTGTAAAAGTAAAAGAGACCAGTACAGGTACCATCTCAGCAGGTGGTGGTTATGGATCGTATGAAGGTCTGATGGTCAATGCATCTATCTCTGACAAAAACCTTTTTGGTACAGGACTGAATAGTACTTTAGGATTTGAAGTTTCAAAAATTTCAAAGAACTATAACCTCTCATTCGTTAACCCGAGAGTTTGGGACAGTATGTACTCTTTAGGATTTAGTATTTATAAGAGAGAGTATGAGTATAACTATGAGAGTGTAAATAATGACGGCTATAAAACAGATCAGTTGGGTGGTACAGTAAATGCCGGTAGAGAGTTTATGAGACATTTTTATGGTTCTGTAGGTATCGGTTATGTAGATAACCAGTCAGAGTACAGTGATGAGTATATTAGGCATCAAAAAGAGCTAGATAGTGACTTTTATAATGATAAATATTCAAAAGCTTCAGGTTTTGCCTCTTTGAAGTTTGACAATACCGATGACTATTACCTTCCGAGAGAAGGGTTTATTGCTGCAGTGAATGCTGAATTTGCCCAAATGGATGGAGACCTGGAGCAGGTAAATCTTGACAGAGGATATACATCATTTGATAGTTTTACAAAAGTAAATGCACGTTTTGGTGCTTACTACGGAATTAATGACTGGATAGATTATGATGCAATATTCAGGTTTAAAGCCAGGTATACCAAGATCATTTCTCAGGATGACCAGTATATCCCTATTGCAGAAAAACTTTTTATGGGAGGTATAGGTTCAGTCAGAGGATTTAACCCTTATTCTCTTTCTCCGGATGTTCTAGGATCAAGAATTGGTGGTACGGAACGTGTTTCAGGAACAGTGGAAGCGAGTATCCCACTCTCAGAAGCGGCAAAAATGCGTTTGGCATTTTTTTATGACTACGGTGTAATAAAAACAGATGCTGTAAGAAATAGTCAAGGTGGATATGTGGACTTTAATGACCCATCAGTATCTCTATATGGTGATAATATAGCAAGATCTTCAACCGGTGTGGTTGTGGAGTGGCAGTCTGCTTTTGGACCTATCAACCTTGTTTTCTCTTATCCGCTTGATGATGAAGAGTTTGATCAGACAGCAGCCTTTGAATTCTCTATGGGATCAAAATTCTAAAATTCGTGGATTTAAAAAGACGGTGCATTAAAATGCACCCTACAATATTCCCAAATCCTTATTTTCCGGAAAACCTTCCTCGTCATCTATAATAATAGCAAAAGGAATAGGTTTCTCCAAGCTCTTTATTTTTTCACGTGCCAGATAGAGTGATCTGTCAGAAGTGATGGTCAGCGTCTGATTTTGATAGCTGAAAAATATGTTTGCATCATTGGAAGCTTCTGCTATAAAAAGTGTGAGTGTATAGACGAAACTGAGCCAAAGCAGCTTCTCTTTTTTTGGGAGCAGGGGTTTAAAACTTTCAAAAAGCGGTCTGTGAAGTAAAGACTTCCCGTGCATACGCAGCAGCATAGAGATCAAAAGCATCTCTTTATGGGTAAAACCATAGTTCAACTCCTGCATAGCGATGTAGAAGGCTGTCTGATGTGCTTTATAGATGGTAAGTGTATTACCGATACTGGAAAGTTTCAATGCCCAGTGCAGTTCAGTCATATACTGAAGATCATCTTTTATTTCAATCTGAAGCGTCTTATATAAATCGCTGGCAATATTCAATGTATTTTTCTTTCGTTTTTCAATGGTCACATAAGGTTTGAAGCGGTCAAGAATAGAAGTAATGCTCGGATTTATATCTTTAGGATAAGCCAGGTTTTCCTCTTTTAATGCCTGTTCAAGATAAACACCCTCTCTGACACCCACACCAGAGGTCATGACCTCTTTGGCTCCAATGGTTGCAAGTATCTCATTAAATATCAGTGTACCTTCTCTGATCGTATCAAAACGGCTCTTTTTTAATTTGAACTCTTTGAGTGATTTTGCACTTGACTTTGGAATAGCCTGAAGATAGGTTTTAAAATCATTCACAGTGTAAGTAAAGGCATGCAGTTTTTCCAGAGGATGTCCTGAAAGCTTCATAATACCTTTTCCAAGTGCTCTTGCGGTACCGCCTATGCCAATGGCAAGGTCTTGTCTGAAATGTGAAGGAAGCCTCTCCAATTCAGCAGTAATGTATGCTTTTGCTTCCTTGTTCATGAGTGAGCGGTCTGAGATCTTGTCAAAGAAAAGCTCTTTGAGCCTGACTGTTCCCAGATTCAACGAGAAAGTATCAATAATAGTGCCATTTTCTATGAGTGCCATATCGGAAGATCCCCCACCAATATCTATAGTAATAGCTGAATGCACAGGAAGCAGGTTTTTGGCTGCGATGGCACCATAACCGGCTTCTTTATTGCCATCAATAATTTTAAGAGGGAGCCCAAGCTCTTTTTCTATCCACTGGACAAAAACATTTCCGTTGGGGGCATCACGCAGTGCAGAAGTTGCAACACAGATGGTTTTATGGACCTGGTATTTTTGTATGGTATGGGTGAAAGACTGTAAAGTTGAAAATGCTCTTTTTATGGCAGTTGGCTGGAGATAGCCGTCTTTTTCATACGCACCTTCACCAATGCGTACTTTTGATTTCTGTTCGCAGATAAGATGAAAGCCGTAGTGGCTGGTCTTTTCAAAGATAACCAGTCTTCCAGAGTTCGAACCGATATCAATGATAGCAGTTCGGTCTGTCATTTTAGACTTCTAACTCTTTTTGGAGTTTGTTAAATTTAAACATCAGCTCCTCAACATTTTCAACATTGTCAGGATCGGAGATAATACAGTCAACCGGACAAACTGAGATACACTGAGGTTCATCAAAATGACCTACGCACTCAGTACACATGTCAGAATCTATAATATAAATAGGATCATTCTCTTCGATCGCTTCATTGGGACACTCTTCTCTACACGCATCACAGGCAATACATTCATCAGTTATTATAAGGGCCATAGTTTCCTCTGTTTTGTTATTTATACGAGTTATAACGGAAGAAAGCTTATGCTTTATTTAAAAGTGAATAAAATTAGCTATATTAAGATATTTCCTTAGGAAAGCAAAATCTGTAACCGCGCCGTCTTACAGTTTCAATAGTTGTGATCTCCAATGGTTTATCCATTTTTTGACGTATCTGATTGATGGCGACTTCGATGACATTGGGAGTGACCAGTTCAGGCTCTTCCCAAATCGCATCAAGAAGCTGTTCTTTGGAGACGATCTGGTCTTTATGCATAGCTAAGTGTGTGAGCACTTCAAAAGGTTTTCCTTTGAGCTCTATCTCATTACCCTGATAAATGATCTTCTCCTCTTCAGGATTGATGATAAGATCTTCAATTTCAATAATATTGGAAGCACCAAAACGAAGTTTGGCTTCTATACGTACAAGCAGAATGTCATAGTCAAGCGGTTTTCGTATAAAATCATCCGCACCCGAGCGCAGTGCTTCTATCTCACTCTCTTTGTCGATTCTTTCAGAGAGCACGATGACAGAAGTTTTGTGTGCATTGTTTTTAATATCTCCCACCATACCTATGCCGTTGCCGCCTGCTTTTGTCCAACCATGAAGTACAAGATCATAATTTCTGATATCGAGGTAGTACTTTGCATCACCCAGATTTTCGGCAATATCAACCTGATAGCCTGCTTCTATTAGTTTTTCAGAAAGGATTTTACTTTGTGTTGCTTCATCTTCAATAATTAATACTCTCATTTGTGAGCCTTTATCTTTAAGGTATTTTTAATTATAGCATAAAAAGAGAGGTTTCTGAAAGTTTTTTTAAAATTCCCATCTGTTGCTGAGAGCTACAGAACATGAATCCACAATATCCGGTTTTGAAATTTTTATCTGTAGACGCTTTAATTGAGGGTAGTTTGTGTGGAGTCTGTTTTTAAGTCCAAGCAGTGCTTCTTCAAGAAGTGTATACTTTTTTTCTTTGAGTTCAGACTGTATGTGAGTTACTATGTCAGCATAATTCACAAAGTCGGTATCGGAATATTCATATGAAGTTTCAAGATCGACAATGACCCGTTGCTGTCTATCTCTTTCAAAATCAAGCAAACCTATGATCACATCAAAAGTGAGTGATTCTATGTGTATGGTCATTTAGACTTTAGCCTCTTCTTTTTTAAAGAGTCTGACTATATTTGGTATATGTTTATAAAAGATGATCAATGCGATGATCCATATGGGTGCATGTGACCCGATGCCCGGTACCACAGGATAAATGAGATACGAAGCAATAATGAAAGCGACCAATCCAATGAGAGAAGAGAGTGAAGAGATCTTTAACCCTTTGCTTGCTCCCAGCCAGGTAACTATAGCGATAATAGCAGGAATAGGCATCATGATCAAAAGTACACCAAATCCGGTTGCCACACCTTTGCCGCCTTCAAAAAATAAAAAGGCTGAAAAACAGTGACCTATGACAGCCAGAACCGCAATGGTCCATTGTACAGATTCCGGTGCCCCAAGCATTTTGGCAACAAGAATGACAAGGATACCTTTGATCGCATCGAGAAAAAGTGTCGCTGCGCCAAGTTTTTTGGCAAGTTTGGGATCTTTCTCTTTGACAACCCGCAGTACATTGGTTGCACCAATATTCCCGGAACCTTCATTTTTAATGTCCACACCGGCGAATTTTTTGGCTAGAAGATATCCAAAAGGTATCCCTGCTATCAGATAAGCGGCTAAGTAAAGTGCTATATTTATGTTCATCATACGTCCAATTATTATTTTAATGATGCAATTTTAACCGAATTTTGCTAAAATAGCCACAATTTAACTACGAGGTATTAAATGAGTATAGATTATAGAGCTGAGATAGAGAGACTGAAAAGTGAGTTGGACGTGACTGTGGTTGCTCACTACTATCAGCGTGATGAAGTTTTTGAAATGGCTGACATTACCGGTGACAGCCTGGAGTTGGCTCGACGATGTAAAGCTGACGAAAACCCCTGGGTTGTTTTTTGCGGTGTTGGTTTTATGGGGCAGAGTGTGAAAGTGATCGCACCTGAAAAACGTGTACTCATGCCAAAGATCGCCTGTTGTGCGATGGCACGTATGATCGATGGGTCTTATTTTGATGATTCGGTCAATTATATGGTGAAACATGGCATTGCCAAAGAAAATATTTTACCTATTACCTACATCAATTCCGATGCAACGGTCAAAGCAAAAGTAGGAGAGATGGGTGGGTATGTCTGTACTTCATCCAACGCTTTTAAGATCATTGAAAAAGGTTTGGAGACAGGAAAGAAGATACTTTTTGTGCCAGACAGATGTCTGGGACAGAACTTTGCCATTCAAATGGGACTTAAATCTTGTGTCATTGACGCACTGGGTGAAGATGAATGTGATCCAAAAGAGGCAGATGTGATCTGCTTTAACGGTTTTTGTTCCGTACACCAGCTTTTTACAGTAGATGACATAGAATTCTACAGAAACAAATACCCTGGCATTAAGATCGCGGTACACCCGGAGTGTGATCCTAAGATCGTAGCTGCTGCAGATTTTTCGGGTTCTACCTCACAACTTATCAAATATGTGGCTGCACTTGACCCGGAAGAAAAAGTAGCTGTAGGTACAGAGTATAATCTGGTAAACCGTATGAGACAGAAGAACACGTATGTACTATCTTCTACCAAGCCGGAGTGTCCAACTATGAATGAAACGACGTTGGAAGATCTGTACAATACTCTGAAATCGATAAAAGATAATAAACCTATAAATGAGATAGTTGTTGATCCTCATACTGCAAAATATGCAAATTTGGCATTAGAACGTATGTTGGCTATCAAATAAAAACAAAATATATAACAAAGAGAGAGAATGTTAAAAGAAAACTTTTTAAAAGCACTCATATCAGAAGATATCGGCCGTGGAGATCTTTTTTCACGTATCTCAGAGAGTAAAGAGATCCGTGCTTTCATTATTGCCAAGAGTGACGGTGTGTTTGGAGGACGTGAATATATTGATGTGCTGGCACAGATGTATAACCTTACTTTGATGTGGGAAGTACGAGACGGAGAATCATTTCAGCAGGGAGATAAACTGCTGTTTGTGACAGGGGATTCAAAGTCCATTCTCTCTTTGGAACGTTCTATTTTAGATATTGTTTTACATGCCTCATCTATTGCAACATTGACAGCCAAGTATGTGCAAAAGCTTAAAAACACCGGTGTAAAACTGCTTGATACCCGTAAAACAAGACCTTTGCTTCGTGAGTTTGAAAAATATGCCGTACGTTGCGGTGGAGGTATCAACCATCGTATGGGACTGGATGACTGTCTGATGCTGAAAGATACCCATTTGCAAACTATAGATGATCTTGATCTTTTTATGCAAGAAGTCAGAGAAAAAATTCCTTTTACTTCCAAAGTGGAGATAGAGTGCGAAACTTTTGACATGGTCAAAAAAGCTATGAAAGCAGGAGCAGACATTGTTATGTGTGACAATATGTCTTTAGAAGAAACGAAAGAAGTGGTTGCTTTCCGATCTGCATATTATCCGCATATCTTGCTTGAAGCCTCTGGCAATGTCACTATGAAAACCATTGGACCTATAGCCCAAACAGGTGTAGATGCCATCTCTTCTGGTTCTATCATTCATCAGGCAAACTGGATAGACCTTTCCATGAAGGTGGAAAAACAGAAAGTTGAGTCATAATGCCTGACAGCCGTCTTCACTCTGAAGAAGTAGAGGAAAAAATAGCCCAGGCAAAAAACATTACGATCCTTACCCATCTCAATCCGGATGCAGATACCATAGGTACTGGTTTGGGTATTTACACGCTTTTGATCAAAGATAAAAGCAAACGTGTAGAGATCGTCAATGCTTCTGATATGCTTCCCAAACATCTTGATTTTCTTCCCGGGTTTGATAAAATAAAACACAAAATGGATTTTGAAGATAGTTTGATCATTTCTTGTGACTGTGGAAGCAAAGACCGTCTCGGTTTTGATCTGGAAAATAGAGATATACTCAATATAGATCACCATAAAAGCAATGAAAACTACGGTTCGATCAATGTTGTCATCCCTGAATATGCTTCAGCTTCACAGGTAGCTTATGCTCTGTTCAAATCTTTATATATTATAGACAAAGATGCAGCAAATTGTTTTTATACAGCTTTGCTTTCAGATACACGATACTTTACCACAGCTTCAGTAAATACAGAAGTCTTTGAAGTAGCTAAAGCATTGGTTGATCTGGGCGTAGATCCTTCAGAGGCTGCACGACATTTGACACAACGAAGATCACTCTCTTCTTTACGTATCTTAGAGAAAGCACTGGGAAATCTCAGTCTGAAATTTGATGCAAAAGTAGCCACTCTGTATGTGACCCGAGATGACAGGTATGCCACGGGTGCTACCATGCCGGATATGGAAGGGATCGTAGACTATGCAAAATCGCTGGTGACTGTAGAAGTGGCTGTGTTTATCATGGAAACAGAGGAGGGAATGCGTGTTTCTCTGCGCAGTAAAGGAGCAGATGTCTCTTTGGTCGCCAAGCACTTTGGCGGTGGGGGACACAAGGTGGCAGCAGGATTCACTTTGACACAAAGAGACTTACAAGAAACTATAGATATAATTGTAAACATTATAGAAAAAACAGGATTATTACATGGCAAAAAATAGACAAAAGAGTGGTTCTATCTTTGGAAAGATACTTATACTTATTATTCTTGGAGGTTTAGCTGCAGGTGCCTGGTATGTATATACCGCACCTGAGTTTGAAAGAGTCAAGCCTGAGATCATTTCTCCGAGTGAAATGTTCTGGAACAGAATAGATCCTCTTAAGATCCAAGTTAAAGACAATGTTGCCATGAAGAGTTATGAAGTCTCTATGAGTGACGGGAAAAAGAGTGTGATGATCGATCAGGGTAACTTTGAAGGTGCTAAAAAAGAAGATACACTGACAGTGAAGTTCCCAAAAGGTAAAAAGATCGATGCTAAAGCAAAAAAGATCACAGTAACAGTAAAGGTCAATGACAAGAGTATGTGGAATATGCTTGCAGGTAATTCTGCGACTAAAACCATTGATATTTACGTAGATTACAAACGTCCGAATGTCAATATTCTGGCAAATTCACGTATGATAAATCAGGGAGGTTCTGCTTTGGTTATCTTCCAGGCAGATGATGAGCATCTTGATAAACTTTATATTAAAGCAAATAAAAATACATTTAAAGCACAACCGTATAAAAAAGAGGGCTATTATGCAGCATTGATCGCTTGGCCTTTTGTCGATGAAAGCTTTGATGCAAAGATCGTTGCAACTGACCTTGCCGGAAACAAAAAAGAGGTTCATATACCGTTCTATCATAAAAACCCGCATTATAAAACATCTCATATCAAAGCCACAGATAAATTTATTGACGGGAAGATCACAGATCTTGCATCAAGTGATCCTGAATATGCAAGTATTAAAGACAGATTGAAAAAACTTAAAGCCATCAATGAAACGATGCGTTTGGCAAATGAAGCAAAGATCCATAGCTTAAGTAAAAATGTTTCTGATGAACTGCTTGAATCATGGAAGATCAAAAAGTTCTATCCTCTGAAGAACGGGCAGAAAGTTGCAAGTTTCGGTGACCACAGATACTATTATTACGGGAATAAAGACAATGTTGTGTCAGAGTCTTACCATGTTGGATATGACTTGGCAAGTAATTCTATGGCAAACATTAAAACATCCAATGCAGGTAAAGTAGTGTTTGCAGAAGAAAACGGTATTTATGGGAATATGCCATTGATCGATCATGGACTCGGACTTTATACACTGTATGGTCACTGTTCTCAGCTTCTTGTCAATGAAGGAGATGAAGTGAGTGCAGGGCAGACCATTGCCAAGACAGGTATGACAGGATTGGCAATGGGAGACCATTTACATTTTGGTATCCTGGTGCAGGGCATCGAAGTAAGACCTGTGGAGTGGTTCGACAAGTCATGGATCAAAAAATTTATTGACAATGTCTTTAAAGCAGCAGATGAGATTATCTCTCCTGCGCCGGTTAAAGAAAAAAGCCATAAATAAACCCAAATTTTTGCTTTTATTTATATTTTATAGTATAATGGCAAAAAATTATAGACGAGAGGAGATGACATATGCAGCAACGGACAATAAAAAGACCTGTTGAAGTCATTGGTATCGGTTTGCATAAAGGCGAACCGATCAAGCTTAGGCTTGAGCCATTGTCAGCAGATGCAGGTATTGTTTTTTACCGTGAAGATCTTGCTATGAGCATTCCTCTCTCTCCTACTTCTGTTATTGATACACGTATGGCAACTGTCATAGGCAGTGAAAAAGGCTTCATCTCTACTATTGAACATTTTCTTTCAGCCATTTATGCCTATGGTATAGACAATCTCCGTGTCATTGTTGACGGTAATGAAATGCCGATCATGGATGGTTCTTCCATATCTTTTTGTCTTTTGCTTGATGAAGCGGGTATTGAAGAGTTGGATGCCCCTAAAGAAGTGATTCGTGTAAAAAGAGCAGTTGAGGTACAGGAGGGGCAAAAATTTGTAAGACTTTTGCCTGCTGATTCAGCCCAGTTTGATTTCCGAATTAAATTTGATCATCCTGTCATTGGTGAGCAAAGTGGATCTTTTGACTTCTCTACTCACAATTTTGTTGAAGAGATCGCAAGAGCAAGGACTTTTGGTTTTGCAAAAGATATTCAGTATCTTCAGAGTCAAAATCTTGCACTTGGAGCAACGCTTCAAAATGCCATAGGTTTGGATGACCATAAAGTTCTAAACCCTGAAGGTTTACGTTTTGACAATGAGTTTGCAAGACATAAAATATTGGATGCTATGGGTGATATGATGGTGTCCGGACATAATATTCTTGGAAAATATGAATCTTTTGCGGGCAGCCATAACTTGAATTATCAATTGACATCAAAACTGCTCTCTGACAGTAAAAATTATGAGCTTGTGACCGTGGAAGAGTTGCAAAGTATAGAATTTGCAAAATCTTTCGCATAAACTTCTCATTGTCTCCATTGCTTCACCCCTTCTTCTGGGAGTGTATAGAGATGATCAGCTGATCCAATCTTATTCAAGTGAAAAAAAAACTTCTGAAATACTCTTAGATCAGATCCAGGAGATACTGGAGAAATATGATATTTCAGAAATCATCTATACACGTGGTCCCGGCTCTTATATGGCCATAAAACTTACGTATATCATGCTCAAAACCATTGAGATCATTAAAAATATCCCTTGCAGAGGATGCAGCGGTTTTGGTTTAAATAACGGACAACCTATAAAAGCAATAGGTAATCTCTATTTTATCAAGGAAAAAGAGACTATAATGACAAAAAAATTTGAACAGCCGGTAAATGCATCCTTTGCATTGCCTCAAAGTATTCATGATCTTGAAATAGATGAAGAATCAACCCCTGAGTATAGTCTGCCAGCTGTTTAACGGAAGAAGTGTAATTATGTTTGTATCTGTACCGGCAACATCGGCCAACCTTGGACCGGGGTTTGATACCCTGGGTCTTGCCGTTGATCTGAGAAATGAAATTATTATCAAACCCTCAAAATTTTTAAGTATCTCTACACACGGAGAGGGTGCTGACAATCCCAAGATCAAAAAGAATACACTTTTTTTAAGTATATTTAATGAGAATTACAAAAGATTGTGTGGAAGATCGGATAATTTCAGATTTGAATTTTATAACAGGATCCCCATCTCCCGTGGACTTGGATCTTCTTCCGCAGTCATTGTCGCGGCACTTTCGGCAGCATATATGGCAACAGGCACAAGATACAATAAAAGAGAGATCCTCAATCAGGCACTGCGCTATGAACACCACCCTGACAATATTACACCTGCGGTAATGGGTGGTTTTAATGTTGCCTGTGTGGAAGGTGACCGTGTCTACTCTAAAAAAAGACGTATGCCCGAATATTTAAGAGCTGTAGTAGTGGTACCCAACCGTACAATATCAACAGCAAGATCACGTAATGTACTGCCTAAGGTCTTTAAGAAAGATGAGACTGTATATTCTCTATCACGTGCAGCATATATGACAGCACTTTTTATGACAGAATCCTGGGATCTGCTTAGAATAGCTTCCAAAGATAAACTGCATCAGGCGAGAAGAATGAAAATGATGCCTGAACTTTTTGATGTTCAGAAGATTGCACTCAAACATGGTGCACTGATGTCGACACTTTCAGGTTCTGGTTCTACATTTTTTAATCTCGCTTACGATAAAGATGCAGATAGAATTGCCAAAGCTCTAGAGGCAAGATTCCCGCATTTCAGGGTATTTACACTCTCTTTGGATAACCATGGAGTAATGACTAAAAACTAAGTAACAGCATTTATGTAATGTATATGTTTGGGTTAATCACTTTTTAGGTATAATACGCGATGAAAAAATCGCAGCCTGTACGAATGTGTATCACTTGCCGTAGCAGACATCCTCAAAAATCTTTGATACGATTAAAACTAGAGGGTAAAGATGTCATTGCACATGATGGTCAAGGTAGAA
>Ga0164318_10001977_pt1 | contig 18742 bp, 13 predicted proteins | sample GuaBasSedimGuay9_FD_113734 | JGI IMG/M metagenome (GOLD analysis project Ga0164318, IMG submission 113734) | Subseafloor sediment microbial communities from Guaymas Basin, Gulf of California, Mexico - Guay9, Core 4571-4, 0-3 cm | ecosystem: Environmental > Aquatic > Marine > Hydrothermal vents... | reverse complement strand
TTTTCCAGTTGATCTGTCATTATCACCGTCATGCAATCGATTATCAGTTTCATGATTCCTTCCGAATCAATGTCCTTCTGTACCGATTCGGATTCTACGATCAGGCGGGATAAATACAGTCTCTCCTTCTCATTCCATTCACGATCATATAAATCCGCCTCCGACAGGTTCCGGTCCTTTTTCAGGGATTTGTATAGTTCCTTTGCAATGGTTGACAGAACCGGATGTTGAAAGGATTTCCGGGGAATATTATTTAGTATAAATTCAACCGCATCGTCCGGACCTGAAATCAGCAACTTCAGTAATTCGAATTCGGCTTTTTCGGTAACGGTGGATATCTGAAGCGTCGGTACGGAATCCTGTCTATTTTCATCGGTTCCACTGCGTTTTCGCCGGTAAAGATTCCGAATCTGAGATTGAATACGCTCCTCTTTCAGCTGCAGCTGATCGGCAACTTCTTTGACAATAAAATCACGAACCACTGGATTGTTCACTTCGCTGATTTCCCGAACCAAATCCTCCACAAACCGGGCTTTCGATGCGCTCGTTTTCAGTTCTTCCCGATTTCTATCAATGTAATAATTGATAAACATCGGGCTTTCCGCCTTCAGTGTTTTAAATGCCTCCGCCCCATTCTTTTGTAGGAATGAATCCGGATCATCCTGCTCCGGCAGACGGATAACCTGCACATCAAAACCCTCTTTAATCAGCATAAATCCCGCCCTTTCGGCGGCTTTCTGACCGGCGTTGTCCCCATCGTAGCACAGGACTGTTCTGGTAGCGAAGCGCTTCAGGAGCCGGGCATGATGAAAATTCAACGCCGTCCCGGAGCCGGCGACGACATTCCTGATTCCGGCGTCATAAAATCGTATAAAATCGGTATATCCTTCGACAATAACCGCCTCTTTTTCCTTCTGAATGGCGGTCTTGGAATGCTCCAAACCGTACAATGTTCCGCTTTTAAAATAGATGGGGGTCTCCGGCGAATTCAAATATTTCGCGGGCTCCTTCTCATCCATTGTACGGCCGCCAAAAGCCACAATCCGCCCGGATACATTACAAATCGGAAACATGATCCGATTGCGAAAGCGATCCAGAAAGCGCCCGTCTTTTCGAATAAACAGACCGGATTTCTCCAGAATCTTCGGAGTGAATTTTTTAGGATCAAACACCTTGATTAAACCGTCCCATTGATCCGGTGCAAACCCCACTGAAAAATGTCCCAAGACTGACTGATCGAATCCTCGTGAGAGCAGATAATCTCGGGCTTTTTGCCCCTTTTCGGAATTCAGTTGAGTGACAAAATAATCCCGGGCAATTTCGTGGATTTCATAAAGTAACGCTGTTTCACCTTTCTGAAAATCGTCATCACTTTTTTCCCATTCAATTCTTATACCGTACCGGTCAGCCAGCCGCCTGAGTGCTTCAACATATTCAATATTTTCATACTCCATGATAAAGGTTACGGCATTGCCGCCCTTGCCACAGCCGAAGCAATGAAAAATTCCCTTTGCCGGATTAACGCTGAAGGAAGGCGTTTTTTCGTCATGAAACGGACAGAGTCCAAAATAATTCCGCCCCCTCTGCTTCAACTGAACGACATCGGAAACAACATCCAGAATATCCGCACGCTGTTTGATCTGTTCAACGATACCCGCCGGAATTCTTGCCAAAAATTCACTCCCTTTTATGATAATTCCGCAATGGTGACACCCGTTCCCCCTTTATCGAAATTTTCGTAGTAAAACTTACGTACACCCCGGGTGTTTTTCAATACTTCCTGAGTCATCTTTTGAAGAGCGCCGGTGCCTTTGCCGTGAATGATTTGTACCTGATTCAAACCCGCCAGCAACGCCCGATCAAGAAAACGCTCAAGTTCATCCCTGGCTTCATCAAATCGCCGCCCCCGCAAATCCAAACGGAAGGACATCAGGCGTTCCGGTTCCGCGGAAACAGACGAATGGATCGAATCCTTAGCAGCTTTTACATGAACCTTATGCAGCGATTCAAAGGACACCCAGATTCTCTTACCATTCACGTCAACCGCCGCCCTGCGTTTTTCATTCTGAACATCCCGCACATATCCAATACCGCTTATTCCGTCGACATTGACCGTATCACCTTTTTTTATCTCTTCGGTTAACGATTTTTCCTTCGACGGTCGCCGCTTTTTCTTCTTTTGAGCCGATTGCTTGATTGAATTGAGAGTTTTTTGAGCCCGGATGATTGTTTCCCGGGAGGCCTCTCTTTCACGGATGTCTTTCACCGCATGCTCGATTTTCGACCGGGATTCATTGACCAGCCGCTCCAACTCCTCGGCAATCTTTGCATCCATGGATTCGTGCTTTTCACGAATGGACGTCAGTTTCGCTTCATATTCAGTAATCAGTTTATCGAGAGTTTTTTTATTTCTTTCCACCGATTGGTTTTCTTTTTCGATTTTGGATTTCAATGTATCCACTTCAATCAACAGATGCTCAAGTTTTACCTGATCGGCGCCCATTAATTCACGGGCCCGGTCAATAACCTCCTTGGTTAGCCCCATCCGCCTGGAGATTTCCAGTGCATAACTGCTGCCGGGCAATCCCAGCTGAAAACGGTAAGTGGCCTGAAGTTTATTCGAATCGAACTCCATGGCCGCATTGGTTACCCGGGGATGCTGATCGGCAAAGGCTTTCAGACCGCTGTGATGCGTTGTTATAACGGTAAAACTTTCCCGATTGACCAGCTCCTCCAGAACAGCCCGACCGAGCGCCGAACCTTCCAGCGGATCGGTACCGGTGCCCAGTTCGTCGATCAGGATCAGCGAATCCGGGGTTGCCTTGTCCAGAATATATTTCAGATTTAAGACATGCGACGTAAAGGTTGACAGATCATCTTCAATGGATTGTCTGTCACCGATATCAATCAGAATTTGATCGAAAAAGGGCAGTTCACTGCCGGACTCCGCCGGGATTGGCAATCCGCATTTGACCATCATACTCAGCAGACCAACTGTTTTCATCGCCACGGTTTTACCGCCGGCATTCGGACCGGTAATAATGACACAACGAATATTGTCCTTAATGGAGACATTCAGCGGCACCACCTCCTTGACAAGGGTGAGCAAGGGATGGCGGGCGTTAATTAATTCCACCCGGCCACGGTCTGTTATCCGGGGAATGGTACATCTGAATCGCCTCGAGAAAGCGGCTCCGGCATTCAGAAAATCCAGATCAGACAGAACCTGAATCGTTTGACGAATATCAGAAAACAGGGGACGGAGCGTGTCGGTCACACGGATAAGAATTCGTTCGATTTCATCCTGCTCGGCAATTTCGAGTTCCTTAAGCGTATTATTGATTTCGACAATGACCAGAGGTTCAACATAAGAGGTCGCTCCGGTTGCCGATTGACCGTGAATAATGCCTTTGATTTTACGTTTGGCCTCACTTCGCAAGGGCAATACAAAACGACCGTCCCGGATAGTCGGATTTTCCTCATGCAGCCAATTTTCCTGACGGGCTTTATTCATTACCCGGTCAATTTCCCGGCGCAGACGGGAAGTCGTCTGCTGAATCTGGCGACGAATTCGCGCCAAATCCCGGCTGGCGCTGTCTTTTATTCGGGTATCTTCGTCAACAATCCGACTCAGAAGAGCAATTTCCGGATTCATCGGTTTCAAGGAGAGAAACAGATCTTCCAGAACACTCAGATTGTCACGATGTTTTTTATAAAACGTAGTAAGTTCGATCCCCTGCTGAAGTATCTTCAATATCTCCAGCAACGTTCCGGCAAATAAGTAACTGCCCTCCACCCGGCAACGTGATAATTCGCTGCGGATATCTTCGAAATAGCGCAAGGGCAATTTTTCGCCTTTTTCCCATAACAATTGCAGTGTGGCAATCTGCTGCATCCGGCGCAGGCTATCGCCCTTTGAAGGGAACGGTTTAACGGACAGAATACACTCTTTGGCGGATTCCGAGATAGCGCTATCGGCAATCAGTTCCAGAATCCGGTCAAAACCCAGTATTTCGGCAATATCGTTTTTCACGGATTAACCTGCCGTGACTGCAATTTATCAATATACTCCAGTTTGCGGCCGAGGGAATCGGGAAGGGCAGGAATCACGGAAGGCAGTGGCGCATCCATTCTGAAAATACCCCGGATACTCTCTTTCAGTGAATCGGACCGCTGCTCGAGTTTGAACATACCAATCAGGTTTGTTTCACAATGACTCAGCAGAATATACGCCGGCGAACCGGCTTCAAGTTTATTAACGATTTGCGTCCCGGAAAATATACTGAAACACCAGACAACAATCGACATGATCAAAACGCCTTTCACCGCACCAAAGGCCAGACCGCTCAGGCGATCCAGCCAGACTAGATTCAGACTGCTGACAATTCGCTTCAGAATCGAAGACAGTAGCTGTACCGATAAATAGACAATCAAAAAGACAATGATGAAACCGATCACGGTCCGAATGCCTTCCGACACATTAAAAATATCCGCAATCAGGGCGACACCCAAACCGTAAAACCGCACTGCCAACGAAGATGCCAGGATTATTCCGACAAACTTCAGCGCCTCTTCAATCAGTCCCCGGCGGAGTCCGATAAAACCCAATGCACCAATAATGATCAACGCGACAAGGTCAAACAGCGTATACATCCGATTCGGCTCTATGACAATTTTGAACGGACAATTGCCTGTATTTGAGAACCGTCAGCCCGGCCTTTGGCCTGCTGCATGATCTTGGGCATAACTTTACCGATATCCTTCAGTGTTGAGGCACCGGTTTCGGCAATGACATCGGTGATAAGTTTTTCCAACTCGGCCATGCTCATAGCCTCCGGTAAATACTCCTGAATAACGGCCAGTTCGGCCTCTTCTTCGGCAACGAGATCTCCGCGACCGCCTTCCTGATAGGCCTTGATGGCATCCCGGCGCTGCTTGGCGGCATTTGTCAGAATACCGATAACATCTTTGTCGTCAAATTCTTTTTTCTGATCAATCTCCGCTTTCCGAATCATCCCACGTAACAGGCGAATCACATTCAGACGTTCGTGATCTTTGGTCTTCATTGCCGCAACCATATCTTTCTGTAACTGTTCTTTTAAACTCATGGATTCCTCCGTATTTTTATTTCAACCCGGCAGCCAACATCATTCGACCGCTATGAATTCCATCCCGGCGATAACTGAAAAACAGTTCCCCCTGACAATGGGTACAGTATTCACTGATATCAACATTATCCGGTTTCAATCCCAAAAGCTCCAGATGTTTTTTGATAACATGAATCAAATCCAGAAAGAGCTTTCCATCTCGCCGAATTATTGCGTCGTCATCGAACCGATCGGCCACGTCCCGCTGAATCTCATAACAGCAAGAACGAATCGACGGACCAATCGCACAGAGCAGATTTTCGGGTCTGACAAAAAATTCATCGATCATCGACTGAACTGCAGCGGGAATAATACCGTAAATGACGCCGCGCCAACCGGCATGGACAACAGCCAGAACCGTTTTAACCGGATCGAAGAAGAGAAGCGGAACACAGTCGGCTATTTTAACGGCCAGAACGATACCCCGTCGGGCTGTTATTAAACCGTCTGTCGCCGGATATAAACCGGGTTGACTGACAATTTCAACATGATTCCCATGCACCTGTTCCCCCATCGCCAACCGGTCCACTCCGGCATCCAATATCTGTAAAAATCGTCTGCGGTTTTCCGGAACATTTTCAGCATCATCGCCAACATCAGGCCCAAGGTTCAGGCTTTCGAAAGGCGCCGGACTGACACCGCCCTTCCGGCTGCTGAATGCGTGCTTCAGCGGTGATTGGTCTTTCAACAGTGATGACTGAAAAACAATCAGACCGTTTGCATGGCTGGTGATAAACATAAAAATCAGCGCGGTGTATAGGTTGTCAGATCGCCGTTTTCAATAGCTGCGACCGGTTTAACTATATTGTTTTCCATTTTCATGATGAACGCACAGGAATTCACCCGCGGACGATTTCCCCGAAAGGAAATATTTTTACATATTCCCCGATAGGTAGGCATCTGGGTCAGCTTCTTGCGAATCGTTTCCCGGGAACTCTCACCTTCATCCAAAACGCTTAATAACGCTCGCATGGTGTCATAACCGTATAAATCAAAGCGGCCGGGCGGAGAACCAATCAAACGGGTATAATCCCGCTTAAAAGTCTTATAGAAACGAGACTCCTCATCAATATAGTAATCGGATATAAATGTCAGTTGTCGTGCAATGACAGGATGTTTTTTCAGAAGTTTGGCATCATTCCAGTTAGCGCTACCGAAGATTTTTGCACTCAAATTATAATATTCAAGTTGCGGAATAAGCATTTTCAAATCACTGGCATAGGCTGGAACAAGCAGACCGTCAATTGAATGGATACGATACTCAAGAGAATCCTGTTTCGGAATTTTGAATTCCGCCGAATCCATTATTCCGGTCAGAATCAGGGCATGATTCAAATCTGTGATATAGACCGAATCCGTCGTAAAAATACGATACTGATCACCATAAATATCCACATAAATACTATCAGTCAGCCAGAGGCTGTCGGACATGGTATATTCCACCAGTTTCTGCTTTCCGGCCTCAATTTTTTCTTCCAAATTTTTTTGAATAATATCGAGTCCCACTTCACGAATACCGGTTAACTGTATTTTCAGATTCTCAGGGTCATGATACCATTGCTGCGACACAATCCGACCGCCGACCTCATCAATCGACCGGCAATAGGCGTCGGTCATCTCTTTACCAAACTCATCGGCCGGTGACAGCGAAGCAACGCTGCGAACCTTGGCAACTTCAGTGGAATACTTTCCCAAAAATCGTCCCAGGTTCTCAAAATCAACATTGGCCTGAAAAATGTAGGGACCCAAAGTACTTATCTCACTGCTGGTTGCGGTTGGCGTTATCTGCGGGATTTTCCGCTGGTTCGTGACCGCCGCAACGGCAATGGTATTTTCACTGGACACCGGTCCGACAATCGCCATGATTTTCGGATTATTGCACAGATATTCGACTTTCTTAATACTCTCCACGACATCCCCGTGATTATCCATGGCGATGGCGGTAATATCAATATCGTGATACGCCCGATACTGATTGAGGGCATAGCGAATCCCATTCAGTATACCGTTTCCAAGCGGAGCCATCTGTCCGGTCAGCGGCAGAATCACTCCGATATAAATTTTTTCCTGAACCCGGTTTTTCAAGCGCTCACTAGTCTGGACATACTCGCTACTAAAATTGGAGCCCTTGATCATCCCGCGGACACCGCGAAGAACTTTCTCTGCCTGGCGGGTATTACCGTCTATATGATATTTCTCAGCCAGCTTGAGAGTGAGGAAGATTTTTTGGTAATCCTCATGGGTATTTTCAATAATCTCCGTCAATTTTTCTGTATCAACAAAAAGGTCAATAATCGTTTCCAGAGTCTGTTTACTAAGTTTCCGGAGCCGTTCGACATTCGTCAGCCGCATTACATTCAGATAATGATAAATCGATTCGCTGTAGAGTCCCTTGATCAGATAGGCCTCGCCCAGAGCATATTCGACATCATCCACGTATTTGGAGTCTTTATGAATAAGCACAAACTCCCGCCCCAGCTGAATAGCCGGGTCAAGATCACCGAGCCGCAAGTAGGTTTTCATCAGCATCAAACCACTGGCAGTAAGCATGTGATTCCGAGACTCCTGAACCCCATTAATGGCTTCAAAGACATGCAGGGCGTCCCAGTACCGCTCCTGGTTATAATACTGAACTCCCAAATTAAATTTAATTTTCAGCGAATCAACCGGCTCCTGAGCGACCGAATCCGGCGTCATATCAATAAATTGTGATCGAATCGGACTAACCAGTCCAAGTAATAAGAAACAAAGGCACGTAAATTTTTTCATATTGACATTCAATATTATCGTTTGCTTTTACTCCCATTCAATAGTACCCGGCGGCTTCGACGTAATGTCATAGACAACGCGGTTGATTCCCCGGACTTCGTTAACGATCCGACTGGCGATTCTGCTCAAAACCTCATTTGGGATTGGCGACCAGTCGGCCGTCATTCCGTCACTGCTGTTGACCGATCGCAGGGCTATCACATGCTCGTAGGTCCGCTGATCTCCCATAACGCCGACCGTTTTAACCGGAATCAGAACCGCAAAGGCCTGCCAGACCCGGTAATATTCACCGGATTTTTTCAATTCATCGATAAAAATTTCATCGGCCTTACGCAGAACGGCGAGACGATAAGAAGTTATCTCGCCAATGATTCTCACCGCCAAACCGGGGCCAGGAAAGGGGTGACGCTCCAGAATATCCTCCGGCATCCCCAGCTCCCGACCGATATTCCGGACCTCATCCTTAAACAAACTGTTAAAGGGTTCTATCAAATCCAGTTTCATCCGCTTCGGCAGCCCGCCCACATTGTGATGGCTTTTAATTATCTGTGACGGTCCGTTGACGGAGCGACTTTCAATGACGTCTGGATAGAGGGTACCCTGGGCCAAAAAGGAAATATCGGGATAGGATTTCGCTATTCTTTCAAAGGCTTTGATAAATTGATACCCAATAATTTTACGCTTCCGCTCAGGATTTTTAACCCCTTTCAGCGCTCCCAAAAACTGTGCGGAACAGTTATACATCCGGATCGGCAATCCCATTTTACGGAGTTTTTGCACCACTTCAAACTGCTCATTCTTCCGTAGCAACCCATTGTTAATAAATACCGGGACACACTGTTTGCCGATAGCCCGATACATTAAAACACCCATCACAGAGGAATCGACCCCACCGCTGAGCGCCATCAGAACTTTTGCACTGCCAACGGTTTCCCGGATTTGAGCGGTCGCCTGCGCCACAAAATGTTCGGCGGTCCAGTCACGTTTCAGTCCGGCAATCTTAAAGAGAAAATTCTCAAAGAAGCGCGTACCCTCAACCGTATGAACAACTTCCGGGTGAAATTGCAGACCCATCAGCTTCTTTTGTCGATGCACCAATGCGGCGGGAGCATTATTATCGGATGCAGCGACAATCTCAAAATCCGTCGGCAACGTATCCACATGATCCCCGTGGCTCATCCAGACAATAGTCCCATCGGAAATATCGCTCAGAAGAGTCGTCTCTTTTTTGATATGAATCGCGCTGCGCCCGTACTCACGGCGATTATCGGAGTGTACTCTCGCACCAAAATGCCGTGACATGAGTTGTAAACCGTAGCAGATACCCAAAACGGGCAGATTCAAATCAAAGATTTTCGGATCAAGGTTCGGAGCTTTATCCTCATAAACACTGGATGGACCCCCGGATAATATCAGCGCTGCGACGTCATTTTCTTCAATATCCTTCGCCGTAATATCCGGCAGTACCATCTCCGAATAAACCGACAGTTCCCGGACACGCCTTGCAATCAGCTGCGTATATTGTGATCCGAAATCGACTATCCAGACTTTACCGCTTACAGCCATTATACATTAATCTCCGGAAGCCAGTGTTGCAGGTCTTCCATAAAGTCATAATTGGTTAAATCGTATTTTATCGGGGTAATGGATATACATCCCCGTTTGACTGCTTCATCATCCACATCTTCGCTTGCCTGAATTTCCTCTTTCTGACCATCCATCCAGTAATAAACCCGGTTACGGGGGTCCACTCGCTTATCAAAGGTTTCAGCAAAATTTGCCATGCCCTGACGGGTAATTCTGACTCCGGTAATCTTCTCTCCCGGCAGATTGGGAATATTGATATTCAGAAGCGTCCGCTCCGGCAGTCCTTTTGCAAGCACAATTTCCATCATTTTGACGGCAAAACGGGCAGCCGGTTGAAAAATCGGCTCTGTGTACGTTGTTACTGAAACGGCGATCGACGGAATTCCCAGAATCGTTCCTTCGGTCGCGGCGGAGACCGTCCCGGAATAAATGACATTGATCCCGGCATTGGAACCAAGATTTATTCCGCTGATGACCATGTCCGGACGCCGGTCCAGCAGGGCGCCGACGGCAATTTTTACACAATCCGAAGGTGTTCCGGAAACCGCAAATCCCTGCCATTGTCCGGATTTGCTAAAGTCCGTCACACGGATCGGATCGGATAATGTTATGGCATGTCCCACTGCGCTCTTTTCACTGTCCGGTGCAACGACAGCCACTTCCGCATGCTTCCGTAATTCAGTGACCAGAGCATGAATTCCCGGGGCGGCAATGCCGTCATCATTGGTTGCAAGAATAAATGGTTTTTCAGTTTTTTTCATCAAAAAAATCCAGCAATTTGGTCACAGTTTTTTTGATTTCCGAACGACCGGAAATCATATCCACAAACCCCTTCTCGAGTAAAAATTCCGCCCGCTGAAAGCCCTCCGGCAAATCTTTGCCAATGGTCTGTTTAATCACCCGCTGACCGGCAAATCCGATTAACGCGCGGGGCTCAGCAATTATTATATCCCCCAGCATGGCAAAACTAGCAGTTGTTCCTCCGGTCGTAGGATCGGTCAAAATCGAGAGGAAAAAACCGCCCGCCTCATGAAACTGGGCCAGCTTGGCGCTGGTCTTTGCCATCTGCATCAGGGACAATACGCCTTCCTGCATCCGGGCGCCGCCGGAGCTGGAAACAATAATAAGGGGCAATCGCTTTTCCCTGGCCCGGTCTATCGCCCGTGAAATCTTTTCTCCGACTACCGATCCCATACTGCCGCCGACAAATTTAAAATCCATGATACATAAAACGACACGGTGAGCGCCAATATTCGCTTCTGCGGTGACAACTGCATCATTTAATCCGGTTTTTGCCCGGGCCTCCTTCAGGCGATCTGTGTATTTTTTCGAATCTTTGAACTTCAGCGGATCGTTGGATTTGATATGGGCATTAAACTCATCGTATTCACCGTCAACAAGAATATTGAAATATTCTTTGCTGGATATGCGAAAATGATATTGGCATTGCGTACAAATCCAGAAATTGCGCTCCAGCTCCCGTTTATAGAGAAACTCAGAACAATTCGGACATTTTATCCAAAGTCCATCAGGTATTACCTTTTTCTTCGTACTCAGCAGACCCTTTTTTGTCCGTCTAAACCAGTCAACCATAATGACCTCATTTTAACTCTCTTGTCAGTATCAGGGCGTCATATTTATTCTCATAATATCGTGCTCTTTTACCGACAATTTTAAACCCCATCTTCCGATATAAATTCCGGGCGGCAGTGTTCATTTCATTGACTTCCAGCGTAATCATCTTCGTTCCCTTCCGGCGACAGAAATCAAAAACCCAGTTTACTAAACGCTCTCCATAGCCCCTTTTCCGAAATCCAGGATGAACCGCAACATTGGCAATGTGAGATTCATCTTTAAAAATCCAGAATATCACGTAAGCAGCCAGCTTATTCTGAATTTCCATAATATAAAAAAAACTAACCGGATTATATAACTCATGTTTAAAAAAATCAATTGTCCAGGGTATATTAAAGGAAAGCTTCTCAATATCAATAACCCTTTCGATATCCTGCTCGCTTGCCGGTCTTATCCGAATGTCTGGTTCGGTTTCCATTTTTTGACCTCAAATTCACTGAAATACATTGGTTCAAGTCCGGGTGTACTCAGCGGCAATAACCGATCGTAAAAATCAAAGGCAAGTAATGCCGCATACTCTCCTCCCGGATAACACCGGGTCAGCGGCTGAAACACATCAGGCGAAATTTCAGACGGCGACACATAGAGATATTTATTTCCGAATCGTTTATTAATTTCGGAAAATGTCTCATACCCAATGGTAATCTCATCAATCGGCAGTGGTTCATGGGCACGGCTGAGGACATAATAGGCCAGATCCCGGTGAGACTTGATTAAAAGAACCATATCCGAATCTACCGTCCGGCGGGCAGCGCTTTCCAGAACAGCCATCGTGGGCACGGGCAGCACCGGCAATTTGCGGTTGAAGGCCAGCCCTTTGGCAGTGCTAAGCCCAATCCGCAATCCGGTATAGGAGCCCGGTCCGATACTGACGGCAATGGCATCAATTTCCGTTATGGGAACCGTTTTACTCAATAAACCGTCGATCAGTTCAATCAGCTGTTCCGAAGCCATGGATCGTCCGATGCGGGAATTTTGGCCAATAATTTTTCCGTCGGTTACCAATCCTACACTACAATTATTTGTCGATGTATCGATACCCAGAATATTCATTTACGACGACATCTCCGCAGCAAGTACATCTTCGATGGTTTTGTCAGCCTGCAAGCGAATCCGACGGCTGTTTTCCCTTTCAAGATCGTGATCAAGCCAAATCCGATACGCCGATTCCGGGATCAGTTCCTCGATCGTACCCGCCCACTCAACCAGAGTAATTCCATCACCAAAGAAATAATCATTAATCCCCAACTCCAGCCACTCCTCCAGTCGACTTTCCCGGTAACAATCGATATGATACACCGGAATCTCCGATCGATATTCATTAACCAGAGTATATGTCGGACTCTCAACCTGCTGCCGGATATTTAATCCCCGACAAATTCCTCTGATCATCGTTGTTTTTCCCGCAGCCAAATCACCGAAGAAAGCAATCACATCTCCTCTTTTCAGTAAACCGGCAATCTGTTTACCAAATTTTTCCGTTTCGGCAGCCGAGTATGTATAAATTTCAATCATTTTCTATTTGGGTGTCAGCGTTATAAACGGTAATATTGTCTCTTCCATCGAAATTCCACCATGTTGAAAGGTATTCCGATAATGTGACTGAAATTTATGATAATTCGTCGGATACACGAAGTAAAAGTTCTCTTTCGCAATCAGATAGTTCGTATTAATTCCGGGAGCCGGCAATTTGTATTCCTCGGGATCTTTAATGACCAGCGCATACTTCTGATGGATATTCAGATTTCTGCCATATTTGAACCGAATGTTCGTAGAGGTTTCCTTGTCACCGACAACTTTTACATCGTTCTGCACTCTGATGCTGCCGTGATCGCTGGTTATTACAATTGTAAAGTTATACTCGGCAAATTTTTTCAGCACCGAAAAAATCCAGGAATGCTGAAACCAGGTTCTTACAACCGAGCGATAGCTGGCTTCATTCGGGACGATTTCCTTGAGAAGTTCCGATTCCGATCTACGGTGTGCCAGCACATCGACAAAATTCACCACCAGAGCAATGAAAGGATTTTCAAGATAGGTCGATAATTTTCTGTCCATTGCCCAGCCGGATTCGGAATCCAAAACCTTGATATATTTCATGGAACGCTTGAATTCCGGCAATTCCTCGGCAAAAAGTTTCTGAATCATTTCGCCTTCATGCTGATTCATGGAGCTTTCATCATCATCTTCGCGGTTCCAGATATCGGAATAGACTCTGTTAATTTCCGAGGGAAACATTCCGCTGAATATCGCGTTCCGGGCATAGGGCGTGGCAGATGGTAAGAGGGAAAAATAATAGTCAGTGGAGATATTGTAAAAATCATATAACAGTGGTTCAAAGGTCAGCCACTGATCCAGACGCATACAATCGATGACAATAAACAACAGTTTTTCACCGTTTTTAATTCTTGGAAACAGAAATTTTCTGACAATATCCGGCGACAATGTGGGTCTGAAATGGGGATCTTCATTCACCCATTCGGCATAATGTTTTTCGATGTATTTTCCGTATTCAATATTACAGTCCCTGACCTGATCCTCCAACGTTTCCTTTAAACCCAAATCCGGATGATCGTCAAATTCAATATCCCAGCGGGCCAGTTTTCTATAAATATCAATCCAATCGTTACTATCAAGATCATCATAAAGCCGCCGGGAAATGGCATGGAACTCTTCCATATAATTTTTGGAAACATGTTCGGAAGAGATGCGGTTTTGCTCCAGTATCTTTTTACAGGCCATAAGCACCTGGCTGGGATTGACCGGTTTGGTCAGGTAATCGGTAATTTTCCGGCCGATGGCTTTTTCCATCAGGCTCTCTTCTTCATTTTTCGTCACCATAATAACGGGCAAGCCCGGTTTAATATCCTTGATTTCCGACAATGTGGTCAAACCGTCTTTACCTGCCATCATTTCATCAAGCAACACCAGATCATAATTTTCTTCGGCCACCAGCTTGACCGCGTCATTCCCGTTTGAAACCGGTTGAACATCAAAACCGCGGCTTTTTAAGAACAGAATGTGGGCTTTGAGAAGCTCGATCTCATCGTCAACCCACATAATTTTACCTTTTTTTATTCCCATTTATACCTTCCCGTTCTCAGATTTATCACAGCTTTATAATATACGTTAGACAGGTTTCCAACCAACAGATTTTTCTATTCAATAAACAAAAGGCAGACATGTCTCAAACGACTGTCTGCCAGTTATGGTTCCCCTTTATCGGGACAAACTATTTGGTGGTCATGACAAATTCACCCTGCCAGTCGTCACCCGGCGGATTTTTCTTAAACACTTCACATCGACCGATAAAAACCCTGGACGGAGGATCATCACCGGTGACGGCAATGGCATCGTTGAATTTTGCAATAGCGGCATCCCATTGGCGTTGCCAGTACAGCTTAATACCTTCGGTAAAATGGGTTCTGATCGCGGCTTTTTCTTCACTTAGCTCACCTTTTTTCGCAAGGAGTTCATAAACCGTAATAGGAATCAGTTTACCTTTTACCACCAGTTTATCCAGAATTCTAACTTCGATTTTATCTTTCGCCCGGTTGAGAGTCTCTTCACCGATCATTATATAAGTGCCATACTGCTTATTCGCGCCCTCGAAACGGCTTGCCTGGTTAACAGCATCCCCCATTACCGTGTATTGAAACCGCTGGGCGCTGCCCATATTACCGGCACTGACCACTCCGGAATTAGCCCCCATCCGGACATAGATATCGACGCCATGATCCTTCTTGATCTCTTTCCGTAGTTCGACAAGTCGCTCCTGCTGATCCAGAGCCGCCCAGCAGGCCTTCCAGGCATGATCGGGATCCTCCATGGGCACACCAAAGTCACACATAATGGCATCACCTTCATACTTGTCAACATAGCCGTCATATTTCATGCAAATATCCGTCATCGGTGACAAATATTTATTCAGAACCAGGGAGAGTTCTTCCGCAGAAAGGCTCTCGGAAATTGTGGTAAAGCCCTGAACATCAGAGAAAAACATTGTTGCTTCTCGCTTTTCACCGGAAAGGCTGAATGCGTCGGGATGGTCTTCCAGATATTTCAATACTTTCGGGCTCATATAGGTCTGAAACATACCCCGAATTTTCTTCTTCTCCTTCTGTTCCGAGAGAAACTGATAGACAACATTACTAATGTAACTGAGCAGAATGACCGTAATTGGCGGAACCATCTGTATCCACGTATTTTTTTCGATGAACAACCAGAGGGATCCAAAAACAAAACCGATTATCATTAACAACGAAAACACGCCACCAATCACAGGCCGGACAATACTGACGACTAATGCGGTTAATATTCCGATAATGAATACAATCAGAATATTCTGATAAAAGGGAATAGCGGAAATGAAATTCTGGTCCAGCATGGTCTGGATCGCATGAGCGTGAGTCTCCACTCCGGGCATCAGCATCCGGACACCGGCATAGTTATAAAAAGGTGTGTATTTATTATCATGAACTTCTTCAATAGACACGCCAATCAAGGCAATTTTATCTCTAAAGGGATTGGCCATATCGAGAATTTTCTCAACAGCCGCCGTATCATCCATGGCAAGTGCCGTAAACGCCTCTTCCTGCAGGACACTGTCCGGCAACAGGGCAATTCTTAGTTCATAGGGGTATATGGAATTCTTTTTAAACAATTCCATGTAATCGGTGTCCTCTTCATCTTTCAAATCAAAATCCGCATCGTCCAGTACCGATGACAACGAATAGGTCGGAAACGTCCTTGCCGGTCCGTAATAATTAATTAAAATCGTCTGCTCAAATCCCATACTGCCGCGGTGAGCTTTTAATCTGACTTTCTGTTTACTGTTATCTTTGGGAAAATAGAAATAGCCATCTTTAAACTCGTATTTCGGTGATCCATGGATACCATTTTCGGCAAAAAACACTTTTGAACCCAAAGTATAGACATACCTATTCTGATAGGACTCAAAAATGGAATACCGGCGCATGAATCCGTCCGGATCCTGGATCTCGCCAACAACACCCCATTCGGCTCCGGTCTTCATCAATATCGGAAGCGGTTCGTTGGGATAGGCGTAAATCTCGCCGCCGGCCTGAACCCGATCTATTTTCCCCGCCAGAATAACATTCCCGTTACGCTGTACTGCGTCGGCCAGGATGGAATCACCTTTGGGATTTTTCATATCCGGTTCGGTAAACTGAATATCAAACATGATCCGGCGAATGCCGACTTCATTTAGATTATCGATCAGAGTTGCATTATATTCACGGGGATAGGGATAACGATCCCGACATGCCGAAAAAGTCTGTTGATCAATGGCAATAACAATCAAATCGGAATTGGAAACATCCTCCGGTCCGCGCCAGCGAAACCTGAAATCCAGAGACTTTAATTCAAAATCCCGGAAAAAACCAAAAATAAGAAGAGCCGAGACAATGACTGAAAAGAAGAGGGCAATCAGAGTCCCCCAGGCGGTTTTTTTCAGGGTATCTTTTTTCATCAGAAAAAATAGGCGATTAAAAAATAAACGTATAGTTCAACAAGAAGCTGAGATCGTTGTAGGCCTTATTCGTAGTGCGATAATCCCAATGAACATAGCGCAGGCGACCTCTGAACTGGTGTTTTTCCCCCAATCTATAGATGACTCCACTGAACATATCATGTTTCGAAAAGTCCACCAGACCGGAGCTCGTTGTCATTGTATAACCTGCATCAGTCGTCAGTTTCCCGTCGAAAAACTTATAGCTTCCCTGCAGAATCATTGACAATAACTTTGACGGATGAGCATAGGTGACACTCTCGGTGGTATTGGATAAAATGCGTAAATTCGTCGTTAGCGGGAAGTTAAAGACAGTATTTACACCAAAGGAAAAGTTTGACGAACTGATTTTATTGAACTGATAGCCGGGGAAACGATCGGTGATCCGGTCATTTCGTTCGGAATTGGTATAGGTCAGGTTCAAGGTATTTTTTATATCCCCGAGTCTGACGACATGGGAAATCCGGAATTCCTGGCGGGTGGTTACGTTGGATTCACGGGGATCTTTTATACTGACAGAGTAGGATGTATCCGTGAACGTTGTATCCGAACTGACATCCTGGATATCCAGATCATTCTGGCGACCATAGCTCTGGGTATTAAAGCTGATATTTGGCAAACCATCACCCGGATATATGGCTACATTGGCAATAAACGATGTCGTTGTAGTCGTGGATTCTTTGTTTTCCAGCAGATTATCTCTTTTCTGATCGTAGGCAATTGTCACAAAAAGCCGATTACTAAACAATCGGATTTTATCCGATATATTAAAGCCCTGAACGTCTGTCCGCATGTAAGGATTGCCAAGCGACATAAATTCGGGCCCGACCCGCTGATATTTAACCACAAAGAAGTTGTTGAAATAGTTTAATTTCATCTGAGTTTTGAATGCCGTTGACGGCATATTTAAAAATTCTCTCATACCAATCTTGCCACTTGTATCCGGAACAATCGGCATCAGCGGACTGATATTTTCATTGATAATAAAGATTTTTGTAAAATCTCCCGGATCGGGAAAACCTTCCAGGGGAATATTCATGTCACCCAAAGTGATGGTATCATTTTGTAGACTATCTCCCGGTAAAAAGGTATCCATTTCTTCAAGCGTCAGCGCTCCGCCGGTAATATCGCGGTTCAGATAAGAGAACGCGGCATCGGTTTTCCATACAAATCGTTTTTTATCAAAAGCCAGTAGCAGATCGGTTCCCAGAACGATATTATCCTGGGGCCTGTTAACACCGCCCATAACGATAGAGCGTTCATTATTTTGAGTGATTCCGCCGTATTCACGCTTAACCGAAAGCGTATCATCACGGGCCTTTAAAAGCGAAAATCCCAGTTGAAAATTTTTACCGGACCCGAAATACGGCCGGATCGCCAGAAGATTGCGATCGTAAGTGTACCCGGTACGGCTGTACTGAAACCTTCCGTCGCTTAGTGTATCCGGAGCGCTGCTGATAGTTCCTTCAATCGCCCGTTCTGTCTGACCATAGACGATGTGGGTATTGAAATATTTCAGTTTCAAATCGGCTTCCACACCGCGCACGCGTTTCCCGCTGAGCGACAGGTCCGAAAAACGGGGATTAACATCACCCACAGCCAGATCGAACAGAGAGGTCTTCAAACTCAGAGACATTCGATTCCGGGGTTGCCTTTGCGGATCTTCCTGGGAAGTGACAAAAGCCTTGGCATTGAAACTCAACCAGTCATAGGATCCGTTGGCGCTTGCGCGTACATAGTTAATATTATCGCGAACTCCCTGAATCTGGGTGGAATTCGCTTCGGTACTAACCCGACCGGAATATTTAAATATTCGCTGAGCCTCTTCTACGGACTTGACTACTGTGAAATTAACAATTGTAGTTGCAAAGGGATCGCCAAATTGGTTGGACATATTCAAACGGGCGGTATGCAAACCGGGTTTGATATTCTGAGGACGATACATAATCAGGTCATCATTGATTTCGGCCTGATTCGTCACGGGAATTCCGTCCAGCGTCAGAACGATTGATGTCATATCAACATTCACCATATTAAACATCGAAAAAGCCAGGACGACTTCTTCAGCTGCAAT